>Ga0194063_10000008_pt1 | contig 186464 bp, 199 predicted proteins | sample SepL3720m_MetaG_FD_155459 | JGI IMG/M metagenome (GOLD analysis project Ga0194063, IMG submission 155459) | Anoxic zone freshwater microbial communities from boreal shield lake in IISD Experimental Lakes Area, Ontario, Canada - Sep2016-L373-20m | ecosystem: Environmental > Aquatic >... | reverse complement strand
TAGTCTGGATCCCTGCCTACGCAGGGATGACTCAATAATCACATACAGGGGTAGAGTTAACAAAAAAAGAGCGGGTTGATGTACCGCTCTATTTTTAACGACTAGGTGCCGTTTTTGTTACGCTACTTTTTTGTTACGCTACTAAGGTGTACCGAAAGGATTTTAATTGGAACCAATACATTCTTGAGCTAAAACAGTTATACACTATATTCTCCCATGAGCATGGCTACCAGGCTAATCATCTTGCTATTAGGTATTAGAACTAATATTTAGGTAGTATTTTTTGCTAATGCATTAACAAAAATATGGAAGAAACACTTCAATATTCTTACTCTTTACACATTATTTATCGATGAACGTAGTGTCAGTAAACTAAAAAGGGATTTTGCTTGTTGTAGCAGCATATCTAAAGCTTCTTGATATGAGTATATTGACAGAATATGAATTCATATGAGTTGAATTGTTATTATAGAAGTATAATTAAGATGGCTCAGCGGGAACCTCTCGGTTCCGACTATCGCAGCTACAGTTTTTTTCTTCATAAATAAAAAGAAAGGAGGTGATAAAGAAATGAGAAGAGCAATCAAGTGTCATTTGATGGAGAGCACTCCAACATTAGAGGAGCTTCGTATAACTCGAAAGGAATTTATAGAGGTAAAGACCTTAGTAGAAGAAAGTCATTTGTATCGACGAATTCTCAAATGTAATAAATGTGGGCAACTATACTTCTATGAGTTTTATGAGACGATAGATTGGGAGCAAGGACATGACCCACAATACACCACTTATATTCCTGTAAAAACAGAGAAAGAAGCGGAAGAAATGGGGGAGATGCCTCCGTATAAGATGCTGACTATATTTCCACGGTTACAATACGACTTTTTGCAGGATGGGACAAGAAGAATTGTGTGGATGAAGAAATAATGATTTGGTGCATTAACAAGCGTTGTGAGTTATAATTTGAGTAATTCGGATTACCTAAACTCAATTCAAAACTGAGCATGGTAATAAAGCCCGCAAAGGAGAACGAGAGCTCCTCGTTTAGCAACCTTTGCGGGTCATGACTGGAAACGGTTATGGTGGCGAAAGTCACATGTTAAATGGGGAGCTTTGTTTGTATATCTCCCCATCAGCAGTTGGCTATAAGTTTATGATTTTAAGCTTATGTGTTGAGAGGAGGTGAATCAAATATGAAAAAATGTAAATCATGTCAGAAAGAGATTGACCCTAAAGCAAAGAAGTGCCCTTATTGTCAGACTGACCAAAGGAATTGGTTTGCAAAACATCCCATTCTTACAGTTCTGCTCGTCCTCTTTATAATAGGGATGATTTCATCCGCAGGAAGTAAAAAAGGAGGGAGCACAAGCACAAACTCAACACCCGATGCTACAACCTCAGAATCATCGAGTAGTGCGGCGCAAGCTGAAGTTAAGCCCACAGTAGCTCCAACACTCATTGATGCAAAGACATTGGTGGGAGAGTTTGATAAGAATAAGTTGGCGGCACAAGAGAAATACACAGGCAAAGTAGTTCAGACCACTGCTTATATTAAAAACATAAGTGGAGGAGACTTTGGAGACTATTATTTGTCACTTGAACCGTCAAACGAACAATACTATTTTGGCACAACCATTCAATGCTTTTTTAAGGACAAAAAAGAATTGACTACGTTGGCAAATGGACAGTCGGTTACCGTAATAGGTACGATGCAAGATATGTCTATTGGAATAGTAGAAATAAAAGACTGTAGATTAGTGAAATAATTATTGTCTTTTATATTGGGTAGGAAAATCATCCTACCCAAAAATAAGGCGAATAATTTATAAAATAATAGGTTTTAATCTTCGCTAAAAAATTCTTTTTCCAGTTCTCTTTCGTTATTATGTCGATATTTGGGTCTAAACTATAACGCTTTTTTGCTAATTAGACAGCAAATTGAGAGTATCCTTGGAATATTTTAACTACTTCTTGAGTGGGGGGGATAAATTACACTTGACAGTCCAATTTATATGTTATATAAATTAGACGCCGAGGTATAATTTATAAAACCAGACAAAAAAATATGCTACTCATGAGTGATGATACTTACCTAACCTATATTGAAGCCGATGCAAAGTTTGGACTTGAAGATTTTATAAATAAAAAGAGCTTCACAGTTGCCGACACCCCTCTCTCATATAGGCAGACTAACTCATTAAGTCGAGACAATCTTTTACCTGAGAGTAGAGAGAGAAAAGAGGGATGGAGAAAATTTAGCTTCAAAGAGCTGATTTATATTCTTGTCGTAAATGAATTGAAGAAATTTGGACTGAAACATACACAGCTAGTGCAGTTGAAGGAGAGTTTTTTTGGAGAACCAGTTATAAAAAATGGGGTGACAGAAAATAGAACCAATAAAACAAACGCTACCCAAGCGATTGGATGTGTATTTGGGCAGGTGGAGATGAACATAACAATCGATAGTGAGGGGTTGGTTGTGTATTATGACCCACTTTGTTATGTAAATTCAGACATAAGTAGCCTGGGTGCGAAAATCAGCAGTAGTCCCTACATCCTCATTTCATTAAATGACATCGTAAATAGATTTTTAACGAAAATTGGAAAAAAACCCTTCCCAGTAACATTCTCCGTTGCTGCTATTTCACATAAAAATGATATTTCGATAAAGGAAAGTGAATTGATTAAAATTCTTCGGAATGGTGATTATAAAGCTATAAGAGTGAGAAAAAAGAATGGAGAAATTTCAAATATTTATGCAGAAAAAGAAAAGGAAGTAAAGGATGATGGTGATAACATATTTAAGATTATCGAAGCCAATGATTTTTTTGACATAAATATTGTCAAAAGGGATGGAAAGATTGTGAGCTATAAAATGGAAGAATCGTTCAAAATTTAGTCTGGGCATTTTTCAATGCAGGATGAGAATTTATTACAAATCGTGAATTTGCTTTAAGTATCAAGAGGAACTTGGACTGAGGCCTGGCGAAAGCCACCTTGTCCAATGGTAGACAATGACATATTAAAAGCTAAATTGAAAGCACAATTGAAATGTCTTAAACTCACAGAAGAGCAAGAAGAAATAGTAGTAAAAGAACTCAATTATCTTTCAAATTTACTCATTGATATTTATATAGAGAAGTCAAAAATACACACTAATAAAATATGAAAAAAACAGTCATATACGTGAGAGTGTCGTCTAAAGAGCAGGTTGATGGAGCAAGTCTTGAAACTCAAGAAAGAATTTGTTTAGATTATCTCATCAGAAATGAGCTTGATAAAGACAGAGTATTTATTGAAAAAGGAGAAAGTGCGAAAACAACCGATAGAACTGAGTTGAAAAACCTACTCGAATATGTCGCAAAAAATCACAAAAATCTATATGGCGTTATCGTATATAAAGTTGACAGATTGGCCAGAGTCTCTTTTGATTATGCAACTCTCAAAATACTCTTCAATAAATACGGTCTACGATTACTCTCTGCTACAGAGACCTTAGAGGAGACCCCAGTAGGAAGATGGGTAGAAACAATGCTTGCTGGAACTGCTCAATTTGATAACGAAGTAAGAACTGAAAGAAGTGTGGGTGGCATGGAAGCAGCGGTAAAGAAAGGAAGATGGGTGTGGAGGGCATCCAGGGGGTATAAAAATAGCGGTGGTAGAGGAGTTACTAATTTAATTTTTGATGAACCTGAAGTAGTAAGATTGGTGAGGAAAATTTGGGTTCTTTTAGATACAGGATGCACACCAGAGGAAGCTCGAAAAATAATTACTAAGGAGGGATTAACTAGTAAGAGAGGAAAACCTATCAGCAAAAGTCAGTTCCATAGAATGATTAAAAATCCAGTTTACATGGGGGTTATAAAACAATTCGGACTTACAATAATAGGCCAGTTCAAACCAATTGTAGAACCTGAACTCTTTCAAAGAGTACAAAATAAACTCGATAAGACAGTTAAAAAAATTCCGATTTATAGAAAAGACAATGTGGATTTTCCCATAAGAGGTCTTGTCATATGTAGTGAGTGCGGGAAGGGGCTTACTGCAAGTTGGTCAACAGGAAACGGTGGAAAGTATGCAAAATATAGGTGTATGCGCTGTCCTAAGAAAAACTACAATCGAGATGACGATAAAAGAGGTAATATAGGGATAGAAACTAAGTTTATCAAATTGTTAAAAACACATAGTTATAAACAAGAATTGAAAGATGCGTTAATCAAGGCAATTGAAGTAAATTTTGAACAAAGAAACGAAGAGAATAAGAAGAGGGCTAGTAAAATTAGTACACTCATTACGGGACTAAAGGCAAAGGAAAAACAGATAGTAGAGAAGAATTTTAAGAATGTTTTGAGCGACTCTCTAGCAAAGGAAATGCTCGATGAAAATGGAGAAGAAATTGCCAAGCTCACACTTGAACTTCATTCGCAGGTTGATTCAAAAGAGGAAAATATGAAGATGATAAGACAAAGTATCTCGATACTCGAAGACATGGGTGCGGCCTGGGCAAGTGTGGATTTGGAGATAAAGAAAAGGTTCCAAAAATTCTTATTTCCCGAAGGGCTGTTATACGATGGGGTGAAATTTGAAACCACTCGTTTAGCATATTGTATAGAGCAGAAGAGGTCCTTAATGCCTCAAATGTCGCATAAAGTGTCGCTAACGGGATTCGAACCCGTGTTTACAGAATGAGAATCTGTCGTCCTAGGCCTCTGGACGATAGCGACTTAGGACATAATTGTACCATTGCACAGGCTGTAATGCCATAATACAAGAATGCTCTCGCACCAGGCAGCTGCTCGCACGGAGCTTTTTCCCCCCTCCATAGAGATTGATGTTGTTTAACAACCCGCAAATTCATATTGTCGCAGCTTAGGGGAGTGGTACTGAGCCAGCACATGGTATCCACTCCAAGCCCCTAGTTCTGCAGAGACACCATCAAGAAATATCGGAGGAACATATTTGATTGTATCATCTATCCCAGTTGTTGTTTTTTGCAAGTACGAAAAGGGTGTTTGCCGGTCTAGACTGGTGTGTTTTCTCACACAGTTGTAGTAGTACAAATAGTTGAAGGCTTCTTCATAGAATTGTTTGTTGGTGGTAATGGTATGAATGCGAGGAATATAGAACTCATCATCATCTGTTCGGTGGGAACGTTCCAGGTGTGCATTCTCTTCTGGATGTTTGAGTCTGTTTTGAATGATAAAGCATCCAAATCCGGAGAGGAGTTTACGCAACTCTACAATCTTGTACCAACTCTTTCCTCCAAACTCTTCTCCATGGTCAACTGTATAGACAATACGAACAGATACTCCATGACTCCTGAGCCATGAAGTAACCCAGAGAAACCACGTTAAGCCATTTGTCCATGATTTTTCTTTTGAGTAAGCGATGAGCTTGAAGCGAGAGTTTACGTCTATTGCTCCCCATTGATAGAGAGGTAAATCATTACGGAGAACATGAGCGATTTGAGAAGGAGATAATGCTTTCTGATCGATAATATGCTTGAGGTCAACTTGCACCACTTCAAACGCTTTAGAGGTATACCAATCAATAAAGGGACGAGAAGACTTCTTGTGCCTCCTTCTCTGTTTTGTACGACTCACTTTGTTTCTCCGTATGATATTTCTAATGGTGTGGGGAGAAAGAATAATTCCCTCTGTTTCTTCCAACTCTTCCTTCAAACGAAGAGGACCATAGTTTGTTTTCTTCTTCAGCTTTACTACTTTTTCTTCGATAGATGCTTCTGTTTTGTTCTTCACTACATGAGGAGCGGTTGAGATATCATTCAAATTCTTCATCTTCTGTCGCTTAAGCGCCTTGTAGATGGTAGACCGTGTTGTATGAAGTATTCGTGCCGTACTAGCTACATTTCCTTTGTTGGTGGCAAGTATCTGGAGGATTGCTTGTCTGGCTGCACGAGGAGAGATAGTCCTCAAGTCACGATATTCTAAATGGATGCCATCGTTCATGTATTCGGTTGGGTAACTGATAATAGTCCTCACCGAATAATTCTAGGCATTTCTGGCGGTACTGTGTATACCGTTCTCTATCAGAAAAGTGTATACCATGTGCTGACCTTCCTACACGCAGCTTAGGGGAGTGCATTTGACTCTCTCTTCCTATTCTGAGATTATGAATGTATGGAAAATACAACAAATATGCCTGAGGATCAACTTATTGTAAATACACCAAAATCATCCATCTCCGTTTATATCAGGGTCCTCATAGTTTTTATAGTGCTTGCGGCCGCCGGCACTGCATTTTTTTTCCTCAGGAGACCTCCCATTACAACTCCCTCCAAAGTAGTCTCCAAGACAAATACTTGGAAAACCTATACAAATGCAAAGTTTAATTTTACGATAGAGTACCCAAGCGATTTGATTGTGAGCGAAATTTCAGGATCTAATAAAAATGGGGCCTCTTTTAGCGATGCGATTTCTATTGCTGCGGGGAAAACGCTCCTCAATTACGTAAATCAGACTCTTGAAGAGTATACAAAAATAGCAGGAAGCGAAACTGAGAACCGTACTAGTCTTGCCTCTTACAAAAAAGTATCCACTACTAACGGAATAGTAGGATACAAAACAACATGGATGATGCAAGGAAGATCTATGAATGGAGCTCCTCCTTCGCAAGGAGAATCGGAATCTTTGCCCATCACCTACTTTGAAATTCCCGGCACTAAAACGGAGCTCATTCGAGTGGAGCTGCTAAAAAAAGAGTATTTGGAGACGTATGAAAAAATGCTTAAAACCGTAAGAATTATGGCTCCCCTTACCCCAAATCCCACGATTGACGAGACAGCTGTTCTTAAGTACGTGATTAAAAAATACATAGCTTCAAAGCGCAATAAGAAAGAGGATTCCCTTATTATCACTGTTTCTAAAATTGAAGGAAATTATGCTCAAGGAGGAATCTCTAATGATGAAGGAGGAGGAATGTGGTTTGCGTCAAAGGAAGAGGGTGCGTGGATGCCGGTATGGAGTGGGAATGGCACCATTGAGTGTTCAACCTTTACTCTGTATCCCAACTTCCCAACAAATATGATACCTGAATGTTATGATTCGGTCAAACAAGATGTAGTACAGCGCTAAAATAGCGCAAGACCTTATATACCCCCCCATCCCGCGATCTCTCCCCATCTACTCCTCACAAGGGGGATGTGATCATCTTTCCTCACCTTGCTCGATACTCCGTTCCTTTAGTATTCCCTACCTTTATCACAAGTTTTTTATCACTCAGCTTTGCGAGATCATTACGCAGAGTTCGCTCAGATACTTTTAGAAATCGGCGAACGATAAAATTAAGCGACACGCTTCTGTGCTCTTTGATAATAATATATATTTCTTCCTGACGCGCGGTAAGCTCAAGCATTAGCGGAGATTTGCGAGCAAGCTCTTCTAGCTTTTCTCCTGTCTTCTCCATTTGTTTAAGATATGCCGCGAGCATAAACTCCACATATCGTTCTGTATCCTTCATTCCGTTGAGAAGAACGTCATAGTATTCTTCTCTATGTGCTTCAAGATACTCTTCGATAGTGACGGGGAAAGGAATGGTATATTTTTTACATTTGAGCACTGCTGCGATAAGAGCCCTCCCCACTCTTCCATTCCCATCAAGAAACGGATGTATTTTTTCAAATACTAAATGAGTAATAAAAGCAGTAATCAGAGGAGAGCCATTTTCATTTTCAATATAGGTAATTAACGAAGTAAGTAAATTCATTATTTGAGTTGGAGGAGGAGGCATATAGACAACAGCTCCATTCTTGTTAAATATGCCGCTTACTTCTTTTCTGTATACTCCCTTGTCCGGAAATAGTCCCTCTCCTATCATGGAGTGGAGTAGCTGAATACCGCTATGGTCAATTTTTGAGATGTAAGTCGAATCAATATATTCGAGAGATTTCATGATGTTGATAATTTCGAGCGTCTCTTCATCTGTGTTTTCCTCCTGTATTGATATTTCGGAAAGGGTATTTCCTTCTATCCGTGCGGAATAGAGCGAACTCTTGAGAAAGCTATTTCTTCTGAGCGAAGCAGATAGGGGGACATGAACTTGATATTTTTCAAAAGAGAGTCGAAGGCTTTCTATCTGCGTAATAAGGGAAGTATGAGATGGGGTACGGGTAAAATCAGGAGGAATTTTCATATATGGTTCTTATTATACAAAAATACTTCCGAATACTTCCGAATAGTTCCAGATAGTTACACTTAAAAAAAAGGAGTAAAATAGTGAGTATGGAACCAACAAAGATATCTCTCTTTAAGGGCAAACACATTCGCAAAACTATCTTTCAAGGCGAGTGGTGGTTTTCAGTAGTTGATGTTTGTATGGCTCTGACAGATAGTTTAGATGCTGGAGCGTATTGGAGAAAATTAAAACAACGTCTTTCTGAAGAAGGAAATGAAGTCGTGACATTATGTCACGGGTTGAAATTCATTGCTCCCGATGGAAAAATGCGTGAAACTGATGGAGCTAACACAGAGGGTGTCTTTCGCATCATTCAGTCAATTCCCTCTCCTAAAGCGGAACCATTTAAGCGCTGGCTGGCAAAAGTAGGTTATGAACGAGTGCAGGAAATAGAAAATCCAGAGTTAGCGACAAAAAGAACAAGAATGCTCTATAAATTAAAGGGATATTCTGAAGATTGGATAGAAAAACGCATGCGCGGAATTGTAATACGTGAAGAGCTTACAGATGAATGGCAGAAAAGAGGCGCAAAAGAACAAAAAGAATATGAAATTTTAACAGCTGAAATTTCAAAGGCAACTTTTGGGGTAACACCGAGTGAATACAAAAAACTCAAAGGCCTCAAACGAGAAAACTTGCGCGATCATATGGATGATTTTGAGCTTATCTTTAATATGCTTGGTGAACGTGCTACAACTGAAATTCATCGTACCGAAGATTCAAGAGATGTGTCCAAATTGAAAAGTGATGCAAAAGCAGGAGGCGATATTGCCGGAGGAGCACGAAAAAAATTAGAAGATCGTCTAGGGCGGTCTATCGTAACAGAGAAAAACTATCTAAAAAATCCCGAACGAAAGAAACGTATTGAAAAATAATTACTCATTCTCCCCTCTTCTGCCCCCATCCCGCGACCTGGCAACCGCTGCAGTTGCCGCAGGGGCCCACCCACTCAATCTACATCACCCTCCCTACTATTTGTAGCTAAATTGTTGCTTATAAGCCGCATTTGGAGTAATATAAATCAACAGAAGGCTCTAATTTAATTTATGAATATGAAAAATGCCAAATTTGCAAACATTATCCAAGCTATAAAAAAATTTAGAGATGAGCGAGATTGGATGCAGTTTCATAATCCAAAGGACATGGCTGCTGCACTAGCAATAGAAAGCTCAGAACTACAGGAACTTTTTTTATGGAAAAATAAAGAGGAAATTGAAGAATATATAAAAGATAAAAAAAATATTGAGGAAGTGGAGGAGGAGCTTGCTGACGTATTTAGTTTTGCTATAGAGCTCGCTGATAACCTTGGAATTGATATAGAAAAATCTATTGAAAGTAAACTTAAAAAAAATTCTGAAAAGTACCCAATAAGTAAAGCTAAGGGTAAATCGACGAAATACACAAAATTATAATATGATTGTTTACCAGTCTACAAAAGAGAGTTTTTTAAGTGATGTATCTAATAGAAATATTGAGGATATTATCCTCGATAGGATAAAAGACAAGCTAAAAATGAGCGTTGGAAACAATGAGATTAACTCGTGGAAAAATTCCTTGAAGGAGATGTATTTCATCTTAGATGATAAACAAATTCCGAATGATTCGGGAGTTGCGATTGAATACAGAATTCCCCAAACATCAAAGAGAATTGATTTCATCGTTACAGGACAGGATGAAAATAAAAATGAACAAGTAATTCTGGTAGAGTTAAAACAATGGTCAAAAGTACAAAAAACTGAAAAGGATGCAATTGTCATAACTCGATTCCAACATGGGCTCAGCGAGGAAAGCCACCCTTCATATCAAGCGTGGGCATACGCCTCACTGATAAATAATTTTAACCAAACAGTATATGAGGAAAAAATTCAACTAAATCCCTGTGCCTATTTACATAACTACGTCGACGATGGAATAATATCCAATTCTTTTTATGCGGACTATATAGACAAAGCTCCCCTTTTTCTAAAAAATGATAAAGAAAAACTTAGGGAGTTTATAAGAAAATACGTTAAGTATGGAGATAATAAAAATACTATTTTTAGAATTGATTCGGGCAAGATTAAACCATCAAAAAATCTTGCTGATAGCCTATCTTCAATGCTAAAGGGAAACCAAGAGTTTGTGATGATTGACGACCAAAAAATTGTATATGAAACTGCCTTAGAGTTGGCTAAAAAATCTACCGATTCTCTCAACAATGTTTTAATAGTAGATGGAGGGCCCGGAACGGGAAAATCAGTAGTGGCGATAAATCTGCTTGTGGCCCTAACAAAATTAGGATTAGTAACACAATATGTAACAAAGAATTCAGCACCAAGAGATGTGTATGAAAGTATGCTAACTGGGCATTTTAGACGAAGCACCATATCTAATATGTTCAGTGGATCTGGTGCCTTTACCGAAACACATATAAATACATTTGATGCGCTAATTATTGATGAGGCGCATCGGCTTAATGAAAAGTCGGGGATGTTTAAAAACCTTGGTGAAAATCAAATTAAAGAAATAATAAACTCATCTAAATTCTGTATTTTTTTTATTGATGAGGATCAAAGAGTTACGTGGAGCGATATTGGAGAGAAAAATGAAATTGAAAGGTGGGCAAGAAGTCAGGGGTCAATTGTGCACTCTCTGGAATTAACATCACAATTTCGATGTAATGGATCGGATGGCTATCTTGCATGGCTTGATGACATGTTGGGAATAAGAGAAACGGCAAATCTAGACCTCGATAGGGATGATTACGATTTTAAAGTAGCCGCAACACCAAATGAATTACGAGATATAATCTTTGAACGAAATATCACAAGTAATAAGGCCCGTTTGGTAGCTGGGTATTGCTGGGATTGGGTAAGTAAAAATGATAAGAGTAAAAAAGATATTATTATTCCAGAATATAATTTCGAAATGAAATGGAACCTTGCTAGTGATGGAAATTTGTGGATACGAAAACCAGAATCTGTAAGTGAAGTTGGATGTATTCATACATGCCAAGGTCTTGATCTTGATTATGTCGGGGTAATTGTTGGTTTAGATTTTATCATTAGAAATAACAAAGCAATCACTAACCCATCAAAAAGAGCAAAAACAGATGCTTCTCTAAAAGGCTATAAAAAAGCTCTAAAGGAAAATTCGATGGAAGCAAATAAAAAAGCAGATTCTATAATAAAAAATACCTATCGAACTTTGATGACTCGAGGAATGAAAGGTTGCTATGTATACTTTTGCGACAAAGAAACAGAAAAATTCTTTAAAAGCAGAATGGAATATGTTTAAAGCGATAAATACATTCATGAAAGGTCTTTTAAACTACCTCGGCCAGTGGTGGCGGTTTTTTGGGCGCATGCTTATCGCAATTGGATCGGTGGTGGCAGGGTACAGATATGGACAGTATAAAATTGTAACGCGTATCATTGAGACGACTCTGAGATCTGCCCTCATCCAAATGGAGGTATATGCAATCAAGACAGAACACCCACTCTACGTATCTTTTATCGTACATGTCCGCTCTGCGTACTCTAACAAAATCGACTGGTTATATTTTCGCCTAGAACTTATGTTGCAGTTGGGATGTGGATTTACTGATATTTCTTGTACGCGAGTCGGCACAAGCGAAGGCAGCGAAGAGTACAAGTTGGATATTACACGCACGGCACTTTCCAATTTGGAACTTGGGCGGTCTGAGTCGCCTCCTGATTTATTTGAAGAACGAGATACGCACTGGCGCTTAACACGAGCACTTGAGATAGCAAAGACAAGAGATTTAACACCTGAAATCCTTGAGGCAGAATTAGAAATAACACCCTATCATGCTCAACTTCTTTATAGTCAAATCACAAAATCGGACGCCCTCCCAAAACAACCCAAGGGAAAGTTAATGAATTGACTCCCTTTTTTATACTGTCCCACGCTCGGGGTGACTACAGGCTCGTTTTAGGCATGACCCACACGCGACACCATCATTTTACCTACCTTCTTAAACAAAATATTGGGTGACTGATTATATAATTATTACTCTTAATATTACTTATTTTGTATTTGTTATAATCGTATAATATGAGTAAGAATGATGAAAAGAAAGTTCAATCGCTTCGCACTCATGCTTTTGGAATGGTTACTCTCTTAATGGCTGAATTTATCTTTGGAATTTATACCACGCTATACGTCCATTTTCCTGAAAAAGCGTCAACAAGAGAATTATGGATGTTCTCATCAAAACAAATAATTCTCAATATACATATGACGTTAGGAATACTAATCGCCATAGGAGCGTTGGAATTCCTGATACGAGCAATTATTGCAAAGCAATCTCTTTGGATCATAAGTACAATTTTGGGTTTAGTTGGAATTGTCATAGCAGTGTTTGGTGGTCTTATATTTATTCCTACTCAGTCCGACTCGTATTCCTTTATTATGTCTATTGGGTTTTCGCTTTCAATTGCGGCCTACGGTTGGGGACTGTTTGCAAATAAAAGTCATATTAAATAGTATCCAAGAAAAACCTCCTATTTTGTATTTTGAATATAGTGGTTTATGTCATCGTTAAATACAGAACTGTTCATTTAAATTTAAAAGAATTATTTTTGCAGTTCTTGTAGGAAGCTCGTGCCATCAAGGGGATTCTTTGCCACTCCAAAATTTTCTGCAACTGTTTTTGCGACATCAGCAAAAGATTTTCTTACTCCTAAATTGATACTGCCCTGTATCCTTGGACTGAAGACGAGCAACGGAACACGTTCATTTGTGTGATTAAAATGTTTTTTTTGAGTCGGATCGTTTCCATGATCCGCTGTAATAATCCATAAATCGGTATCGGTCATCCCTAGCATTCCTTGCGCGATATAACGACTTATCATGGAGAGATGGTTACTCCACTCTTCTGGTTTTCTCGGATGGCCCCATAACTCATCAGTACCAACTAAATTATCAAACCCGAACTGATTTTTTCCACCCTGTTGTTTCCAAAAATCAACAATTGCCTGCATTCTTTCTTCATCTGATCCTAATTTTTGTATATTGCGTGGATCAACCCCCCGATAATTAAGCATGCTCGCTGCTTTCCCAAATCCATTTATTGGGATCCCAGCTGCAGCTAATACGTCAAGCAGTGTGGGTCCATCTGCATCGACAGCATAATCTCTTCGATCTGCAGACACTCTTTTAAATCTATCTTGTTCGAGTGGATATTTATCATTATCAGTAAATGGTCTCATGATTACTCTTCCTATCCGTAATCCCTTTTTATCAATAGCAGCACGTACTACTTTTCCAATTTGTTCAATCATTGGCTGTGGAACGACAAGTTGATGAAGGGCAATTTGTACAAGGCTATCGCTTGAAGCATACGTTGGGATTTTGAGCGGGCCATCTCCTTGTGCGCTGGCAACATGCGCATCACCAATGCCCGCCTTATTTATGAATGGAACGCCCCCTATATCATCCGTGCCTGGGTTACGAATAATTTGTACAGGCCGATGTAATGCTGTGCCAACTGCGTCTTGTACAAGTGCCATAATTTCTGGAGGAAAGCCATCTTTATCAAAATATAAATAGGGCTCTTGCACATCATACCCCATTAAAGCCCCATGGCCTTCTGGACTTCCATTTCCAGTATGTGAGGGAGTGAGTACGCCATATGCACCGCGAACTTCTTCTTTCTTTCCGTTAATATGGAGGTCTTCCAGACCAGGAATACGTCGTATCCCTAATGAGTCTAATGCGGAAGCTTCAAGAGGTCTTGCATATGATGCATGCAAAATACTATTTGTCCCTTCATCATGAGGATGATTTGCTCTTCTATTTTTTGCTTCTCCACAACCAGCCCCATCTATAATGGTTACTCTTACGCGAGAAAATGCAGGTCCTTCCTTTCCCATAGAGATATTTTACCATTTCGCTTTTAATTATAATTAATTTTCATGCTAATAGGATTTAGTATCTTTTAATTGATATACTATTTTTATGTTTACGAACGAGCAAGTTCAAAACCTCAAAGAACTAATGACTAATTCAGCGGCAAAAGGTAATCTTGCTAACTCTGGCATGGTACTAGAAAATGGAAAAGTAATAGGTGCTGCTGAGAGTTGGGTGGTCACAGATAATGATGCCACTGCACATTCAGAAAGAATGCTGGTTACGAAAATTTGCAATGCAAAAAAGTCAAACTATACACCTGGCTTGATAATGGTAACAGTGGTTGAACCGTGCATTATGTGTATGAGTGCCTGCGCACAAGCCGGATACTCAGAAATTCAATATATTATTCCAGCACAAAGGTATGTAAAAAAAATCCCATGGATTATCGATTCAGTGCTCACTGACAAACAGAAATTAGCATCTCAATTCACTAACCCACTTACATTGACTCATCTGAAGGAGTACGAGGAAGAATTTTGCGTGGTATTTGAAAAAGTAATGAGTGGATTTTTAGGAAAATAACTCAACGATTCTTTTTTCCTCTGGACTATCACAAGAAGTTGATTGATTACTTTGAAAGCTGTAATGTGCAGTAGATCATGATTGCTGCTGCGATAAAGCGTATTGCATAAATTTTGAGTGAGTGTTTTTCAAGTAATTTTGGTGCAAAAAGGGAAAAAAGAAATGCAAAAATCATAGATAGAGGAACTGCCATAATAAGCGAAGTGATACTGAGGTTTTTACTATACGCGATATTCGCAGCTGCATTGGTAACTGTCTGTAAGATGCCCATTCCTATGACAGGGAGGACTTGTTGTGAAGTGATATTCTTAATATCTTTCTTAAAAAGAAATAGGGTGGGTATAAAAGTTGCAAACGTCACGATAGCCATCCATAGATTTGCAGTCCACAAACTATTATTAACCAACGCTATTTTTATAACGGCATTATTGAGAGCTAAAGCAAGCATTGCAAGCAGCCCAATTCCTATAGAAGGTTTGAAAAATGAACTGACCTTTAATTTTTCATCCAATGATGCAAGTATCCCTCCCAATAAAATTACGATGAATAGGATGAATTGATAGGTAGTAAGTTGCTCTTGAAATAAAACAGAGCCCAAAATAACGGCAAACACTAATCTAAAATTGAAAAGTGGAGAGAGAGTAGATACCTCAATTTTATACATTGATTGGATATAGAGGATATTCCACGCGGCGGCAAGTATACCTGCGACAATCACTGGCCACCAATCTTTTGGCAGTCCTGCATGGTAATACAGTGCGGGAGGAATAGTAAAAACCAAAATTATGAAAGCCCAAATAAAGTTAAATAGCCATGGATTCCTAATAGAAAACCGACTGGTGAGCTTGGTGATAATGATTGTTGAGGCAGATGCGATACAAGCAATCCATGCATAGACGTAAAATGGCATACATAAAGTATATCAAAATGAATTGCTTAAGTTGGTATAGCGAATCTACTTTGTGCTATCAGAAGGCCATAATTGCTTAAATAGATGGTTCTATTTAGTATAATAATCGTATGAAAGAATGGCCACAAATTAGTTTTGGAGATGAAAAAATATCATTAGGAAAAAATGAATATATTGGAGAAAGAGCAGGACCGCTGTTTGTTATGATAAGTTACAAACAAGATGATAAGGGTAGAGCAATTGCTCATGCATATATCGGTGCAAGACACAGAGGAGATGAAGCAATGGCACTATTGGAAATAAACCTACTTGCTAAGGCGGTTGAATTAAAGAAGCCTATTATTCATTTAGCCTATCCCTGGAATAAACCCTCAGTAGATCTATTTGAAAGACATGGATATAAACAAATTGGTGTTTCAATGTATTCTCCAACTCCAATCTACGAAAAAACCTATCCAGTTTTAAAGAAATAGAGAGATTTTTTATCCTTGATTTAGAGGCAAAGGAGTAAAATTTTGTGCAAAGTTTTCAGCTGGCCTCCACCAGAGTTGATCTTTATGATACTGCTTTCCTTCAGCAAGCTGTCCGTATACTACTATACTTCTTGGTGCATCAAATTCTCCCATTTTGAGATATCTTAGTATTGGTCCACTTCCGTCCCTTCGTTCTTCATACACCTGCACTTGAAAGCCACTTACTTTTCCTGTTTGCTCATAGCCTTCTACTGATAAGGCTGTTCCAACCATTTCTGGCCTACCAATAAAATCATAAGGGCTACTTAGGACGCTGGCATTTCCGATAACCTGATAAGGTAATCGCTCGTTATTATGTATCCATGGACCTTTTCTAACTTCAATAGTTGTAGACATACAGAAAATTATACTAAATCACCTTTCTTAAAGCGCTTTGACAATATATCTTGAAATAAGGTACCATATTCATAAATATGGGTAATAAAAAAGGTTTTACTTTGATTGAGATATTGGTGTCGATGGGAATATTTGTTTTATTGGTTGCGATAACAATTGTAGCCATAAGTCCGGGTCGACAATTTTCTCAAGCAAATAATGCAAGAAGACAAAACGATGTCCTTGCAATTCTTAACGCTGTCGGTCAATATTCGGCAGATCACGGCGGTACATATCCTCCTTCTATAACGCTCACGTCAACAGAAATAAGCAAAACGGGAATTGATTTATGTAGCTCAATAGTGCCGCTGTACTTAACCGCATTACCTGTTGATCCAGGAACAAATAGTGGGACAACGATTACAGTTTGTTCTGGTTCATATAGGACGAACTATCAAATTATGAAAGATGCAAATAATAGAATTGCGGTTTTTGCTCCAGGTACTGAACTTGGGATTACTGCAATATCTGCATACAGATAATATATCTCAAGTCCTTATAACTTTCTGCTACCATATAGTCATGACAAAAAATCCTGTAGCCAATGCTCTCTTAGCAATGCTTTATATAGTTATTGTTTCATTTGTTCTCTACTCTGGAACTGTTCTCAAATTTGGAAGTAACTCAGCACTCGCCCCTATCGCTCTTATCTCCTTGTTTACCTTTTCAGCGGCAACGATGGGATATTTATTTCTCTATCAACCGTTTGTTTTGTATTTTGATGGAAAAAAGAAATTGGCTTTAAATTTGTTCTTCCAAACGCTGATGACTTTTGGCGGAATTACAGGTGTCATTCTCCTCTACCTTTTTTTTACCTCAGTTCACTATCCAAATTTTATCTAGACAGGTTGTATAGCTGTATAATAGAATAATGAAATTATCATCTCAACGTCTGGGAGAATTATATTTAATCGGGGGTATACTTCTTTGGAGTATATTTCCTATATTTGCACAGCTGTCTTATTCTCAGGTGTCACCGTATACTTCGCTTGCGGTAAGCTCTTTTTTTTCTGCTCTATTTTTTGGCATTATTCTTTCGTTTCGTCGTCGGTGGAAAGAACTTCTCAATGTACAAGCACTTATTTACACATTGTATTCAACATTTTTTGTCGGTATTTTGTTTTATCTTTTATATTTCTTAAGTTTGCAATATTCAAGTGCAGGGAACGTGAGCATCCTTGCACTTTCTGAAACGTTTTTTAGTTTTCTTCTTTTTCATGTATGGCGCAAAGAGTATATTCCAAAAATTCATATCTACGGGGCAGTCCTTATACTTTTGGGGGCTGGTATTGTCCTCATTCCGGCTATGACAGGATTTCATATTGGAGATATATTGATTCTGATAGGCGCGGCGATAGTGCCATTTGGCAATTTCTACGTTCAGAAAGCGAGGCGAATGATAAATACGGAAACAATTATGTTTGTGCGCGGACTAGTTGGATCTTTAGTGATATTTTTATTTTCATTGATATTTAAAGTTGCCTCTCCCCTTCCACAAATCATTCAGTCGCTCCCCTTCCTTGTTGCAAATGGCGTTCTTATTTTCGGGCTTTCAACAATGCTCTGGGTGGAAGGAATCCATCGCGTACCTGTTACTAAAGCCAATGGGCTCAGCTCACTCGGCCCCATAATTACTCTTTTTTTTGCATGGATAATTTTTAGGACCTCGCCAACCTCATGGCAGCTTCTTTCTTTTATTCCGATGTTTATTGGAGTAATCTTGATAAGTAAAGAAGTGTCTAAAATGTGAAGTAATGAGTGTATTTTTATTGTATGTTACTATTAAGTAATGACACTCCCAAAATGGGCCTCAACTGTGACACCCCTTTCTAAAACAATTGCAATAATAATATTTATTTCATTCCCGATATTAGGTTTTATTTTGGGTATGAAATACCAACAGATCTATTTAATTCCCAAAAATGACATAGCCGCTACTCTTCCAACTCCTCTCGCATCACAAAATTCAGCTATTGACCTGGCCAACACAATCCCGCTCACGTTTGGCACAGGAAAAAATGAACGAATCGTAAGATTAGAACAAAAAAATATTTCATATAACACAGATAATTTTATATCGCTTTCTTCAAAAGAGTTTGACAGTAAAACGAAAAAAATTACTCAATTTTATGAGAATAACGGAGATTGGGGTAATTTTAAATTTCATGATCTAAACACCGACAAGTATTATGTCCTGCAACCCGGTGGACAGATTGAAATGAGTCTACTGACGAGTAATGAGATAGAAAAAATACTAGGAGGATCGCTTCAAGTAGATTCAAGCGCCGGAACAACAACACAGGTGAGCTGCGCAAAAAAGGAAATGGCTATTGGAAATATAAAAGCAGTGGGAATAGCATGTCAAAGCACCTCCTATTTAACAGAGAATCATCACATTGTAAATGAAGACGAAACGACAAATTGTTACCTCCCCCTTTCCTCAGATTCCTATCTGGCAATTGAGCAAACTCTCAAGCCAGTATCTACGAATATAGATATGTGTAAAACGTTGGATTCTTTGGGATATATAAATGTATCGGTAGCAAAATAGTGTAATGATTATTTCGCTTTATATGCAATGAGGAAATGAAAAATATGATAAGATAAAATTAATATGAAAAAAATACACAAAATAGTCATGGGGGCTCTTCTGGGAGGAATAGCAGTATCAAGTTCACATGGATATGGAAATGGCTCTGTGCAAGCTGCCGATTCTCTTCGATATAGAGATGCCGCAACAGCTGTATCTGTTCGAGATATTCCCCCTATAATTGTTCGTCCTTCAGCAACGCCAGCCGCAAAACCAACAGCAGAACCGACGGGCAGGATTGCCGCGACCCCAGAGCCAAAAGTAACCGGCAAAATCACCGCAACTCCAGAGCCTAAGATTACCAGCAAAGTGACAGCGACACCTGAACCAAAAATCACGGGAAAAGTAACTGCGACTCCAGAACCTAAGGTGACGGGAAAGATTACGGTTACACCAGAGCCTAAAATAAGTGCAAAGGTGAGTGTAAAGTCATCCTCAACTCCTGCTCCCAAAAGCACCGGAGCTCTTGCTGTAGTAGAGTCGACAATCTCAAATATTTTTTCCTATTTTAAGGGGTGGTTTAAGTAATAGAAAGATATTTTTTATAGAGCTTCTTATTGTAGATAAAGTCGTATGCTCCAATATATTGTTTTATTTCTCCACCGAATTTTTGTTTGAATTGGCTGTAACCATACCACGGATGTGTCGTATCATTTTTGTCGGGAACTAAGCTATAAAAATCATATACCTGCTGACACCTCTTTTTTGCAGCTCTGATTATTTCCCAGTGAAGAAGATAGGGCGCCATGATAGATGGATACGCATCGGAGGAAGCACCAAATAAATAGGTGGTCATCGCGCCATAGTCGATGACGATTGCTGAAGCGAGAATCTTCCCCTGATAGAGCGCGTGATAAATAGATGCATTATTTTCTTTCTGCAAAACAGAGGATAGACAGGTAAAGTATGCATCGTCTTTTTGCTCAATCTTCATCCTGTCCACAAATTCATGATAAAGTGATACAAAATCTGCTATACCCTCTTGTATTTTTTTTTCAACTACCACAACTCCTCGCTTTTGAGCGATACCAATGTTGTATCTCCCTTTTGGTTTCATTTGAGTAAGTATTTCCTTTTCACCCACCGTTAAATCGATTAATAGTGTTCGAAACGGTTGTTGATCGGTAGGAGCCTTTTCAAATCGAGAGAAATAGGAGGGAACTGTCTGTAATTTTGGTTCAATGCTGAGATGTGAAGATTTATGATCTCCCGAAAGATCTGCAAGCGAATCAACTTCTGCGATAAAACGATGGAATATCTGTTCCGCTTGTGGGGATTCATAGGGGATAATGGGGCCCTCGGCAATTGACAAGAAATTGCCATAGGGATAATGGGAATATTTTGCTACTATCGCGCCTCCAATGAGTTTACCTGATTCTTCTATCCCGATTTTATAAGTCTCCCATCCCAAGAGATTGCGTAACTCTGCCCAAAAAAATGACTGCATAAAGCCAGAGCTCGGAGTGGCTTTTACGAGTGCCTCCCACTCAGCTTTTCGAGCAGGAGAAATTGGAATATGGTGCATATACTATTTTAGTACATCTTGATTCAACTATAGACTTTCCTTTCAGAAAAGAAATCATAAATACATAAGCTCAGACGAAATAACGTATAATACGATAAAATCATTATTCTTTTTTTAAAAATGTTAAAAGAAATACTTCTCACTGAAACATCGATTCTTCAGTATTTGTATCATCTTCGCTCCCCTCTCTTGAATACCATTATGATCGGCATTACTCATCTCGGAGGAGTGATGATGATAATATTTGGAATAATCGTAGTTATCTTTCTTTTGCTCAAAAAATATGGGAGCAACGCATTTCTGTTTACAACAATCGTGGGAGGATCGGTGTTACTTGATACAATATTGAAAAATATATTTCAGCGGGCGCGCCCGCAGTATTATCCACTCGTCATAGAAAAAGACTTCAGTTTCCCCTCGGGGCACGCAATGAACTCACTTGTTTTTTATCTTGCCCTATCCTATTTATATTTTCATATTTCAAAAAACAAAAAACGGTCGTTTCTTATGGTATTTTCTTCTCTTATTCTTGTATTGCTCGTTGGAATTAGTAGAGTATATTTGGGAGTTCACTATCCCTCAGATATAATTGGAGGGTATTTTTTCGGTGCGCTATGGTTACTTTGTTGCTATACTATTATTCATGGCCGCACCATTTTACCCTTTCTATATAAAAAAAGAAGACGCTCATATTCTCGTTAAGCAGCAAAGGAATATGACGGCTATAGTACTCCTTGGAATGGCGATAGTAATTGGATCTTTGCAGCTATTTGTCTACCCTAAATTATCTGCGTTGTATACTGAGTTTAGTTTGCAACTCCCCTTCATAACGAGGCAGGCGCCACTTCTGATGTATACTCTTGCGGCATCCTTTATGGGAGTTTCTTTCTATTTATTCTTAAATGAGCCGAGTTATACTAATCTCAATGAAAAACTGAAAAAGTATAAAGCAGGAGAAATGATAAAGACCAGTGACCTAATAGATTCCAAAAAAGAATTGTGGATTCTTCTTCCCTTCGGCCTTATTATTGGATTGTTAGTCATGAGCATCATCCTCCCCATCTACTCTCTGACGAGTAATTTTTGAACTCAACTTCTCATTGTTTTATAGAAGAATAAAAAGAGAATAACCCGCATTATTACTTGTTATAATAACCCAATGAAAGAGAAATTGGCTTATGTAAATTGGTTTCCACTTCGGGGAAATCAAATGGCGCCCTATATAAATAGCAAAATCCAACCGCCATTAAGACCAGAGGTGCTTTCTGCCACCATGCTTCAGGGCACTGAAAGAAGTATTCTCAAAACCAATTACTGGGGATGCGAGTATCTGTGTTGGATATAAAGAGCAGGAAGGTTTTTTAGTAAGTGTAGATTCTACGACTGATGATTTATCTGTTGTCCAACTGCAAGGAGCAAAAACAAGAGTGGCATATCGCGTGGGTTCTGGATTTAATAGTCTTCGTTTTGCACTTGACCAATTAAATCTCATTTCTACACATCCAGATAGCCCCTTCAAAAGATTAACTATGCCGGATCTGTGCCTTATCCCAGGACTTGTAGACTCTGGAAATGACGTGGAAACAGTAATTCAGCGGTACACAAATTTTATAGCTCTCGCGATGCTGCAATTCTCAAAAGAAGAAAGACTCTATGCGAGAGACGTAAAAAAATAATTTAGCTTCATTTTTATCATAGATTTATTTTAAAGAAAGCGATGGTTCTTTCCATGGCGGTTTCAAAGGAGGGAGATTCAATATTGTGCCCTCCGCCTTCATATTCGAAGAATTCGTATTTTTTATTTTGTTTTTTAAGCTCTGTTGCTAGGTCACGAGAATATCCAATATTCACTGTTGGATCATCAACTGCTTGATGAAGTTCAAGAGGGCCTGATATATATTTTAAATTCTGAGTGAGTGATATCGATTTCCAAAACTCTGAAGAAAAATCAATTGACTGTGGCGAAGAACGAATCTTTTGTATTTCAGATGATACTTCTCTGTCCGCTTGTTGTGCTCCCGCTTTCTGAGTATCAGGGCGATGGGCGTAGCTACTATCGGATATCCCATATTTCGCAAAATCCTGATAGCTATACACTGCCCCAGCCCAGATGACGCCGGCTTTGATATCAGGAGACACTTCCATAGCGCGCAGCGTTGCATTCCCAGCCATACTGTGGCCCCACATACCGATGCGTTTTGGATTTACTTTATCAAATGATTGAAGACTTTTTAGTGCGCTAATAGCGTCAATCGTATAACCTGAAGAAAAATAGCTGCCCGAAGGATCTCCTTCAGACTGGCCATTGCCCCGGAAGTCTATCTTAAATACAACAAACCCGCTTCGAGCAAGAGCATCGACGTAGGCTATATATTTCTCTGTAGTTACATATTGTGCGGGAGGAATATATCCATGATTAAAAACAATGGCTGGGAATCCCCCAACTGGCATCGGACCTGTCGGCACTGTCAACAGCCCAAATATTTTATTTCCTTCGCTTTGATACGAGGCAATATACTGCGTGTAATTAGAGCCAGAACCCAGCTCTTCAACTATTGTAATCTTGCTCCCCACAATTTTTTTTGATCTTAAATATTCGATACTTATTGGTGATTGGACTGCATTTTTATTGGGTGTCGTTTGAGAATTGGTTGGATTAACCACTTTCTTTTTTAATTGTATATCTGCAATCAATTTACCGCCCAAAAAAATGAGAATGCCAAGAAGAATGATTCCCAGAATACTATTTTTCATAGATTAATAGTATAAATTATTTCTTAATAATAACTGAATCTTATATGTATTCTAAAACTTAATAAACACTTAAACAATAAGTTTTATGGTATTAATTTGTCATTTCCGCAAACTCTTTGTCATTCCCGCGAAGGCGGGAATCCAGACTCTAATTACAATACAAAAAAAGCAAATATAGATATTGTCGACTGGATCCCTGCCTCCGCAGGGATGACCATACATTTCAATGCTGTTAATAAGATATGAAAGTAATGCGTTATTTTAATAGGATAATTCCTATGATAAGAAGACACATGCTAATCAGTTTAGGAATCATTCTTTTTTGTTCCTTCATAATAAATATCCCCCATAAAATAGTGATTGGGATTTCCAGTTGGCTAGCAAGAGAAATGAGCGAAAGAGGCCCCTTTGACAAGAAGGCGGCGTAAATACAGTACGCAGATATACCATACAAACTCCCTGTAAAAAAGAGGGCGGTGATTGTCTTCTTTTGAGGAAGCTTTGCGCCTTTTCGATAATGGAAAAATGCGGCAGGAAACATAAAAAGAACGGTAAAGAAGTAAACCAAAAAGGTATACAAAATTGGCGAATAGGAGGAGATTACCGCTTTATCAAACAGTGCACCAAAGGTGAAAAGAATTGCAGTAACGAGAGCGAGTCGCGAACCTTTCTCGAAGTGAAATTTCTTTCCCTCCCAGGTAAGCGAAAATACACTTACCATGATGAGAACGCCGCCCACAATTTGCATTGCGCTGAATGTTTCTTGAAATAGAAGAATTCCGCCAATTACTCGCATGAGGACACTGCTTCTGCTTAATAAACTGAACTCAGAAATATCTGAATACTTTAACCCTTTATAGTACGTACCAATGCCAACCGCAACGACTGCGGCAGATGCTAAAAGTCCTGCAATTGCCCATCCTTGTGTAGGAAAAACAAGCGGTTCAAAAAAGAGGAATAGCCCACTCGCGAATGCAGTAAAAATGGCAGAAACAATGCCGATGAATAATGGCTCAGATTTTTCATCCGATACATACTTCCCTATTATTTCTGCAAAAGCGTATGCTACTGCACTGATGAGCGTGAGGATAAGCCAATTCATAGATATATACTATTATACAGTGATATAATTTCTCTATTATTCTATAAGAAACGAGATATAATGAAAAACTGCAAACTAACAATAAAAATAAATCGATCTGCGGCGGATGTTTTTCAATTCGCCTTAGATCCAAAAAATACTCCTCTCTGGGTTGATTCTATTGTGAAAGAGGAAGTAAATGAAACGCCTACAAAAGTGGGGACGCTATACAAAAATGTAAATAAAGATGGAGTGTGGTCTGAGTATCACGTAACTCAATACAGAGAAAGCGAACTATTTGAATTTGTATCTGCCGATAACAATTATCACGTTCAATATACCCTTACTCCTCTCGGCAAGACAAGTTGTGAACTTGAGTATCTTGAATGGGTTGAACTCGGAGAACTCGACGCACCATTTACGATGGAAATACTGCAGAAGCTTAAATCAGCCTTGGAAAAATGATATAATCTCCCTAATGAACAAAATAATCGAATCTAATAATGACCGTAGTGTGCGAATACTAAAACTTCTTGCGGAAAAGTATCCCGGGAAAAAATCGTATGATCTTGACGGGAGAGGGATGCATTTTGTATGTGAAGTGGAACCGGTAGAAGAACATCCTGAGTATGATAAAGCTATCGAGGTGATTATTTTAAGTAAACCTCATAAGCATTTTAAGATGACACAAAACTATACAATTCTTAGTGGAACATTGGAACTACATATTGCTGACCAAATAGTTCAACTTAAAGCGGGAGATACATATGTTGTCGAACCTAATAACGTGCATTGGGCAAAAAGCGAAAATGAATGTTGGCTTGAAATATTCTCTAAGCCTGGTTGGACTAAAGAGGACCATATTCTTATTAAATAAATATGAAAAGTATAAAGTGGATTGTTTTTGACCTTAGTGGCGTTCTTGTTTATTCCTCATTAATCAATCCAGCTGGATATGAAGTGGGAACTCGTTTTTTTGAACAAAAACAGCTTGAAGGTATCTTCTATGAAAAAGATTATAAGAATAATATGCTGGGGCTTATCTCACATGAACAATTAGTAGGTAATTATATAAAGAAAATGAAGTTTGATATGAGTGTCGAGGAGTTTGACGAGGTTATGAAAAAAGATGTGAAGCCGATGGATGGAATGGCGACTCTTTTGCAGATTCTAGAACCAAAATATAATCTTGGAATTGGAACTAATGAGGGAAAGGTAATTACTAAATATAAAGTTGAGGGATCTGGGGTGATGCAGTATATGTCAAAAGTCGTTCCCTCTTATCTCCTGAGAGAACTTAAGCCCTATCCAGACTTTTATAAAAAAATGCTGAAAAGGCTAGAAGCAAAGGCAGAAGAATGCGTGTTCATCGATGATAAAAAAGAGAATGTAAACACAGCAAAGATGATGGGAATGACGGGAATAGAATTCAAAAGTGCAGCACAATTGGAACAGGATTTGATAAAGTTGGGGATAATATAATATTTATGTCATTGCGAGGAGCTGCAGGCGACGTGGCAATCTTGAGATTGCTTCGCTATACTATGATTGGCTCGCAATGACATCAATCAATATTTATGAAAAAAATACAGTTAACACAAGACGGATTTAATAATCTTCAAGAAGAATTGAAAGAGCTACAAACAGTGAAGCGACCTGCTACTGTGGACCGCCTTCAAAAGGCCCGATCCATGGGAGACCTCAAAGAAAATAGCGGATACCAAGCAGCACGAGAAGAACTCGGAGAATTGGACGGAAAAATATTGGAAGTGCAGTACATATTAAGCAATGCAGAAATTGTAACTACTTCTACCTCAGACCTCACGATAAGCTTGGGGAAAATGGTAACCGTAGATATAAATGGAGTTCAAAAAATACTATCTATTGTAGGCGAGTTTGAAAGCGATCCCATGAATGGAAAAATATCGGCAACATCCCCAATCGGTATAGCACTTCTGGGAAAAAAAGTGAATGATAAAGTGGCTGTTACTACGCCAGGCGGAACTATCCCCTATATTATTCTTTCAATAGCGTAAAAGCTCTATCAACTTCTTTTTCGGAAAGAAGAACAGTAAACTCAGTAAGAGTTGATACGATATCTATAACATTGATATTCTCCCAAGCAAGCTTTTGGAGAAATCGATGATAAACTCCAGGAACAACGACGTTATTTGTGGGCAATCTCAAGGTAATGGCGGATATGCTGTCTTGAAGGGCGGTAACTTTTTCTTTCTTGAAACATATTTTTGCAATGTGTTCGTACTGCTTACTCATAATAACGGCAACTTCAAATACTCCTTCCGTTACAGCTGAAAAATATTTCTTTTCCGCTGCTGTGGCATGGAGAAAGGCGGCAACTGCTCCAGAAATTGTTTCTGATTTTTCAAATGTATATTCAACTATTCCCGATCGAACAATGATTTCTTCTGGGTGAATGATGGGAAAAGAGGTTTTCTTTTTTTGAATTTGCCGAGCCGCTCTTCGAAGCGCCATTCCCACAGCAGACACTTCAATACGCTTCATCAACTCCTTTTCAAACTGAGGTTTAATTTGGCGTGCAAGAGAAGAGTAATTTATTAAATCGTCTTCTATAGCCTGTGCTACAAAGGGGTGATTTTTGAGATATTGAGTTACGAGTTCTCCGATTGTAATCATGCTTGCAGTCCGTAGCTGAGTAATATAATTCAGCGTAGGAATGTTAATATTTTAACATATTATTCACTATTTGTAAAGAAAGTTCAAAAAATTGTATTCTCTCAACCCATCCCTATAATAACTTCTTACTATGGCTACAACTGAAAATCTATTATCGAGTACTGGTGTGGCAGGAGCTGTTGAAATATTCCGTCCTGCTGGACGTGCATATCAAACCTTGAATAACAGAGTGACTGATCCTGCACAATTTTTGGGTGCTATGGAAAATGTCTCAAGAGTAGCAGATGAAAATGGGAGGCGGAGATGGGTGCTTCGGGCGCGCACAACTCCAGATGTCATTCAAGACCTTAATAAGGTGGGTGTAAAACCAAGTGTAAATCTGCCCCTTTCTGAAATAGGATTGGGGTCTGATTCTCTTATTACGGTTGATCACAATGCACATGCTTCAGATGTGCCAGAATGGGATGCTGTGTATGCTGATTGGAAAAAAGATAGAACACACCCTGATCCCGTTGACCAGGTTAATCAGATGCCTACTGGTTTTAGTTTAACAAGAAGCTTTGGTATTCAAGATAGAGAAACACTCTATGAATTATGGAAGCCCTTTGGATGGACAAGGGAGAAAATTAGCAATTTCATTGATACTTATCAGGCAAATGATGCACTCTGGGTCAGTGGAGTGCGAGATGAAAATGGACAACTGGCATCTGCATGTATGGGAGAGGCACTTGTATTTGATGGAATCTATATGGTTGAGGCAACTGAGTTTGGAACACGTGTTGATTTACGTCGTAAGAATTTAAGTGCACTTGCACTTATTGGTCTGAACGCACAAATTATCCAAAGAGCTCGATATGAGGAGGGTCATATGCCGCTTATTATTTCTGAATACAATATGGACCCAAACTCTAGATCTGACAATGTGGGGCGAAAGACGGGTATGACAATTCCCGGAGTCGAAAATGTACAGGACCTAACAGAACCAACTCAGGTACTCAGCAGAAACGTAGCAGTACTTGACGGCGGCAAACCTAATGATCTCGCCTTTCATTCACTTTCAGATGAGGATAAACAAAAATATAGAAATGCATATAGAGACCCATTCAAATATTGGAGAAATTTCATTGTGGGAATGATGACGGAAAATAACATGGACAGATATTATTCTCAGGAACAGGTAACTCAAATTCTCAGTAAATTTTGCGAAAATTAATAATTTCTAATACATATGTATATAGTATCTGCTGGAAACCAAAAGGTTCATGCCCCGCTTTTTGAAATATTTAATGGAGAAAAAACAAGTCATTCTGAAGTGCCTGCACGTATTGATACAATTGAAAAAGCACTTATTAGGGAGCAATTTTCCATTGAAAGTTCATTTTCACCTATTCCAACGGCACTCCTTCTTAAGACTCATTCTTCAAACTATGTAAAATTCATAGCTAAAGCGTCACGCGATTTAAAAAAGAACGAAGTACTTTATCCGAGTATTTTTAATATGAATAGAGGAAGTGGAGTAACAAATACTCTCACAAAAATGGGGAACTATAGTAGCGATATGTATACTCCTATTTTGCAAGGAACGTATGGAAGCGCTTTTGACTCAGCATCATTAGCTTACTCTGTTGCAAAAAACATTCAATCAGGCAAGAATAAGGTTGGGTATGCATTGTGCCGACCTCCGGGCCATCATGCAGCAACATCACTGATGGGAGGATATTGTTATTTCAATAACTCTGCAATTGCTGCAAATTATTTATCTTCTTTTGGAAAAGTCGCAATACTTGATGTGGATTTACATCATGGGAATGGAACACAGGAAATTTTCTATAAACGAAATGATGTCCTGACTGTATCTATACATGCAGACCCTCGCTACAAATTTCCATCCTATTCTGGATTCACAAATGAAAAAGGTGAAGCTGAGGGCGAAGGATATAACTTTAATTTCCCACTGGGAAAAAATACAAATAATAGCACTTATCAAGGGACACTTCTCAGGGCACTGAAAGTGATAAAAAAATATAATCCGACATACTTGGTAATAGCTTTAGGGTTAGACACATTTGTAGAAGATCCAATTGGGTTTTTTAGCCTCACAACTGAGTACTATGAAAAGATGTCGTCAACAATTAAACAACTTAATATTCCGACGGTTATTATTCAAGAAGGTGGATATAATACTGAAGAATTAGGAAACAATGCCGTGTCGTTTATAAAAGGCATGATTTCTTGATATAATTGCGCTATATGTCAACCGCACAAAACCTGAGAGATGAACGTCTCAAAAAACTTGAAAAAATCCGTGAAATTGGCTGGAACCCGTACCCTTCTTCCTATGAAAAAAAACAAATGATCAAAGAAACAAGAGAAATGGAAGGAAAAGAAGTGAAAACAGCGGGTAAACTTTTTTCATTCCGTACCCATGGAAATATCGCATTTGCAGATTTGAAAGATGAAACAGGAAAGATTCAAATCTTTTTCAAAAAAGATACATTAGGAGAAGACGCATATAAACAGCTAACACTTCTTGATATTGGAGATTATGTCGGGGTTGAGGGAACAGTGATGAAAACGACAGCGGGAGAGCTTTCTATCATGCCGACAAAATACACCCTTCTCTGTAAATCTCTTCAACAACTTCCTCATGAATGGTTTGGAATTAAAGATACAGAACAGAGATTTCGCCAGCGGTATCTTGATTTACTTTTAAATCCTGAAGTGCGCGAACGATTCAACATCCGCACAAAGATTTTACGCTTCATGCGAGAATATTTGGACGGGTTGAACTTCTGGGAAGTGGAGACGCCAATTTTTCATCCTCAATATGGAGGAGCGAATGCAAAGCCATTTACCACTCATTACAATGCGCTCGGACAGGATATGTATTTGCGAATCGCATTTGAATTATATTTGAAACGACTTATTTCAGGTGGATACGAACGCGTATACGAAATAGGGCGCGACTTCCGCAACGAGGGATTTGATAGATCACACAGCCCGGAATTTACCATGATTGAATGGTATGAAGCGTATGCAGATTATCACCGAGTGATGGATGTTACAGAAGGGCTTTTTAAACACTTGGCACAAAAAATAAACGGCACCCCAAAAATGAAGATTGATGAAAAAGAAATCGATCTTTCCGGAAAATGGCCACGAGTGACAATGAATGATATTATGAAAAAAGAATTGGGACTTGAAGTGGAGACAGCTACTCAGGATGAACTTCTTGCCTACTGCAAAGAACACAAAATGGAGCTTATCGGCGGAGAAACAAAAGGCCAGCTTATTTTTGCCATTTTTGAACACACTATTCCTGAAAAACTTATCGAACCCATTTGGATTATTGATTATCCAGAAGACGTATCTCCGCTTTCCAAAAATCACCGATCAAAACCAGGGTGGGTGGAACGATTTGAAGGATATATTGCAGGAAAAGAAATATGTGATGGATGGAGTGAGTTGACTGACCCTATTATCCAAAGACAACGATTTGAGAATGATCAGAAAGCATCCAGAAAAGATAAATCTGAAGCGCAACAGGTTGATGAAGATTTCTTAAACTCAATGGAGTTTGGCATGCCACCCATGGGAGGAATCGGTATTGGAATTGAGCGACTTACCATGTTCTTCACAAACACATGGGCAATTCGAGAAGTGATGTTGTTTCCTACACTAAAAGTAGAAAAGAAAGTAAAGCCTCATGTAAGTCTTCCCACTTTGAAAAAAAATGCACCTCTGACAATTGATGGTGAAGTAAAAAAAGCATTTCCATCAATGCAAGTTGGGGTTGCTATTATTAAGAATATTTCTGTAAAAAAAGAAAATACTAAGTTGCAAACTCTCATTAAAGTATTAGTTGAGGAATTACAAAATCTCAATCCCGAATCATTAAAGGATTCTAAAGAAATCTTAAGTTATAGAAAACTTTATAAGGAAATGGGAATAGATTGGCACTCCAGACGACCATCCCCTGAAGCCTTATTAAGAAGAGTTATGCAAAAAAAGGGACTCTATACTATTAATACCTGTGTCGATGCGGCTAATGTAGTTGTACTTAATAATAAAGTGTCTGTTGGCGTATTTGACCTCGATAAAATTCAATCACCTACTCATTTGAGATTCGGAAAACAAGGAGATAGTATCCTTCTTTTGGGAAATGAGGAAGCGACCGCAATCGGAGAAAAGGAATTGACCTATGTTGATAAAACTGGCCCTTATAATCTTGATTATAATTATCGTGATACCCAACGAACTGCAGTATCAGAAGAAACAAAAAACCTTTTGATTAATGTAGATGGAGTATTTGATATCGATAGAAAGCTTGTAGAAAAAACCTTGCAGGAGCTCGTCGAGATTATCCGAGAGTATTGTGGAGGAGAAGTGGAGCTTATCGGTATCGTAGATGAATCGGATGAGGAAACAAAAGAAACACCAAAAGAGGGCGTGAAAGTAAAAATGACTGCTGAAAAAAGTAGTCCCTACTCAATCACTCGAGAACAAGCGCTTACCCTAGTGAATGAAAAACTGACGAGTCCTCATTTGAGAAAACATTCACTCGCTGTAGAAGCCGCAATGAAAGGTCTTGCGCGACAGTTTGGGGGAGATGAAAGTAGATGGGGAATGGTGGGACTTTTACACGATATTGACTGGGATTTCACAAAAGATTTGCATGACCAGCATACAAAAAAAACGGTGGAATGGTTAAAAGAGATTGGGAATAACGATACTGAACTACATGATGCAATTATGTCTCATAATCACCATCATAATGGCGAAGGCGAACCAGAAACACAAATGGAGTGGGCCCTTTACACATGCGATGAACTGACGGGATTTATTGTTGCACGAACACTTGTGCTCCCAACAAAAAAAATCGCAGATGTGACAGTGGAATCGGTAATAAAAAAATTCCCAGCAAAATCTTTTGCAGCCGGCGTAAATCGTGAGCAGATAAAGATGTGCGAAGAGAAGTTAGGAATAAATCTTAATGATTTTGTGGGAATAGTATTGAAATCGATGCAAGAAATCGCAACAGAGTTGACGTTGTAAGCCAATTACTTCAAAGCAGTGGAATACCGCAATCGAAGTTCTATTCGGTTATCTGGGTATGATTATGCCCAGAGTGGATATTATTTTGTGACGATATGTACACACGATAAAAAATGTATATTGGGAAATATCGTGCATAAAAAAATGATTGTAAATGATTTTGGAAATGTTGTTGAAAATATTTTAAAATCATTACCTGACCACCATCCTATAAAATTGGATATTTTTCAAATCATGCCCAATCATATTCATATTATTTTATCAATTAACGGTAGGGGTTGTGCGCGCACAACCCCTACAAATCAAACAACAAATACAAATCAATCAATCGCCACATCAAAATCGAAAACATCACGAATGGAATTGTTTCAACATATTGTTTCTGGATCATTACCATGCATAATTCGATCATTTAAATCCGAATGCACAAAACAAATTCATGTTTTGACACCAAACATTGAATTTTGGCAACGTAATTATTACGACCATATTATTAGAAACGAGAAAGAATATCTCTTAATAAAACGATACATTCGTGAAAATCCTCTATACTGGGATACTGACGAGGAAAACGTATGAAAAAACTTTTACTGGCCACACATAATCCCGCTAAAAAGCAGGAGTTGAAGGAGGGGTTTTCATCCTTATTGGACCGGGCAGGTCGCGCCCTGCCCCTACTATTTCTTGACGATCTCCATATTACCGCCGATCCAGAAGAAACAGGGAAAACATTCCTTGAAAATGCCAAACTAAAAGCGGAATATTTTGCAAAATTATCAGGGCTCCCCACAGTTGCGGATGACGGAGGAATAGAGATTGATGCCCTTGGGGGAGAACCAGGCATTCATTCAAAACGCTGGCTTGGCAGAGATGCGACAGATCAAGAACTCATCGAGCATACTCTCCTTAGATTAAAAGATATTCCACTTGAAAAGAGAACTGCACACTTTAGAATTGTCCTCTATTATCTGAATCCGCTTACCCAACAATCATTTAGTACATCTGCATCCCTTGATGGAAGAATTGCTTTGCAGGTGGGGCCCAATGCAAAAAAAGGATTCCCTTATCGATCGCTTTTTATTGTGGATGCATATAAGAAATATTATGATGAGCTCACAGAGCAGGAACATCATACAGTCAATCATCGATTACAGGCGGTACAGAAAATAATCGAACACCTATGATAGTTTTTTTGCTTTCCCTTTTCTATTTTGTATCTCGCATTCCTTTTCTTCGAACCTATCCTGTCTATTATGACTCTTTTGAGTATATTCGTATTGTTGAAAAGCTCAGCTGGAACTCCATAACAACTATTATTTCGTCTTCGCATCAACCTATTCATACACTCTATTTTATTTCCAACCTTCTGTTTAAATCGTTACTCCCACATCAACCTGTAGAGCTTGCAATGACAATGAACTCTCTTCTCTTTGGCTATGGCGTAACAGTCATGTGGTACTTATTTATGAAAAAAATATCACATAAAAAAATTGCACTATTTAGTACAATCATTCTTCTCCTTTTTCCATATTTCTATATCACAAATACGCATATCTTGTATGAATCAGAGATGCTCTTTTTCCAAATTGCGAGTGGGTACATAGTACTCATAGGAATAGAAAAGAAAAAGCCCTTTTATATTTTTCTATCAGGATTGGTACTTGGCCTCGCTCATCTTATTTTTATTGGGACGATGTTTATTCTCCCTATTTATTTTTTCGCACTTCTCAAGGCGTTTAAAAAGCACCGTAAAATAGCACTTCTATTTTGTGCCCTATTTGGAATTGGGTATTTCCTATCGGGATTCCTCGGAGATTTCCTATTCCTCCAATCTATTCCACTTCTGATCACAAAGTATGTAAAACATGCGGGTGATGTTGTAGCAAATAATCAAGGACTGATATTTTTACTTGGTAGAATTATCCGTAATATCTTGGTTCAATCTAATGCAATACTTTCCGGAGGCGGATTTATCCTTCTCATTTTCGCCTGCATCGTGTTGGTGTCTAAGAAAAAGTATTTATATCTCCTCTTGATTCCCTACTTCGTCCTTATGCAGTATTGGCATGCAGGATTTTTTGGTAGATTAGCAATCGGCATTATCTTTCCCGCTGCATTCATTATTACCTCCACGTTTACCAATACAAGGGCTCAACTTGCAAAGATAGCTGTTTTAGTCGTATTTTTTATTTGGATCCCTTGGAGACAACTCGATCCACCACCAATCTACAATTACTATTATCTAGTTCAAAATGAGAAGAACGTCGTTGTTATAACATCAGATTACAATAGATTTCTCTACGAAAGATTTTCGATTCCTCACTTTGTCATAAAGGGAGATACTGCGAGGGAGGAAATAAAAAAATATATCGATGCAAATTTAAAAAACAAAACTGTGCTTATCGACTCCTCTGCACTACGGTACCCGTATTTCCAATATGATGGCTCCAGTTATAATATTATGTCTACGCGCACCGATGGAACTCCCCTTATAGGAAACTTACTAGAAACCTACACATACAAGGAGTTTAAGAAAGAGGCTTTCTCAGATATATTCTTTCTGCGCATTTTGAGTAAAAAGAAATAGTACTGTATAATGGGTTCCATATGCTATCCATCGATTATATCCGCGAAAACAAGCAAAAAGTACTGGACGCTCTTAAAAATAAGAAAAGAGAGGCTGATATCGATGGTATTTTGGCGCTTGACGATGAACGAAGAAAGAAAATTCAGGAAGTCCAAGTTCTCCGCGAAGAAAGAAATAAGCTAGCAAAACAAAAATTCACTGAAGAAACTAAAACAAGAGGAAAAGAAATAAAAGATCTTCTCAAAACAGTTGAGGCAGACCTCACTGCAATCGAAGAAAAGTTGAACACCATGATTTCTTTTACGGTAAGTGTTCCTTTGGACGAAGTGCCTGTGGGAAAAGATGAAAATGATAATCAAGAATTAAGAAAAGTGGGAACGGTACCCACATTTGAATTCCCTATCAAAGACCACACTCAACTGGGAGTGGACCTTGATATTATTGACTTTGAACGAGGAACAAAAGTATCTGGATATCGAGGTTATTTCTTGAAAAACCAAGGAGCAATTCTTCATATGGCTCTCCTCCTCTATGTGTTCAAGAAATTAACTCTCAAGGGATATACCCCAATGATAGCACCTGCAATCATTAAGAAATTTACCCTCTTCGGATCGGGACATCTTCCATGGGGAGAAAAAGAACTCTACAAATTGAATGGTGAAGATGACGATCAGTACTTATCAGCAACAGCAGAAATCCCTATTACTTCTTATTTCAGCAATGAAATTTTGCAGGAGAAAGATTTGCCAAAGAAATTTGTGGCATTTTCACCATGCTTTAGAAGTGAAGCGGGTTCATACGGAAAGGATACAAAAGGACTGTACCGCGTACATGAATTTTGGAAGATTGAACAAGTGGTAATCGGAAGCAATGATATTGATAATGCTCGAAAGATTCATGAAGAGCTCCAACAAAATGCGGAGGAAATACTGCAAGAATTAGGTCTTGCCTATCGTGTACTTCTTATGTGCACGGGAGACATGGGAGAGCCGCAGCTTAAAAAATATGATATCGAAACATGGATGCCTTCTCGCAAAGGATACGGAGAAACAATGAGCAACTCCATCATGGGAGACTTTCAAACACGTAGACTGAAAATAAGATACAAGAATAAAGCAGGTGAAACGGCCTATTGTTATTCTTTCAATAACACAGCGGTTGCTTCCCCCCGAATCCTTATTGCTTTGCTTGAAAATTTTCAACAGGCAGATGGCTCAATTCTGATACCAAAAGTATTACAGGAGCTCACTGGATTTGATCGAATAAAAAAGTAAACGTGTTAGCTTGCTAAGATACACCTTGTAGTTTTTATTGTATATGCTATACTCTTAAAAGTATGAAACGTTCAGGTTTTTCACTTATTATTACATGTCTCCTCCTCTTTACAGAGGCGGGTGCATCATAATAAGAAGGAAAAACCTTTTTAAAAAGCACCCGCCCACAAGGCGGGTTTTTCAGTAATATGGGTGAATTTTTCTTTTTTTCCATGGTCGTCGTGATTATGTACGTTATTAATTAATTTATGTATATATGAAGAACCAACCTTTTCCCTATGCTTTTTTTAATAATTCCATCGTGAAAACGGAGGATGCGAAAGTGTCGATCATGACCAATGCCCTCCAATATGGGACAGGTGTCTTTGGCGGCATTCGCGGCTATTACAATGCAGAAAAAGGCTATCTATCAGTATTTAGAGTGGAAGATCATTTCAAAAGATTCCTCTCATCATTGAATATAATCGGAGTTGGATTTGACTATTCACAAAAGGATCTTGTTTCTATTCTTCATAAATTAGTAGCAAAAAACAAACCAAAAACGGATACGTATTTCCGTCCTTTTGCCTATGCCGGAAGCACCAACCTTTCTCCCAATCTTTCAGGAGATGCAGTATTTCAGTTTGCACTTTATATGATGCCACTGGGAGAATATCTTCCTGTAGATAAGGGATTGCGTGTGGGAGTAAGCTCGTGGAGACGTATTTCCGATAATGCAATCCCCTCTCGCGCAAAAATATCGGGTGGATATATCAATTCTGCTTTGGCAAGAGCTGAGGCTGAAAAGCATGGATACGATGAAGCAATCTTTCTTACTCATGAAGGCACTGTTGCAGAAGGTTCTGCAGAAAACTTATTTATCGTCCGAGATGGAGTTCTGGTGACCAGTTCCAAAACAGATGATGTTCTTGAGGGGATAACACGAAGAACCATCCTTCAAATTGCAAAAGATTTAGGTATCCCTGTGGAAGAAAGAACTATAGACCGAAGCGAACTCTATGTGTGTGATGAAGCATTTTTCTCAGGTACTGGAGTGCAGGTTTCTTGGATTTCTGAAGTAGATAATAGAAAAGTGGGAAATGGAAAACGAGGACAAATAACCGCTCAAGTCCAGGATTTATTTTTTAACACTGTACGAGGAAATGAGGAAAAATATAGTGCATGGTGTACTAAATTCAAAATATAACTATGAAACTAACTGGAGCTCAAGCGATATTACAATCATTAATTGAAGAAGATGTAAATACTATCTTTGGCTATCCCGGCGGGGCGAATATGCCTCTCTACGATGCCTTATATGATTACTCAAACAAGCTCCGCCATATATTAGTGCGTCATGAACAAGGAGCAACTCATGCAGCGGAAGGATACGCACGAGTGACAGGAAAACCAGGTGTATGTTTTGCAACATCTGGACCAGGTGCCACAAACCTTGTAACTGGGATAGCAGATGCAATGATGGACTCTGTACCACTGGTTTGTGTCACTGGACAAGTAGCTGCTCATTTATTAGGCTCTGATGCATTCCAAGAAACAGATATTATCGGAATCACAACACCTATCACAAAGTGGAACTATCAGATAACAAAAGCAGAGGAAATTCCCTCAGTATTTGCAAAAGCATTTATGATTGCTCAACATGGCCGCCCCGGGCCAGTTCTGATCGATGTCACAAAAAATGCACAGTTTGAATTGTTTGAATATGTATATTCAAAACATGTAACGATACAAAAATATATAAAAAAAACACCACTCAATACTGAAAGTATTGATAAAGCTGTTCAATTAATCAACATGGCAAGAAAACCCTATCTCATTGTGGGACATGGAGTATTAATTTCAAAAGCAGAAAAGGAGTTGCAAACTCTCATGGAAAAAGCATCAATCCCAGCTGCGGTAACACTACATGGCCTCTCCTCAATACCGAGTGATCATCCTCTCTATGTGGGAATGGTAGGAATGCATGGAAACCTCGGACCCAATGTTCTCACTAATCAGGCGGATGTTATCGTGGCGATAGGAATGCGATTTGATGATCGAGTAACAGGAAGATTGTCTCATTATGCACCGCACGCAAAAATAGTCCATATCGATATTGATGCATCAGAACTGCAGAAAAATGTACAGGTCCATGTTGCTATTCAAGAGGATGCAAAAACTGCCTTGAAAGCACTTCTCCCTCTCGTTAAAAAGCAAAAACATGAAGGTTGGCTTTCCTCCTTTGTTGTACAAAAAAAGACAGAGATGTTAGCCGCAAAAAAAAGGGCTGCAAAACATACAGATCTTCCCACCATGAAAGACGTAATTGAGGCGCTTTCAAACGAGACAAAGGGCGAAGCAATAATCGTGGCAGATGTAGGACAAAATCAGATGTTCACCGCCCGCTACTATGGATACAAACATCCAAATTCGTTTATAACATCAGGCGGATTAGGAACAATGGGATTTGCACTTCCGGCATCAATTGGTGCACAAATAGCAGCTCCTAAAATAGAAGTGTATGCCATTGCAGGAGACGGAGGAATACAGATGAATATACAGGAGTTAGCAACAGTGCAACAAGAAAAACTACCGATAAAGATAATTGTGATGAGTAATGGATATTTGGGAATGGTACGTCAATGGCAACAGCTGTTTTTCAAAAAAAGATATTCATCTACTCCTATCACGGGGCCAGATTTGTTGTTAGTGGCAAAAGCATATGGAATGCAAGCTGCGCGAGTAACAAAAAAAGTACATCTTTCTTCTGCATTGAAAGAGATGAGAAATTATAAGAGTTCCTATTTATTAGAAGTTACCGTAGAACAGGAAGATAATATTTTTCCTATGATGCCAGCCGGAGCATCGGTTGAAGAAATGTCACTTGAAGAATAACACTTATGATATACACCATCAATATAGTCGCTGAAAACAAACCAGGAGTACTCTATCGGTTAACAGGCCTTCTCACGAGGAGGAAGATAAACATAGAAAATTTAAGTGCATATGAAACAAAAAAACCGGGAATTTCACAGATAACGGTTACTGCAGATATTAATCCTGAAGTAGTGGATACGGTGGTAAAACAGATGGATAGAATTGTTGAGATAGTAAATATTAAATATCATGTCGCTCATCGTTAACTATTTAATTTAAATATATGGCAAAAATGAATTTTGGTGGTGTTAACGAAACAGTTATGACGCGGTCTGAGTTCCCCTTAAAAAAGGCTCAGGAAGTTTTAAAAAATGAAATCATCGCGGTAATCGGTTATGGCGTACAAGGACCGGCACAGGCCCTTAATATGAGGGATAACAAATTAAATGTGATAGTTGGTCAACGATCCCCTTCCAAATCATGGGATAAAGCGGTTACAGACGGATGGGTTCCTGGCAAAACACTCTTCTCAATCGAAGAAGCGGTAGAAAAGGGAACTATTATTTCCTATCTTCTCTCTGATGCGGGTCAAATTGCGTTATGGCCCATCATAAAAAAACAACTTACTAAAAATAAGACACTCTACTTTTCCCATGGGTTTGGGATTACGTATAAAAAACACACAAAGATAATTCCCCCAACAGATGTGGATGTCATTCTTGTTGCGCCGAAGGGAGCGGGAAGAACGGTGCGCAAACATTTTCTTGCGGGCAAAGGAATCAATGCGAGCTACGCCATATTTCAAAATGCATCTAAAAAAGCATTAGAAAAAGTCCTTGCTCTTGGTATTGGTATTGGAGCCGGGTATTTGTTTGAAACGACATTTGAAAAAGAAGCAAATTCTGATCTCACTGGAGAACGGGGGATATTACTTGGCGCAATAGCCGGGGTGATGGAAGCACAATATAATTTGCTCCGCAAAATGGGGCACTCACCCAGTGAGGCATTCAACGAAACAGTTGAGGAAGCAACACAAAGTTTATATCCCATGATTGGAGAAAATGGAGCGGACTGGATGATTTCAAACTGCTCGACAACTGCTCAAAGAGGTGCACTTGATTGGAAGGATAAATTTAAGAAAGCGGTTGATCCAGTATTTAAAGAACTGTATTCTCGTGTTAAAAGTGGCAAAGAAGCTGAAGTCGTAATCAAAAAAAATAGTAAAAAAGATTACCGCGTAAAACTTGATGCAGAACTCAAAAAAATGAACGATTCTGAAATGTGGCGCACGGGAAAAAAAGTACGAGAGTTACGACCAGAGAATCAAATGTAATATGTAGGGGCTCGGCGTGACGAGCCCACAATTTAATTATAAATAATTTAAACAATATGAAAAACAAAGTCTATATTTTCGACACAACACTCAGAGACGGCGAGCAAGTTCCGGGATGCCAATTAAATACCTTAGAAAAAATTGAGATTGCACAAGCTCTTGAAGAACTAGGAGTTGATGTGATTGAAGCGGGTTTCCCTATCTCATCTCCCGGTGATTTTAAATCGATTGTGGAGGTTTCAAAAGCAGTAAATGAACCAACTATTTGTGCACTCACCCGTGCACGAAAAGAAGATATTGATGCTGCTGTTGCCTCTCTTGAATTCGCAAAACATAAACGTATTCATACAGGTATCGGTGTATCTGATGTTCATATTCAGTATAAATTTAATTCAACCAGAGAGAAGATTCTTGAACAAGCAATTGCAATGGTCGCGTATGCAAAAAAAAGTGTCGAGGATATTGAATTTTATGCAGAAGATGCCGGACGAGCAGACCTCCCCTATCTTGCTCAGATGGTAGAGGCGGTTATTAAATCAGGTGCAACTGTGGTCAATATTCCCGATACTACAGGATATTGTTTACCAGAAGAGTTTGGAAATAAAATTCGCTATTTATATGAGAATGTGCAGCACATTGAAAAGGCCATAATATCTGTGCATTGCCATAACGATTTGGGGCTTGCTACCGCCAACAGCATGGCTGGTATGATCGGTGGCGCTCGACAAGTTGAAGTGACAATGAATGGAATTGGCGAGCGAGCAGGAAATACGGCGCTAGAAGAGATTGCGATGATCATAAAAACGCATGGAGAGTTGAATTTGAAATCTAACATAAACTCAAGGAAAATACACAGTACCAGTAAGCTTGTTTCTCGTTTAATGAGAATGCCAATCCAGGCAAACAAATCGATAGTGGGACGAAATGCTTTTGCCCATTCATCAGGAATCCATCAACATGGACTATTAAAAAAAAGAGAGACCTACGAGATCATTAATCCAAAGGATGTCGGAATTCCCTCTTCTTCAATTGTTCTTACGGCGAGAAGCGGCAGAGCTGCAATCGAACACCGGCTGAAAAATCTTGGACATGCTGTTACAAAAAATGAATTGGATGAGGTCTATACAAAATTCCTTGCGCTTGCTGATAAAAAAAGAGAGATTAACGATGCGGACTTAAAAACGCTCGTAGGAAAAGAAAGTTCTGATAACACTATTAAATTGATTTCGCTGGAAGTGGTGTGCGGAAATCCTCTTAAGCCAATGGCGCTCGTACGCCTTTCGGTTGATGGCACAGAAAGTTCTGCAACAGCAACTGGAAACGGGCCCGTTGACGCATCCTTTAATGCGGTTAATAGTATTTTAAAAAGGAAGGTTCGCCTTGATGAATTTCTTATTCAGGCAATGACCGGAGGGAGTGATGATTTAGGAAAAGTACATGTGCAGGTTAAGTACAAAGATGCTCTCTATTATGGATTCGGTACAGATACAGATATCGTGGTAGCATCCGTTCGGGCATACCTTGATGCGTTACAAAAAATGATGACAAACTAATATGAGCACAATAAAAAAACAAATTGATGAAGCGGCAAAACGACTTGAAACAGTTGTTTCAAAAACACCCCTTCAATACGATAAACGTCTTTCAGAAAAATATGAAGCTCACATATACCTTAAACGAGAGGACCTGCAAGAAGTTCGCTCTTTTAAAATACGAGGAGCATATAACAAAATAGCGACACTAAGTAGTGATGAAAGAAAGAAGGGTGTTGTCTGCGCAAGCGCAGGAAATCATGCACAGGGAGTAGCACTCAGTTGTTCCCTTCTGAAAATTAAAGGTGTTATTTTCATGCCAACGGTAACGCCAAATCAAAAGATTGACAAGGTTCGCAACTTTGGCAAGCACTTTGTGGAAATAAAACTTATTGGAACAAATTACGATGAGGCATCAAAAGCATCTAAAGAATATGCAAAAAATAATAATGCGGTATACGTGAGCGCGTTCGATGATGCGATGGTGATAGCGGGACAGGGCACAATCGGAAAGGAAATCTATGAAGAGCTGCCAAAAGTAGATGTTATCGTTTCTCAAATTGGAGGTGGCGGCCTTATTGGAGGAATCGCTTCGTATGCCAAACAAGTAAGTAAAAAAATGAGGATCATTGGTGTCCAAGCAGCAGGCGCAGCAGGAATGTATCAATCAGTGCAAAATAGTAAAGTAATTCCCCTCAAAAAAATTGACACGTTTGTCGAAGGAACCGCAGTGGGTATGGTAAGTGAACTAACATTGAAGCTCACTCAAAAAAATGTTGACTCTATTGTATGTATTCCTGAAGGAAAAGTATGTGTGACAATGATTGAACTGTATCAAAGTGAAGGCATAATAACGGAACCTGCAGGAGCACTTGCTGTATCCGCTCTTGATTTTATCAAGGAGGAAATAAAGGGTAAAACAATAGCATGCATAGTAAGCGGTGGAAATAATGACATTATGCGATATCAAGAAATTTTGGAACGAAGTCTTGTCTATCAAGGAAAGAAACATTATTTCATCGTTGAGTTTGCTCAAAAACCGGGACAACTTAAACGGTTTTTAAATCATGCATTAGGAGCCAATGATGATATTGTATTGTTTGAATACATCAAGAAAAGCAATAAGGAAAAAGGGCCAGCGCTCGTAGGAATAGAGTTGAAAGATCGTTCGGACTATGATCCTCTTATTGCACGCATGGACGCAAATGAAATTAATTATAAACTCATTCATTCAGATGATTTACTATTTAGTTATCTCATATGAGAAAACACTATATCAATCAGGGAATTGAGGATGTGCAAAATAAGGGAAGCAGAATCGTTGCTGAAGGATATCACATGCTCCCTGCTGCCTCTCTTATGCGGGCTGCGGGAGTAATAGACCATATTTCAGACAGAAAAAAGCCATTTATTACCGTGGTAAACTCCTATACCACTCATATTCCCGGCCATGTGCATTTACAACAACTGGGCGAGGTGCTCGTCGCTGAATTAAAAAAAATAGGATTTAATGTGTGGTATTGCAACATCGGCGGTGCAGTTGATGATGGAATTGCGATGGGACACTTTGGCATGAAATATTCTCTTCCTTCCCGTGAATTAATAACAGATCAAATAGAAACGGTCATTGCGGCACATCCCTGTGATGGATGGATAGGGGTCGGAAACTGTGACAAAATTGTTCCTGGCATGCTCAATGCGATGGTGCGACTCAATATCCCTTCTGTCTATGTCAGTGGGGGGCCTATGCTTGCAGGACAGAACAATACTGACCTAATTTCGGTATTTGAAGGAGTGGGGGAACATGCTGCAGGAAAGATAACTGAAAATAAATTAATAGATATTGCAGATTCAGCATGTCAAACGTGTGGCAGTTGTGCGGGAATGTTCACTGCCAACTCCATGAACTGTCTTGCTGAAGCTGTGGGATTAGCGCTTCCTGGTAATGGAACAATTCCAGCAGCCCGTTGGAAAAATAAAGAGAAAGGAATCTGGGAAGTAAATCCTGAGAGAGTTAATTTAATTAAGAAAATTCCAGCAATGATACAGTCTCTTATTAAAAAGAGGGTTGTGCCGCTTGATATTGTCACAAAGAATGCAATTGATAATGCATTTATTTTGGATTTAGCCATGGGGGGGTCTACTAATACAGTACTTCATACGCTTGCCCTTGCACGAGAAGCGGGGATATCCTATGACTTAAATCGAGTGGATACCCTTTCAAAAACAACTCCCCATGTGTGTAAAGTTTCACCGTCTCGTCCCGAAATACATGTAGAAGATGTACATACAGTTGGTGGAATTGCAGCAATACTGAAAGCTGTAACAACATTCCAAAAAACCACTCTTCACCTGGATGCGATGACATGTACGGGAAAACTAGGGGATATGATCACTCCCGCACCCGATGCTGATGGAAATGTGATACGGATTAACGAAAATGCATTCTCACAAAATGGTGGTCTTGCTGTTCTCTATGGATCTATTGCCCCAATGGGAGCGGTAGTAAAAACAGCGGGTGTAGAAAAAGATATGATGTTGTTTTCTGGAAATGCAGTATGTTTTGACTCACAAGAAGAAGCTTTGGCAGCCATATTAAAAAGAAAAATAAAAGATGGCGATGTCATAGTAATTCGATATGAAGGACCAAAGGGTGGACCTGGTATGCAGGAAATGCTCTCTCCCACATCTGCATTAAAAGGGTTGGGAATTAAGGCAGCGCTTATAACTGACGGAAGGTTTTCAGGAGGAACAAGAGGACTTTGTATTGGTCATATTTCACCTGAGGCAGCAGCAGGCGGGCCAATAGCATTAATAAAGAATGGTGATTTAATTGAAATAAATGTATATAAAAATACATTAGAGTTATTAGTTTCGACTCGTGAGCTTCAGAAAAGAAGATTACGACTTAAACCATTCGTTCCAAAAGTTACAAAAGGATGGCTGGGTCGGTATGTTCAACATGTTACCTCGGCAAACACTGGGGCAGTTATGGATAACGTTATCAGTTAGTCATTCCCGCGAAGGCGGGAATCCAGACTGTAATTACCATTATTATATGAAACTCAAAACAGTTCAAACAAAAAAAGTTCCCGCAGTCGGCCCCTATTCTCAAGCCGCCATTGTCGGCAACTTAATTTACACATCGGGGCAAATAGGCCTTGACGGTAAAACGGGTGTCATTGTCGGGGGAATAGAAAAACAAACTGAGCAGGTTCTCTATAACTTAACTGAAGTACTTAAGTCCGCCGGTTCAGATTTAAAGCATGTTTTGAAAACAACCATCTACCTAAAAAATATGGCTGATTTCCAAATAGTTAATGAGATCTATGGATCATACTTTACAGAACATAAACCAGCTCGGGCCACTATAGAGGTTGCTCGGCTTCCAAAAGATGTATTAATTGAAATTGATGCAGTTGCCGTAACCAAAGAATGAAAAAAATTGAGGGAACAATTTCAACACTCTTTTCAGATGATATTAATACTGATGATATTATTCCAGCATGGACGTTGCAGGAATCGATAGACCATGCATTTTTTGCCAAACATGCATTTGAAAATTTTGATGCAGATTTTATTTCTCGTTGTAAGAAAAATAAAAGAAATATAATTGTTGCTGGAGAAAATTTCGGGTGTGGCTCTTCCAGGGAGCAGGCTGTGTATGCACTGCAAAAAAATAATGTAGTTGCTGTTATCGCAAAATCATATCCGGACATATTTTATCGAAATTCCCTCAATAATGGACTCGTCCTCATTGTTGTTAACGACATTACCCCATTTGCACTGGGAAACTCTGTAGAAATCGATTTATTGAATAAAACTATTAATGCAAATGGGCACCATATACTATTTTCGATGAGCGAAGAAGATACCATAACATTCCAACTGGGTGGAAAGATGGGAAGAATAGAACATCATCTCTCCTCTCTTTTGCACGAGGAAAAGAAGCGAATAGACTATACAAAGTCTCGATTAAAAAGTGAGAAACCACAAACAATTGTGGAAAAAATAATAAGTGATCATGTAGGAAAGAGCGTCTTCAGTGGCGAAAAAATACAGGAGCTGCCCGTCGATATTCTTTTCTTCAATGAGGTGATTGGTCCACCAGCAATAAAGAGCTTTGAGGCATCTTTTGCAAAAATATTCAAGAAAAATAAAAAGGAAGTAAAAGTATTCGATTCAAAACGCATAGTATTTATTCCTGATCACACGGTACCATCATCCTCCATTGCGGTATCTGAAGGAATTGATTTGATGGAAGAGTTTTCTAAAATTCAAGGTACAAAATGCTATAAAGAGGGAGATGGAATTGAACATATTGTACTGATGGAAGATGGGTATATTGTTCCCGGAGAAATCATATTGGGGACAGACTCCCATACCGATACCAATGGCGCTTTGAATACCCTCGCATTTGGCGTGGGTACCACTGATGGCAGCTATACAATGGCCACGGGTCACCTGTATGATTTTGAGGTTCCCAAAACTGTTCGCTTTAATCTCAAAGGGAAACTAAAGAAGGGAGTATATGCAAAAGATCTCATTCTCTCGATAATTGGAAAACTCGGTGTTGATGGATGTGTAAAGAAAGTCACAGAGTTTGGGGGGCCAGGAATTAAAAATATTTCTATTGAAGGGCGCATGACAATCTGCAATATGGCTGTTGAAATGGGGGCGCGTACCGGAATTTTTGAATTCGACAATCTAACAAATGAATATATAAAAGGTAAAGCAAAGTTTCCCTACACCGTGTATGCTCCAGATACTCATTGTGAGTATGAAGACGTTATGGATATTGACATGTCTTTACTTGAACCACAAGTAGCTCTCCCCCATAGCCCAGGAAATGTCGTTCCTATTTCAAAGTTAATTCAAAAGCCACAACCAATTACAGACGCCTTTCTTGGTGCATGCACGAATGGGAGATATGAAGACTTTATTGTTGGCGCTCAACTTCTTAAAGGTAAAAAGATATCACCACACGTAAACTTTGTTGCAATCCCTGCCTCTCGAAAGATTTATAATCGATTGATGAAAGAGGGAATATTACAGATTTATGCAGATGCTGGAGCTAATATTGAGTCGGCAAACTGTGGGCCTTGTTTTGGAAAACATATGGGTATTATTGGAAAAAATGCACAGATGATATCGTCATCTAATAGAAATTACATAGGGCGTATGGGGTCAAAAGATGGGAAAATTTTTCTTGCATCGCCGGCCACTGTTGTCGCCTCTGCAATCGCAGGAAAAATAACAGATCCAAGAACGTAATTATAAAAATAACATACTATGAATAAAAAAATTGCAGTACTGCCAGGAGATGGAGTAGGACCAGAAGTTGCTGCGCAAGGAAAGCGGATTCTCGAAGCGATAGCTAAAAAATATAAACATGTATTTACTTATGAAGAAGGACTTATCGGCGCCTGCGCTATTGATAAAACAGGTGTTCCCCTTCCTGATGAGACTCTCGAGATTTGTAAAAAATCTGATGCAATTTTATTTGGTGCGATTGGAGACCCGAAGTATGATACCAACCCTACTCTTACCGTTCGCCCCGAACAAGGTCTTCTTAAACTACGAAAAGAATTAGGCTTATACGCAAATATACGACCAATTACAACTTATAAACCTCTCTATGAAAAATCTCCTCTTAAAGAAAGAGTACTTGAAGGAGTTGATTTTATTGTTGTAAGGGAGTTGACTGGTGGTATCTATTTTGGAGAAAAAGGAAGAAAGAACAATCGAGAAACTGCATATGATATCTGTTCCTATTCAAAAAATGAGATAACTAGAATTGCTCATGTTGCGTTCCAACTCGCCCAAAAAAGAAAAAAGAAGGTAACACTTGTCGACAAAGCGAACGTATTAGAAACATCCCGATTATGGAGAGAGGCGGTTGATGAAATAGCAAAAAAATATACCGATATAGCACTTGAAAAAATGTTTGTAGATAATGCATCCATGCAGCTAATCAAGCGGCCCTCTTCATTTGATGTTATTCTCACTGAGAATATGTTTGGAGATATTCTTACTGACGAAGCGTCAGTCATCACGGGATCTATTGGTATGCTCCCTTCAGCATCGATTGGAGAAAATGCTGCTTTGTATGAGCCCATCCATGGCTCCTTTCCGAAAGCAGCAGGATTAAACAGTGCCAATCCAATAGGGACAATTTTGTCCATTGCAATGATGTTTGAGAATAGCTTTAAAGCGCCAAAAGAAGCAAAGATAATTCGGAATGCAGTAAATTCTGTTCTTGAATCTGGAATGGGAACAAAAGATATTATAGATAATGACAGTGTGGGAACCAAAGAACTAACCGACCAAATACTTAAGTATATTGAAAGGTCTTAAAAAAAAGTTTCAAGCTACGAGTTATAAACTTCAATCTTATGGAGCTTTTGTGGGAGTGACTTCAACTGTTCCAAGAATGGCACTCGTGCAGTTCGCTTTTGTTTCGGTTCCTCTGAGGAAGTACTCAGTCTTACCAAAATAACAAGGCTTTTCAACAACTCCTTCTGGCTTTTCATACCAGTGTGCTCCATATTTTGTAAGAAGATAAGACATCATCCTATTCCAAATCGGAGCTGCTCCTGTAATACCTGATGCGAGATATTGATTCATAGGGCTATTGTCGTTATTTCCAACCCACACAGACACAACAAAGTCTGGAGTGTATCCAATAGTCCAGTTGTCTTTTTTCATGTCTGTTGTCCCTGTTTTAACAGCCACTTTATATCCTGGAATTTCAAGAGCAGATTTTGTTCCAAACTCCCATCTGCGAGCAAAGTTATCAGAAAGAATATCAGAGAGAATGTAGCTTGTTTCTTCACTTATTACTCGTCTCCCCACTGGTTTGTTTTCAAATAATATCTTATTACGTGAATCATAAATTCGTGTGACACCGGTAAGGGAAACTCTTTCTCCTTGATTGGCAAATGTTCCAAACACTGCTGCCATATCTGTCATATAGACTTCTCCTCCCCCTAAAGTGAGGGAGAGCCCAAACCGAGATGAGTCATCCCAAGTGGTTATTCCTAGTTTTTTTCCAAATGAAACCATTTCATCAACGCCCAGTGTGTTGAGTAGTTTTACAGCTGGAATATTAAATGAGTTTGCGAGTGCGTAACGAAGTGGCACCCTTCCATGAAATTGACCATCGTAGTTTACCGGAACATAGGGAGCAGATCCTTGAATACCAAATGCGGTGGGGACATCATCTATGATGGTTGCTGATGTAAATCCCTTTTCAAGAGCAAGAGCATAGGTAACAGGCTTGATTGAACTCCCTGGCTGACGAAATGCTGTTGTTACATTAAATGCTCCCGAGGGTTGTGCATAATAATCTACTGACCCCACCATTGCTAATATTTCTCCCGTTGAAGGTTTCGTCACCAAAAGTGCAGCATTTGAAATATTTAAATATCCCACTTTCGCCACCTCTTCTTTGAGTATTCTCTCTGCTTCCTGTTGTATATCCAAATCTAATGAGGTGATCACGTTCAGACCCCCCTCTTCCACACGTTGCAATCCATATTGCTGCTCTAAGTCTTGCTTAACATAAAATACAAAATGAGGAGCTTTAATATTGCTTTGAAGTTGGGTAACCACAATTTCTTCCTTATTTGCAGCTTCCTTTTGTTCTTTAGTAATATAGTTCAATTCATACATTTTCTTAAGTACTTCATCACGTCTGTTTTTTGCAAGATCAGGATTTGTATAGGGAGAATACAGAGAGGGCGCTTGAGGCATTCCCGCAAGAAAAGCGGCTTCGGCGATAGTGAGCTCTTTTGCTTTTTTTCCAAAGTAGGTTTTTGAGGCCTCTTCAATACCGTATGCAGAGCCACCATAAGGCACTTGATTTAAATACATTTCAAGGATTTGATTTTTTGAATAGAGTTTTTCTGTCCAAAGAGCAAGAAGTATCTCCTTAAGCTTTCGCTCTATTGTTCTCTCAGGGCTAAGGAGCGCACTTTTTACTAACTGCTGGGTAATTGTTGAACCCCCCTGGAGTCCTTTTTTAAGGAGAGTGTCTTTGGCAGCGCGAAGAATACCACCAACTAAAGATACGCCCTCATGGTTGTAAAAGTTCTTATCCTCAATTGCTATTGTTGCTTGATATACGTAAGAAGGAAGGCTGGACATCGTAGTGCTTGTTCTATTTTGATCCTTATATATTTCGTATAGTAATTTTCCGTTTCTATCATACATATGAGTTGAAAGTGGATAGTTGAGTTTTCCTATATCTGTGGGAGAGGGAAGTTCAACAACAAATTTATAGGAGGAAAAAAGAAATAATCCCATGACACATAATGCAATCCCTAAAAGAAATGCTTTTAGCTCTGGGGAGAAGAGTGATGCAATGAAACGAAGAGGAAACAAGATGATAGGATTTATTATGGCATATACTATTCGAGAAATGAATCTAAATAGAAAAATGATAAATTGAAAAATTGTAGGCGTCGTTCCTGCAAGTTTTCTTCCCCCTTTAGCTATGATAATGAAGGGTGTTGTAATGACCAAACGGAGTACTCGTATGCTAAAGGTAATTAGACTCTGTGTAACCTCTCCAATAATGATGAAAAAATGAATAATTTGATAGAGTATAAAAAAAAGAGCTCTCAAGGGAGTTTTTATAGGCATAGATGTGCGAGATTTTTGAACGGAAACCATGGGCGAAGTATAACAGATATTATAGGTTGTTTCAAGGGAACTTCATGCCTAGGGAAGTCTCAACAATTTCGCCTTTATTACCAAACGCTTCCAAAACGTGCCTGGAGGTACGCAGGTTACTAAGGTAAGATAAGAAGCATCATATTGCTGATCCAGCACAGAAACTTTATCTGGATTTACTACGAACATATCGTACACCTCATATTCATACTCCAGGTCGCCCACTTCAATGAGAATCGAGTCCCCTTTTTGTAAACTAGGCAGATAGGTAAAAATAGTCTTATAATCCTTTTCGTTATATAGTTGGGGCAATGTTGAGTGACCGAAAATAGAGACATTGCCAAACTCACCTGGCATTGAACGTGGGACATAATGAATGAGGCTCTTTGTGAGATCATCCCCCCCCACGATTACGTTCGCTTTTGTAATATTCAACTTTGGAATAGTGAGAAAATAACTTTGTACACCGGTAACGAGCTTTTGCGATTCTCCTTGTTTGCCAGGAAACCATAAATGGGCTTGCGTAAAGTCTTTTAAGTTGCTTGAAAATGCATCACTTGATCCAAGTACTGATTGTGCATCTCGTACAGAAGCTGTTGAGTTGTTTAGTGGCACGGGAGAATCAATCCCATTTTTTAGAATAAAACGAGAGTAGAGCTCAAAAGAAAGAACGGGATAGAATGACCAAAATAGGAGGAGAATCCCCACACTCAAGGTAATATAGGAGACATAGTTTATAGCCTTACGTTTATTTGAGGTATTCTCCTTTAGATATACATGCAAAACCATAATTAACGCTTCAATTCAACTCGTATATGATTTTGCCAGAACGGAAGCCTCTCTTGTATCAGGGGAAGAGCAGGGGTGCTATGTATCTCCATATGAGTTATTCCATACTTTACTTCGATAACCTCTTTTCCATCTGCAATACTTTTGCCCACAAGCGAGGAGGAAATATCATTTTCCGATAGCGACTTGCTAAATATTATTTCTCCACCGATTGTTAGTTGCATGTCGCCTGTTTCTGTCTTTTTTTGTTTCTTTACAGTGAAATTAACTTTTTCTGTAATATAGCCGCTTGGCTTATTACTTTCCAATTTTTTCCCCACAAAAACTTCTATTGTTTTTTTCGGTATTCGATACAGAGTGACTTCTCCAGTAGCTGTGTAATTTATAACATTTACTTCTTCACCAATCTCTCCAGAAAACTGCTCTTTCTTAATCTGAACCGTTGCCAACTCCGGCAAAAGAAGGTAGGCGTTTTCAGAGGCGTGCTGAGCTATTGATTCTGCTTTAGCTTTATCAAGCGCAAATGACTTAATATTATCCATATCGATTTTTGATATTGTTCTCACAGTTTTTTTTGTCCCACCGGAAAGCGCTGTCTCATTAATGCCAAAAACAATATTGGAGGAAATATCCGAAACGGAAAATCGTTTGTTCTTGTCAACATTACTTTCTGTTCCTAGTAGTGAGGCTCTTACCTTTACCTTAGTTTTTCCTGGATTTTTTGTGATATTGTCAGCTGCAAATTGAGAAGCAGATATGGTTACCGCCTCATCGGTTTCATACGTTAATGAGTTAAACTGCAGTTTTGTTCCTTTTGCAAATTGCCTTTCTTTTTCATCATAACTGTAGAGAGTCACTTCTCCCGATGCTTTCTCACCAATATCTCTTTTTCCTGTAGTATCTTTTTTTTCATTTGCGCTAAAGGGTGTATTCAAAGATAAAAGTTCGACTTGCTCAGATTTTGTTGGTTTTGTACTTGCAAGTATGTTTAATTCTGCAGTTTTTTTTTCGGTAGGAACCGTAATGACAATTGTTGCTCTATGAAACGCGTAAAGCGACCCCACAGAAAGAGCAATGACAATTATAGGAATTAATACAATCGATACTATGCCTGCCCGAGGGACTGTGGGAAGAGAAGGGACTTTTATTGTTGGTAAAGAAAAATGAATTTTATTTTTGGACTCATCTTCGATATCTGCTTCTGTATCGACTTTTTCACTACCAATAGAGAAGCCCATGATTTCTTTTGGTTGCGTCTCTTCATCTTTGGGCTCAATCACGTGTGGTTGTTCACATAATTGCTTCTCAAGTAAATTTAATAGCGCCTTGCTGATAGTAGCGGGCTGAATAACCGAGATGCGTGGTTGCTGAATAAATAGATCTTTTTTCCAAGAATACAAAAGAAGATCTGATGACTCCTCTGCTAAGTCGGTAGAATCATAGAGATGTATATGATTGGGCAATATATGATTTTGCGCTATCTTCTCTAAAGATTGCTGCATATCCTCTGCAAAATTGTCTGTGCGAACTACATGTTGAACCGCAATTTTATGACCACCTTTATAGAGAAAGAGTGTCATCTGAGTATCATCCAATTCTGCAATAATGCTGGATAGGTGTGTTTGTTTTTCTTTTTCCATTTCTTCATGTATTGCATCAATCACTTCCATATATCCAACTGGTTTTAGCTCTAATAGCTTGGAAATATCTCGAAGTTTTGAGATATATGGCTTGGCAATTTCATGAGTATTTTGATCTACGAGGTGAGCAAAAACAAAAAAAACGCACTGGGATATGATAGTCTGCTTCCCCAAGTCCTGCTCAATAAGCGAAAGCGTCTCGTCAATATCATCGACAATATGTTCCCATCCATCTGAATATTGAAACTCTTTTTGCTTAAGGAGAGTCACCGATGTGGCTCGCTTTTCATATACAAAACATGCTCCCTGACCTTCCTTTAACAAAATGCCACAATATACTTCTCCTTTAGGCTTATTTTCTGTTAAAAAGGGTAGTTTCATAGTTATATTTTATTTTATATTGTATTGAGTAAATAGTTGATCTATACCGGATTTTGCTTGCTTCATTGCTTCTCCATATGATACTCCTTGCGAAGCGCCATTAACAGCGTTTTCTAAGTAACGAATAACTCCGTCATTAAGACCGTCATCGAAAGTGTTTGATGCAAGAGGAAGGGAGATGTAACGATTCTCAACCGCCTGCTTAATTACTGCCCCCAAGTTGGGATCTTGCATGAGTAAATCTGCCAAATCCATTCGAGAGTAAGGAGTACCAAACATTCGCATACTTCCTTGAATTTCAAACATTTTTGTTTGACCTTCCTTTGATGATAGGTAGGCAAGAAACTTCCATGCTTCATTCTGATTTTTGCTTTTTTTTGAAACTCCCTCTACCCAATAGGAGGAGATAGAAAATCGCTTTCCTCCGGGAGGACTGGGTATAGGAGCCACAATGAATTTGAGATCTGGAGAGATATTTATTATCGAATGAATCTCCCATGAAGGAGCGAAAATCATTGCTACTTTCCCCTGTGCAAATGCTGTAATCGAATTGGACATCGACTCGCTCCAAACATTATTGGGATCCTCGGCAAATCTCCGGTATGCTTCAAGTGCCCCGGTTGCTTCTGGTTGATCAAGCTTTGAAAGATCTCCTCCATTAAGAAGAAGCATCAGCCCAAAAATATCAGAAAAATGAGCAACATTGGTTGCAGTGCCTGATGCAAATCCCGCAGTAATTATTTCTTTTTCTTTTCCTTTTACCGTCACTTGTGAAGCTGCAGTAAGCATTTCATCCCAATTTTCAGGAACTGATGCGATACCGGCTTTTTTTAATAAATTTTCATTAACGAGCATTACAAGCCCATCAATCATTAAGGGAATACCATAAATATTACTTCCTATTTTAAGATCTTTTACCTGTACCGGATAAAATGTTTTTTCATATTCTGCTGAAGTCATAATAGCTTCAGGCAGAGTGGCCAGTGCCAATTCTTGTGTATTTGGGGTAGGAAGCATCATCTCTGGAATCCATGTATTATGAAAACGAAAGAGATCAGGTCCCTGGCCATTACTGATCCATGTTAATAATTTTTTTCTATAATCTTTTTCTGTTTTCTTTTCATATGTTATTTGAACATTGGGGTTCTTTTTCTGATACTCCTTTATAAGAGGATCCATCACTTCTTTTTCTTCCCAAAGACCCCAATAGCTTAAGGATACTATTTGAGGAGGCGGAGTTGACTTCTTTCCCTTTGAGCTTAAAAGAGCAAATAATACGATAAAAACAAGAATAAATACTGTTATGCCGCCTATGATAAACGGAAGCTTGCTTTGATCAGCATGAATAGCCGCAGGAGGCTCTGCTTCAAGGGGTGCAATTTCTGGCTGCGCCTGGCTAAAATCTGTTTGATCTGTCGCAGACACATTAGATGCTATCTCCTCCGGTGTATTTGTATCTACAGGCACGGTTTCATAAATAGGCTGTGGTATTTCAGTTGGCTGTTGCAAATTTTCATTATTTTTCTTATCATCCATATATTCATGATACCAAAAAAAACAATAAGACTCCTCATCCAATTATGTATTGGCTCGCTGTTTTTTTGTGGCCTTATTGTAGCTTTTTTTTATTTTTCATTTACTACACAGGTAGAGCTTTATGATAGGCTATTTCCTCATATTCTTATCAACGGACAAAAAGTAGGAAAAATGAATAGAACGGAAGTTTTTCTTATTTTTTCTGATTTAGAAAAAAAAATTCAAAAGGGATCTATTAATTTGTCATATGATAATAATCTTATTGCAACATTTTCAGCCTCAACTCTGAACACTCATTTAGATATTAACGGTGCCTTTAATAGAGCATATGTTATAGGACGCTCTCAACACACCCTCGCGCGTTTATATCAAGCGATAGCAAGTATGACGGGTTTACGACAGTTTGAGTTTCCTTTGGAAATTGGGTATGATAAGCAGCCAATTCATGATGTATTAACCCACCTTGCAGATACCTATGAAAAGGATCCCATCAATGCAAAATTTCAATTTGAGTCGGGAAAAGTAGCTCTATTTGAAAAAGAAGCGAATGGACTTAAAGTTGAAATTGATACAGCCCTTTCAGATATAGATGAAATCATGAAAAAACGAGCTTTGGATCAATCACCTGTTACTGTTGAAGTACAAAAAACAATACTCAAGCCAAAAATAACTCTCGCTCAAACAAACACCTATGGTATTGAAGAGCTTATTGCAGAGGGAGTTTCTGACTATACTCATTCTATTCCTCAAAGAATTCATAACCTCCTTCTAGGAACATCAAAGTTTAATGGAGTACTCATTCCAAAAGGAGCAACATTTTCTTTTAATGAGGCTGTTGGAGACATCTCTTCAACTACCGGATATCAACCAGCGTATATTATTAAAGAAGGAAAAACAGTGCTTGGAGATGGGGGTGGAATTTGCCAAGTCTCAACGACTCTTTTTAGGACCGTTCTGAATGCCGGACTTCCTATTGTTGAATATCATGCGCATGCATACCGCGTAGGTTATTATGAAAATGATGCAAAACCAGGTATGGATGCAACAGTGTATGGACCAACAGTCGATTTTAGATTTTTGAATGATACGCCCGCAAGTATCCTTATCCAAACATCAGCAGACGAAGATAATAATAAACTTTACTTCAAATTTTATGGAAAAAAAGATGAACGGTCAATTCAACTTACCTCTCCTCTTTTTTCTGATTATGCAGCAGCCCCTGAGCCCCAGTATCAAGATGATCCAACTCTCAAAAAAGGAGTGACGAAGCAGATTGATTTCGCAGCATCGGGGGGACGAGCGCGATTTTCATACAAAGTAACGAAGGGAAAAGAAGTAACATTTCAAAAAGATTTTAATAATTGGTATCAACCATGGAGAGCAATATTCTTAGTGGGAACTGCGGACTAGCCTATCGAAACCATGCTGCACGCCCAAGCTTATATGCGTAATGTTGAAGTGGTCTGTCCCCAATAGGCACAGCAGGCACTCCGCCAACTACAACTCCCGGAGGCACATTCTTTGTTACTACAGCTCCCGCTCCTACTACTGCCCCTTTTCCAATATGGACTCCTGGAAGAATGATAGCTCGAGGACCAATAAATACATAATCATCGATATGAACCACTTTTGTGACAGCTGCAAATTGAGGATCTCGAATATCGTGCTGTGAGTTGTAGACCATAACCCCTGTAGCGAATGCTACGTGATTCCCGATTACTATTTTTCCTCGTCCATCAAGTACAGCTCCTTCGCCAATCACCGTATCTTTTCCAATTTCAATCCCCGCAGGATTGTATAATCTCAGTCCCGTATGAATAGATGTTCCCTCCCCAATCTTCATTCCAGCTAATCGATAAAAAAGACGACGTATATGATGAATGGGAACATTCCCAATACAATGAAGTATCATGACAACAAATTCTAACCACACAGTTGTTATTCTACGAATTATGCGAGCACCCATATAATTCATTCTACCACTCTTCATTTTCTTCCGCAATGAAGCGAGAAGGAGCAGACTCCATCCTTCTGCCAAATAAGAATCGACGTCTGGCATGAGTGATAAATAGTCGTTCTTTGGCCCGAGTCACTCCCACATACATAAGTCGCCGCTCTTCTTCCAGTTGAAAATGGTCGTAGGCGCTGCGCGAATGAGGAAGAATCCCTTCCTCAACTCCCACCATAAATACAACGGGAAACTCCAATCCTTTTGCTTGATGAAGGGTCATGAGTCGCACTCCGTCTTCTCCTTTTCTTTTCTTTTCTCCTTCGGAGTATTCAGATTCCACGAGCGCTATTTGTTCCAAAAAGTCATTGATGTTGGGATAGGAGTTTGCCACGCTTTTTAACTCTTTTATGTTCTCAAGTCGAGAGTATTCATCGGGATCTTTTTCGTTATACAGCGCTAGATAATTAGTTGCGGAAAATATCTCCTCCATCAACCCCTCTGTATCTTTTTTTTCAATGCCTTCCCGTATTATTGCCGACCTTTCCACAAATTCAGCCCATTTTCTTTTTCCAAGCTTCATGATGCGATCTTGCGCAAGTTCATTGTCTGGATTTATGATGAGTCGCATGTAGGACAAAATATCTTTTATTTCTTTCCGTTCATAAAACCGTATTCCGCCTATAAGCATATAGGGCAATCCATACTGTAATAATGCTTCTTCAAGCGCTCTCGACTGAGCGTTTATCCGATAAAGCACCGCGAAATCCTTATAGTTATATTTATTTTGGAGTCGCTCAATTTCGGCAACCACAAATAGAGCCTCTTCCTCTTCATTCTGCATTTGCTTTATCACTATGTCCTCTCCCCCACTTTTATCAGTGAACAATTTCAAAATAGGATGACCATTATTTTTTGAAATGACGGTATACGCAAAATCAAGAATGGGAGGAGTAGAACGATAGTTTTGCTCCAATTCAAATACTTTTGCATCGGGAAAATCTTCTTGAAATTTTTCTAGGTTTCGAATATCCGCTCCCCGCCAAGAATAAATGCTCTGGGAAAAATCTCCCACAACAGTAATATCTAAACTTTCCTCTGATAGTAGTCGAGCAAGTGAATATTGAGCGTAGTTGGTATCCTGAAACTCATCTATCAGTATTTGGGTATATTTTTCATGGATCATTGCACGCACCTCATCATCCTTGCGGAACAGTTCTACAACCTTCATGATGAGATCATCAAAGTCGAATGCATTATTTTTTTTGAGCCGAGCTTGATACGTCGAATATGCTTTTGCTACTTCTTCAGTGCGTTCCTGGGGAAAAAATGTAGTAAATTTATCGGGAGGAATAAGTTGATTTTTTGCAGCGGAGATTAAATGGGAAAGATAGGAAGCGGTCATCCTCTCCATGTCTTTTTCTTTGATAATGGTTTTCAAAAGAGCCGTTTGATCGTCATCATCAAAAATGACGAAATCAGGACCATACCCTAACCTTCCCGCGTATCTTCGTAGCAAGCTAGCACAGAATGAGTGGAATGTGCCCACAAAGCCCAATTTTCCATATCCTGCTTTTTCAATTCTTTTTTTCATCTCAGCCGCCGCTTTATTTGTGAAGGTTATCATCACAATTTCGTTTGCGGGGATTTTATTCTGCGTGATAAGGTGGAGCACTTTATAAATGAGTACCCGCGTCTTTCCCGATCCAGCACCTGCAAGCACTACTGAAGGACCATCCGAGTAGGAAACGGCCGCGAGCTGTTCAGGATTTAATGTGTTGAACTCAAGTTTCTGCATACGTTATACTATACTACAGTTATTTGTCATGCTGAACTTGTTTCAGCATCTCAACGATGGAGATCCTGAAATAAATTCAGGATGACAATTTATATTTATTTATTTGATTAATAATTAATAATTTATTATTTATGAAATACATATTAGGAAACTGGAAAGCAAACAAAAATTTTACAGAAATGAAACAGTGGATTTATACATTCCAAAGAGAATATCATGCTCATGAAAATGTAACTATGGGAGTTTTTCCTCCCCTTCTTTTTATTTCTTATGTACAAGGAAAATTAAAGGATTGTAGAAATGTATTCGTTGGAGCTCAAACAATTTCTTCGTATGAAAGTGGCAGCTATACAGGAGAAGTGACCGCGGCCACGATTGAAGGAGTTGCGAGCTTTACTATTATCGGACATAGCGAACGAAGAAAGACATTTGGAGAGACAAATGAACAGTTGGCAGAAAAAGTAAAACAGGCGCTCGCTCATAAAATGATTCCTGTCTATTGTGTACGGGATGAAAAAGATCCTATCCCCCCTGGAGTAAAATTTGTTGCGTATGAACCTGTGGCGGCAATCGGCACTGGACAAAATGAGCCTCCGGAACAGACCGTGGCAATGAAGAAGAAAATGAATCTCCCAAAAGACTGTGTATTTATTTATGGAGGATCGGTGAATGAAAAAAATGCATTCGATTATTTTGCCACTGGAGAAATTGATGGTTTTCTTATCGGAAAAGCATGCCTTGATCCTGTGCAGTTCATAGCGATCGGCCGCGCGGCACAACAGTAAATATAAATTTAACTATAATATGAAGTACGTATCTGGCGGAACGGGAAGAATAGTAACAAAATCAGACTATTCAAAAGAAATTCTGTTGGAGCTAAAAGATTTTAAGCAACCAGGACATCTTCTCCAAGTGGTGACAAATACTGCACGAACAAAGCAAAGACTGCACTATCATAAAAAACAAACAGAGGTCTGGTACATCCTTCAAGGAGAGGCAACATGGATTGTGAACGATGTCGAGTATAAAGTAAAACCTGGTGATTCATTTATTATTGAACCGGGTGACACTCATCAAGCAGATAATATGGGAGATGTTGATATGAAGGTGCTCGTATTTAAAATTAATCTTCCTACAGATGATGAAGATTGGTATATTCCTGAAAAAGATCAATCCTCTTCTTAATCTTCTCTTAATCTTACAAACAATATAATCAAGTTGTTACTTATTACTTATTGATTAGACAAAATCTAATCCTCATTATTTTTGTACTATGAAAAACAAAATTGTTTTCACTCTGTCAGTGCTCGGGCTCACATTAGTAATTGGATCTGTGATGACTCCTAGCTCAGTAATAGCATCAAGAAATGAAAAAAGAAAGCCTACTCCAACTGTAAAACCTTCTATTACCCCAACTTCTACTCCTGCTCCTGTTACCGCGCCATATGTGTATGATAGTGATATCTGTCAAGGATACCGTTGTTTTGGTGGAGTCACATTAAATAATGGAGGGGTGTCAGTTAGCCCTGCTTGTTATAACGCTACAGAAATACTCGTGACCAGCTGCAAAGGAACATATAATCTTATTCCCACATTTGTTCCTGTAAGTGGCATTCAATATTATTACGTTTGGTAACTTTTTAAACAATATCGAAAACAGCCCTCTTTTCTGGAGGGTTGTTTTTTTAATAGTATTTGTGTAATAAATGAAATTTGTTTATACTGAGGATTATATGGATTTCTTAAAAAAACACTCAACAACAAATAATCCTGCACTTAAAATTGTTGCTATGGCTCTATTTATTGGTCTCCCTATCCTTGCATTTGTTTTGGGAACAAAGTATCAAGTCGTTCTTGACTCTGTCCCTAATGAAGTTGTGCTTCCCATTGCAAAACATGTGACCCCTTCATCAAAAATATATTCAAATGCAAACTATTCCTATTCTGTAGAATATCCAGGAAGTTGGGTTGTACGAGAATTTTCAGGCACTAAAACAGGGGCAGCATTTCAGCCAGCAAATAAAGCTGTCGCCTATGAAAATGAGACGATTACCATCGATGTTCAACAAAGAGTAGTGATCGATCCAGCACCAGCAACATTTGAGGAATATGCAAGGGTAGCAGCAAAACATGAAATTCAGGGATACAATAAACTCATGTCATTTGAAAAAATACTTACAAAATCTGGCTTGATTGGCTATAAAACGACATGGACAAGAAGTGCTCCTCCCATGGCGCAAGTTCCTACAGGAATGACTTCGTCAAATTCCGCCTCTGAACCTATTATCTATTTTGAAATACCCAACAACCCAAAAGTTACACTTCAGTTGAAAGTTGAAGGAAAAGAAAATTATGAAGTATTTCAAAAAATGATTGATTCTATTCGATTTTCAGAATCTAAAACAGAAAATCTGTTAATACAACCCAAATAATAATAAAGGGTGCTGACATAAATTGACTTTTTATGCTATTAAAGATATAATTTTCTTTATATGAATAAAACACCCTCAAAAACAAACGCCTTCATCTCACTTATTGGACTTTTTCTACTCCTCATGGGAATTTTTATGACTGTGCGAACTGGGGTAAATCTCGCTTTCTTTAAGAAATATCCAACAACCGGCGTGATGACCATTGCTATGCCATTCTTTGGAGGTATGCCTTATTCTCAGAGAGAAGAGGACTGTGTGATGTATCCACAAACATATTACAAGCCAGACGGTCAACCAAGAACAGCTACTGTTGATGAAAAGAAAATGGAAGAACAACAAAAAAAATCATGTATAAGTGGAGTTGAACAATCCAGAGAAGCTGCAAAAATAAATGATATTAGCTCTTCTCTCCTTTTTGTATTCCTCGGTGTGGGAGTCCTTATCGGAAAACGATTTTTTTAAGGAGTGGTTAAGGAGTAGCTAGCTTACCCACAACGGGATATTTACGTTTAATGATTCCTTCTCCTACCAAGTGCAGGTCTTTTGAAGAGTCTTTTCCTGCAAGATCATGATACGGCCCTCCCACTTTATAGAACTCTCTTCCTTTTGAGATATCATAGACAAACCCATCAAGCCCCAAGTAGATGGGAATATTCGGATCAACTCCGTTGTATTTTGCCAGCTCAGCAGTTGAAAATTTCTTCAGGTTTTTGTTATTGGAGCTTTGTTTACTTGCTTGAACTTGCATATCAGACTTAATCCATACATATCCCACGATTCCCAAAACAACTACATTAACAACAATAAGTGCAAAAAAAATAGTTTTCATTTTCTTTTCCATGTCTCTACTATAGCAATTGCAACGTTAAGAGGGGATTAAGAAGAGTAATAACAAAGTCGGCCCCGCGGAGTCGGGAATCTAGTCGATAATCTCAATGATGATTGTTTATACTCTTGTGCGGCCGCAACAAGAATTATTTACATATTTGTATTATCTTTTACTTGTTTGAACTGTCACTATACCAACATAAGCGCCCTTTCCGTCTACTCTGGGTAACATATGTGTATTATGATCATTCCCCTGTGCGTGCAACTGACTAGGTAATTTTGAATCATAAAGATCCGCATTAAGCATACTGAACCCATCAGAATTTTTATAGATTTCTGGTTGGCCTTTTTGATCGGCTTTTACAAAAGACACTAGTTGCTCTGTGATAGTTTCATCTTTGGGCGAAACATACGTAACATTTGCTCTTGCTTCTTGATACCCTCTAGTATCAAAATAAGTTTCCTGATTGCCGGCTAGTCTTCCAACCTCTCCTTGTTTACTCGCGAGTTCAATAGCTTGTAGTTTCGCTTCAATTGGGGGTCTTGGTCCTCCAGCCACCTTATTGGATAATTCTGCTCTTATTCTTTTACTAGCTTCTATCCGACCCTTTGCATTATTAAATGCTTCTTGTTCAACAACTCTCCTCATTTCAGATACTGGTAGTTGATCCATTTAATTTTCACCTCCTTCCATATCCAAATAATATATATATATATATAGTTAATGTCAATTGAGAATAAAATATTATCAAGCATCAAAAGATAACTCTTTGAAAATTGAAATATGAACTTTTTATATTTTAATATCTTTTGTTAGCTTTTCTGTGTCATCCCCGCGAAGGCGGGGATCCAGTCGATAATATCCTTATTTGTTTTTTTGTATTGTAATTAGAGTCTGGATTCCCGCCGGAGTTTACACTGAGCTCGCCGAATGTGCGGGAATGACAGTTGAATCAGTATCAAAACAAATCTAAATGAATTGATTGATCTAGCGTCATAGAATAATATTCTATTTGGATCGAACATACTTAACAGACAAAACAGAAGAGTGAACGTTCTTAAGGAAGATTAATTCAAATACATTTCTATATTCTGAAGATGTTCTTCGTACGTTTTTGCGCAGTGGATTTGTTGGTGAGAATCATGCAGGTAGAAAATACATTCTGTTTCCTCAGGATTCAGTGCTGCTTCAATATAATCTATGTTGGGACTACAAATGGGAGTTGGCGGCAACCCTTTATACATATAGGAGTTATATAAAGAATCATTTTGTTTTTCATCAATTACAATTGCCCCCCACCACTTTCCTTGCGTGTTCTTTCCCAACGTGTACTGCATGGTTGCGTCAATCTGTAAAGGCATGCCCATATTAAGCCTGTTCCATATGATTCCCGATATGAGATGCATATCCTGCTTTCCTGCCGCTTCTCGGGCGATAAGTGAAGCAATTTTAAGCCCTGTTACCCACCGTATGTTTGCTTTAATATATCTATCTGCGAGAGGTGTAAATTTTTCGTTGAAACGATTTATAAGTCTTTGTGCAATTAAATCTCCTTTCTCACTTCTAGGAATAAGATATGTATCTGGATAATAGGTTCCTTCAAAATATTCTGGTTTCATATTAGTGTATACAGCATTCCATTTATTCAATTCTTCATCATTCCACCCTAGAGCTGATCCAAGAATTTCTCCCACCTGCTCTTTGCGCAAACAGCTTGACCATGATACCCACACCAAATCTGGCTTGCCATTTATCTTTTTTAATACATCCCACGCCCACATACTTTTATTCATTTCGTATCCACCTGGCTCTAGTGAGATATGAAGTAAGAATATATTCTTAAAAAATTGAAAGACAGATTTATTTTTTATATAGCCGCCTTCATCTAATTTTTGTACAATATCAAATTGTTCTTGGTTCTTGGGCACAATAAAAATAGAATCTTGCGCTCTGCCCAAAGGTCCAAAAAAAGACCAATAGAGAAGAATTATCGAAAAAAAAAGAGATATAAAAAATAAACCTCGTTTTTTCATTTCAAAATAAAAGAGAGAAAAAGATTGTGGAAACGGCCACTATAAAGAGAATTGATGATGTCTGAATCCACCCTGTCTCAGGAAGCGCCTGCACGCCCGTTGGTGATATTTTTTTTGTAGGAGATGGTATTTTTGTCACATCAATCATTCCACCAGTGTTTGCAATGGGAATAAGAGTAGGAGATGGTGTAATGCTATTATAGGCAAGAAGCGGTTGAGTGGTTGGTGAAGGTTGTACTGTTGGCGGCACCATGGGTAGGGTAGGAGTAGGAATCCGAGTTGGAGTAAGAGGTATGGCTGTAGGGATAATCGTAGGAAAGACGGTAATAGCTAAAGTCGGGATAAGTGTGGGAGCTGCAACAAGCGGTGTTGGCATCACTGTGGGGAAACTAGTAGGCGTCTTTGTGGGTGCTAAAACAGCAGATGTTGGACTTACGCCTATGGTAGGACTTGCCAAGGGAGTTGAGCCTTGAGGAACTTCTGTTGGAAATGCAAAATCAACTGTTCTGCTATAAGTGATTGCGGCTGCTTTAGATTTTTTTATTTGTGTGGGAGAATTTGTTGATGAAAGCTGTGAACTAATATAGATAATCGCTCCCAATAAAACAAAGGTCACAAGGACCAGAAAAATAGTGATTAAAGATCTATTTTTTTTCATGACTAATCGCCAAGCCACCCATCACTCGCTGAATGAAGTTGGGCATCAATTTTTAACTGGGCCGTACCTGTTGCAACTGTATATTCTTTATAATACACCTTCAGCTGTGGATTAAATAGGGTAGTGATATCAGCTATCTGCCATTCGTTTGTATTCACCTTAATGCGAGCCCTATCTATATCCGCCTCAACTATCGTTTGGATACCAATATAGAGCTTCTGACCGGGCTGCGCTTTATCATTCGTACTACTTTCTATTTCTTTCCAAGACTGGTTATAAATTTTAAGCCCAGCAGAAGTAACCTCTCGAATAATGGGTATGGCGCTTGCATCAACTCTTTTTTTATTTTGAGTGATATTGTAAGAAATAACAATGAGCACGATAACGCTCAGAAGGGAAATTACACCAATGATGATCATAAGAAGTGGGCTTCCTTCTTTTTCGGCTTTATGAGCCGCAACTATTGGGGGTAATGGGGTACTATTTACTGGGGGAGAAATAGCCTGAGCTATATTATTAAACTGAGGAACAATTGGCTTTTCTTTTTTCTTTTTTTCATCCATTATTTTTTTAACCTCGTAAACCAAAAAGCCAAGAACTGCCACAAAAGCAACTAAAGCTATTTTATTTATAGAAACAACGAAGTCTACAAATCCTTCCATAGTTTCATTCTACCAAGAATAGATATTAAAACGCAAGAACTAAACCGGCACCAATCACGATACAGAAGAGGGCGCCAAAAAGAAACCCAGACATCCCTCCTCCCGTAACAGGAGGAGTTGCTGTTAAAATCATCTGAGTAGGCATTATAGTAGGAGGAGTTGTCTGATTAGTGGGAAGTGGTGTTGAAGTAATAGGTATTGGAGCCGTGGTTGGATTTGCGTATGTAGGAATCGGCATTGTTGGAGCCAAAGTGGGACTCCCTGTTGCAACCCCCATCACCTGCTCTCCGCTTTTGATAATAGTAAATGATCGACGTGAAACTGTTGAGGTGCCTCTATCGTTTTTCATGGTTGCTAAAATGGAGTATTTACCAGGATCAAGAACGAGTGGGTATTGTACAAGCCAATCGCCTTTTTCATCTGCCTTCGTTCTATAGCTATATTGTTTTGTTGGTGACTGAATTAATATAGTTACATCGCCTCCTATTGATGCTCTTCCTCGGATAAGAGGAGCATTCCCAGGGATAAGTGCATTTTCTTTTGGGTAAGTGATGCTTGGTGATTCAGTTATGGCATGGGGTGTTGTTTGAATCGTTACTCCTAAGATTGACTCGCCTCCGCCCTTAATAGATTGCGTAAGATTTGAAGAAGTGCCTGCGATAATTGTTTTTTTAAGAGGGCGAGTTTGGCCAATACTTGTTCTTGTTGAACTTTCAGGATATGAAAACAGCTTGATAGAAGCAAGATTGTTATCTGTAATTGAAACAATCGAATTACTTTTCTTTTCTATTAAGCCGGTTAAGGGAAGGAGCCACTCCCCTGTTGATTTTGTAAAAGTAGCTAAAGGATAAAATCCATCTATCTCATAAATAAGCATGCCATTTGCATAAGGTCTCATTGAAGGAAGAACTACCTTACCATACGCAGGAGAAAGAGGTTTTTCTTTTATTTCTTTTGGAGTTTGAACAGTGGCATCTACTAGTTGAGGCAATGTGTATGTTTTTGTTCCTGCTCGAATGCGAAAATGATATGTAGTATTGGCGGATAATCCCGTTATAGCTGCATGATTGATCCCTCCTGTAGAATCCATACTACTGGTAATGGAATAATCACCCCTATTAGCTCCCACCTCAACCCATTGATATTCATCTACTTTATTCTTAGTTGACCATATCACCTCAAACCCGTGTGGTGTACGATTTACGACAAGCACCCTTTCTATTCCTGTTATTTGCTGCCAGCCATTTTTTCTTCCTACTTGATTTATAAAGAAAAAAGATCCAACTAACACGGATAAAACTGAAAACACTCCCAAAATAATGAGATTATTTCTTCCTTTTTTTAAATACAGCGAGCTATATGACATATCTTATTCTTTTTTTTCCTTCAATACATCTATAATTGTTTTGTCCATAACATATTCGGGTACTTGTGCTGGCTTAATATTTATTTGCTCATTAATTTTTGTCTGGATATGATAAATATCAAGCATCATCCATGCAATAATAGTCAAAAAAACTCCTAATGATAAAATTAACAGTTCTTTGCCTTTCACAGGTAATAGCCTTCAACTTCTAACAGTAATCTTAGACCGCCGCTAGCTGACCCTTTCTTTTCATCCTGATTAAACCCAATCTGTTGGATCATTTTTAAACGTCGATTATTCATTATTTGAGTAATGAACTCCTTAGAATTAGTAAAGTTTGCATCTCCATCAAGGGTTATATTTATCTTTCTTCTCATTAATTTTTTTTCAATATCTCTTAAGTCTACTTTATTTATAGACATTGAAGAGAGAGTCATGCCAGAGCTTGAAGCGGAGAATTGAGTATCTATCACTAATTTATTGATTTGGGGGAGGGTAGGAAGAGCTTCGTCAAGTAAATAAAGATCTTGTCCATTTTCTTGTAAAAAAGATTGTATATCTACGATTTTTTTAATCACATTTTCATATCCAATATCAAGAATGTGTAATTTACCTGCTTCTTCTTGGAGAGAAAGAATGGTGAGTATATTGGGCCTAATAACAAAAAAAGTAAAAAAAGCAAATGATATAAAAAAGAGAATAGTATAGCTGTAGTCAGCTGCTTTTTTTACAAATAATTTTCTTTTTATTACAGATTTATTCATTATTTTGCTTTATATAATTGAAACCCCGACAACGTAAAGGGAGCAAAAAATTCCATACCTGTTCGTTTAATACTTCCTAATACTACTTCCTTAAATCGCTTATCTTTTTTGAGACGAGCAAGATATGTTCGTATTGTTTCTGGATCAGGAGTCGTTACATCAAATTTATAGTTGCCATCTCGTATTTCAAGTCTATTAATCGTTAAACGAAGAGGAAATGTATCTAAAAAGTAAGTAAAAGATTCAGAAAATATAGCTTGGTTAACCAAAACCTCTCGAATTTGTTTTGTTTTTAAATCGACTATCTCTGCCTGTTTCAACAGTGGATCAGACACAGCAACAATTTCTTGTTTTTGTCCGAGCTCATCTTTTAAGTCGATTATTTCCTGATCAATCTTAAAACGGTAAAAAAAGACAGAGATAACGACTATTTGAGTTATCACGAGAACATACCGCAAATAATGCAGCATGAAATAAATACTCTTGTCTAAAAAATCTCGCTCTTTTTCGGGAAGAAGATTGATTTTGTATTTCATTTCTTCTTTGATCCCAACTTGGTAATGCGAGACTTCAAACGAGACGCCTTATTCTTATGAAATACTTTTCGTTTTGCAGCCTTATCGATAAGAGAAACTGTTTTGCGAACTTTTTCATCATCTTTTGCGCCCTTTAGCTTAAGTAATCCCTTGATTGCATTTTGAATTGCATGCAAATAAACAGCATTACTTTTTGTTCTTGTCACGTCTTTGCGCATTTTCTTTTTTGCAGATTGTATGTTTGGCATAATAAAATCACCCCCTTTTCATTTATATCACTAATAACAGTATATCCTAAAAAAACATCTGAAAACAACACATATTCATGTCCCCTCTCAGATAGTTAGTTCCTTATAGAGAAAATTCCTTTGAGAGGACTTTTTCCCCATATTCTCCCGTAAATTTTAATGTCACCTGCACCGCCCCAATAACCTCATGATATACACAGCGACCCGAAGAGCATGTTCCCAAGGTCATTTGCTTCTCAAGACTACTTCCTTTAATTTCAGAGATCGTTCCAATAACTCCTTGTTTTCCCTGTGCCTTCGTATCATAAGAAAGTTCATAATCCACAGAGGTAGTTCCATTTGGAATACTTGAACTTTTTAATACTATTTCTTTATTTCCCTGTAGAGCTGAAAGCGTCACAATTACTGATGCATCCACGGTAGGAATAGCTCCTAATTCTACTTGTTTTTGAGGTTGAATTACTTCTTTTGGTTTTTGTCTCGTAATGATAACGCCTACCCCGATGCCTATTAGGACAATTACTCCAACAATCATTCCTATCATGTTTTTTTTCATAGTTTCTTCGTTAAGAATTAATAATTCGTTTTGTAAGTATATCATTCACGCTCGCTAAGGGTATTCTTTCTTGTTTCATAGTATCGCGTTCTCGAATAGTTACTGTTTGATCTTCTAAAGTTTGAAAATCAACTGTGATACAGTATGGAGTCCCTATTTCATCTTGCCTTCTATACATCTTACCTATATTTCCAGCATCATCAAACTCACAGACATGCACTGACTTAACTTCATCATACAACTTCTCTGCAACAGCCAATAATTTATCATCTTTTTGCAGGGGAAATATTGCTACTTTAATGGGTGCAAGCGAAGGCTTTATGCGAAGAACAGTTCTCGTTTTCCCATTCTCAAGTTTTTCTGTCGTCAATGCCTGATCAAGGATCATAAGTACTAATCTATTTAACCCAACCGATGTTTCCATAATATGAGGAGCAAATCTGAGATTTCGCGCTTGGTCAAAGTAATCGAGTTTTACGCCTGAAAATTGTGCGTGCCGTGTTAAATCCCAGTCTCCTCGTTGATGCACCCCTTCAACCTCAGCAAACTTCCCCAAACAGGAAAAGTTGTATTCAATATCAAATGCCGCTTTTGCATAATGTGCCAATTTCTCATGTTTTTTGAATCGAAGTCTGTCTGAGTTGATGCCTAATACATTAAGGTACCAATTCATTCGCTCATTCTTCCAATATTCAAATTTCTGTTCCATGTCATCTGGATGGAGGAAATATTGCATTTCCATTTGTTCAAATTCACGAGTTCTGAAAATAAATTGCTTTGCTATTATTTCATTTCTGAATGCTTTTCCCACTTGTGCAATTCCAAAAGGCAGTTTAACTCGCATGGTATCAATAATATTTTTATATTGGAGATAGATACCTTGACATGTTTCTCCTCTAGGATATACTATATCTTCCTCTGCCAAATCCTTCAAATTCCCAATAGGAGATCCAAAATTAGTCTTAATCAGAAGGTTAAAGTCTCGAGCATCGGTAAGATTTTTTCTTCCACAATGTTCGCATTTTAGCTTTCCCTCTGTTTTGAGAGTAGTGATAATTTCATTTATTTTGTCCAGTGGCCAACGATCAACGTCGTATCCAAATTTTTCTAAGAGATGATCAGCTCTCATGCGATGCTTGCAATCTTTACAATCTATCTGTGGATCACTAAAGCTGTCAACATGTCCACTTGCCTTCCATGTCATAGGATGCATAAAAATCGCAGAATCAAGCCCCACCACATCGCGACGAGTGAGAACCATGTTATTCCACCAAGCTTGTTGAATATTATTCTTCAATAGCACGCCATAATGTCCATAATCATATACGGCAGCGAGCCCTCCATAGATTTCTGAGGAGGGAAAAATAAATCCTCGTCTTTTTGCTAGAGCAACAAGTTCTTCCATATCTCAAATTATATAACACCAACCGGCAATTTTTTGCCCATTATATCCTCAGTTATAGTGACACATTCCTCATAGGAATTACATGTCCCATATCCCATGATACTCAGTATCTCACTCATCGCCTTTGTAACTTGAAAAGTGTCTGGCTCTGCCTTTGCCAGTTGTATTATGAGGTTTTTGCATAAAGCATAAATACTTGGATCTTTTTGACTATCTGGTAATAAACGTTCAAACATATAAAGAAGAATGTAAAGATGTTGTAATTTAGCTAAATCTTTTTTTATTGCGGATAAATGAGAGATGAGCTCTACGGAACTTAAATAACGTAGTGAGTCTTGTTTTTGTGAAAAGATTACACGAACTATATTGCCGGTTTGAAGAGCGGAAATTCGTTTACTCGTAATCTTTTGTACACCTTTCGCAAGAAGAGCAATTTTGCCAAAATGATTCGTCAGAATTATGATGACTACATCCGAATGAAGTATCTTTCTCTTTACAAGAATTATCCCTTCATCCGACTCCTTATGTACTCGATATGACATGATTACTTAAATAAGGTATCTTTTTCCATCACTCCCTTAAATACCGTGCTACCGTTAAGTGTTACCTCGTACTTTTGTCCTTCTACTCCTGATTGTTTTTGAATCAGAAGTGTGGAGGCATCAACTGTTGAAGGCAATGTATAGGTGATATTAATTTTTGCAAGTCCCATTGGGTTTATAATAAGAAACCCTTCAAATACAGTCTTGCCTAAATCATCATATGTTTGCACTTTCATAGATGATCCTTCAAAAGCTACAAGCTTTGAGCCCTTTGGAACATAAATTCTTACCCAATTGCGAAGTGGAGCATTGAGACACAAGATTCTCTCTTGCTGTAAATTACAATTCGAGGCGGGATATGGATTTCGATACTCTACCTGAACCTCTCGCTTAGTCGTTCCATTTTCTTTCGTACTTTTTGTAAGAATTGTTTCTTTTGTAAATAGATTTGATTTTGCTCCTGCAAAATTCACATTATTTACATGTAAATAATCTCCTGTACTCTCGTTTATCTTTCCCGCATAGTTTAGCTTCTCAATGGATTTCTGAATTTCCGGATCAACAAAGCTTAAAAGTAAATGTTTCTCATCCATATTGATTAACATTGCTTGAACGAGTGGACCCCAATATTTTGAAGGAGAGAATCGCAATGCTCTATTAAACAATTCATACATCAAATCTCCCAAAATTCCCTTTCTGTTTTCTTTTACGTACCCTACCTGTTCATCTACAACAGAAAATAATTGATAAATAACCTGTGCGCAATCACAGCGTTTATCAATTTTTGCGCTAAATGTGATTCCGTCCACCTTTGCATCTCCAAAAATAGTAAGCATATCAACCAGTATCCGAGAGTCCATTGCAAAGATTCCATCGTAATTTACGCGAAGACTACTCTTTTTGTACAGTGTATTGAAAAGATCTAAAGATTTTTCAAAGTCGGGGGATAGATTACTGTCTCGAATATAAAACTGATTGACCCCTTTGTGATATGTGGTAATCTCTGGTGGCGCCGCTGGGTGGGAAGGGATGCTTGCGTCCAGTGTGTAAATATCGCTTGATTTATCAATAGACATTTTTCCATCTTTAATTTTAAATACTGCATATGCAGTTAAAAAGCCTCCCGTTGCTCTTCGTTCTGCTGTATTCTGAAAAAGAATCAGGTATGTTTGCTCTTTTTTAGATCCTAATATTTCTGGCAATTTTTTAAGGAATGGTTTTGCATCTACAAATAGAGTGGCAACTCCTTTAAACTGATCTTTAACACTACTAATTGTTGAACGTATTTTTTTTCCTCCTATTTCTGAGGGATATCTATTTTCATCAATTTTTTCTAATCTTTTTTCTATTTGATTGATATTTTCTGAAATAACATCTACATTCTTTAACACCTTATCTAAAGTAAGGACTGCAGTTTGCAATCGTCCCTCAGCGGATTTTCCTACAAATGAAGACTCACCTTTTTTAAATCCGATAAGATCTGCATAAGGAGCTATTGATGCTACGGTTGCTTTTGCGGCTTCAACACCATATCGACCAGCCTCAATACCCAACTTAAAGTCTGAGATGTAGGGTATGGCGATGGCCCAATAAAGAGTTTGAGATTCTTTTTCCAGTTCGCCATATTTTTCATCAAGAATCTTTAACTTTGCAGATAATAAATCTATGTCATTTTTTGAAAATGCATCCTTTAACTCTTTACCCGATACTACAACTGCCATTCCTTTAGCTTGAATTCTTGTATAGGGAACATAAAAAGAATAATAGGTAAATGCACATAGAGCCAATAGGAGGGCAAAAAAAACAACGCCAATTTGTTTTTTCATGTGTTTTTTTTTCATAAAATTTAAATATTAAATTATAATTTTAAACTGCTCCACGTCCTGTAATCATAACGATAGGGGTCTTTATCATTATATGAATATCTTTTGCAAGAGAAATTGACTTAATATATTCGGCATCAAGTGCTATTCTTTTATCGAAATGAACTTCGCTTCTTCCTGATACTTGCCACAGGCCCGTAATTCCTGGTTTTACTGATAATACATCAGCTACAAATTTTTTTGTATCGGGATGTTTTTTTTGTTGATTTTCAAGCTCATCTGGGTAGTATGCGCGAGGACCGACGATGCTCATTTCTCCAAGAAGAACGTTGAGTAACTGGGGAATCTCATCAAGAGAGTGTTTTCGTATCCACTTGCCAACTGAAGTGACACGGGGATCATCTTTTAATTTGTAGCTGTCTTTTTGATACTGTTCAAACAATGTTTTAAATCGTGAATCCGTGTGGAGAAGTACATGAGCATTTTTTATCATGGAACGAAATTTAAACATCTTAAACAACGTGCCATTTTGACCAACTCTCTCTGGCACATCAGCAAATATAGGACCCTCAGAGTCAAGTTTTATTGCGATCGATACAATTAAACATATGGGCGAAAATACGATAAGAAAAATACTTGCCAATACTATATCCATCAGTCTTTTGATGTACGCGTTATAGTTTCTGCCGTAAAAAAATGAGTTCATATATATTAGGTTAAATCCTCGTTTTCTGTCCCTTCAAAATTTTCTACTAATGTTTTAATTTTTCCAACAGATGATTTTTTTGCTATTAAGAGTACGTCTTTGGTATTGACTATTATATGTTCATCCAAATCTATCCCAACAATTAATTTTTTATCTTCGTAATTGTAAATAAGAGTATCTCGAACATGCTCTAGATACACTCTTCCTCTAATGATATTTTCATAGGGATATTGCTCCATCGCTTCCTTTACCGCCTCCCATGCTCCAATATCACTCCAACCAATATCCTCTACGATAACACACGCTGATTCTTTATCTAATTTTTCAAGAATTGCATTATCAAAATTTATTTTTTCAAGTGATGAATAAACTGTCTTGAGAACGGCTGGATATGCCTTAGTGTCATACGCATCAACTATTTTTTTTACTTCACTATAGAGAACTGGAGTGAATCGCTCATACGCCTTCCATATAAAGCTTGGAGTGGTAACGAAATATCCTAAATTCCAAGCATACTTGCCCGAAGCAAAATACTCTTTAGCTGTTTTTTCATCAGGTCTATACTTACACCCCTCATATGCATAAAACGAAATAAAGTCGTTCTCATGAGATTTTTTTCCCATATGAATGTATCCCAAATTTGCACTGGCAAAGCGTGGTTTATGTGCGATAAAAACGAGACTGTTGGGTTTTTTATGTACATGTTCCCCCGCAACCTTTAATATCTTCTTAAAGAGATTTACCTCTTTTACTAAATGATCGCTCCATAAAATTGCAAGTGGCTCATGAGGATGTATTTTTTGCATTATTCCCATTACGAGTGCTATTGCTGGGCCTACATCTTTTTTTTCTGGTTCTAAAAAGTAATTTTCATCAGGAATGTCAGGAAGTTGTTTTTGGATTATAGCTTTATATGCAGTGTTTGTAGAAATATAAATATCTGCGTATTCAAATTCAGGACGCAGTCGTTCCACAGCAAGCTGTAGGGTTGATTTATCTCCTATAATTCTTTCAAATTGTTTAGGTGATTTTTTTCGTGAAAGTGGCCACAAACGAGTACCCGCTCCCCCCGCAAAAATAACTGCTTTCATAATGAATTAAATCGCTTCAATTGATAATCAAGCTGAATAGTAAACCTCTGTATTCCAAACTTTTCTCTGATTGTTTTTTTCATCTGCCTTGTTGAGTGAATTAGATTGTATGATATTTGTTCAAATCTTTCAAGTTGGGAAGCAAGACTCTGTGCTGTTTGATCGTCAAAAAAGAGGCCAGACTCCCCCTCAATCACTGTTTCACAGGCTCCTCCAGCTCGATATGCTACGACGGGACACCCATGATATTGAGCTTCAAGAGAAACATACCCAAAATCTTCATTCTGAGGCATGATGAAAGCGCGCGCGTGAGAATAGAGATAGGAAAGCTCCTCGTCAGATACACGGCTTAAAAATTGACAATTTTGAGGGGCCTTTTTTTTGTAATCTTTCTCAAGTGAACCTGTTCCGACGAAAATAAAATTGCCCGACTTGTTTTGCCTTGCCACATCAATAATCAAATCTGTTTTTTTGTACGTCTCCATTCTTCCGACCGATAAATAATAGGGTTTTTTACATAAGATTCCTTTTGGTTCTTTCATTTGCATTATTCGCAAATCCCAATATTCAGTATCAAAGGGTGGGTAGACCACGGGAGTTTCGATATGATAATACTCCCGTACTCTTTCTGCTGTTGTTTGAGATAGAGAAATATAAGCATCGGGTCGATGAGAAGCTATCCTATCCCAGTTTTTTAAATGCGTGTATAGGGGTTGAGCTAATATCCCCTTTATTCCAGGAAGATAGTCTTTTGTATGACTCCATAAATACCGTGGGGGAGTAAGGAGATAGCATATGTGTTTTGTCCCTGGTTTAGTAATAATTCCTTTAGCAAATGCAGACGTAATAGAAATAACCAAAGAATAATCATCGAATTTAAATGACTCAAAAGCAAGAGGAAAAAGAGGCGCTAGTAATGCTCGGTTCGCGCGAAGCCATGAAGGGAATGCTTGAAGAAAGGATGATTGAATTGAAAAGCCTCGTGCCCATTGAGCTGCTTTGCGATCAACTGCTGAGGTGAAAAAATCTGCATCAGGGAATAGTGAGTGAAGATGAAGGAGTACTCGTTCAACTCCTCCCCACTTATCTATCCAATCGTATACTATAGCTACTTTATTATTTTTATTGGGCATGGCGGAGATATAAATCCATTGTTTTTTTTGTCATTTCGGGAAAAGAAAATTTCTCTGAAATCTCATTAATTTTCACATCTTTTTCTTTTTCAAAACGGCTAATTGCTCCCCTTATTGAAGACTCTACAAATGGATCAAATGAATAATAGGAAGTTCCCAATAGTTCTTGAAATACGGGGATGTGAGAGGCAATAATAGGAATACCAAAATGCATAGCTTCAACGATTGGCAATCCAAAACCTTCAGATATGGAAGGATGGATAAGGGCTTCTGCATGTTTATATAATGTCGCAAGTTCGCTCAAAGATAGTTTCTCTTTGATTATTATGGATTGTTTTTCTTTCTCCGAAAGTGAGCTGAGTATTCTCTTTAAAAAATAATCATTCGGACCAGCCAATACCAAGGAGTATCTGGAATTGCTTTTAACAAAGGCTTTGATTAGAAACTCTACATTTTTATGAGGATAAAAATTACCTACATATAATAAATAAGGGTTTTTTATTGAGTTTTCTGAACCTTGTTCTACAAGTAGACGATAAGAAACTCCTTCATATATTGGATATATTTTACTTTCTATTGATTCCCCATAAAGCGAGATGAGTTGATCCTTTACTGTTTTTGTAGGTGTGATAATTGCCTTACTCTGCTCAACTTGGTTTTTTAACACATAAGAAAATGCGCTATGTTTGATTGCATAGAGGAGTTGATTTTTTGTTGATGCTCTTCCCGTTTTGTAAAGAAGAGGGGTAATGTCATGAATTGTTGAAATATAATTTCTTTGATAGAAAATGGGATGTCCAAAATAGGTAAAATGCATCAGGTCCAAATTGTCTTTATTGATACAGGAAAGAAACTCTGTCTGTTCTTGCCAAGAGTGCCAAAGTGCGGTTGTTGTATGAATGGTGCTTTCTGGTACCTCATTTTTTATGAATTCTGCATCTTGAGGAAGACAGTAAATAGTGAAGTACACGTCTTGTGGAGTATAGGACGGAATATGATGGAGGAGGTTTTGAATATATGTTCCCACTCCCGTTTGAAATAAGAGGCGGGCATCTATCCCAATATGTTTCATGAGGATTCTTTTTTTCGGTTAATTGCAAAATAGACAAGCGCAGAAATAAACCGAGGATATACTTTTTCGTAATGTTTTTTATAGAATATAGCCATGGACTCATAAAAATAATTTGTTGTCTTCTTTCGTACGTCTGTATTATTCTTTTTCTTTATTCCACTTTGATTTTTAAGATGAAGCACGGTAAAAATAGGATCATAGATAATAGAATAACCTAATCTTTTTATTCGAAAAGCCAAATCTATATCTTCCCCATACATAAAAAAGTCCTCATCAAATCCCCGAAGTGTGTCAAGAATATCTTTTCTTGCAAGAAAAAAAGCACCTGTTGGAGTATCTATTTCGTGCCGAGTAGAAAGAGGCAGGTGGGTAAGGTGGTACCCCCCAAATATGCGATTAAGGAGTGGTATAGATGATGTTAATTTCTCCAGGCCCATATAGTAGCAAAATGACCGCCATACTGTGGGAAACCCTCTGTGAGAGGCAGGATCAATACTTCCTGATGCAAGCTGGACGCGCACAGTGAGAGCTCCTATTGTCCTATGAGAATCCATTTGTTTAATGAGCACATCTAAAAACGGCTCCTCTGGGACAAATACATCAGAATTAAGATAAAGAATGTATCTGCCTTCCGAAATAACTTGACCTTGATTATTTGCTTTGCCAAATCCGGAATTATCTTTATTACAGATGACTTTTATATCTGGATTTGCGTGTAAAAGCCCCTTAAAGGCTTCAGGCGATCCATCTTGAGAGTTATTATCAACGATGATGATCTCGGCTTTCATTGATCCTTTTAAGAGTGATTTTTGAAGCTTTTCGATACACTGAAGCGTTAGGTCTTTAGTATTGTACGATACAATAATAATGGAGAGGTCTTTCTTCATATATATAGATGATACAATATCTGGTTATCGCTTTGGAGACTGTTTTGCTCTTCGTGCCTTTCCTCCTGTGCCGACCTTTCTTCTTTGACGTGCACGAGGATCTCTTTTGAGAAGCATTTCTTTTTTCAAAATAGGCCTCATTATCTCTTTGTCAGTTTTCTCAAGAGCACGGGACATTCCATGAATGATTGCGTCAAGTTGTCCGTTGATTCCTCCACCAGATACACTGATTGAAACACAAAATCTATCTTCTGCTTTTACAAGTTTGAGAGGTTTTAAGTACTGTACTTTTTGGTAAAGAGCGGGAAACATTACTTCTATTTTCTTTTTATTTGCAAATATCTCTCCCTCTTTAATTTTTGTTTCTCCAACCATGACCGTTTTATCCTTACCTGGAATATATAGTCGAACTAATGCAACTGAAGTTCTTCTTCTTCCGATACCTTCGTAGAACAGAATATTTTTTGTTTTTTTCACCATAAGATACTGTCAAATAATAATTTAGACCTTTTCTGCAAACTCAGCTGCGTAAGGATGCTTATCGTCAGCAAAAACAAATAATCGAGCTAATCGTTTATCACGTAATTTGTTTTTAGGAAGCATGCCGCCAACTCCGTTCATTACTATACGTGCTGGGTTATTTTTAAGCAAGTCGCTTGCTTTTGTTCTTTTTAATCCTCCTGGATATCCAGAAAAATGATCGTATATTTTTGTATCCATTTTATCTCCTGTTAATACAAGATAAGACGCATTAATGACTACCACATTGTCACCACTATCAATATTAGGAACATAGGTGACTTTGTGTTTTCCCTGTAAAAGTGTAGAAATACGAGGTAACTCTCTTCCTAAGACTTTACCTTTCATATCAATTAAATGCCATGCCTTCTTTATTGTTGGCTCTGAAATAGGTTTAGTTATCTTAGTGAGTGTTGTCATGATTTTTTTGCTTCAACTTCTTTAACTTCTTTGGTAACTTCGGCTTTTTTTGTTTCGATCAGTGGGTGTGCCCATGTAATCTGAGCCATCATTGCTCCATCTGATTGTCTTTGTTCCAAAAGACTTACCCTTGTGTATCCTCCATTAATTTTTTCGAATGCTGGGCCAACGGTGTTTATGATTCTGTCAACAAGTGCAGGTTCACCAAAATATTTCAAAATTTCATTTTTGCTGGCCTCTGACTTTGATTTTGCCTTAGAAACCATTTTTTCAATGACGATCTGCATTGCTTTTGCTCTCTCTTTTGTCGTTGTTGATTTTTGTTCTAAAAAGAAGTTGCGACATAATTGACGCATCAACATTTTATTTGCGTCATATCCACAACCAAACTTTCTTTTTGCTATTCTGTGCTTCATATTAGTTCCACTCAAATCCCAACTTTTTTAACTCATCTTTAATTAAATCGATAGATTTTCTTCCTAAGCCTTTATATGCAACAAGTTTTTCTTCTCCAATTTTTACCAAGTCTGCGACTGTCTCAATATTTTCTCTTAAAAGTGCGTTTACTACTCGTGAAGGAAGATTGAGTTCATCAATGATAAGGTCGTTGAATTTTTTATTCATTTCAATTACTCCTGTTGCTTCTGCTGAGATTGCTACTTTTGCTTCTTGTGTGTCTACTTGCGCAAAAACATGTGCAAATTGTGCACTTAATATAGCCGCTGCTTGTTTTACAGATTCTTCAGGAGAAATGCTTCCATCTGTCCATACAGAAAGGATTACTCTATCAGAGTCAGATTTGCGTCCGACACGTGCTTCCTCTACTGTATAAACGACCTTTTTTACTGGTGAAAATGCTGAGTCTACGGGAATATATCCAAATTCTTTTGGTGATTGCTCATTTGCTGGAACATATCCTTTCCCTGTTTCTACAAGAAGTTCAAGTTCGATCTTTCCCTTTACATCGGTGATTTCTCCTATGTATAAGTCTTTGTTTACGACCTCTATATCACCTTCTAAGTCTGAGGCAAATACTTTTCCAATGCCTTTTTTATTTAGTGTAATTTTATGTGTTCCTTCTGCGCCTTTCTTAAAATTAACTTGCTTTAAGTTCAAAGTTAGTTCAAGGGCTGTTTCTTTTACTCCCTTTAGCACGCTGAATAAATGAGGAACTCCTTCTATTTTTACGGCTACTGCCGCTGTTCCTTCAAGTGAGGAAAGAAGTGTTCTACGAAGTGCATTTCCCATACTTTCTCCAAAGCTTTGAGCTAATGGTTCAAAGGTAAAAATGCCAAATGTTTCTGAAAGTTCCCCTGTTTTTGTTGTGAATTGTGGTGTTAACATAGTGTGCTAATAAAATAAATAATAATTATCTCGAGAAATATTCAATAACTAAACGTAAATCTATTTGATCTTTAAGCGCGTCCATATTGGGTTTCTCAAGAAGTTTTCCAACTGTTGCCTGTCTTTCTAACCAGTGTGGAATAATTAAATCTTTTATCTCAAGCATCCTCAACACTGCTGGAATTTTTTGAGTCTTCTCTGTCTTGAATGAAATAACATCTCCTGTCTTCACCTGATAAGATGCGATATCAAGCACTTTTCCATTAATAGTGATGTGTCCGTGTGTTGTTAATTGGCGAGCGGCTGCTCTTGTAGGAGTAAATCCAAGTCTGTATACAGTGTTGTCTAGTCTGCTTTCAAGAAGAGCACAGAGATAAAGAGCTGTGTTTCCTTTTGTAGAAACGGCTTTTTTAAAGTAGTTTTTTAGTTGTTTTGCGGTGACGCCAAACATGAATCGAAGCTTTTGAGTTTCACGAATCTGGTTTCCACGCTCAGACACCTTTCGTCTTTTGTTTAATCCATGCTGTCCTGGTGGAATGGCAATCTTTTTTAAAAGACGTTCCTGGGATTTTGATCCTGGTGTTTTTAAACCAAGGTCTATTCCTTGTCTGCGTGCAATTCTATTTTTGGGACCCGTATATCTCATATAGTCATCTAAAATTCATAATAATAACGTATTAGACTCTGCGAACCTTTGGTGCTCGTACCCCATTATGGGGGACCGGTGTCACATCGATTATTGAATCAATATCTACTGTTGAACCTTTGATTGCGCGAAGTGCCGCTTCACGTCCTGGTCCGATACCCTTCATAAAAACAACTGCGTTTCTCATACCGAAATCATTTGATACTTTTTTAAGTACTGTTTCTGTGGTGACTGTAGCTGCATAAGGAGTTGATTTTCTTGTTCCGGTGAATCCATGCATTCCACTGGACCCAGTTGCAATAACCGCCCCCTTTTCATCACTTACGGATACGAGAGTATTGTTAAATGTTGCGGTAACATAAATTTTTCCACTCTCTACTATTCTATTTTTTGATTTCTTTGAGTTTGAGGTTGTTGGTGTATTCATATAATTATATTAATTACTTATTTTTTTGCTGGTGCTGCTGGGGCTGCTGTTTTTGCACCTTCTAACTTTGCCCATACTTCTTTCTTTAATGCTCCAACTGTCTTTCTCTTTCCCTTCTTGGTACGTGAATTAGATTTTGTTCTTTGTCCCCGCACAGGAAGTCCTCTCATGTGTCTAATTCCTCTATATGAAGTTATTTCCTTAAGTCGTTTGATATTTTCACTTACCTCTTCACGAAGATCTCCTTCTACTCGATAATCCTTTTCGATGATGAGAGTCAATTTTTTAAGCTGTTCTTCTGTTAGGTCCTTCATTCGTTTATCGTTGGTAAGTCCGGCTTTCTTTAAAGCGGCCGCTCCATTAACCCAACCGATGCCGTATAACTTAGTTAAGCCAAAAAGCACTTTGTCTGTATCTGGTATGATGACGCCGAATAAACGAACCATAAATAAATCAGTAATAAATAATAATCAATTATCCCTGGCGCTGTTTGTGCTTGGGATTGCTACAAATGACGTATAATTTGCCATTTCGTTTTACCATGCTACATTTTGCACATCTTTTTTTTACTGATGACTGTATATTCATACTTAAAAACAATTAAACTCGATAAATAATTCTTCCTCTTTCCATGTCATACCGGGATAACTCAAACTTTACTTTATCACCAGGTAATATTTTAATATAATTTTTTCTCATTTTCCCTGATAAATAACACAGGATTATTTTTTCAGAGCTGTTAACCTTTACTCTAAAAAGAGTATTTGGTAGGTTTTCGAGCACCTCTCCTTCCAAAACAATAAAATCACCTGCTTCTTCCTTCATAAAAAGTATATTGTAACATACATTTACGTTAAAACCAAGGTGTTTTTATCCGTAATTGCAACTGTGTGTTCAAAGCAGGCAGACATGCTCCTATCAGCCGTGATTATGGACCATTCTTGATCTTCTTCATAGGCTATTTCACTACTTCCCATGGAATAAATCACTTCTAGAGCCAAAACCATACCAGCTTTCAACTTCATTGTCTTATCTATGCTTTTTGTTACATAACCTGGAATAAAGGGGTCTTCATGAAGTTCATGACCCACTCCGTGCCCGGTGAGTTGCTTCATTATTGTGTATCCGGCACCTGTTACTTTTTTTTCGATTGCCTCTGAAATGTGTCCAATTCTGTTCCCAACCTTTGCTTGTGCAATTGCCAAATCAAGCGCTTCTCTCCCTACCTGGAGAAATCTATCAATTTCGGGGGTTGATTTGCCGCCTACAACCAAAGCGATTGCATGATCTGTATGAAATCCTTGGTAATAGGCGCCAATATCAATAGTAAGTACATCTCCATCCTTTAAAACCCGTTTTGTGGGTGGGGTGTGGACTACCTGTTCATTAATGGGTACGCATACCGCCCATTTATATCCCTCTACCTTATTAAATGAGATATCAGCGCCTTGTTCCTTGAGGTATTTTACTGCAAGAGTATTTATGTCATTGGTAGTGATGCCGGCTCGTACTTGAGGGAGTAATTTCTTCATGACGTTCTTAAGCTTTTCTCCTCCAACGCGCATAATTTCTATTTCAGCATCTGTCTTATACGTTATCATGGTGTTAGGAAAAATAAACTTGACGGAAGACAGTCTCAAGCTTGTCAGTAAAGTCGTCCTTGGAAAAATTATTTTTTACAACAAAATCTGCAAATGCAATAGTTGGTCCCATATTGGTCCCTACGAGTTCATTTATGTCTCTTTCTTCTCCAAACTGGTTTCTTCTTCCAACTCGGTGAGCTGCACGATGATATCGTACTTTTTTATCCGCATACACGTTTACGATGAAGATGCGCGTCTTATGAAGGTGCTTCTTAAGATATAAATATTCTTCCCAAGATCTCATACCGTCAATAACAATTACTTGATTTTCTAAGAATGCTTTCTCAATTTTCTCCATATTGAGAACGGCAAGAGCTTCTACTCCAAGTCGAGCTCTCACCTCTTCTCTCGTCGTTTTATGTACGTCTTCTGTGTGTTCTAATCCTTTTTCATCGATGATATCGTTGATTATTTTTCCAAAATGGATGACTGGGCACCCCTTTTCCTTAAAGAAGTCACTCGCGTCTGTTTTTCCAGCACCTGGCAATCCAACAAGAGCAATAACTGTCTTTTTTGGCTGCCACTCTATGATTTTGTCTTCAACAAGTTGCTTTCCCAAGCCTTCCAATATCTGTTTGTTAACCTCTTCGATAGTCTTTGTTCCATCTATATCAATAAGTCTTTTTTCTTTATCGTAGTATTCAATGACAGGATCGGTAAATGTGTGAAACATTTCAATTCTTTTTTTTATTGCAGGAAGCGTCTCATCGTCTCTTAATTGTGTCCTATTTGTAAGCCTCCACAGGGCTTCTTTATCAGATATGCGTAAATAAATCACTTTATCTACATTATTTTTGAACTTTTCTACCTGTTTGAGAGTGCGAGGAAAACCATCCAGAATATATCCTCGCTTATACTCAGGACGCGAGAGATAACCATTTACTATCTCAATGGTTTTTTCATCTGGCACTAAAATCCCTGAATTTATAGTCTCTTTAATGTAGCGACCTAATGTCGTCTTCTCTTTCGCAATCTCACGAAATATATGTCCCGTTGATAGGTAGGGTATGTTAAACAGCTTTGAGAGAATATTTCCCTGTGTTGATTTTCCAGACCCTTGTATACCAATAAGTACAAACTTCATAGAAAATTGAGATAGAAATACCAATTAATCTAATTTTTTTCGTTCCTTGTGGGCTACTTTCTTCTTGCATTGATTGCAGTATTTCTGCAATTTAAGAGGCTCAGTAGTATTTACTTTATTTTTCTGAGTGACATAGTTTTGTTTTCCGCATACTTCGCAGACGAGTCCGAGAAGCACACGAGATCCTTTTTTTGCCATAGTATATTTAAATAATGTTTATAACGTTTTATCGCGTAAATTTATCGTAGCTCTTCATGACGAGTTGTGACTCCATCATTTTGAAGGATTCGAGAATAACTGAAACAACGATTAATATGCTTGTACCTCCTATAACAAGCCCACTTATACCTGTCACCGCTGAAAGGATAGTAGGCATAACGGCGATAAGTCCAAGGAATAGTGCTCCTACACTGGTAATTTTGTAAAGCACCTGTTCCAAATACTGTTTTGTTGCAACTCCAGGACGAATGCCAGGAATAAATCCGCCTTGTTTCTGAATTTCTTCAGAAATCTTCTGAGGGCTAAATACAATAATCGTATAAAAAAATGTAAATCCAATGACAAGAAGAAAGTAAAGAATATTATATATAGCCCCAGATGGCTTGAACGCCATTACGAGAAACTGGGCAATAGTGGCAATAACGGGAACCTTTGAATATTGAAGAAAATTTCCTACAAGTTGAGGAAAAAGAACAAAAGAAACTGCGAAGATGATAGGCACAACTCCCGCCTGATTCAGTTTAAGGGGAAGATAGTTAGTAGCCCCTTGATATACCTTATTTCCTTTTATGCGCTTGGCGTAATATACGGGGATACGTCTAATTGCCTCATTGATGAATACGACGGCAGCAATAACCCCAACAGAAACGGCTATAAATACAAGAAAGTTTATAATCATTTCTTGATTTAAAGTTGTCGCTGTTTTACCCAAAATTACGGGAAGCCTTCCTACGATTCCTGCAAAAATAATGAGTGAAATTCCATTTCCCATGCCGAATTCCGATATAAGTTCTCCAAACCAAACAAGAATGAATGTGCCTGCCACCAGAGTGAAGATGAATGAAAAAAATTCAAGAGGCGATATATTAGTAATTATTTTTTGATTTTTAAGTAAGACAAAGATACCCACAGCTTGCACAATGGTAAGAGGAACTGTCAAAAATCGAGTGTATTGATTCATCTTAAAGCGTCCATATTCCCCTTCTTTTGCGAGTTTTTCTAGTTGTGGAAAGATTACGGAAAGAAGTTGAAGAATAATAGATGCGTTGATATAAGGGTTGAGACCAAGTGCCATAATGGAGAAGTTGATTAAGGTTCCTCCTGAAAAAATATCAAGCAGTGATAAAAATTGACTTTGATCAAATAACGCTTTGAGTTTTGTCAGATTGATTATCGATACAGGAAGAAATGCGAAGATGCGAAAGAATAAAAAGATGGCGAGGGTAAAATATATCTTTCTTTTGAGTGTTTCGTCCCGCGCAAGTAAGCTTAATTTTTCCTTTAAATCTTTCATACTCTCACGGTGCCGCCCGCCTTCTCAATCATTGCTTTTACCGATTGAGTAACTGGTAAAGCAACTGTCAATTTTTTTGTTACCTCTCCCTTCTTGATAAGTTTCACTATTGGACTTTTTGCTCCTTCCTCAATGAGATTAGCTTTGAAAAGTGCTGCAATATCTACGGTGGCGCCATCTTCAAATACATTGAGTTGCTCAGAGTAGATAGTGTACTTATATGTTTTTCTACTATAATTTCTTCCCTTTCCACGAAGGAGAGGAAATCTTTTTACGAGTCTTCCTTGTCCACCTTCAAAGTGAAGTGGGATAGTTGATCGGGCTTTCTGATGTCGAGTTGTTCCACGACCACTTTTTGCACCTTTTCCACTTCCCAAGCCTCGGCCTAATCTTTTTTTTGCTCGTGCAACTAACGTTGGTAAAATTGAAAGAAATGATATCATTCGTTCTTGGTCCCTTCAGAAACTGATAATGTTCTATTTTTAAGCATACCAATAGCCTTCATAATAAGATGTGTGTTTACTATTTGATTTCGAGAACCGATGATCTTGCCAGATACATTATATACTCCTGCAAGATCAAATATGGTGCGAATTACGCTTCCCACTTTAAGTCCAGTACCCTCTGGAGCTGGTTTCAAAAAGACTACTCCCGCTTTATACTTCAAGAACACTTCATGAGGAATTGTTCCTTTGTATACTGGGATAGTGATCATTTTTTTCTGTGCTTTTGTAAAGGCCTTTCGAATTGCTTGTGGCACTTCTCGTCCTTTTCCCATGCCAACGCCTACTTTTCCTTTGCGGTCACCCACCGCAACAACTGCAACAAAAGTAATATGACTTCCACCGGTAATTTTTTTAGTTACTCGTTTAATGAGTAAAATTCGTTCCTCTAACTTTTTTTCTTGAAATTGATCTACCATACAATCAGAAATAATTATTAAACCTGTATCCCCGCCTCACGAAGACCTTCCGCGAGTCGTTGTACACGACCTAAATAGGTATAAGGACCACGATCAAACACTGCTTTTGTAATATTTTTTTCTTTTAAGGTTAACCCTAGTTTTTTTCCTGTCTCAAATGCTTCTTCTGCTTTCTTTGCATTTGTTACTGTTTTGCTATGAACTGCACACAATGTTTTTTCAGTAATATCGTCAATTGCTTGGATATAGACATATTTGGCCGATCTGTAAACGGAAATTCTTGGCTTTTCAGCTGTTCCGATTATATTCATACTCACTCTCTTTTTTCTTCTGAGCTTTCTGTCTGTTGTGATATGTTTTTTCATAAGTGTACGGGCTCGTTATGCTGTTTTTGCAGCCTTCTTACCAGGCTTAATTCTTAACTTCTCTCCTTCATATTTAATACCTTTTCCCTTATAAGCATCTGGTTTTTTCAGCATTTTTACTTTATATGCAATCTCTCCTACTTGTTGCTTGTCTCTACCGCTGATGATAACTTTATTTGTTCCATCAACTGTAAATGTGACACCTTCTGTTTCTTTGTAGATAACAGGGTGAGAATAGCCCACTTTAAAAACGAGATCTTTCCCTTGTAGTTTTACATTGAATCCTGTTCCTACTACTTCCAATCTCTTTTCCCATGGTTTTTCTACTCCGATAATCGCATTGTCGATAAGTGTTCTGAAAGTGCCATGAAGTGATTTCAATTCTTTTGACTCACTTCTGCGAACTACTGCATATGTGCTTCCTTGCCCTGAGCTTGCCGAAGGGTCTTGTCCTTTTTCAACTGTGATTCCCTGTGGTAATGTTACAGTGAGCATACCTAACTTGCCTTTTACCGTTACTATATTACCTTCTACTGTAAATGTTACAGTTGAGGGAACAGTAAGTAGTTTTTGTCCAATTTTTGACATATGATTACCAAATCAGAAATAATAATTCGCCTCCAAGCTTCTCTTTTCGTGCTTCTCTATTTGTTAGGATACCTTTTGGTGTTGATAAGAACGATACACCCATGCCATTCATCACTGATTTAAGATCTTTGTATGAAACATATTCTCGTTTTCCTGGTTTTGAAACAATCTTTACATCAGTAAGTGCAGGCACTCCTTTTGCATAAATAAGTTCAATTTCAATTGTCTTGATTACATCTCCCTCAACGGAATATGATTTGATGTATCTCATGTCTTGCAGTTTTTTAAGGACTGCTTCTTTATAACTGGAATGAGGTACGCTGAGTGACTCATTCTTTGTCATGTATGCGTTTTTTATTCTTATTATCAAATCAATTATTGGATCGTTCATAAATATAAATCAATTATTAAGTTTTATCTGCTGTTCTCTTTGTAATCTTTCCATGACCCTTAAAGGTTCTGGTAAGTGAAAATTCTCCTAATCTGTGTCCAACCATTCCTTCTGTGATAAGAACTTCAATATGTTTTCTGCCATTGTGGATTCCAATTTTGTGTGTTACAAACTCAGGAGCAATCTGTGATGCTCGAGCCCACGTTAGTAATACTGTTCTCTCTGAACCTTTTTTTTGAGCCATAACCTTTTTCATGAGGTTTTCATCTACGTATGGTCCTTTTTTTATTGATCTACTCATAATTGCTTACCAAGAAATCTTTCTAACACCTGGAATTTCTCCATCTAACGCACGTCTTCTGAAACAGATACGACATAGGCCAAATCGGCGCATATATCCTCTGGATCTTCCACAAATCTGGCATCTATTGTGATTGCGTACTTTATACTTCTGTTCGTGTTTGAATTTTACTTCATCTGATGTTTTTGCCATAGGTTGTTATTTTTTAAATGCTACTCCCAATTTTTCAAATAGTAATCTGCCTTTTTTCTTATCTTTTGCTGTTGTTACTACTGTGATTTGGAGACCTCTTAATTTGTCTACCTTATCGTACTCAATTTCAGGAAATAATGTTTGTTCTGTAAACCCAATATTTAAATTGCCATGTGCATCAACTGCGTTATCATCAATACCTTTAAAATCTCTCAATCTTGGAATGACGATGGTGATGAATTTTTGTAAGAATTCATACATTCGGTCTCCTCGAAGCGTTACCTTAACTCCGATTGCAAGTCCTTCACGAATTTTAAATGCTGAGACAGATTTTCTAGCCTTAGTTACAACTGCTTTTTGTCCTGCGATTAAACCAATCTGCTCTTGAATTTTTGCAATGACATTTTTATTAGTAACAGCTTCTCCCGCTCCTACATTGAGGACTACCTTTACAAGGTTTGGGACTGCAAAACTATTTTTGCAATCTAACTCCTTCATGAGGGCTGGTTTTACTTCTGTTTGAAAAAATTCTTTAAATGATGCCATAGTGCTTAAATAATGCTTTTACATTTTTTACAAATTCGTGATTTCTTTTCTCCTTCAATCTGATATCCCACTTTAACCGTTTTCTTGCAGTGTGGGCATACGAGTCCAACCTTTGCAATATCTAATGGTCTTGGTACTTCAACAATTCCACCTTTTGGCATTTGTTCACTTTTTCTTACATGCTTCTTGTATAGGTTAACTCCTGTTACGAGAACTGTGTTTTGTTTTGAATACACCTTCTCTACAACACCTTGTTTTCCTCTGTCTTTTCCTGTTTGAATTGTTACTTTATCGTTTTTTTTGATTTTCATAGTTAAATAAATAATTCACCGTGACCCTGAGCTTGTCGATGGGTCATATTAATACATTTCCTCGGCCAAACTTGCAATCTTCTTAAATCCTTGATCTTTGACTTCTTTTGCTACTGGTCCGAATACTCTTGTACCTTTGGGATCTTTATTATCCTTTGCTTGTAAGATGACACATGCGTTATCGTCAAATCTAATGTAACTTCCGTCGACTCTTCTATATTCCTTATGTGTTCGGATAACAACAGCTGAAAGCACTTCCCCTTGTTTTACTTGACCAAAAGGAATTGCATCCTTAACAGCGACATTCACAATTTCACCAATATATGCGTATTTTCTATTTCCCTTAAATGGCATACCAATCATCATTGCTTTTTTTGCGCCACTATTGTCTGCTACTGTCAAAATTGTTCTTAGTTGTATCATTTCAGGTTGTTTTCTTTAACTTTTTAATAACAGTAAATCTTTTATCTTTTGATTCTGGTCGTATTTCCTGCATTTCTACGAGATCTCCTACTATAAATCCACCTTCTTCGGCATGTGCTTTGTACTTCTTGTGCTTTACAATAACTTTTCCGTATTTTGCATGTCTAAATTTTCTCTCAACAGATACTACTACTGTTTTTTGCATTTTGTCTGATACTACTGTTCCAACAAGTGTTCGTGCCATAGATATATTTTAACTCTTCTTTTGTCTCAAGACCGTCAAAAGAACTGCTAACTGCTTTCTTTTATTAGGAACTGTGTTTGTGTTTTTCTGTTGTGACACTGATGATTCAACAACTAATTTGGCAATATCCAACTGTATATCAGCAATCATCTTCTCAAGCTCTGCCACTGTTTTGTTACTTATTTCTTTCGTGTATGTGCTCATAGTTCTTTTGTGACAACTTTCGTTCGTACTGATAATTTCATTGATACGCTTTTTAATACTGCTTTTGCCTCATCAATTGGCAAACCATCAATTTCAAACATTACTTTTCCTGGGACTACTGATGCGACGAAATAAGCAATGTCTCCTTTTCCTGCACCCATGGTTACTTCTGGTGGTTTCTTAGAAAATGGTTTATCTGGAAATATTCTGATCCAAAATTTACCCATTTTTCTTGTTGCGCGAGCTAAAATAACACGGCATGCTTCGATTTCTCTATCCTTTACCCATCCCTTATCCATCGTTTTAAGTCCAACTGAACCGAAAGATACAAGTGCACCGCGAAGCGCAATTCTTCTCCATGTTCCTCTGAACGTCTTTCTAAATTTCTGTCTTTTTGGTGCCAACATAGTTATTTACAAAGCCAAACTTTTACTCCGATATATCCTGATTTTGTTAAAGCTGGATAGCGAACAAATTCCACATTCTCACGAATGGTTGAGGTTGGGATACTTCCAAGGAAGTACTTCTCTCTTCGTGAAATTTCTGCTCCATTGATTCGGCCTCCAAGTTGGATCTTGACTCCCTTTGCACCCGCTTCCATAACTCGATCCATAGTATGGTGGATGATTGCTCTGTGTGGGAATCCCTTGATTATCTTTTCTGCGACCATTTGTGCTACATAATAAGCACTTAAGTATGGCTTTTTTACTGGTTCAATCTTTATTTCTACTTTTAATTCTTTATTTGGCTTCTTATCTAAATCTGCTACGATATATTTCTTTACTTCTTCAAGACCCTTTCCTCCTCGACCGATTATCATTCCTGGCTTTACAGCATAAATGATTGCAGATACCTTTTTGATTGCGCGTTCGATATCAATCTGAGTAACGGATGCAAACTTAAATTTTTGCATGAGCTTCTCTCTAATACGAATGTCAGAAATAAGAGCATCCTTGAATGTTTTTTTATTGCTAAAAAACCATCTCGAGGTCCATGTCTGAGATATTCCCATTCGCAATCCTTTTGGATCAACTTTTTGTCCCATCTATTATTTGGCTGGTGCTGCGGTCTTCTTTTTGAGGGAAGGTCTCTTAGCAACTTTTAATGTTTTCTTCTCAACTGGTTTCACATCTTCTATTTGTCCTGCTGGTTTAACTGATTCAACTGACTTACCCTGTTTGAGTCCTACTACAACGTCAATATGTGAAAACTGTTTTCTATATGGTTTAGCATTTCCACGAGATCCTGGATTGTATCGTCTTAACGCATGTCCTTGATCTACTTTCAAAAGCTTAAATTCTAACAGATTAGCATCAATCTGTAAAGTCGCTTTCGCGTTATCTACAGCTGACTTGATCACCTTGTATAAAATATTCGCAGATTTTTTAGGAGAATACAAAAGATGGTCCATTGCTTTCACTGGAGACATCTTCTTTATATCTGTCAAAAGAATGCGTAGTTTTTTTGGTGTTGTATGTACGTCTGTTACTGATGCTTTTGCTTCCATAATTATTTGACTGTAAATTTATTACTCCATTTAACTTTGTTTCTTGTTTTTGTACCACGAGCACTCTTACCCCATGGAGTCTTTGGATGCATACCTTCTCCGGTTCTTCCCTCTCCACCACCGTGTGGATGGCTTCGAGGATTTTGAGCGGTTCCACGAACAGTTGGGCGAATACCCATATGTCTACTCGTTCCTGCTTTTCCTAATATTCTATCTTTATGTTCAATATTTCCCAACATTCCAATGGTTGCATAACATTCTGCAAAACATTTTCGTACCAGTCCTGAAGGAAGTTTGATATGGACATAGATTCCTTCCTTAGCAACTACTGATCCTGCAGTACCTGCACCACGGATAAGCTTGCCCCCCTGTCCAGGGAATAATTCTAAGTTATGAATTTCAATACCGATTGGGATTAAGCGAAGTGGAAGTGCATTTCCTGGTTTGATATCTGCTTTTTCTCCAGAGTATACTGCGTCCCCTACTTTAATATCATTTGGCTGCAAAATATATCTCTTTTCACTATCTGTATATTCAACTAGACAGATTAGGGAGTTTCTATTTGGATCGTATTCAATTCCCTTTACTACTCCTTCCATATCTCTTTTATCTCTTTTAAAATCAATGTCGCGATAAAATCGTTTGTGCCGTCCCCCTTGATGACGGACTGTGATTCTTCCAGCATTATTACGTCCAGAGTGCTTTTTAAGCAGTTCTGTGAGGTTTTTTTCTGGTTTACTTGATGAATTGGTCATAGTAAATATCAAATTTATGCTTTTGGAAACAAGCTTATCGATCCTTTTGTAACGGTGACATATGCTATCTTCTTATTTGCTACTTCTTTAGGAATCATTCGTTTTCCCACTTTTTGTACTTTTCCCTTGCGAATACTTACACGGATACTGCCGACTGTTACATTGTAATATGTCTCTACAGCATGACGAATTTGATCTTTTGTCGCGAATGTTCCTACAACAAAAAGATATACATTCTTCTGAGCAAAAGCTGTTGCTTTCTCGGTTACGACTGGTGACTTTAAAATTATTGTGGCCATTATTATTTAATAAACATCTGCTGCATAGCTTCAAAAGCATCAGCGACAACTATTATATTTTTAGCATGTAAGATCTCATGAGCATTCAAAGAACCCATATTAGTGATGGATGTCCCTTCAATGTTTCGTACAGATTTAATCAATCCTAGAGATTTTGCATCTGGAAGTATAAATAACACTTTTGATCTTGCTGTATTTGTTTTTTCAAGGAAGTTTGCGACTGTTTTTGTTTTTGGAGGAAGTTTGACGATGTCTGACTCAACAACTGCAACTGCTCCTTGTTGAACCTGGAATGCAACTGCACTCAAGAGAGTGATTTGTCTTTGTTTTTTTGATAGCTGAAGTCGGTATTCTGCAGGTTTTGGTCCTCCCACAACTCCACCACCTTTATAAATAGGTGCTTTTTTTGATCCGTGACGTGCTCCTCCTGTACCTTTTTGTTTATATACTTTTTTTGTTGTGCCCGCAACCTCTGCGCGTGTTTTTGCAGATGCATTACCTTCTCTTTGATTTGCAAGATAGACACGAATGTATTGAGCTAAAAGAGTCTTATTTGGTTCGAATGAAGAAAGACCGTCATTTAGAGTTACTGTCCCGGCTTCTGCCCCATCTACAGTATATTTCTTAACTGAAAATTCTTTTTTTGCTTTGATTTTTTTTGTAGCTACCATATCTTATGAATTTCTTTTAACTCTTACTAATCCACCAATTGCACCAGGCACTAAACCCTTAAGAATGAGGCCTGTTTCTGTTGCTGTAACTACCTTCAACCCCTTAATGGTGATTGTCTCATTTCCCATTCTTCCTGCCATTCTTTTTCCTTTAAATACGCGTCCAGGGGTTGTAGACATACCGATCGATCCTGGTGCTCTTTGTCTGTCAGATTGTCCATGGGTCTTTGATCCACCTTTAAATGCGTGTCTTTTAACTACACCTTGAAAACCCTTACCCTTACTTGTTGCAGTGACCATTATTGAGTCAGCTACAGCAAATAATTGTGTTGGTTTTAGTTCTTGACCGACTTCTATAGTCACTTCTCCAAATGTGATTGTTTTTTTTCCATCTTTTTCAGAAACAGGAAGTACTTTTGGATCAAATCGAAATTCTTGTATGTATTTGAGTTTCTTTTCAACTTTAGCTTTTTTAAGAAGACCTAAGACAGGTTTTGCAATATTCTTTCCTTCACCATATCCCACAACAATAGCTGAATATCCTTGCTTATCTGATAGTTTAATATCAAGAAGATAGTTTGGGGTTGTTTCAATTGAAGTGACAGCGATTCGAGCGCCTGTTTCATCAAATTGTTGTGATTGACTTTTTTTAATACCTAAAATAAACCTGTCCATAGCGTTATAAAAACTTATCGGACAATGACGAAAAAAATATGCCATATGTTCTAGGCATATTAGTTATATCCGGAACTTTGTGATTATATAATACTTATCCTCTATTATCAAGCCTATATTACATCTTTACTTCTACCTCTACACCAGCAGGCAGCTCTAAATGCATGAGTGAATCAATTGTCTGATTCGTAGGATTCAAAATATCAATTAAACGCTTGTGGGTTTTGAGTCCAAAGTGCTCTCTCGAATTCTTATCAATAAATGTCGATTTATTTACGACAAACACTTCTACCTTTGTGGGAAGAGGAATGGGACCCATTACTGATGCTCCCGTTCTGATTGCTGTGTCAACGAGCTTCTGACATGTCTCATCGATTATACGATAATCATAAGATCTCATTTTTATCCTGATTCTTCCTTTTGGCATAGTGTAAAAGTACGTCTAAAATCGAACTATTATTTAATAATTTTTGTTACAACTCCAGCTCCCACTGTGTGGCCACCCTCACGGATAGCAAACTTTAATCCTTCTTCCATAGCAACTGGATAGATAAGTTTTCCGGTGACTTTTACATTATCTCCTGGCATAACCATCTCAACTCCTGCGGGAAGAATAACTTCTCCCGTAACATCGGTTGTTCTGATATAAAATTGTGGTCTGTATCCATTGAAAAACGCTGTGTGTCGTCCACCTTCTTCTTTTTTGAGAACAACGATTTCAGCTTCAAATTCTGTGTGTGGTTTGATTGTTCCTGGTTTTGCAAGAACTTGTCCACGCTGTACATCTTTCTTTTCGATTCCTCTAATAAGAATTCCTGTGTTGTCTCCCGCACGTGCCTCATCAAGCGTCTTGCGGAACATCTCAATTCCAGTAACCACTGTTTTTGTTGTATCTTTAAGTCCAACTATTTCTAGTTCTTCTCCAATCTTAAGAACGCCTCTTTCAACACGACCTGTTACCACTGTGCCTCGGCCTGGGATTGTGAAGACGTCCTCAATAGGCATAAGGAATGGTTTATCTACTGGTCGAACTGGCTCTGGGAAATACGTATCTACTGCAGTCATAAGCTCTTCAATCTGTTTGATTGCTTCTGGATCATCGGCTAAGGCTTTAAGAGCTGAACCTTTGATGACTGGAACTGTATCTCCTGGAAATCCGTATTTTGTAAGCAAGTCTCGTACTTCCATCTCAACAAGATCAAGAATTTCCTTGTCTTGAACCATGTCAACTTTATTAAGGAATACTATAATGCCTGGAACGTTTACTTGTTTTGCAAGAAGGATATGTTCTCGTGTTTGTGGCATTGGACCATCTGGCGCAGAAACAACAAGAATGGCTCCATCCATTTGAGCAGCTCCTGTGATCATGTTTTTAATATAATCTGAGTGGCCTGGAGCATCAATATGTGCATAGTGTCTTTTTTCTGTTTCGTATTCTGAGTGATGAAGATTGATGGTGACGCCGCGTGCTCTTTCTTCTGGAGCTTTATCGATTTCTTCATATTTAAGAAATTTTGCAAGACCTTTTTTTGAGAGAACATAGTGAATTGCTGAAGTTGTTGTTGTTTTACCATGATCAACGTGTCCAATTGTACCAACATTCAAATGAGGTTTGTTTCTGGAAAATACACCATCTGCCATAGGAAATTAATATAAATTAATAAAGAAAAATTCACTTCAATAGATGAAGTTGCATTTTTTTTCTGATTACTCTATCATAATTCGTAGTATGAAAAAAGTCAAGCACATTTTAGAGATCTTTGTTCACTCTCTCATCCCTCAAGACATTTATTATCCCAAATTGCTCCATACTCGCCTTCTATTTTCTATACAATATTACCTTGTTGTAATTATATTTTTTTCTTTACTATATACCTCTATTGCATTCTATCAGTTTTCTCCCAAAACAGTTCTCAATTATAAGATTTCGTTAATCAATTCACTTTCAACCTTTCCTAAAGAGGCGATTTTATCCGTAACTAATGGAGTATTGGAATCAAATCTCAATAGGCCGCTTTTTTTATGGGTATATCAAAATAACCAACCTCTTTTCGTATTTGTGGCGCATGGAAAAGAAGCTTTGACTAAAGTGAAGATTTCACTACCCTTCGTATTCTTGGGCAGTGAAAAAGTACAGTTCTCATATAAAGGAACAATTATCCAAAAATCCTATGATCATGATTGGAATATACACATAACCAAAGAACGTGTGCAATCGTTTATAGCATATATAGATTCAATTTTCCCCTCATTTATATTCTTTTTTTATCTGTCTTTGTTGATTGTTTTACCGCTGTTATTCATAGGAGGATCAACCGCTCTTATTCTTCTTCTTTCAGCTATTGTTTTTGTCCTTCTGCGTACCTTTATCCCTCATATCCACCTCAAAAAATGTATTCAGGCAGGATTACATGGTACACATCTCCCGCTTCTCACTACTATTTTTCTTTTTATGTTGTTCCCTTCTATGTCAAATATAATTATCATAGCGACTGCACTTATTTTTATTTTTACTCTCGTTGCGACGTACGAAATGTATAGCAAAGAGCTTTTTCAACGGAGTGGTCGATAAAAGTGAGATCGAAGATGACAGTATTCACAATCCTCATCTTCACAGGTAGTGTCCCAAAATGAAAGCTGCACTATTGAATTTTTCATGTCCTGAATCGTTTGTATCAACTCCTTCACCTCATCATCACTTATCAGGAACGATTCATTCTTTATTTCCCCCTCTTTTGCTGACTCAACAAACTCTATAACTCCTTCATTCATTTTATACATTCCCTTTTTATACAAAGACAGTAAAAGCTTGTAAAATACGAGCTGTCGATAATAGTCCTTATTTTGAGTTTGAGTCCCCCCAAGAAGTGCATTCCTGCTTTTTGCTTTACCTGTTTTGAAGTCGTATACAACAACTTCATTATTATTTTTAAATTCAATCATATCGATCTTTCCATTGAGAGAAATGTCAGTATCAAGATATATATTGGGAATCACGAGCTCAGACTCCCGATTAGTATCCCAACTCTTCATACGCTTTTGATAGTAGGCGCTAATAATGAGTGAGCCCTTTTCTCCAAGAGCGAATAAATCTTTTTCGGACGCCGCATAGTGAGTAATTGATTCGTTAAAATATGTAAGAAGCATCTCTTCTGAAAGTCCATGACCCGCCTTTAACTGCGAGATGTACTCGCGTATTGTTTCATGTACCGCAGTACCCAACAACATATAATACCCCCTTACATCAGGAAGACGTATGAGGTTGCGAAATACATACCGCCAAGGACAGGTAATAAAATTATTGAGGGCACTTACTGATATTCCATTATGAATAAATAATGAGTGAATATATTCTTGCATTTCTTGTTTATCAAAATATTCAGGTTTTTTCTTCACGACAGAAAGTCGAGAAACTATCCTCTGACGGGCGCTTTCGGGTAATTCTTCCATTGTGTTTTTTTGAATATATTCGGGCGGTATTTCAAAGAGGAATCGTGAGGGTAGACTCTCTTTTCCTTCTTCATTTTGTCCACTATATGATAGAAAAAGACGTTTTTTTGCACGAGTAAGAGCGACATAAAAAAGACGTCTCTCTTCTTCAATTACATCCCCCTTTTCCGAGTTGAGTTCGATGCGAGAAAGATATTTCCATGGTATATGGATAAGAGATGATTGACCTCTTGCATTACTCCAATAAGAGTCTGTTGTTTTCGGAATAAATACATATTCAAACTCTAATCCCTTTGCTTTATGGGCAGTGGTGACAAATACACTTCCCACCTTTCGTTTTGTTATTTTAATGTGAGGCGCAATCGCATGTTCTTCTAATAGGTCTAAATAGATTATATATTCTTCCAAAGAAAGATGATGATTCTTGCGCTGAAGCTCTTTTATATCCTCATACAACACATGAAGTTTTTCTAGGAGAGAAATCGAGGTATATTCACTCAGTATTCGTTCCATGATTCCAGATTCATGAAGAAGCTTCACAAAAAACTCGTCAATACTTTCATTTTCAGACTGCTTTTTCCATTGTGTCAATTTCTGAACTGTCTGAACTAAAGCTTCTGGTTGTTTGAGACCGAGAATATATTCATAGAGCGACATTTTATTTTTATGCGCATTTTGAACAGCAAAAAAAACATCAAGTGGACTGAGAGAGAAAATATCCATCAATAAAATGCGCGAAAGATATGATTCCTCCCCCACAAAACAAACTGCCTTTAATAAAGAGATTATTTTTTGAATGTAGCTATCGGAAAAAAGCGATTCATCGGTGGAAATAAGACAAGAAATGTTATTTTTTTGGAAAACTGAAGCAAAGACAAGTAGATCTGAATTTTTTCTCAATATGACCGCAATTTGCTCATAAGGAACCCCCTCATTATGTAGCTTTACTATTGATTGAACCACTTCATGCATTTCTTGATGAGGATTGCTATATTTCATAAAATGTATAGCTACTTCCGGATAAGTAGCTTGTGCAATAAGTTGGGTTTTTGCAGATATACTCTGAGTGTTGTTTTGAATGATGGCATGTGCAGTGTCCAATATTTTTTGAGTTGAACGGTAGTTATCCTTAAGAGAAATGAGTGTTGCTCGGGGAAATGTTTTCTGAAAATATAAAAAGTTTTCCAACGAAGCTCCTTGAAATCGGAAAATTGATTGCTTTTCGTCACCGACTACAAAGAGATTGGGGAAATCATCAATACTACATATATATTCAATAATAGTGTTTTGGGCATTATTAGTATCTTGGTGTTCGTCAACGAGAATATACTGATATGTTTCGCGAATTTGTGAAAGAAATTCTTCGTTTCGTTTAAATGCGTGAATTACCTCAATAATCATGTCGTTAAAGTCATAGACTTTGCTCTCCTTCATCCTCATTTGATAGAGTTCAAATACACGCGCAAACTCTTTATTTTTTTCAATATTTTTTATTTCATCAAGTGCAAAGCCTTTCATTTTTCCTTTATATTTTCCCTTCATATTGATAAGGTCATCTCGTTTTTCAAATTCTTTCTTCCACTCCTTTACCGCTTCTGAAAACTGAGAAGGGCTCACTCCTTCTTTCTTCAAAGCAGAGAGAGCGCTTCGTATTGGGTGAAAGTAATACGTTGGGTCCCCCTGAGGTCTTAAGAAAACAAAGGGTTCACTTTCAATAATCTCTTGAATCATCTGTATTTCTTCAAGTGCACTTATCGGCATATAGGAGGCTAGATGATGAAATACATCAAAGTGTTTTTGAATAAGCTCATTACAAAATCCATGGAACGTATTTATTTGAACTCGAAATGCATCAGGACCAATAAGCCCACTCAACCTCTCCTTCATCTCCGCCGCCGCATTTTCGGTAAAGGTAAGAGCAAGGATGTTCTCTGGATTAACCTGTGTTTTAAGTAGAATATGCGCGATTCTAAGCGTAAGAATCTGTGTTTTCCCTGTTCCAGGACCTGCAATCACCATCACGGGGCCTTCGATTGAATCAACTGCTTGGGCTTGCTGCTCGTTCAGTTGGTCGTATTGTTTTTTGAATGATGACATAGGAGTATTATACTGCGGTATAATACACTCATGTCAGAGAAAAGCAATTGTCATCCATTTTTGGGCAGAATATTTGATTTGAGTATTCCTATATTATCTTGGTTTCTCATCACTCTTCCGTTATGGCTTTCTCCTTTTCATCCCGCTCTTGTTGCCTATTTCATAATTGCCTTTGATCTTTATTTTCTTTATAGCTGTTTAGAAACGGTCTATTACAGTACCCTCTCCTATAATTTACTGCACACCTTTGAAAAAACACCTTTTCATACGCTTATAAAACAAGAAACAAGCCAAGCCCAACAAATTACTCATTTTATTATCATTCCTAATTATAAGGAACCCCTGTATAAACTAAAAACAACGCTTGATCATATTGTGAGTAATGATTATCCCTTTAAAAAAATTATATTAGTATTGGCTTTTGAAAAAAGAGAGCCAGATGCACCAGAAAAAGCGAATATGATAAGAAAAGAATATGGAAGTTTTTTTTCAGATATTATTGAATCGTATCACGTTTTAGAATCTCATGAAGAGGCGGGAAAGGCAAGTAATCAAACTGCAGCCGCTCGTCTTGTTTCACATTATGTGCAAAATAAAGGCCTCAATCCAAAGGATGTTCTATTAACAATATGTGATGCCGATAGCGTTCTTCCGAAAAATTATTTTTCTTATCTTACACATTCTTTTATTCATGATAAAAATAACATCTATCATTTTTATTGGGCTCCTGTACTCTTATACAACAACTTTTGGCAACTTCCTCTCTTTATTCGTATCCAAGCAACGCTATCTTCTATAATGAGGCTTTCATTCTTATCTCAAAAAGACAATCTAATTCAAATTTCCACCTATTCTGTAAGCCTCTGGCTTATTCATGAAATTGATTACTGGGATGTAGATATTATTCCAGAGGACTGGCATGTCTACCTACAAGCCTTCTTCAAGTATGGCGACAAAGTGAAAACTATCCCGCTGTATACTCTCATTGGAAGTGATGCTGTATTTGCAGGGAGTATGTTAAAAACGTTTAAAAGTCGATATGAACAGGAAAAAAGATGGGCTTGGGGGGTGAGTGATATAGGATATGCAATGAGAAGATCGCTTACTACTCCACATATTCCTTTTGGGATTAAATTCAAGAAAATTGCGTTTCTTTCAAAAAACCATCTGCTTTGGCCCGTCTCTTTTTTTATTCTTACCATTAGTGCCTCTCTACCTGCCCTTATTAATCCCGCGTTTAAGAATACTGTTCTCGGATTTCTTCTCCCCCAACTGTCTGGATTTATTCTTACAATCTCCTCCTCGATGATTCTTGTGTATATGTATATCGACATTAATATTAGAAAAAAGATGAAAGTAGACACGTCTATCGCCTCACTTCCCCTCATGATTATTCAATGGTACTTTCTTCCTATTATCTCTTTTTTTCTATCAGCACTTCCCGCTCTTGAGTCACATACCCGAATCATTTTGAAGAAAAATATTACATACAAGGTAACCGAAAAAGTATGATGCAATTTTTATTTACTAAAACCCCTCTTATATTTCTTGTATCTAGTTTCTGGCGAGATGAGGCTTTTTCCTACTTAATGGCTCGCCTACCAGTCCATCAGCTACTTTGGTCTACTGCTCAGGATGCAAATCCCCCTTTATATTATCTTTTACTTAAACTTTGGATGAGTATTTTTGGGAGTTCTGAAATAGCTCTCCGGAGTCTTTCTTTCCTCTTTTTTTGGGCAACTTTGTATGTGATATTCCTTATGATGAAAGAAATCTTTCATCTAAACGAAAAAAAATCCCTCCTCTATCTTCTTCTATTTATTATCAATCCACTTCTTCATTATTATGCGTTTGAGGCACGCATGTATAGTATGATGGCCTTTCTTGCCACTCTTCTTTTTTATACGATAATGAAAAAAAAATATAGGATGTATGCCTATACTGCATTAGTCGCACTATTTACTCATTATTTTCTCCTAATTGTAATCGCCTTTCAGGTCCTATTTGTATTTTTTACGATCAATAAAAAGGAACGTATATCATTTATTTTTCCTCTTCTCAAAGCTGCACTCTGGTATTTCCCTTGGATTGTTCTTTTATTAATTGCCAAACCTCCGCTTGGTCAATCGTTTTGGATCGCTCCTTCTACGTGGAAAGATTTTGCCATTCTTCCTGCAATTATTCTCACGGGGTATGAACGAGACGCTTGGATCGTGGTATCTTTCTTATCCTATATTTCATTGATCATTTGTACGATCGTTATTGTTGGTTCTCTCAAAAATACTACTCATCAAAAAAAAATTAACTTTATACTTCTTTTAGGATGGGCACTGGGCATTCCGCTTCTCATCTATCTTATTTCTTTTATAAAGCCACTATTTCTTCCCCGTTATCTTATTTTTTCGTCAGTTGGGCTGACTTTGCTTCTTATTATCAGTCTTGAATCTATCGCTAATACGTATATTCGGCTTGTAGCGATGGGAATGCTTGTTTTCTTTTTATTTTCCTATTCTCAAATCCAAGTACTTATGAGAACAAAAGCACCTCTCAAAAAGACTTTTACAACGATACGTAATGAAATTGGCGTAAATGATGTGGTGTATGTTACACACGAATATGATTTTCACGTCGCAGAATACTATCTTCCTACACAAAAAGTGTATCTCTATAAAAAAACATACGATGAGCTTCCCTGGTTTGTGGGAAAGGTGTTAATAGATAAACAAGCTTTTCGCGATACATTACCATCGTTTCCTACGCGGGCATTCATCGTAAATAACGATGGATCGTATTCCGTTATGGCAAGATAAATTTCTTGGCCATTATTCTTACTTCTTCTCGTATCTTTTTTATTTCCTTGTTTTTTGAGATAAAAAGAGTGAACTCCTTTAATAGTTTCAACCTCTCTTCTTTTTCTCCGGGTAGTTTGTAATTCTTAACAATGTTTAGTACTACTCCTATATATACTCCAATCTTTTTCATATCTTTTTCCTTCATCCCTCGACTTGTTGCAGCAGGAGTCCCCATACGGAGTCCTGAGGGATAAAAAGGAGAAGATTTTTCTCCGGGAACTGTGTTCTTATTCATCGTTAAACCAACCGCATCAAGCGCTCGTTGCATAAATATACCCGCTCCAGGACCCATTACACTTGTTAAGTCAACTAATATGAGGTGGTTTTGAGATGTGCCTCCCACAAGCATCATTCCTTGTCTCTTTAATTCATCAGCTAATGCAACTGAATTTTTTACTATCTGATGAGCGTAGTGAGTAAACTGTTTAGTGGACGCTTCCTCAAGCGCTGCTGCTATTGCGGCTGTTTGATTGTCGTGAGGTCCTCCCTGAAGTCCGGGAAATACAGCCTTATTGACTCTATCAGGAAGATCAGGATATGCATCAAGCCCCTTTTTAGTAACCATAATCATCGCGCCCCGAGGACCGCGGAGGGTTTTATGCGTGGTAGTTGTGACGATATGAACGTAGGGAACAGGACTCGGATGAGCTCCGCCTACGATAAGCCCTGAAATGTGAGAGATGTCTGCAGCAAGTACTGCTCCTACTTTTTCTGCAATTTCGCTAAATTTCTTATAGTTGAAAACAAGCGGATGAGCTGTAGCTCCAACCCATATAAGTTTGGGTTTATGTTCAAGAGCTAGTTTAAGAATCGCATCATAATCAAAAAGGTCATCTTTCGTTGGATCTACGCCGTATTGATGACTCTTGTAAAAAAGGCCCGTTGCAGATACTGAGTGTCCATGAGTAAGATGCCCTCCAGCTGTAAGTCCCTGCCCCATAATACTATCTCCTGGCTTACACACAGCTAAATAGACGGCGAGGTTTGCGGGCGAGCCTGAATAGGGTTGCACATTAACAAAAGGAACTCCAAATAATTTTTTTGCCCGTTCTTGAGCAAGGATTTCTACTTTGTCTGCAACTTCATTTCCTCCATAATACCTCTTTCCAGGATATCCTTCCGAGTATTTATTAACAAGTTCTGTGCTTAGATATGCTCGTACAGCAGCTGAGGCAAAATTTTCTGAGGGAATCAGTTCTATTCCTTCTTTTTGACGTTTTTTTTCTTCTTTCACTAATTGTTGGAGTACTTTGTCAATCATATTTATAAAATAAATGATTAATAAATAAGGTAGGGAGTAATTTTAGCTTTTTATGTCATGGGGTGATATTACTGTATTTTATTTCTTCCTGCAAGTGGTAAGTTTACTAGTATAATATAAGTCATATGATAGGCTTGCTATTAAGCTCAAATCTTATTCAAATAGGGATTTATTTTTTAAGAATGCACACGATTCCTCCCCAAATTCCCCTTTTTTATTCACTTCCTATTGGTGAAGATCAACTGGTTGAATGGTGGATGATTTTTCTCATTCCTATTCTTATGAATATTTTATATGTCGTCAATACTTTTATTTACACTACTTATTTTCATCGACAAGATTTTGAAAAATCATTACTTAAATATGTAAATATGATGATAATTGGAATTTGTACCTATTTATTTATTCGTATAATCTTACTGGTTTCTTAATACTCTATGGAATATATATTGGCTTTTGGAATGGCCGCAAGCTTTGCCTATCTCCTTACTCCTCCTACAATCTTTTTTGCAAAAAAAATAGGACTCATTACTGATAGTAAACTCAGAAAACATCCTGCCCATACACATATTGGATTAATTCCCCGTGGAGGAGGTCTCCCGCTCTTCCTTGCATTCCTAATTACTTCTTTGATATTTGTTACTCTTAATAAGCTCTATATTGGCATTATTATTGCAAGTACTCTTACTATTGTTGTGGGCTTGCTTGATGATTGTTATGATATATCTCCCTATTTCCGATTTGGAATCAACATTCTCATTTCGGGTATCGTTATAGGATTTGGATTGGGAATTCCTTTTGTATCGAATCCCTTTGGAGGAGTGATACGACTAGATACATGGAGAATAACGTTTCAACTGTTTGGGGCCACTCACTCCATCCTTCCTCTTGCTGATCTTATCGCTCTTATTTGGCTCACATGGATAACCAATATGATTAACTGGAGCAAGGGGGTGGACGGACAAATGCCGGGCTTTGTGGCGGTTGCAGCTCTCTTTTTGGGACTTCTTTCACAGCGCTTTATCGCTCATGATGTGAGTACTACTAATGTCCTCTTTTTTGCGGTGATTGTTTCGGGAGTATTTATAGGCTTTCTCCCTTTTAATTTTTTCCCTCAAATGATAATGCCGGGTTACGGCGGTGGAGCACTCGCTGGATTCTGGCTGGGTGTTCTTTCTATCCTTTCATTTGGGAAAATTGGGACGTTTGTATTAGTTTTAGCAATTCCCATGGTAGATGCAATTTATACTCTTATCCGACGAGTGAAAAAAGGTGTTTCTCCTTTTAAAGCCGATCGAGGACATCTCCATCATCGACTTATGGAGCTGGGGTGGGGAAAACGAAGAATAGCTGTTTTTTATTGGCTTATTACCGCCATTCTTGGATGTGCAAGTGTTCTTCTTAATGGCATGGAAAAACTCATTGCTTTTTGTCTCATTGCTCTTCTTCTGGCTATCTTCTTTATCGTTGTTGATAAACAAAAAAATGAACAGGTATGAGAAGAAAGTATTATATCCATACATTTGGTTGTCAACAAAATGTTGCTGATTCCGAGCGAATTGCAACCTACTGTGAAACGGCTGGAATGGAGAAATCTTCTTCTTTAGATGAGGCAAATTATGTGGTGATTACTACGTGTATGGTAAAAGAAGCTGCTGAAAATAGAGTATATGGCATGGTGAATAATCTTAAACTTCTTAAAGAAAAAAAACAAAAGAATAATGAAGAGTTTATTATTGTGATAACCGGATGCATGACGGGAATGGCAACGCGAGATACAAGCGGGAAAATGCTCAAAGAATTGCGTCGTCGCATGCCCGCAGCAGATGAATTTCTCCCCCTCGAGGAGATTGGATTTGAGCTTGCTCCTCTTCGACAAGAGGTAGAAACTGCTCTTATTCCAATTACCAATGGTTGTAACAATTTTTGCACGTACTGTGTCGTCCCCTATACACGAGGACGTGAAATAAGTCGGGCATTTGAAGATATTATTAAAGAAGCTGATAGAGCATTTTCTAAAGGATTTAAAAAAATATTATTACTTGGCCAAAACGTAAACTCCTATGGATCAGATATCGTACTTGCCGGGAAAAAAAAACAGGACTTAAAGCCAGTCTACGTAAAGCATTTAGGAAAAAATCGTATTCCCACTTTATTTCCCCATTTATTAGCCGCAGTGGCGAAAATAGGATTTCAGGAAGTTGGTTTTATGTCAAGTAACCCATGGGATTTTTCTGAAGAACTCATCGATATAATTGCAGAGCATAACAATATTACGCGAACATTTCATTTAGCGGTACAATCAGGAGACGATGTAGTGCTTAAACGAATGAACAGATGGTATACCGCACAAGAATACATCGATTTAGTGGAACGAATAAAGAAAAAGATCCCTGATGCACATATTACCACAGATATTATTGTTGGATTTTGTGGAGAAACAGAGGAAGAATATCAAAATACAATTAAACTGTGTAATATAATCAAATTTGATCGGGCATTTATTTCTATTTACTCAAACCGTCGCGGAACTCACGCATATAAACACATTCCCGATGACGTCCCCCACACAGTGAAAAATAAGAGATGGAAGGAATTGGATAAATTGGTAAACAGTAGGTTTTATAACCTTGTTAACTGACACATATGCCTGCCGGCAGGCAGGGTTAACAACGTAGACCGCTCTGTTTATTTTATATAATAATTATCTATGAACCTTGATATTTCCCTCATTCTTGTCCCGATACAAAAGCAGGAAAATAAAATAAGAGAGACTATTGATTTACTTGCAGAAAAATATTACTTCTATCCTTTTGTCCCCCATATCACTGTTTACCATTTTGGCACAACCTCTCTTTTGAATGAACTTATTCATTTTATCGATACCTCACTTGGCACCGCTCATCCATTCAATCTTGAGTTAGATAATATATGTTATTCTGACAAATTTACCAAAACACTCTTTGCAAATTACAAAATCAATTCTCCATTAACTCATTTATATGACACATTTCATGATGAATATAAAAATATACATGACTATCAACTTGCACCTCATCTGAGTTTAATCTATAAAAATAATATGAAGAATGAGGATAAAGAAAAAGAAATAGCTACGCTGAACCTTCCAAAAGTGCTGATTATTGATAAGCTCTGTGTTATTACAAAAGAAAATGGAAGTATTGTAAAAGAAGAGGATATTTTACAGTGGAATACTGCGCGTCAAGTGTCTTTTACCTAGCTCATTCATTCTAATAGCTTCTTTCCTACACTAGAGGGTTAAACTATTTTCAATTTATTAAACCTAACAGAAAATATGTCGATAAATCGAAAAAAGAATAGTTCATTTAATTAAATAAATGAACTATTACTCTGTTCAAGCTTCAAGTTGTACTACTTTAATCGATTAATCGAATGAAGTATTTTTCTGTCTGATAAAAAAACGAAAAGGACCTTCTTGAGTAGGATTCTTTCTTATACACTCCTTGACATAATTAAAATTTACACTTTGAACTATATCTTGTATTAAATTGTTCTTTATCGTACTGGGAAGTTTCCAAAAACTTTTTGTTTCGTCAAACCCGAGATTGAGGGAAATTTTTGCCACTGCAGGATTGCGACTTCCAATAAACAAATTGTCGTTTGGATAGTCCTTCATTATCGATTCCAAAATCTTTTTTCCGTACCCCTGCCCATGATGTTTTTCAAATACCACAAACGGGCCAAGTTTTATCCAATTTTTAAGAGTATTGATAGCGCATACACCTATCAGATTATTTTGTGCCGTAATTACATAAACTTTTTTAAATGATTGCCACGCTTTCTTTCCCGTTAAAGGGTTGGGAAATTTCTTTATTTCGTCAACAATCGCATCTACTTCCTTATCATTTAATCTTCTTTTTTCTAAAACTGGTTCCATATGTGCTAATTTTAGCATCTTTGCCCTGTATTTTCGATTTATCGATAAATCGAAAAATAGTTCAATCACGGCTACGTTTTCCTTCAACTTTTTTTGCTATAATAAAGACCTATGAAACTATTTGTTACTGGTGGCGCGGGATTTATCGGATCAAATTTTATTCTCTATTGGTTGAAAAAATATCCAAACGACAAGATAATCAACTTCGACAAGCTTACCTATGCAGGAAATCTAGAAAATCTTAAAGAAGTGGAAAAAAATCACAACTACGAATTTATCCAAGGAGATATTTGTAATAAAAGATTAGTAGAAGATGTGACAAGAGGAGTGGATATCATTGTTCATTTTGCAGCTGAAAGCCACGTAGATCGATCTATTCTTGATGCTTCCCCTTTTATTCAAACAAATATAGTGGGTACTCATGTGCTTCTGGAGGCCGCATTAAAAAATAAAGTCACTCGCTTTCATCATGTCTCTACAGATGAAGTATTTGGAGCACTTCCCCTCAACTCAAAAGATAAATTTACTGATACTACTCCCTATGATCCTCACAGTCCCTATTCGGCTTCAAAGGCATCTTCAGATCATTTGGTGCGGGCATATGGCGATACATACGAATTGCCTTATACAATTTCTAATTGCTCAAATAATTTTGGCCCGTATCATTTTCCGGAAAAGTTAATCCCTCTTACAATAACAAATATCATTGAGGGGAAGCAGGTGCCTGTCTATGGAGATGGACTCTATGTTCGAGATTGGCTCTACGTTTTGGACCACTGCGAAGCAATCGATATTATTATTCAAAAGGGATCCATAGGGAAGACCTATCTTGTGGGTGGACTAACTGATGACATTTCCAATATAGAAGTGATAAAAAAAATAATAAAAATAATGGGAGTAGATGAATCTGTAATTAAATATGTGAAGGACCGCCCTGGACATGACAGAAGATATGCGATTGATTGGACCACTATTCAGAAAGAGCTTGGGTGGAGTCCAAAACATACATTTGAAACTGCACTTCTTGAAACTGTAGAATGGTTTAAGAAAAATGAGCAGTGGTGGAAACGAATAAAAAGTGGCGAGTATAAAGATTATTACAATACTCAATATAAATAATGAAAAAAATAGCGATTACCGGTGCAAGCGGATTGGTCGGAACTCGAATTATTGATCTCCTCTCTGAAAAGTTTATGTTTATCCCTCTTGCGCAAGAGAATATGGACATTACTAACAAAGACTCCGTTCATTCATATCTGAAGAATGTTTCATTTGACCTTCTTCTTCATTTAGCTGCCTATACAAATGTAGTGGGTGCAGAAACAGAAAAGGATAAAGCCTATGCAATAAATGAGACAGGGACAAAAAATCTCCTTGAGGTGGTTTCTTCTGCACAAAAAGAATTCATTTATATATCAACTGATTTTGTGTTCGATGGCACACAACCTCCCTATATTGAAACAAGTATACCCAACCCTATTTCAGTATATAGTGCATCAAAATATGCGGGGGAAAAAGTGGTGGGAAATAAAGGAATGATTGTTCGTATCTCCTATCCTTACCGCGCTGAGTTTGGAATAAAAAAAGACATTTTCCGCACTCTTAAATCGCTTTTAGAAGCAAAAAAACCACTAACAATGGTCGAAGACTCACTCATGGTCCCTACATTTATCGATGACATTGCACAAGGGTTGGGACATCTCATGAATAACTTCTCAAATGAGACAATTCACTTGGTCGGAAAAGATGCAATGTCTCCTTACCTTCTCGCAAAAACAATAGCTCGTGTTTTTTCGCTTGATGAGTCGCTGGTTGGAAAAACAACGTATGATCAGTATTTCTCCAATAAAGCAAAGGGCCCTCGCTTGAGTGATATAAAAAGCATAAAAAATACATTTTGTCCTATGCATTCCTTTGAAGAGGGATTATCTATTATAAAAAATCAACTCAATATCTTATGACCATCACTATTGTTGGACATGGCTACGTGGGACTCGTATCAGCTTGTGTTTTTGCTGATTTTGGCAACACCGTTTATGTCGTTGGTCATACTCCTGAAAAACTAGACCGTTTAAGAAGTGGTGACCCTATTATCTATGAACCGGGGCTTAAGGAGGTACTAGAAAAGAATAATAAAGCAGGTCGATTAATTTTTACCACAGACTATGCAGAATCTATTTCACTAAGCGAAATTGTATTTATCACGGTAGGCACTCCTCCGAAAGAAAATGGGGACGCGGATCTTTCTGTAGTTCTTAAAGTTGCAGAACAAATTGGAAAAAACCTTTCTCGTGATTTTACCGTTGTCTCTTGCAAAAGTACAGTACCAGTTGGAACAAATAAAAAAATTGAAGAAATTGTGAATAAGAATAAAAAGGAAACTGTGAAGTTTGCCGTGGCATCTTGTCCTGAATTTTTACGTGAAGGAAGTGCCCTTCATGACACGTTTCATGCAGACCGAGTGGTTATTGGGTCAGAAAGTAAGCAAGCAATTGATACATTATTAAAAATTCATAAACCTATAACTGGGAAAAAAATAGTCACCGATTTGGCCTCTGCCGAACTTATAAAATATACTTCAAACTCCGTACTTGCAATGAAGATTTCATTTGCAAATCTTATATCCTTTTACTGTGAAAAAACGGGGGCAAATGTGGAATTGGTGTTGGACGCAGTAGGGCTTGATCAGCGTATTGGCCGAATATTCATGGATCCGGGCGTGGGATATGGAGGTTCTTGTTTTCCAAAAGACGTAAAAGCTCTTATTTCAACAGGAAAACATTTTAATATTGACACACGCCTTCTTGAAGCTGTGGACACCATAAACGAAGAGGCTAGGACTAATTTAATTGAAAAAATAGTAACTCATGTAAAAGGAAAAAGGATTGCTATTTGGGGATTGAGTTTTAAGCCAAACACAGATGATATTCGATTTGCTCCTTCCGTAGATATTATTAAAGCGCTTCTTGAAAAAGGATATGATTTATCTGTCTATGATCAAGAGGGAATGAAAAATATTAAACGTATGTTTGCCGACAAGCTGACCTATGCAGCTAACTCCTATGAAGCATTGCAAGATGCTGATGCACTTGTAATACTCACCGACTGGAATGAATTCAAACATATAAACCTAAACAAAGTAAAAGAATTATTAAAAAAGCCAATTATATTTGATGGAAGAAATATTTATGATTTGCAAACAATGAAAGATCTTGGATTTAATTATATCTCAACAGGAAGAGCTCCTGTTCTATTATAATACCCTATGCATATACTCATTACCGGATCTGCAGGATTTATTGCTTCTCACTTGGTAGAACATATATTGAGTTTGGGACATACGATAACAGGAATTGATAATTTTATTACAGGAAGCAAAAAAAACATAGCAAATTCCTTGAAAAATCCCGCCTTTCATTTCATTGAAAATGATATTCTCACATTTGATTATTCTTCAATAACGCAACCTATTGATATTGTCTTTCATATGGCCTCTCCCGCATCCCCCATTCAATATAAAAAACACCCATTTGAAACGTTGCAGGTGAACTCCGTTGGCACTCAGCAGGCGTTGGAATTTGCGACCGAAAAAAAAGCAATACTCGTCTTTGCTTCAACTTCTGAAGTATATGGCGATCCACTCGTACACCCACAAGTGGAATGGTATTGGGGAAATGTAAATCCCAATGGTGTGAGGTCTTGTTATGATGAGGCAAAACGTTTTGGTGAGGCTATGTGCATGACTTATGTACGAACAAAAAATACCCAGGTGAGAATTGCGCGCATTTTTAATACATATGGACCGAGAATGGATGTTGATGATGGTCGGGTGATATCTAATTTTATTGTGCAAGCGCTTAAGAATGAACCTATAACGCTCTATGGAACGGGGGAACAGACACGATCATTTTGCTATGTATCAGATTTAGTGCTTGGACTCTGGGCGCTTGCCACAAAAGAACTAAAAACAGGAGAGGTAATTAATCTGGGAAATCCCAATGAAATGACTATTTCAGAAATAGCTCATAAAATTAAAATAGCTACTCATTCAACAAGTGAGTTCATAAAAAAACCCATTGAACTGGATGATCCCTCAAAAAGAAAACCGGATATTTCAAAAGCAAAAGAGCTTCTTGAATGGGAGCCTGTTGTCCCCATTGATGAAGGACTTAATAAAACTATTGAATATTTTCAATCTATTATATGAAAAAAAAAGCAGCGATAATCATTCCTACATATAATGAAGCGGGTAATGTGAAAAAATTAATTAAGCAGATATTTGCCATTACTCAACCTCTTGAAAAATGGGAAATTCATGTGGTGATTATCGATAGTGCCTCTCCTGATAAAACTCAGCAGGTTGTTGAAGAATTAATATCAACCTACCCGCAGCTCCATCTTATAAGATCAAAAAAAGAAGGATTGGGGAAAGCATATGTTACTGGCTTCACTATGGTTATGGAAAAACTTAATCCTTATGTTTTCTTTGAAATGGATGCAGATCTTTCTCATAGTCCAAGTGATATCCCTCTTTTTTTGGACAAAATTGAAAAGGGTGCAGATTTTGTTATTGGCTCGCGCTATATAAAAGGAGGGTCTATTCCTTCAAATTGGGGGCTACATCGTAAAATATTTTCCATATGTGGAAATTTGATAGTAAGGCTTGGATTTATGCGTCTTAATGTAACCGATTGGACGAATGGATTTCGTGCTATAAAAAGCTGGGTAGTAAAATCTTCCTTGAGTCATATAAAAAATTATTCGGGATATGTATTTCAAATTGCTTTTTTGGACTATGCATACAATCAGAAAGCTATTATTAAAGAAATCCCTATTAACTTTATAGATAGAACAGAGGGTGAATCCAAAATAGACTCTACTCAATATATATCTCAAATGCTCCTCTATGTGTTCACTCACTCATCATTTGTCAAATTTGTTATTACGGGATTTTTAGGATTTGGAGTAGACTTTGGTTTTTCCTATTTCTTTATTAACACTCTTCATATTGCAAAAGCAACTTCAACTGTATTTAGTGCGGAAATAGCAATAATTTGTAATTTTTTTATCAATAATTTTTGGAGTTTCAAGCATAAAAAAATTGATGGGGGAGTTTTCAGCTATATTAAAAGCCTCCTTATGTTTAATTTCGTTTCATCTGGCTCAATTCTCATTCAGTGGGCAGGAATGCTTTTTGCACTCCATTTTTTTGGAGATAAGGGACTTTCATGGATTCTCTACAAAGTACTTATTATTGCTTTCGTAATAATCCCCTATTCATATATTCTTTATAATAAGGTTATTTGGAAGAAGTAATCCTAATTTTTCTGAGCATATTGAGAGGAAATCCATCCTATTTTTTCACTGTCTACTTTAATTTTATACCATCCACTCTGCTCTTCAAGGATCTCAAATCGCTGTCCTGGGTTGATTCGTGCCGACTCAGATCCAGCAAGCGTAGGCTCCTCTCGTACTCGCAGCCACCCTGTAGGGGTATCTAATATCCTCACCGTATTTGCCGGTTCTTTAATAGAGGCTGCTGAGGTGGCTATACTGTCGGGTTCAATGATGGTATATTGCGTTTTCTGACTAGGGTCAAGAGCGAGCTTGACAAATGCATGAAGCTGAAAGCCTTCACTCATATTTATTTTTTTTGATCTTCTACTAAAGCCTGTTGCAAATACTGAAAGCTCATGGCTTCCTGGAGAAACATTCTCTAAGGTGAGCGGAGATACCCCTTTCTCGTCATTATCTATATAAATAAGCGCATTCGATGGCTCGGTTTCAATTGTAAGGCTGGTGGATTTATTAAAAAATCCCTCTTTCTTGGTAAGCCAGTACATATCTGCCCAAGAAGTGATATCAGTGCTTTCCAATTGTATATCTACATAGGTGAGAGAGCCAGAATAAATAGATATTTTCTTTTGCCAAGATGCGGCAGATGTCGCCACCCCATCGGGCACAACTTTAAGGACATATTCTCCCTCCTTGTGGCTATTTGTGTAGGGAGTATTTCCTTTCATAGCATTATCAAGAAACACTGCTGCCCCAGGTCGAGAATATATCTGCAATCTCCCTTCTTTTTTTGAAATAATATCAAAGAAGAGTTTAATCAATACAAAGATGATAAACGCTACGCTGAGAAACGCTATGAGTTTTAACTTTCCCTTCATAAGTCATATTGTAATCCGTCATCCACGCCATAACAAGTGAAACCCCCTTGATCAACAATCGGTTGACAATTATAGGACTGTTCAGTAAAATAAACTATTATGATATCTATTAATTCTTCCAATTCGGCTTCTTTAAGGCATAGCTCTAGGGAGAGTAGTAGGTATTGTTCTGCATAATAAATACCCCTTCACTACTACTCACCCACCTAAAATAGGTGGGATTTTTTTTAGAAATTACTTTTTTTCGTATGAAATCCAATTTTGTAAAAAATAATAAGAAAGTTGTGTTAGCTTTTTCAGGCGGCCTTGACACCTCCTTTTGTATTCCTTATCTCATCGAAAATGGATATAAGGTGATCACTTTGACGGTTAATTCCGGAGGATTTACTTCATCTGAGCTTAAAGAAATAGCAGAAAAATCTAAAGCTTTAGGAGCAGTGAAACATTACACGATCGATTCAAAAAAAGCATATTTTGATTCGATTATTCAATATATCGTAAAAACAAATGGTTTGTATGAAGGCTCTTACCCTAATATCGTCTCTTCCCAAAGATACAATCTTGTAGAAAATTGTATAAAAGTAGCAAAAATGGAACAGGCTCATTTTATTGCGAATGGCAATAGCGGCATGGGTAATGACCAAATTAGATTCAACATTCCCTTAAAGATACTCGCCCCTGAATTAACCCTTGTTGAACCTATTAAAGATGCCGGAGGTAATCGAGAAGAAGAAAAACAATATCTTGAAGAGAAAGGGTTCCAAGTAGACAAAAGTCATAAAAAATACTCTATCAATATCAGTTTGATGGGTGTCACCTACTCTGGAAGCGAAATAGATCAGAACCTTGAGCCCGACAAGAAAGTTTTTAAGTGGGTAACCGGAGAAATGGTAAATACAGAGAAGTATTTTGAAATTGAATTTGAAAAGGGTATTCCTACTAAACTGCACGGTAAAGAAATGGAAAGTTGGAAGATACTGGAAACTCTCAATAGTGAGGTTGGGAAATATGGTTTTGGTAAAGACTATTATACGGGAGATTGTATGATAGGTATAAAAGGACATATTGTTTTTGAAGCCCCCGGAATACTCTTTCTCATAAAAGCACATAAAGCGCTTGAGCAATATGTCTTATCAAAGCCACAGATAGATTTTGGAGGTCTTGTGTCAAAGGAGATGACTGAGTATATATATAATGGTAAATTTTATGATCAACATGTTGAAGCGCTGAAGGCATTTATTAAAAAACAGCAAGAAAATGTATCTGGTACTGTGCTTATGAAGCTTGAGCATGGGAATGCGATTCCTGTATCAGTAAAATCACCTTACTCACTCATAGATAACTCCATTGCAATATATGCACAAAGTAAAAGCTGGACAAAAGAAGAGGTGAATGGTTTCATAAAACTGTATGGACTCCAAACAATCATTTCATCAAAAAAGCAAGGCTTGAAAGGAGATATTCACTTATGAATAATCATGCAATATTAGGGGGGCCACAATTAAAAAGCCTAAATATATTTAAAAAAGCAATCATTGCGAGTCAGATTGTCAGCCAGCTTAAACCTCATGTAGGTGCGGGCCACATGGTAGCTCAAACAGTTCCTAGCTTAATAAAATATATGGATAGTGGTCTATCAGTGGTAGCTGTTACACCGCTTCTTGAAGTTCTGGGATTTGTAAAATTGTATCCCTATATATCTAAGAACAACACCCTCCCTCTGGGATATGAATTTTCATCTTGGGTCTCAAAAAAGAAAGGTGTTGGGTTAAATCTCTTAAAAAAATCGCTTGAGATTTTTCACACCTTTGCCCATTCTGATGCGGATTTATTTGCTGTGTGCTCGACGAACAATCCAAAACCGCAGGAAATTCTATTTAAAGCAGGCGGAACCAACATGAAAAGACCGTCATACGTACCAAACATGCTTGAAGCACAGACGGGAACGCCGCATCAGGAAACAATCATCAATTTAAAAACCATTTCGTCCTAATATCTATGAATAAATCAAAGATTTATGGAGGAATATATACAAAAGGACCCTCTAAAAAAACAGATGCATTCATCATGGATCCAGTCATGACTCTATTAGAAAATAAATTGGCACCATATTATATTCTGGAAACGATAGCTCATAATTTGATGGTCGCAAAACAAGGAATTATTCCTAAAAATAGCGCAGTTCTTATACTTAAAAATTTGCTTAAACTTTCAAACAAAGCAGATGGAGGAAAGTTGATTAATCCAACGATTGGCGATGTCCACGAAAATGTGGAGAGCATATTAACAAAGTCTATTGGCGAAAACGCCGCTTGGTTTCATATTGCCAGAAGTAGAAACGATCAAACAGTTGTTGATCAAAAGCTTTTTACAAAAAAGTGTCTATTAGAAATATTTGAAATGCTCAACAAAATAGAAAACACTCTCGCAAATAAAACTGCGTTGTATGTTAATGCGGTAATGCCTGGATATACCCATATGCGACTCGCAATGCCATCAAGTTTTGGATTTTGGTGGCAGTCATATCTTGATCAAATTTTAGATATACATACCATATTGAAATCCGTGTATGAGGTGTATGACAAATGTCCATTAGGGGCAGGGGCATCCTATGGAGTTAATTGGAAGATAGATCCGGCATTTACAGCTCAAAAATTGGGATTTGCTGGACCATTTCTTAATGCTCTGAGTGCCATAGATAATCGAGGTATAGAAGATGCAAATATTATTGGTCAATTAAGTATTATTCTTACGGTTCTCTCAAGAATGATGGAAGACTTAATCATATGGAGTATGCCAGAATTGAATTATGTTGCTATTTCTGAGGAGTTTACTACTGGTTCTTCTATTATGCCGCAAAAGATGAATCCTGATATTGCGGAAAAAATTAAAAGCAAAAGTAGCAAGCTTATTGCAAATCTGAATCATGTGTTAATCGCCATGAAAGGCACTCCATCTGGCTATAATCGAGATTCGGCTGAGAGTAAAGTGGCGATTATTTCTTCCCTGGAAGAGACTTTAAGTACACTTTCAATTGCAAATGACTTGTTTGAAAAAATAATACCTAACGTTGAAATAATGAAACAAAATAGTATTCCTAGCTTACCAACTAAGTTGGCAGATATGTTAGTAAAACAGTATCATATTCCCTTTAGAACTGCACACAAAATAGTTGGGAAAACTATTCATTTAGTTCAGGGAGAAATCAACAAGATAACAGGAAATGCAATTGAATCCTCCATTGAGTTAATTATGGACAAAAAAATCAATATCGATGAGCAATTAATAAAAGAAGTATTTGATGTGAACTCTGCTTTGAACCAATATGAATACGAAGGATCTGCAGGACCAGAACACGTATTGGAAGTGAATGAAAAACTCATAAAAAAAACTGCAATGCTTAAGAAATGGACGAACAATAAAAAAGATATATTTGTTAACGCACAAGAAAATTTAATCAAAGAAGTTGAAAATTATATAAAAAGCTAATATGAAAAATATCATAAATATATTTTTAGAATTGGTGCAAATTGATAGTCCATCAGAAGAGGAACAGGATATGACTTTATATGTGAGAAAGTGGTTAGAAAAAATTGGGCTTTCTTTTGACGTGGATTCAGCAGGTGCAATTGTGGCGAAGCAGCTAGGAGTTGGTCCATCAACTCTCTTTTGTGTACACATGGACACTGTAAACCCAGGAAAAGGAATCAAACCAAAAATAAAAGATGGAGTAATCACAAGTTCAGGGAATACAATTTTGGGAGCGGATAACAAAGCCGCAGTTGCTGCTCTCATGATAGCTGTTGAGGAATACCAAGCTAGCGAAGGAGAAAAAAAAGCATTCGAACTATTATTCTCGATAGGTGAGGAATCTGGCAATGGCCTAGGCGCCTTCCCTTTTGAATCTATTAAATCAAAACAGGGATTTGTATTTGATGCAGTAAGTCCGATTGGTACTATTGTTCTGAGATCTCCCTCTATTTGTTCATTTAAGGCGCTATATTCGGGAACAGCTAGTCATTCTTCAGTCCCAGAACAGGGGAAAAATGCATTGATTCCAGCACTACAAGCATTAAGTAGAATAGCTATCGGAAAACAAGATGGAGGAGAGACAATGATAAATATTGGACTCATCCATGGCGGTACCGGTGTCAATACCGTTCCCAATCAAGTAGCGATTGAAGGTGAGATACGAAGCTATGAAAAAAACTTATTTGATTCGCATATAAAAAAAATAAAGACCATCTTTGGAGATGCAAAATTGACACTGAGTGGCTTTGCGCCAGGATACTCCCACGGGGAGACCTCTCCTTTGATAAATAAAATTAAAAACATACACACTAAATTGAATATCGTTTCTATCTGTGATTCATATTCTGCAGTGAGTGACGCAAATATACTCAATATGAAAGGTATTGAAACAATCAATATAGGCGACGGAGTGTACAACGCTCATACAAATGTGGAGTATATAAAAAAGAATGATCTACTCCAGCTAAAGGACATTATTTTAAATTTATTGAATAACTAATCATATGAAAAGGCGACGCTATTTCTCAACCCAACAACATATTATTTTACAACTTAAAACAAAAACATATGGAAAAAACTATTATAAAACAAGATGTTGTTTCGATAGCTGACTTATCAGCCAAAGAACTATGGATAATACTAAAATTTGCTAAAGAATTAAAGGATGAATTAAAAAAAACAGGAAAAAATAAACCAATACTCCATAATAAAACGTTGGCGATGATTTTTGAAAAACCATCTTTGCGAACGCGAATTTCTTTCGAAACCGGAACGACTCAACTTGGAGGTCATGCACTGTTTATTTCTCCATCTGATATAGGAATTAAAAATACTAAATGGGAACGAGAATCTGTGAGTGATTCGGCACAGGTTATTTCCACGATGGTTGATCTTATAATGGCAAGAACCTATAAGCATTCTACGGTTAAGGAGCTGGCATATTCTTCCCAGGTACCTGTAATTAATGGGTTGACCGACCTTGAACATCCGTGCCAGATATTGGCTGATATCTTAACGATATGGGAAATAAAGGGAAAATTAAAGGGATTGACTATTTGCTATATAGGAGATGGAGAAAATAATGTAACACATTCTCTCTGTTTGGTTTCTGCGTTGCTTGGAGTAAATTTCATTTCAGCCTCCCCTCCCGGGTTCGGTATGAACAGCAAAATAATGGAAAAAGCTCAGTTAATTGCGGCTAAAAACAAATCTTGGATCAAACAAATAATCAGTCCACAGGAAGCTGTAAATAATGCCGATGTCGTTGTCACAGATACGTGGATAAGCATGGGAGATGAAGACGAGAAGGCAAACAGAATCGCCATTTTCCAACCTTATCAAGTAAACAACAAGCTCATGAGTGCTGCAAAAAAAGATGCACTTTTTATGCATTGTTTACCTGCTTACAGAGATCATGAAGTTGCAAGTGAAGTAATAGATGGTCCTCAATCAGTGGTGATTCAGGAGGCAGAAAACAGACTGCATGCCCAAAAAGCGCTTATGTGTTATTTATTACATAAAATTAATTAATATGAAAACTCAATTTTTCGGCAAAGATTTTATAAACTGTAACGATTGGACAAAAGATGAGCTCAAAACAGCGTTTGAGGTTGCGTTTGATTTGAAGAAGAAATTCGCCTTAAGCGAGCAAACGCCCTATTTGTTATACAAGACACTCTATTTGCTATTTTTCTTTTCATCAACACGCACGAGAACATCGTTTGAAGCCGCGATGGATCATTTAGGAGGAAGCTCTCATGACTTACCATCAGACAAGCTTCAAATTGCTCATGGTGATACCGCTCAAGAAATCGGAAGGATTTTAAGCTCATATGGTCATGGATTAGCTATTCGTCACTGCGATTGGAACGAGGGAAATAAATATATAAATGAAGTGGCTAAACACTCATCTGTCCCGGTATTTAATATGCAATGCGATATTTATCATCCCTTTCAGGCAATGGCAGATTTGATGACTATCTTTGAAAAAAAGGGTACTAATCTGAAAGGGAAAAAAATCGTCATGTCTTGGGCGTATGCAAAAAGCTACACAAAGCCAATTTCGGTTCCTCAATCATTTCTTTTGCTTCTTTCATTGTTTGGTGCAGATCTTGTGTTAGCTCATCCAAAAGAATATGGACTTATGCCATCAATTATTGAAGAAGTAAAAGTAAATTCAAAATTGCACGGAGGAACATTTCAAACGACAAATAGTATGGAAGAAGCATTCAGTGACGCTGACGTAGTTTATTCAAAAAGTTGGGGACCATTATTACTAACAACTGAACCGAATGAATGTACCAAGATCACTTCAAAATATAAACATTGGATTTGCGATCAGGAAAAAATAAATCTTGCAAAAAAAGATTCAATCTATATGCATTGCCTCCCCGCTGATAGAGGAGTTGAGGTTGCCAATGAAGTAATTGACGGGCCCCAATCTGTGGTGTACGACCAAGCTGAAAACCGCATGCACATTCAAAAAGCCATCCTCGCATTAACAATGGGAGGGAAATAATTAGGCTCCAAATTATGATATCATATACCCATTATGGAAACTAACATTAAACGTCTTATTTTAGAGGCTGTTCAGCCAATTCAGCCAGATTTTACTGGAGATATTCAGTTGAGTATTCCTCAACTTCAATTTGGTGATTTTTCTTCAAACATCGCTCTTATTTTGGCAAAACAGCTCAAGAGGAATCCCTTGGAAGTTGCCGAAGAAATAAAGAGTCATATTCAAAGTGATAATACTATCGAATCTATTCAGGTTTTGAAACCGGGATTTATTAATGTCTGGCTTTCAAAAAAAACTCTTATTACTCCTCTGGAACAAGCAATTAGTAATGAGTTTGTTATTCAACCTTTTCATTATGGCGCCGAAAAGAAAGTAATGGTTGAATTTGCACATCCAAATACGCATAAATTGCTTCATATTGGCCATTTACGTAATATCGCTACAGGCGAGTCGGTATGTAGAATGCTTGTTGCGGTGGGAAATATAGTAATACGAACAAACTATCAGGGCGACGTGGGAATGCATATTGCAAAGTGTTTATATGGAATAAAAGAAAGAATCAAAAAAGATGGGGAAAGTATGTTTGATGCTCTGAGTCTTCAAGAAAAAATTCAATTATTAGGTAAAGGCTATTCTGAGGGGCAGATTGCATATGATGCAGATGAGAATGCAAAAAATAATATTATTGAAATTAATAAGCAAATCTATACACAAGATCCTCAAATCAAGGAGCTCTGGACTACCACGAGAACATGGAGTATCGCTTATTTTGAAGAAATGTATAAACGGCTCTATTCACATTTTGACAGGTGTTATTTTGAAAGCGAAGTACATGTGCAAGGATTAAAAACAGCCTATGAGCTTCTCGACAAGGAAATTCTTGAAAAAAGCCAAGGAGCGGTTGTTTTTAATGGTGAAAAATATGGAATGGATACGAGAGTATTTATAAATAGCCTCGGCTTCCCCACCTACGAAGGGAAGGAGCTCGGACTTGCGCCAAAGGAGTTTAGTGATTTTGGAGTTATCGACAAGGCAATTCACGTAGTGACTCCTGAACAAACGAGTTTTTTTAAAATTACATTTAAAGTTGAGGATTTGTGGGATAAAGAAAAGTATGGAAATAAACAATATCATCTTGCCTATGAATGGGTAAAGTTAAAAGAAGGAAAAATGTCTTCACGGACAGGGAATGTGATAGAGGCATCCTGGCTCATAGATGAAATAAAGAAAAAGATATTGGAGAAGTTTGAAAATGCAGGAGATATTGTGGAAACGCTTGCTGTTGCTGCAGTCAAATATTCATTTCTTAAAAATGCAACGAACTCTCAAATTGCTTTTGACATAGATGAGTCAGTTTCGCTTGACGGAAATTCAGCACCCTATATTTTATATACCTATGTGAGAACTCAAAGTATTATTTCTAAAGAGGTTGAAAATACAGGCACTTACCCTTCAGATATATCGCCTGACGAAAAACAAATGATGCGATTGATTTATCAATATACGGACAAAGTATATAAGGCAGCATCAACGCTTTCTCCCAATATTATTGCAGGGTATTTGTATGAACTATCTAGAGAATATAATCTTTTTTATCAAAAAAATCCTATCTTGAAAGCTGAAGATAATCAAAGATATATTCGTCTGGCGATAACAAAGGCAGTTGCATCGATTCTGAAGCATGGACTTAATTTGCTCGGAATAAAAACTGTTCAAAAAATGTAATATGGCATTCTTTATCTGTTCCTCTTGTCAATATGGAGCTGCTTCCTGGATTGGGAAGTGCCCCGGGTGTGGGGAGTGGAATACGCTTCAACAAAAAAAAGAGGAGTCAAAAATAGCACAAAGAAAAGCAACTCCTACTCAATTTTCTCAACTCAAAAAAATAGATAAAACAAAATCAAATAGACAATCTATGGGAATGTTTGAATTTGATAGAGTGCTTGGAGGAGGACTTACCCGAGGAGAAGTTGTGCTCCTATCAGGAGAGCCGGGAATCGGAAAGTCTACTCTTCTTCTTCAAATTATAAAAAATAACACCGCAATCTATGTTTCTGGAGAAGAGTCGCTTGATCAAGTGCAGCATCGCGCTGAACGTTTGAAGGCAGATATTGGACATATACTATTTTCAGATGAGGCTAATATCGATCGAATACTTGCGGGTATTGAAGCACAAAAAAAAGCTCAATTTGTTATTCTCGACTCGATACAAACGCTCTATACAGATGATGTGGAGACACCTCCCGGAAGTATTAATCAAATTAAAGAAGTGATGAATCGAGTGATTCCTTTTGCAAAAAAAAGTGGTATTCCTTTTCTTGTAATTGGACATGTAACGAAAGATGGAGACCTAGCAGGACCTAAAACCCTAGAACATATGGTTGACTGTGTTTTGTCTCTTGAGGGTGACGCCGCCTCCCCATTTAGAATTCTCCGCTCTTCAAAAAATAGGTTTGGGTCGGTGGATGAAATTGGGGTGTTTGAAATGAAAGAAACGGGCTTAAACGAAGTAAATTCAGCAACCGCGCTTCTTGAGGAGTCTTCAAAAAGAGAGGTGGGAAAGGCTATTGTTGGCATTTGTGAGGGGAATCGCCCCATGTTTTTTGAGGTACAAGCTCTTGCCGTTCCCACAACCCTTTCACTGCCGCGCCGTGTAGCAAAAGGAATTGATTTTAATCGAGCACAACTGCTCATTGCAATCGCAAAAAAATATCTCAATCTTAAACTTGATAGCTATGATATTTACTTCAATGTAGTGGGAGGAATTCGAATAACATCCCCTCTTGCTGATGTGGGGATAATCGCAGCTCTTTACTCCTCAGTCCTGACTAAAACAGTTAAAACAAATCAAGTATTTATTGGCGAAGTAGGTTTGCTGGGAGAGATTAGATCGGGCTACTTAGGGAAAAAAACTTCATCAGAGGCAAAACGACTTGGTCTAAATCCACTTGATCAAACACATCTATCTTCTATAAAAGATGTGCAGAAATTTATTGTGTCTTCTTGAATATTTTTTCCAAAACAGCTTTTTTTCCATTAGCTCCTACTACTTCTATTGAAAGAGCATTTTCTTTTTGTTTAAGCGGCATAATATATTCAAATACTCCCTCCTTGTTTTGATATATTCGCTCTCCCATAATGGTTATTACTGCCTCTTTTTCCGTTTTTCCTATTATTTTAATAGTTACATCTCGTTTAAATGTGTTGGTTGTTGGAGAAATAATGTGAATTGTAGGAGGTTTAAAATATTGGAATAATTGATAGGAAAAGTATCCAACAAGTAGTATACAAATGAAAACAAATCCTCCAATAATAGCCTTTTTTGAATCAGAAGAAAAATACGTATTTGAAACTTTTTCTTTAAATTTTATTTCTTCAATTCGTTCATATTCGCGTCTAAAAAAGGCAAGAATCTTACGTTCATCTAATCCTAAAAAACGAGAGTAGTTTTTCAATATTCCTGTTACATAAATGCGGGATGTGAAACTTCCCCATTGATCTTCTTCAAGAGCACGAATAAACTGCTCTCGTACTTTTATACGTTTTTCAACATCGTGAAGAGTTAACTTTTTTCTTTCGCGTGCATCTTTCAGAAGTTTTCCAACAGAGAGCATAATAAATTGTATGAATGTCTTAAAGTCTAAAAGTCCTAAAGTCTAAAAGTTGAAAGTCTGACTATATTACTAGCGTTCTATTTGTTCTCAGACCTTTGGACCTTGAGACTTTCTAACTTTGAGACTCACTTATTCTTTTACCCGTTCCCCGTATTCACCCGTTTCTGGATTAACCGTAATCATGTCTCCCACTTTTACAAAGAGAGGGACCATCACTGTTACTCCAGTTTCTACTTTTGCAGCTTTTTTGGCTCCAGAAACGGTATCACCTTTTACGGCGTCTTCTGTTTCTATAATCTTAAACTTTACTGAGACGGGTGGTCTCATAGTAAGAGGTTTGTCATCGAACATATAGATATAATAGCCATTTCCTTCTTTCATGAAGTTTGCAACATCGCCAACGATTGAGAGGGCAAGAGTGTATTGATTATATGTTCGTTGATCCATGAAATAGATATTCTCTTGATCTTTATAGAGATATTCCATTTCAATACAGACAACATCAAGTACATCAACGCTTTCATTTGATTTGAAGGCGTAATCAATATTTTTATGCGTAATAATATTCTTAATTCTAGCTTTCATGAGGGCTGAGCCTTTACCGGGAGAGTAGAAATCCGCTTTTTGAACTTGCCAAATACCATCAAGATGATTGATAAATTCTCCTTTTTTTAAAGCTCCTGCACTGGTTTTCATTTAGATAACGTAAAATGCTAATAATGGTATACCCAAGCCCCTATTGTATATCAGGACAATTCTTTCTGCAACTCTTCCAGTAATTTTTTCGAGCGGGATGACATTCTTTCTGGCACTTCAATAGTATAAATCACATATAGATCTCCCTTGCGGGATTGCTGAGGATACACAATTCCATGATTGCGTAGTCGCACAGTTGTCCCACTTTTCGTACCGGGGCGAACGCGAAGTGTTACTGGCGCTTCCAATGTGTCTACGGTCAACTCTCCTCCTAATGCAGCAAGTGGAAATGATATCTTTTTTTCAATATAGACATCTTGTCCCTCTCTTCTAAATCGAGCGTCTGGACGGACTCTCACGAGAACATCAAACTCTTCAAATCTTATCTTCATTCCATCATCCACTCCTGCTGGAATTTTAATCGTATGATTTTTTCCTTGAATTACTGTTTCTTTTGCAGTTCCTCGCACGGCTTCTTGAAATGAAAGCTCCATTTGATAGACATCTCTACGTTTTCGCGCTCTTCCCCCAGATCCGCCAAATCCAAAAAACTGTTCAAAAATTTCCGAGGGATCTATTCCACCAAAATCGGCATTTCCAAAAGGACTTTGTCCTTGGCCCCATGAATATGTGGAGCTCTGCTGCTGCCCAGCTTGAGAATGACTACCATAACCGCCCCTTTCAAATCCATCTTTACCGTATTGATCGTACATTTCTCTTTTTTTAGTATCTGAAAGAACTTCATAGGCTTTATTGATTTCTTTTATTTTTCCTAAAGCTTCAGGGGATTTGTTTCTGTCTGGATGCCACTTCAATGCCTGCTTGCGATATGCAGTCTTTATTTCGGAGTCAGATGCTCCCTTTTTTATTCCAAGTAATTCGTAATAGTCCATATACTGCAAAATGACGGAGGGAACAACCTTTCGATTGTTCCCACCAATGTAACTAATTCAACCGATTTAACTGATTTAACTCACTACCTGCCCTTCTTCTACGTTCTTTTTCTCTTCACCTGGCTTTGCATCTGCTTTTGGTTCTGCGGCACCTGCCTCAGGAGCCTGTCCTGAGCTTGTCGAAGGATCTTGCCCTGAGCCTGCCGAAGGGTCATCTTTCTTATACATATACTGTCCAATCTTTTGCAACTCATCAGAGAGCTCGGTTGTTTTTTTCTCGATATCTTCTTTACTTCCTTTTTCTGATACTTCTTTGAGTTCCTTAATCTTTTTTTCAATCGTTTCTTTAAGCTCTTTTGGCGCTTTATCTCCTACATCTTTAAGAGATTTTTCTGAGGTGTAGACAAGATTATCTGCTTTATTTTTTACTTCAACTTTTTCTTTTTCATCCTTATCTTTTTCTGCATTTTGCTCCGCTTCAGTCTTCATCTTCTCAATTTCATCCTTGGTAAGGCCGGTTGATCCTGTGATTTTGATTGCTTGCGTTTTGCCCGTTGCTTTATCTTTTGCTGTTACGGTAACAATTCCACTTGCATCTATATCAAAAGCAACCTCAATCTGAGGAACGCCGCGAGGAGCTGGGGGAATTCCGTCCAGTATAAATCGTCCCAAAGATTTATTATCTTTTGCTAATGCACGCTCTCCCTGTAGGATATGTATCTCAACTTGCGTTTGATTATCTCCTGCTGTAGAGAATATTTCAGAACGAGAGGTTGGAATTGTTGTGTTTCTCTGGATAAGAGGTGTCGACACACTTCCTAATGTCTCCACTCCCAAGGTGAGCGGAGTAACATCCATTAAGATGACGTCCTTTGTTTCTCCTGTTAATATTCCTCCTTGAATAGCAGCTCCAATGGCCACCACTTCATCAGGATTTACTCCTCTATTAGGCTCTTTTCCGAAGAACTCTTTTACTTTATCGTATACTTTTGGCATACGAGTCATCCCTCCAACAAGTACCACTTCATCGATCTTCTTGACGTCAATTTTTGCATCTTTCAAACAAGCCTTAACTGGCTCAAATGATTTATCGATAAGTCCCCCCACAAGTTGCTCCAACTTTGCACGAGAAATCTTAACTACCAAGTGGAGAGGATTGCTATCTTTCACTGTAACAAAGGGAAGATTCACTTCTGCTTCCATTGATGATGAAAGTTCAATTTTTGCTTTTTCTGCAGCATCTCTTAATCGTTGTAATGCTTGTTTATCAAGACGCAAGTCTATGCCGTTTTCTTTCTTAAATTCATCCGCAAGAAAGTCTAAGATAACTTTATCAAAATCATCTCCTCCTAAATGAGTATCGCCGTTTGTTGCTTTTACCTGAAACATTCCTTCTCCCAGTTCAAGCACTGTAACATCAAACGTGCCTCCACCCAAGTCGTATACGACGATTGTGTGTGAGTGCTGCTTATCAAGTCCATAGGCAAGAGCCGCCGCTGTTGGTTCGTTTATGATACGAACTACCTCAAGTCCTGCAATTTCACCAGCCTGCTTGGTCGCTTGTCTTTGTGCATCATCAAAATATGCTGGAACGGTAATAACTGCTTTTTCGACTTTTTCTCCCAAATAGCTTTCTGCATCAATTTTAATCTTTTGCAGTATCTGTGCTGAAATTTCCTGTGGTGTATATGTCTTTCCATCTACTTCGACATCGGCCATGCCATCTCTTCCTTCTTTAATGGTATAAGGAAGCCATTTTTTATCTTGTTGTACTGAAGCATCGCTAAAACGTCTTCCTACTAATCTTTTTACAGAAAAGATGGTATTTTTTGGATTGATTACCATCTGACGTTTTGCCACATCTCCCACAACTCGTTTTACAGGATCCACAACTGAAGGAATAGTATTTCTTCCTTCCTGTGAATGAATTACTTTTGGCTTTCCTCCCTCCATAACAGAGACACATGAGTTTGTTGTACCAAGATCGATTCCGATTATTTTGGACATAGTTTTAAAATATAATTAATAAAAATTTAAACCTTTTTTTCTACCTTCTTTGAAACGGTCACTTGAGCAATTCGTAACAACTGACCGTTATAGGTATATCCCTTTCTCAAAACAGAAAGCACCATACCATCTTCCTCTCCTTCTTTCATATCTATCACCTCTGCCGTATAGGGGTCATATACTTTATTTATCACATCTAGCTCTTCAAGCCCTTCATTCTTAAGCATTTTGTCAAATGAGTCCTTCACATGTGCTAAATTCACATCTTTCACAAAAGCCTCAGCTCTTTCCAAATCATCCAGGAAAGTCAAAAGCTTGAGAATAACATTTTTATTAGCAATTTTTGTCCACTCAACTCGTTGATCTTGCACGCGTCTTTCAAGATTTTGATAATCGGCCATTGCACGTAAATATTTAGATTTATTTTCTTCTACTTGCTTCTTTAGCTCTGCACACTGAGCACATTCTTGTATATTCTCCTCTGTACTGCTGACTTCAGGCTGAATATCTTCCTTTATTTTTTCTTCAGGTTTTTTTATTTTATCCATTTATTGATTCTGTAATTATTAATGTGTTTGTGTGGACTGATTTCAACTGATTTCAACTGATCTCAGCTAAGCAATAACCCCTAGCTTCTGTTCCCTCATCATTTCCTCAAGTAGAGTTGAAAAGTATTTTACTTGAGGAGCGATAAGGTCATAGTGCATGCGTTTAGGTCCCACTACCCCAATAATTCCTTTTACGCTATTCGCTTCAAATTCACCAAAGATACTTGCACAAGAGTCGTAGATAGGATCTGCATATCCCTCATCTCCTAACACAAAATAGATATCATGCCCCTCTGTCGCTCCAAATTTATTTAAAAGCCTTTCCCAATATTCCATTTGTTCTAACCTCTGAAATACTTGTCTTTCCATTTCGCGGTTTATGTATTCTTGTATATTAAGCAGGTTCGCAAGACCGGCAAAATAAATATCTCCCGTGTTGGTGGTTGCGATTGATACGAGCCCCGTTCTATGCGCAAGTACTCTTGTAGCTTGAGTAAGGAGCTTGTGCATTTCTCCTCGCTCATCCCATACACTATTCTTGTAAGCTACTTCATCGGCCGTAGACATATCTTTCTGCTTCATTATCTTGTTTATGTACAGCCTAAAACCCTTAGGAGATGGAATTCTTCCTGAGGAAAAATGGGATTTCACAATATATCCTTTTTTTGCCAACACCACCATTTCATTTCGTATTGTTGCTGGAGATACTCCCAACTTATACTTTTTTTCCAAAATTTCGCTTCCAACCGGCTCTCCCGTATCGGTGTGTTCTTGAATGATTACCTTGAGTATTTCGAGTTGTCGTGCTGTCAGATCGTCCATAAATGACTTGCCGCTCCGTAGCTCTTAATTGTGTGAGCGAAGGACGGTTAGCAATAATATACCAACTCTGCTAATGCTTGTCAACAGGTATTTTTGCTATACTAGTCTCATGTACGAAAAATATGTGTCAATTCTTTCAGTTGGGGCCTTTATTTTCAACAAAAAGAATGAGCTTCTTATAGTGAAAAAATCTTCAAATGAGCAGATTGATGCGGGCTTATGGACTATACCGGGAGGAAAAATCTATCCTCAAGAACATATTGTTGATGGGTTAAAGCGAGAAGTTCTTGAAGAGGTCGGTTTAGAAATAGCCTCATTTCAGTGGATTGGAGAAGATGTGTTTGAAGACCAAAATGCCATGTTTCATGCAGAACATTTTTTATGTAAGACAAACACTCTATCGGTGGTCCTTGAGGACAAACTTACTGAATATAAGTGGATTTCTGGGTTAAAAGATATTAAAAGTCTCCCCTTTGCAGAAAATATAAAAAAAAGAATTATTGAAATATTTACGAAACTCATATGATAATCGGGGCACATCTTTCTATTGCAGGCGGATACCATAAGGCATTGGAAAGAATAAAAGATATTGGAGGAAATTGTCTTCAGATATTCTCTGCCTCGCCTCGGGGTTGGAATAGAGCTACCCTCACCGATGAAGCAAAGCATCAATTCCTTGATACGAAGACCTCACTCAAGATTGAGGATATATTTTTCCACGCATCCTATTTAGTCAACCTTGCAGACGATGGAAGAATCGGAGATGAATCAAAGAAATCTCTTATTGCTGAGCTATTAGTAGCATCCCAGCTCGGCATTATAGGGAGCATTGTCCATATCGGTTCATTCAAGGGAAATCTGCCTGCTGTATGGGATGTTTCTCAAGACAGAAAATATAGTGTCTTGATTAATAATATAAATGAAGTATTAACACACACCCCTCAAGATACGTTTTTAATCATAGAAAATGCAGGAAACAAAAAAATAGGACAAAACCTAGATGAAATCGCCTCAATTATAAAAGATGTGAACAATGAGCGATTAAAAGTATGTCTTGACACCTGTCATCTTTTTTCGGCTGGTTATGACCTATCAACTCAAAAAAAACTTGACTCATTCCTATTGGAGTTTGATACAAAAATAGGATTGGAAAAATTGGTTGTTTTTCATATTAACGATAGTCGCGATCCATTTAATTCTGGTCGCGATAGACATGAAAATATTGGCGAAGGCACTCTCTCACTCAATCCTTTCAAACTGCTTATTCACGACAAAAGGACTCGAAACCTGCCCTTTATTATCGAAACTCCGGGGTTTGATGGAAAGGGACCAGATAAAAAAAATATAGATATATTAAAATCGCTTGTTTGATTTCATTTGTAGAGACGTGATTAATCACGTCTCTACAATCGTCATTACGAGGGTATAATAAGGTAATGATTACTTTACCCTCACCTGTCACCGACTTCATGAATACTATCCGTAAAAACGGTTTTGAAGTGTATGTGGTGGGAGGAGCAGTGCGCAATCTTCTTTTGAATAAGCAGGTTACTAATTGGGACTTTAATACCAATGCTACACCTGAAGATATTCAAAAAATATTTCCTGATCATTTTTATCACAACGTGTATGGAACTGTTACCGTAAAAACTGGTGAAGACCTCTTTGAAATAACCCCCTACCGTAAAGAGTCAAACTATACAGATAATAGACATCCAGAAAAAATAGAGTGGGCAAAAACTATTGAGGAAGACTTGGCAAGACGCGACTTCACCGTAAACGCCATGGCTTTTAATGGAGAGAAAATCATTGATTTATTTGAAGGAGAAAAACACATACAAGAAAAGAAGATAGTTGCAGTAGGAAATCCAGACATTCGATTTCAAGAAGATGCTCTTCGACTTATGCGAGGTGTGCGTTTCGCTTCCCAACTAGGATTCCTCATTGATGAAGAAACACAAAAAGCGATGACCCGTAATGCAGAGCTTATTTCTCATATTTCGTGGGAGCGCATTCGTGATGAGTTGCTCAAAATATTAGCGAGCGACCATCCGTCTGAAGGAGTTCTATTTCTCAAAAATACTGAAATTCTAAAACATATACTTCCTGAGCTCGACGCTTGTTTTGCTATTCAACAAAAAAGCCCCAATCGTCATCATATCTATGACGTGGGAACACATCTTGTTATGGCACTAAAAAACTGTCCATCAACAGACCCTATAACTCGTTTTGCCGCATTGATGCATGATATTGGAAAAGTGGGAACATTTCATAAAGACGAAGAATCTCAACAAATAACATTTTATAATCATGAGGTTGTGGGAACCATACAAGCAAAAAAAATTGCAGAGCGGCTTCGCTTTTCAAATGAACAAAAGGAAAAGTTTGTCCGATTAATTGAGTTTCACCAATTTACGGTGATTGAGGATCAAACCGATAAAGCAGTCCGCCGATTTATTCGCGATGTGGGAAAAGAATACATTCAAGATATGTTGGATGTGCGTACCGCAGACCGTATCGGCTCTGGAGCAACCCCTACTTCTTGGCGTCTCGATTTATTTAAAAAACGAATTATTGAAGTGCAAAAGGAGCCTTTTACGGTAAAAGATTTGAAAGTGAATGGACTTGATGTAATGAAAATTAAAAACATCAAACCGAGTAGAGAAGTAGGCGATATTCTTGATGCTCTATTTGAAAAAATAATTAATGGAGAGGTGAAAAATGAGAGAGAAGATCTTCTTGCAGCTCTGAGTGCTTCTTAACCTTCTTCAAGTTTTATGATTTCAATTCCTGGCTCTTCATAGGGGTGAGCTTTTTTTATTGCTCCGATAACTGATTTTAGTAATGATTTTTCGCAGCGGAACTCAATTGATTCTTCATTTACCTCTTCTAGTTTCCCCACTTCACCAATTGCTGGATGAGCACCTTTCAAGGGTAAAAATCTACCCACTCCTTTAGTGCTGAAACTACAAAATCCATAATTACCGATTGTTCCACCACCAGCTTTTCCAATAGCGTCCCGAACCTTATCAGCACTTGCCACAGGAACATGTACAGTCACTCGAAAATATGTTAGTTTCATGGTGTTATTGTAATATACTTTTTTCTTGCCCAACATAGGAGCTTTCCCCATGTCCTGGATAAATCGTTGTTTCTTCTGGCAATGTAAGAATGTTTCTTAATGAACTCCATAAATCCTTTTTGTTGCTATAGGATAAATCTGTTCGTCCAATTGCCCCCGCAAATAATGTATCGCCGGTAAAGAGAGCTGCCTCTTCAGGAAAGTAAAAACAAACTCCCCCAGGCGTATGACCAGGCGTTTCAATCATTTGCAACTTGAAATTTGCAACTTGCAACTTTTTTGCAGATATATATTCTATATCTTTTGGAGGAATAATAATTTGTTTATGTCCAAGAAAATGTTCAGCAGTACTTTCTAGTCGTTCAATAAGAAACCTATCTTTCTTATGAATATAAAAAGGTACGTTAAAACTCATCTGAATCTCCCCTACCGCCATCACATGATCAAAATGGCCATGTGTAGCAAACAATCCTACCAGTTCTAAGTTTAATATCTGAATCTTCTCAAGGAGAAAGCTTGCATCATCGGCAGGATCGATTAAAAGAGCTTTTCCATCATTTTCAAGAAGATAGCAATTTGCTTGAAGTTCTCCGAGCGAATAGGTATGTATTCTCATAAGAAATGAATAGGATACGGTATCCATCCTTGTGCAGCTTCTCTCGCAAGCCAACACCACACCTCTTTTTTCCGTAAATCAAATACCATGCGAGCAAGGGTTTTACTTGTTCTCTCATTGTTTGAAGGGAGACTTGTCACGCTTTCCAATAGATTCATCATGTCTTGTGCGGTATTTACAGAGCCTACTAACTCCGTAGCTTTATCGAAGCGTTCCCTGCTATTTCCGGGATTTGCCACATCCTCATGAATAGAAAGATCGGTTAAGTAATGATTTGTATGAACAAAAGGAAGAGAGGGTTTAATCAATTCTGCAAATCGTGCAGTCGACTCAATATTTATCACTTCTCCCTGAAGGTTTGCTAATGTATGACTATAGCCCGCAGCTCGTTTCATTTTTTTTATTTTTTCATAATCATTTATGGGATGTATTGTCTCCGAAAGCCAGCGTGCAATTATGTTGCTGGGGATTCCCACCTGTATATCTTTTTGGTGGAGGGTGTTTATTGTTTGAACATATCCATGAGAGTTGATTCCACATGCATCCCCTCCCAAACCGTTGGAATAGTAAAGCTCAAGAATAGTAGTGCCTCGTATTGTTTTTTCAAGAAGTGAGATCCGCTCTGTTAAATAATCAAAGTTGTCCTCGTTATGTCCAACAATCATCCCATCAGCAGAAAATACAGAGGTGCATTTTTCAGGGATCATATCGACAGTAGTGTAAAGATACATCAGCCAAAAATTCCCAAACTCAACCCCGAGTCCATTTGCATATCCTTTTAACTCTTCAATATACTGCGGAAAGGTTTCATTTGTTAGACGTAGATATAGTTGAGAATTTGTGACAAGTATCTTATGTGATGCGGCTTTCTCAAGTAAGTCTTGATACGATTTAAAATACTGCTCCTTAAATAATTTGGCCAGCTTATACCCCAGCTCAAAATGTGAGCGTGCTTTCACTTGATGATAGTTCAGGTGAGTCATTCTTTTTTTCTTTTTTCAAGCAAAATCAACAAAGGAGTGGCAACAAATGGGGATGAGTATGCTCCCGTAACTGTCCCAATCCACAACGCTGCAATAAAGAATCTAATTGTTGCTCCCCCCATGAGAAGCAGTGCAGATAACATAAAGAAAATCGTAAGAGAATTATTGATCGATCGCACCATTGTTTCGCTTATTGCCTTATCTGCAAGATCTTCAATTGAAGCTTTATTACTTGATGTTTTTAAATACTCCCGTATTTTATCGAAAATAACGATCGTATCATGCACGGAAAATGACATCGTGGTAAGCAAAGCCGTGACAAACATCAGATCAAATTCTGCACCAAAAAAATAAGAAAGAAGAGAGTATGTTCCCAACAAGACAAAGAAGTCGTGACCCATCGCAAGTACAGCCGCAAGCGCAAAATTAAATCCTTTGAAAGAAAAACTCATATAAAGCAGTATTCCTGCAATGGCTAAGAGTGCCGCAACAATTGTCTTTTGGCCCGTTTCTTTCCCCAGGGTTGGTCCCACAGTTTCATATCGAAGCGTAGTAACTATATTTTTATTTATTTTTTTTATTTCTTCCTGTATTTTGCTTTCCTGAGCATCGGTAAGAGCATTTGTTTGAATATTGAGAATGTTACCCTGTACTCCTATATGGACTACCTTTAATTTCATAGAGGTAAGAATTTTTTCAACATCCTTTGGAGTAATGGTATTTTTTAGCTTGTAACTCATGGTAGTTCCCCCCGTAAAGTCTATCGAGTATCTATATCCAAATCGAAATAATGAAAATAAACCAGAAACGATTACAATCGTTGAAATCAGTACGTATAACCACGTGTATTTATGAAAGCGAATCATATTTCTTTTTTATAAAATGTTTGTATTAATCTTTTTGTAATAACAACGCCGGTAAACAAACTTGTTGCAACTCCAATTCCTAGAGTAAGAGCAAACCCTCTTACCATGCCAAATTGAGGGAGGAATTCCCAGTTGAGAGGATTAAATAAGATAAACGCAACAAGCATTGTGGTGATATTTGCATCTTTGATAGCATCAAGTGCCCGTCCAAATCCCAAGCGAATTGATGTTTTAAAGTCTTTCCCTTTTCTTTGCTCTTCTTTTATTCGTTCAAAAATAAGAATATTTGAGTCCACTGCCATACCAATGGAAAGAATAAAACCAGCGATCCCGGGAAGCGTTAATACCACAGGAATCGCTCTGAACATCGCAAATGAAAGCATTCCATAGAGAGCAAGTGCACCAGTTGAAATAACGCCAAGTTTTCCATAATAGCCAATCATAAAAATACACACCATCAAAAGCCCTATGCCTCCCGCAATAACGCTTTTTTGTACATCCTCCGCCCCGAGGCTTGGACCAATATTTCTCTGCTCAATAAGCTGAATAGGAAGAGGTAATGCTCCAGAATTAATTGCAATGGCTAATTTTTTTGCTTCATCAGTTGTAAAGGACCCCGTGATAACAGCACTTCCATCGGTTATTTTCTGCTGCACCGTAGGGGCCGAGATGGGAAAGTAGTCCAAGAAAATTCCAACTGGCTTTCCGATATTTCTTCCCGTAACTTCTGCAAACAATTTTGCTCCCTGTGTGGTAAAAGTAAGTGACACCTGGGGCTTCCCATCCTCCTGATTAAATACAACGGCAGCTTTCTTAATATGTTTTCCATTCATTCCGGTATCTTTATTGAGCCTCTCCATAAGAGATGCTGTTGTGGCTATTTTGGGATCAAGCGGTCCTTCTTCGATAAATCGAAGTTGAGCCGTTTGACCAATGAGTGCCACTGCCTGTGATACATTTTCAAGCCCTGGCAAATCTACGGTTATCCGCTGCTCACTCCCAGATTTGATATTTTGGACAAGGGGTTCAGAAACGCCGAAATAATTTACGCGTTTTTCAATGATATCCCGCGCCGATGCAAGAGCATCTTTTACATCCTCTGCCTTCACTCCTTTTAAATCTACCTTGAATACAAGATGGCTTCCCCCCTTTAAATCTAATCCTAACTTTGTTTTAAATTCTTTTTTAATCGATAACCCAAGTATTGTTGTGTTGATAGAAATAGGATTGATGGTGAAATTTATTTTTGACTTATTAACATTAAATTTTACTGGTATATTTTCTGGCAAACACAACCCAATAAGAAGTACTAAAAGGACAATATAGATAAATCGACGGCTATTCATAGGTTATTTCATGAGTTCTTCTTCAGAACCACAAATCATAATTTTTGGTGTACGTAAAAATCTCCATAAAAAGGGATCGTTATTCCGCTTTCGAAAAACAAATTCATCTTCAGTCATTACGGTATAGTCAATTTGTCTTCCGCTTGTCTCTTCCATACGTTTTATAAACGCTTCAATTTCCGGAATGATAATCATTCCCACAAGCAAAAAGTATACCTCATCTTTTTTAATTGGTTGTTGTTTTATGAATTTTATTGATAAAGAAGCAAATTTTATTTTGCCCAAACGGGGAGCATTTTCATGTACTGCTTGAGGAAATGAGCTCATCTTCGCAAAGATACGCAAAAATTCTTCATAAAAAATGTAAGACTTATTGAGTGTATAAAAAGATTTATTCAATCTTTTTTCTTTAAAGAGTATTTTTGCTTTTTCAAGAATATCCAACTCTCTTTTTACTGCATTTACTTCCTCATCAACTGCTCGAACGATATTTCTCAAATAATACATCTCGGTATGATGAGTAAAAAACAGACCTAGAATTTTTCTTCGTGTCTTTGAGGGAATGACTGCTGATAACATATTTTGCTCACTATTAATACGTAACCTTATTGCCAATTGGCAGTATTTCTACGAATACTTTCCCTTTCACAATCTCAATTTCCTTATCTTTTTCATCATACCATTTCATTCTCGAGTCAGAATCAGCCTTTTTCCATGTTGCTTTTATTGCATTCCCATTTTGGAACACGAGAGCATCTCCTTCACCTGCTAAATCATATAAAATATGACCGCCTTCATAGCCATCATTTGCAGGAGTTTCGTCAGCGAACACAACTACGATATTTTTTGCGTCGAGCTGTTTGCCTGTGTTTTTATCTAGATGAGGTTTTCCTCCATTGACGCGCAGATAGGTATTTTTTTTACTATCATAATTCCATACTACGGAAAAATCATTTGCAAATGAAGTCCAAAAGCCTAAAGAAATTTTATTTACTTTTCCTCGACTCCCAACAGTTGCATCATCAGCAAACTTCCATGGTTCAAATGTTTTATCCCATGCGGTTCCCTCTTCATCAACATTGGTTAAGAGGCGTTTTGTTTTTGCATAATCCCAGAGTTTTGAAGTTGAAGAATAGACGGTATGTTCTGTTGCGACTCCTGGAAGTCTTTCATAATCTCTCCAGAAATAGGGGAACGGTACACCGAATTGATTCAAGTCATTATAGGAGTCCCATCCAATTCTTCGAATGATTCCAAGTGCATCTGCTTTTGCTCCATTATCACATCCAGATCCTGTTGTCTCATCACAGTTTGCTCCCCCAACGTGTCCATACAGAGGATATTCTCCATACTCACGAAGCATATTCATAAAATGAACTCTTGCAGAACGTACCGGTCCAACAAATGGTGCATCTGCACAGTAAAAAAGTGCGAGAAATCTTGTGATTCCGCCTTCTGCTACAGCTTCATAGATTACATCAGCAGATGAGAGCCCTGATTGTGGTCGTGCTTCTTTATGATTCTCTATCATTATGCCAAGTGGTCTTCTCGTCACCCATTTATCTTTTTGAGCCACCGTCATCATTTGTCCATTGATAGGACACATTTCCGTTTTTGGTTCAGTTGATTCTTCTTCAACAGCAGTTGTTGTTTTTTTTGCAACTGTCGCTTGTTTTGAATTTTGAATCATTGACATCACCCCATAGGTACTTCCAAATGAAAGAGCTCCTAACAGAATTGCCAAACCAATTGTTTTTTTAATATCCATAAGAATACATCGTACAGAAAATTAGTAATAGAATCTATTCGGCTTTTTTTATGGCCTCTCGTTCCTCATTTGTTAATTCAAGAGTTTCCCCTTTTCCTTCTTTTATTTTTTTTGAATATACTCGTACACCATCGGGAATATACACAAAATCGAGGACTATGCCATTGTGAAGGTCGTTCAACAATGCGATAACAAAACTCTTTTCTCCCTCTGTTTTTCCTAATGCATGGAACTGCACTATTCCTATTTTACGATACATATGAGCAGATGCAATCTGAAGTTCTTGTAATTTTTTTTCGAGGTGTTCTGCCTTGATTTCGCTCTTTTCCGTCTCTCGGAGGAGCATATCGAGGATTCCATCAATCGAGTGTGCACCAGATCTTTTTGATAGTCTTCTATAATGATTCTGGAGCTTTATGACAATAAATGTTACCATTACAAGCCACCCAAACATAAAGGCCATTGCGATATTGAGAACCATAGCTTTCATTTTATCCACTTTACAAAGGGCTGTCAATATGATTACAATTACTCCATGCCTAAAAAGACACGAATTCAAAAGCTTCGCAACCAGATAAAAGTTAGTGATTCTTCCACTGGTGCACAAACTGCCGTTCTTTCAAATGATTTTTTAACTGTGGATCCACTATTCAAAAAAGATTTATTAAAGAGTATTTTATTTGCGGTGTGCATAACTGGATTTGAAATTGCATTATATTTCGTTTATTATCTGCGTGTATTTGAAAGGAGGTGAATAACCCTATGACAACATCAATGTATTGCGTAAAATGTAGAGCAAAAAAAGACGTATCTGATCCAGAAAAAGTTACCATGAAAAATGGTAAACCAGCAATGAAATCAAAATGCCCAGACTGTGGAACAGGCATGTACAAAATTGGATCAAAGTAAGATCTAAGTACCATCCAAAACAAAAGCCATTCTGTAACAAGAATGGTTTTTGTTTTATACTCCTATAGATTTAGCTTTAGGCATTATGTAATATTACTTATTATGTCAAATGGTGCTGAAGAAAAAAGTCAACTGCCGAATAGTCCAACTCAAAAAACGAAAGAAATAAGACCAACTCCTCAAGTAGATAAATTGAAACCTCCTCTTAGTAAGGCGAAAAATACATCACCTCAAACACCTGAGTTAGGTCGTCTTCAATTTTCACACTTTTCAAAAATAATGACGTCAGTAACCACAAATCTTGAGAGACATCAGCCATTAGAAGGCTCAATGGATGGAGTTGATTATAAATTAACATATCTTGGAGGAAATCATGGATTTGCTTGTCGAGTAGAACTTCGTGAGAATGGATTGGATCCATTTAGTTGTATTATTAAAAATAACTTACAGGACGTTAATGGATTTACAAACAACACTCCTGAGTATCAGGTAATTCAAAAATATGTTCCTACTGTATATGGAACATTTGGTGAATGGTTTGCAGCCGAAGAACTCAAGGGCATTCAAGGTTATAAAGGTGAGACATTCAAAGAAGCACTTATTGCTCATCCACAACTTCTCGATTTATACGCTCAAAACGTTCATGATTTAATTATAACAACTAGTAGAGATAGATTAACTTTTAGGGATGTTGATTTCGTTCACGGTCGAAATTGTATGATTGACCCAGAAACGGGAGGGGTAAGATTGATTGAACAAACCAATGTTGGACACTCTGTCTATCATGAAAAGGAGTTGGTTACAGAGGCTTTATTTTCTATACTACAGAAAATTGAAACCCAAATCCCGTATACTGCTGATGTAGCGTTTGAAGTTGCACGAAGAATCATTCAGAGTAATAAACCAGAGGATTTATTTATTCAAAAAAGACAAATACAGCCAGATCATCCATCTTGGGGAATGACAAATAGTGTATGTATCGATCCCTATCCAAATGAAAAAGAAATATTACAAAATCCCTTACAGAATATGGATAAAGTCTTAGATTATGACATCAATTATGATTCTGGTGAGGGTTGCAAGGTTAACCCAGATCTAATTACTATTCTACAGAGAGGTGATAAAGAAGAGTTTTTGAAGTTTGTTAGTGAAAAAAGAAAGTTTAAAACAAAAATTGTTACACCCTCTGATCCACGGAGCACCCCCATTATTTTAAAATCTAATGAGGTTATGGGGAAAATTCTACCAGAATAGTCTTATACTAATGGAAATTCTTCTATTTTTGTAAACTTTCTTCCTTCGCAATTTTTACCACTTGAATACAAAGTAAGTGCATTTACAGGATAAGAAATAGCAATATCCATTCTCTCCATAGTTTTTCTTAAAAGGAAAAATTGTTGCTTGGAAGAGCGAGGAGCACGACCAATGCAAGTGTGGAATACAAATTCCCTTTGTTTTACAAAAGTGGGATACGTTGTTTCGAGTGAATGAACGATTTCATCAATTGCCTTCTCTCTTCGATAGGTCATATGAAGCACAAGCTCTGTTGTCTGAAACATCCCAAGCCCCACTCCATATAAAGTAAACCTTTTTTTATCAAACAGAGTTGTTTTTATAGACTCCTTAAGCACCTCCACGTCCTCTACCTCCCCAAAAAACTGGAATGTAGCATGATACGAATCAGGATGAGTCCATCTAAATGAGGGATATTTCCTAATAAGCGGAATAATTTGTTTATAGAGCGACTCGCGCTCGAGTTGTGGGAGCTCAATCCCTAAAAATAGGCGCATAGGTGATAAGGCTTGAACTGGAAAATGATGATAAATAGGGAATTAACAATAATTTTGCATTAATCATTTCGGCAAATGCTTTTTTCTGAGACTCTCTGGAATCCCCTTCGGTTAGAGCAATGAGAGAAGGATGAATTTCTTTCACAATTCTTTCGTAGTCGGTATCAGGATTCTTCAGTAAGGGCAATAGTATAACATAATCCACGTATCCGAGCGCTGCTAAAATTTCTGCTCGCTGTTGTTGGGTATGTACGGGTATTTTCTTTTTCACTTGAGAAATAAATTCGTCTGACTCCAAAAGAAGAACTAAAATATCCCCCGCTGAACGAGCTTTTTGCATAAACTGCACATGTCCATAATGGAGTATGTCAAAACATCCACCCGCTAATACTATTTTTTTTGTTTTATCTAAAGCACTATTCTTCAATGAAGACAGAGACAAGATTTTATGATCAAAGTTCATTATATAATTATACAGTATGACTCGTACTCAATTTATCACAGAACAAGCAACTCAAAAACAGAAAGTTCTTATTGTGACAGAAGAAAATGATGTATTTATCAAAAAACTCAAAGGCCATCTTACGTCTCATGATATGCACGTATTCATTTCTTCCCATATTCCAGAGGATGTATCTCAGTTTGAATTTTGTTTTGTAGTGGGCCCCGGGAATAAATTGAAAAGAGCACACCTTTCTATCCCTGTAATATATATTGCATTTCATACTCATAAGAAAAAGAGTCATGCAACGACGCTCTCACAAAATTCCAAACTCATCAATATTATTGGGGGGGCTGAATACGGCGTTTCCCAACTACAAACTATTATTTGGTTTGCTGTTTCTCAAGAGAAGAGGGAACTTGTACTTACACTTGAATCGGCATTTGAGCCTGCACCCAAACCAAAGCAACAAAAAAAAATCCAAAGACAGTTTTTATTTCCTATTCATTTGCTTCGATTATTGGGATGGATATTGGTTGTCTGTTATTTGTTTTCCTTCTGGATCCCGCTTGGCATAACAAGCATCTACACATTTAAATCTGCAAAACAAATACAATCGAACAATCTTTTGGAGGCAAAAAAAATAAATGAATCTAAAAAGCCTTTTCATGCAGTCGCCTCCCTGCTTTATAGCTCCGTTCGACCAGTCTATCTTTTTTTCTCTCTTGCACAGTTTCCGGACGATCTCTTCATCGTTAACGAGACTGAAACTCAATTAATCACTACTTTGGGGAAACTTCTTGAAGAATCTCGTATTTTTTCCCGCCTCGTCCTTTTACCAACACGCAATGCAAAAGTCGCTCAATCAACACGTCTTCACTTTAATGAAATACAAAAACTCATTACTCAGTCAGAAGAACAAATACTTACCATTTATCGAAAAGTTCCTCCCTATTTTCTTTCAAATAGCACTAAAACGGAGTTTCAAAAAGGGATATCTCAGCTGCGCAAAGCAAAAAAAGTATTCGCCCTTCTGCCTGATATCTTAGGAGAAAAAGAAGAGCAGAACATTCTTCTTTTATTTGCAAACAATATGGAGCTTCGTCCGGGAGGTGGTTTTATTGGATCTTACGGCGTATTAAAAACAAAGGATTTTGGTGTAAGCGAGTTTACGATTTTTGATGTCTATGATGCGGATGGACAACTCACCGCTCATGTAGTCCCTCCCCCCCCTATTCGAGATTATTTAAGTCAACCCCACTGGTTTTTAAGGGATAGTGCTTTTTTCCCTGATTTTTATGATACTTATCAGCAAGCAAGTTTTTTTTTGAAGCAGGAGATGGGTCTTAGCTCTTGGAACGGAGCAGCTCTTATCACGACTTCTGCGGTAAAAGAGGTAATCGGAGCCTTTACCGAGGTTATTTTACCCGACTACAATGAAAAAATTACAAAAGATAATTTTTACATCAAAACTCAATATTATGTAGAACATGATTTTTTCCCCGGTTCAACACAGAAAAAAAGCTTTCTTTCTTCTCTTGTAAAACAACTTCTTTCGCAGCTTGAGCTTGCCAATCCCCTACTTCTTAGCTCGGCAATTGTGGAAGGATTTGATCAAAAAAATATGGTTCTATTTATGAATAATGAAAAACTTCAAAAGAATCTTGATGAACTCTTCTGGAGCGGACGGCTTGCCACACCTTTTTGCCCTGAAACAGCGAAAAATAATTGCTATGCAGATTTTCAATTTGCACTGGACGCAAATCTAGGGGTAAATAAAACAAACTTTTTCATTGATAAATCATACGACGTAAAAACAACCATCGATGAGGATGGCCTCACTACCACTAATCTCTCGCTTACTTATATAAACAACTCTCTTTCTGATGTTTTTCCAGGAGGGAGCTATAAAAATTACTTTCAAATCATCCTTCCTGCAGACTCACTCCTTATAGGGACTCAAATAGATGGTCAACTTCTCTCTTCCTACGACTCAGAAACAGGAAAAAATAAGATGATTGGATTTCTTATTGAAATCCCTCCTCAAGGGAAGAAAACGATAACTATTTCGTATTCTTCCTCAATTAAATTTAAAAAGGGGAAAGCTATTTATCAGCTTGTACTCCAAAAACAAATTGGGGCATTGTCGCATGATGTTCATTTTTCCCTAAGCCTCCCTAAAAATATGAATCTTTTGAATACAAATTTTTCTCCCCTTGTGAAAAATAGCCTAATCCTCTATAATACTGACTTGTCGACCGATCGAGTATTTTTTATTGAATTATTGAAAGAACAACTATGAAAAAAGCAGAGACAGGTGTCAAAAAAACAGTTCTTGCTGCAACAGTGAGAACAGTGTTTGGTAAAAAAAATAAGAACCTTCGAAAGGAAGGGCTTCTTCCCGCAAATATTTATGGAACGAATTTTCCTTCACAGGCAATTTCCGTAAATTATATTGAATTTAAGAGAATGTTTAGAATGGTTGGAGAAACGGGTATTGTCTATATTAAAACAGAAAAAGACGAAATCCCAACTCTTATTACCTCCATTCAAAGAGATCCACTTGAAGGATTGGTTCTTCATGCAGATTTCCGAAAAGTAGATTTGACCAAAAAAATTGAAGCTGTTGTGCCTTTGACCTTTGTTGGAGTTGCACCAGCCGCAAACGCAGGAGGAGTGGTTCTTACTCAAACAGATAAAGTCACCGTTGAAGCTCTTCCACAAGACATTCCAAATCATATAGAAATAGACTTGAGTGTATTAAAGGAAATTGGCGCAGAAATCAAAGTGTCAGATATTCCAGTACATGCAGGATATACCATCAAAACTGAAGGATCAAAAGTACTTGTATCCGTAGCAGCACATAAAGAAGAAAGCGTCATCGCAGAAACAACAGCAGCCGCAACACCAGAAGTATTAACAGCCAAGCCAGATGCAGCTGTTGAAGGTGAAGCCGGAGCTACACCAGCAGAAGAAAAGAAAGAGTCTAAAAAAGAAGCTAAAAAGGAATAATGATTAAGTTTTCCATATTTTATTATGACAGTCGTAAAATCAGAATTTTTACTAGCGCTCAACCAAGTAGCAGCAGAACGAAACATCCCAGCAGAGGACGTTCTCTCCTCTATTGAACAAGCACTCGTTGCTGCCTATAAAAAAGAATATCCAGAAGTTGAGATGAGTGAAACTATTTCTGCAAAGATCAATAGACAGTCTGGAGAAGCTCACTTATTTGAAGATGAAAAAGATATTACTCCTCCAGGATTTGGTCGCATAGCTGCCCAAACGGCAAAGCAGGTAATTCTCCAGAAGATTCGCGAGGTAGAAAAAAGAACGGTTGTACAACATTTTCAGTCTCATATTGGCAACTGTATCAAGGGTCGAGTTATTCGATTTGATGGCTACAACGCCTATTTTGACATTGGAAAAGCAGAAGCTGTTCTTCCAAAAGAAGACCAGATCAAAAATGAGGAATACTCCGTAAACATGAGCTATACGATCTATATTAAAGAAATAGGAAATGATAAATATGGAAATCCTCGCATTGTAGTGTCACGAAATGATGTGCGACTTATAGAAGAACTCTTTAAGAGAGAGGTTCCTGAAATTGCCAATGGATCAGTTATCATAAAAAAGACAGTACGTGAGCCTGGAGAACGAGCAAAGATTGCGGTAACTACGGGACACGGAGCAGTGGATCCAGTAGGAGCATGTGTTGGTCAACGAGGAGTCAGAGTACAAACAGTTACTGATGAATGTGGTGGAAAAGAAAAAATTGATATTATCTTATGGAATAGCGATAGTAAGCTCTTCATCATGTCCGCTCTCTCACCCGCAAAAGTCTCATCTATCGAAATTGATGAAAAGGCAAAACATGCGAAAGTCACCGTTGAGGAGTCTCAAGCGCCTCTGGCAATAGGTAAAGGTGGAGTGAATGTTAATCTTGCTTCTCGTCTTGCGGGATTTACTATTGATATAATTCAAATCCCCAATGCTTCCGAACCAGTCAAAGAAGAAAAAACTGAAAAAACTGAAAAGACTGTGTAATACCATTACCGAATTTATTTTTATCGAATCTCTATGAAACCACGCTCTCCCGTAGTAGCAATATTAGGCCATGTAGATCACGGCAAAACAACCCTTCTTGATTATATTCGAAGCTCCAGAATAGCAGCTAAAGAACAGGGCGGCATCACTCAAAAAATTGGAGGTTACACAGCAAAAACAGATATTAAAGGATATCCTATCAATGAAATCACTTTTATTGATACTCCTGGACACGAGGCATTTTCTCAACTACGCGCACGAGGTGCAAATGTAGCAGATATTGTGCTTCTTATAGTAGACGCTAAAGACTCTCTCATGCCACAAACAATTGAGTCTATTTCTCATATAAAACAGGCAAATGTACCTTGTATTGTTGTGCTCAATAAAATGGACCTTCCTGAGGCTAAACCAGAAAAGGTAAAAAATGATTTACTCCGTCACGGTATTATGGTCGAAGGCAAAGGAGGAGAAATCCCCGTTGCTCCTATAAGCGCAAAAACTGGAAAAGGAGTGCCAGAGCTGCTTGAAACGATTCTCTTTCTCGCAACCGATAAAGGGCTTACCTATGACCCAAAAGCTGAGCTTGAGGCCTATGTAATTGAAACAAAAAAAGATAGACGAGGCACCGCGGTGAGTATCATCGTAAAAAATGGCACTATTCATGTGGGAGACGTTGTTTACGCAGGCACTACAAGTGCAAAAATACGCTCCATTACCGATGACCTCAATGTCCCCCTGAAGGAGGCTACCGCATCTCACGCATGTGAGCTTCTTGGATTTGAAATAGCACCTCTCGTAGGCTCAAAAATGACTCAAAAGAAAGAGGTTGAAAAAGAAGTTGAGGCTCCACAGGAAAAACCAACCACAAAAAAAGCATTTACTTCGGCAGATTTTTTTGCAACCCCACAGAAAGAGCAAAAAAAGCTAGCTATTGTCATCAAGGCAGACTCGCAAGGATCTCTTGAGGCTCTTGAGGCTATTTTGTCTCAAAATCCCAATATTGAAATCCTCTTAAGTGGCGTGGGAGACGTTCATAAATCGGATGTTTTTTTGGCAAAAGCCAGTAAAGCGATCGTAATTGGCTTCAATACACGTATTGATCCTGAGACTAAAGACGTGGCTAAACAGGAAAAAGTCATTATTAAGTCATACAGTATTATCTATGAACTTCTTGAGGAACTTGAAGAAGTTGCTCTTCTTCTCCAGGAAAAGGAGCAATCTGAGAAAAACCTCAAGGGCGAGGCTAAAATCTTAGCAACCTTCACTATTGAAGGGGAAAAGGTGTTTGGCTCCAAGCTATCAAAAGGCAAGTTTGAGCTGGGCGATATGCTTGAAATACATCGAGGAGACAATATTATAGGTAAATCTAAAATCGTATCACTCAAAATACGTGCAAAGAAGGTTGAAGAGGTAAAAAAGGAGCAAGAATGCGGCCTCATACTCTCCCCTGCACTTGACATTCGGATAGGGGATGTGGTAAAATGCATCCTATAATATGTTTCCAAATACAAATACAACTCTACCCCGTGTGTCGGAAATCATTACCAAAGGTGCAAGCGGCATAGTTGTATTACCCTCAAATCCTTCTCAAGACGCCATTGCAGGTGCTACAGCTCTTTATTTAGGTCTTCTTAAGATGGGTAAGAATGTAACAATTGTCTCATCATCCCCGATAAAAAGCGATATGATTGCAGCTGATAAAATTCAGACTTCCCTTTCGGTAGGAGGAGAGAATCTTGTTGTTTCATTCCCTTATACAGACGGAGCAATCGATAAAATCGATTACCATATTCAAGGAGAAAAGTTCAATCTTGTTATCTCTCCTCGTGCAGGTTTTCCAAAGCTAAATCCAAATCAAGTAAACTATTCTTATTCAGGTGGATCGTTTGACTTTATCATCACGGTTGATGCACCAAACCTAAATACAATTGGAACTCTCTACACTGAAAATCAGGCCCAATTTCAAGGAAAAGAAATAATCAATATCGACCGACACCTCACCAATGCTTTCTTTGGTTCAGTAAACTATATAAATAAAACAAGCTCTTCTACCTGTGAACTCGTATATAAAGTATTAAAACAATTGGAATGTGAACTTGATCGAGATATGGCAACTAATTTATATGTAGGTATTGCGGGAGCAACAAATACATTTACCTCTTACTCTGTAAATGCAGAAACTTTTGAGACAATTGCAGCCCTTCTAAAAGCAGGAGCTTCAAAAAAAATAAACCCACAACCACAGCTACAAAGCTTTAAACCACAATCTTTTGAAGAGGACGATGCCCCAATGCAACAACCCTTTCAAAGACCAGTATCTACCCCTGTTTTTTCTATAAAACAACCGGGAACCGAAAGACAACAGATGCAAAATATCACGACAGTTGAGTCCCAAGAAAGTCAATCTAAAGAAGGCGCTCAAAGCCCACAAGATTGGTTAAAGCCCAATATCTTCAAAGGCGGCGGACTCGTGTAAAAAAAAGGTGATACAATGGTTCAATGCATCCTGAAAAAATAATTGAACTGCTTCTTTCTAAAAGAAATATTATTGATATAGAGGCGTTTCTTCATCCCCCCCACCCCCTTACCTTCTCCCTAAAATCTCTCGGTTTTGAAAAAGAGCTTTCAATACTCCTTGCCCAGCTAAAGTCATGTAAAGATAAAAAACAAAATGTTGTTGTCTATACTGATTACGATGCAGATGGAATTACGGGAGGATCAGTACTGTGGGAAACACTTCATATTCTGGGCTTTCAGGTTTTTCCCTACGTTCCCCATCGCCAAAACGAAGGGTATGGATTTTCAATCAAAGGAATTGACTCGGCAATCGAAAAATATCATCCGGGGCTTATGATTAGTGTCGATCATGGGATAAGTGCGCGGGAACAAATTCAGTATGCAAGTGAAGTGGGTGTTCCAGTGATAATAACAGACCATCATACCAAACCAGAACTCCTTCCCGACTCTGCTGTTGCAATTATTCATTGCCCACTTGTATCCGGCTCGGGGTTAGCTTACATCACAGCTCTTGATATCTGGCGTTCACTGGACCCAGAAAATGAGCTCCTCAAAAAATACTTTACTACCGATTTCCTCGCTCTTGCATCGCTGGGGACTATTGCAGATTTGGTACCACTTACTGGATATTCTCGGAGCATTGCTAAGTATGGACTGCAGGCGTTTTCAAAGGCGACGAAACCAGGAATACGCGAACTTCTTGCAGTTTCAGGACTCATCGATACGGAAATTTCCACTTATCATGCAGGATTTGCGCTTGCTCCCCGCATCAATGCGGTGGGGCGGCTTTCTCATGCTCTTGAGGCCGTTCGTATGCTCTGTACAAAGGATGTAGTAAAAGCAAAGCGATTGGCGGGAGAGGCGCAACATCATAATATGACGCGACAAAAAATGGTGGATGTAGCAGTCGAAGAAGCCTTTATTGCCATAGAAAAAACAACTGTGCCCAAGTTGATTTTGCAAAAAAATATTACATGGAATGAGGGAATAATTGGTCTTATTTCTTCTAAAATTTCGGACCGGTATCGCCGACCATCTATCGTAATGACAAAAACAGAAACGGGGTGGAAAGGCTCGGCTCGTTCAGTAAAAGACTTTGACATTGTTGCTTTTTTAAGATCTCTTAAATTGTTAAGGCATGTAGGCGGACATCCACAAGCGGCAGGATTTTCCCTCACTGATGAACAGCTCGTCCCGTTTGAAAAAATAATTGAGGAACAAATGGGTGATATTCCCGAACCAAAAGAAAAAGAAGTTCGGGTAGATCTGGAGATTCCGCTCAGCGCCGCTTCTGAAAAACTAGCAGATTTGCTCCAAGAATTAACTCCTTTTGGCATTGGTAATCAAACCCCCGTATTTCAGAGTGAAGGAAAAATATTGTTTGTGAAGACAATGGGGAAAAAACAAGAACATCTCAAGTTTGTCGCGCAAGATCTATTGGAGAGAACAAAACAACTGGAATGCGTTTACTTCTCTCCTTCGGCTGAACAAAAAGAGCGTATTAAGGCAGGCGAAAAACTCTCTTTTATCTATACTCTCGAAACTCAATACTGGCAGGGAAGAAAACAATTGAGGGGGTTTGTAAAGAATATTCAACAGATGATATAATGCACATACTATGAAAACCGTATATATTTCAGACACCCCAACCCTTGTAGGTAAAGAAGTTGAACTGCGAGGATGGGTTAATACGATTCGAAACCATAAAAAAGTTGTCTTTATTGATTTAAGAGATGCAACGGGAGTGGTGCAAGTTGTAGGCGACAGTTCATTTGCTACTCTTTCTCCAGAATCTGTTGTATCAATCAAAGGACTGATAAAAGCCAGACCAGAAAAGCTCATCAACGCAAAAATTAAGACAGGATCTATTGAAATTGAGGCAAAAAGCTTCACAACGCTTGCTGCGGCAAAAGAGCTTCCCTTCGATATGAGTAAGGAAAAGCTTGATGTGACACTCCCTATTCTTCTTGATTATCGCAGTCTGACTTTACGTCATCAAAGTGTACGAAACATCTTTAAAGTGCAGGAAACAATTGTACAGACGTTCCGCAAAACAATGAAAGATAAGGGATTTACTGAGATTCAAGCGCCTACCATTGTTGCAACTGCTACAGAAGGAGGAGCTGAGGTGTTTCCTGTTTCTTACTTTGATCACAAAGCGTATATGGCTCAAAGCCCTCAGTTTTATAAGCAAATTATGGTCTCTATTTTTGAGAAAGTATTTACTGTAGCGCACGCATATCGCGCTGAGCCATCCGTGACAACGAGACACCTCACGGAATACGTAGGACTAGACGCAGAAATGGGATTTATCGATAGTTGGACTGAGGTGATGGATATGGCAGAACACATGCTGAAATCTATTTTTGCAGCAGTAAAAGAAAATCATGCAGATGTGCTGGAAAGTCATGGTGTAGAGATTCCCAGAATTGAAACATCTATTCCCAGAATTAAATTAACTGAAGCAAAAGAAATAATCTTTAAAAGAACCGGGCGAGATATTCGAAAAGAGCCTGATTTGGATCCGGAGGGAGAACGAGAACTTTCTAAATGGGCAGCGGAAACACACGGATGTGATTTAGTGTTTGTGTCTCATTACCCAACAAAAAAACGCCCGATGTATACCTACCCAGATCCTGAAAATCCAGAGGAGACATTGAGCTTTGACTTAATCGGGAAAGGACAAGAGTGGATTACCGGTGGTCAGCGTATTAATGATTATGATACCCTTGTTTCCAACATAAAAAAATGGGGACAAAATCCCGAAAACTTCGAAACTCCCTATTTACAAGCTTTTAAATATGGCATGCCTCCTGAAGGAGGGTTTTGCTTAGGACTTGAGCGAATCACGATGAACATTTTGGGTCTTTCTAATGTTCGCGAAGCGTCTCTCTTTCCTCGAGATATGGAACGCGTAGATGTGAAACTTTCTGCAACTGAAAAAAAAATTGCTTCGCCTCAAAAACAAAAACAGGATGTGAATGAATCTATTCTTTCATTTCTTAAAGAAAATAATGTGGAGTTTACCGCCCTTGAACACGAGGCAGTATTTACCTCAGAAGAAGCGGCAAAAGTACGCAACACGACCCTCAGCCAGGGAGCAAAGGCAATGGTGATGTTTTCAGAAGATAAACCAATGATGTTGGTGCTTTCTGCGGACAAAAAAGTAGATATGAAACTGTTCAAGATAAATCATAAGCTTAAGGATTTGAGAATGGCAACGCCGGAGGAAGTGGAGCAGGTGACGGGAGTAAAAATCGGAGCGGTGCCTCCTTTGGGAAATTTATTCAAAATACCTTTGTATGTGGATGTGACTCTAGGGAAAAATAAAGAAATTGTTTTTAATGCGGGATCTCATACAAAATCCATCATTATTACGTATGATGATTTTATAAAAATAACAACCCCCCAAGTAGAGTTGTTTTCAAAGGGGTAAATGTCATTGCAAGCCAATTAGATTATGACGAAGCAATCTTCTTATGAGATAAGATTGCCGCGTCGTCCTTCGACAAGCTCAGGACTTCCTCGCAATGACAATAAAATATTGTAATATGAATATTATATGAGTCTTTTACGCATAGTTGCTTTTTTATCTTTTTCTTTCTTACTCTTGTTTTATCCAGGAAACTATTGGCTTACTCAGGCATTTTCAAATAGAGATTTATGGAAAGAGAAGTCTACTCTTCAATTTGCCCTTCATACCATTCCTGAGGTAAGTAGAAATGCCCCTTACCCTCTCGTTTCAGCAGAAGGAGTATATGTTGCCGACCTTTCCTCATTTACCCCCATTTTTGAGCGAAACAGCAAGCAAAAAATGTATCCAGCATCCACTGCCAAGATCATCACTGCTCTAGTTGTTGTAGACAATTTTAAGTCTACCGATGTAATAGTTGTTAATAAACAAATCACCAGAGCAGATCAACCAGACTGGCAACTCATGGGGCTCGTAACAGGAGAAAAGATCACTATTGAAAATCTCCTCTATGGCATATTGGTCTACTCTGCAAATGACGCAGCCTTCACTCTCGCAGACTCTTACGGCTATGATAAATTTATTGATAAGATGAATGCAAAGGCAGCAGAGCTTGGTATGAGAAATTCTCATTTTAAAAATCCTATTGGTATTGATGATGGTGAACAACTTACCAGCGCCTATGACCTTTCCCTCGCAGCACGTGCACTTCTTAAAAATGAATATTTGGCTAAATTTGTCTCGACAAAAGAAATCACTATTTCAGATGTAGACTACAAATATTTCCATAGGCTCAATAATGTAAATGAACTCTTGGGAAAAGTAATAGGAATAGGAGGCCTCAAAACCGGATATACAGAACTTGCGGGCCAAAATCTAGTGAGCTTTTATAAAAAAGGGGGGAATCAATATATTATTGTTGTACTCAAAAGCTTGGATAGATTTGCTGATACTCAAACGCTCACCCAATGGATTGATCAATACGTGAATCATGTCTCCATGCCGTTAAATTAGTTGTCAGTTATCAGTCATCAGTTATCAGTTAACAGTTATCAGTTAACAGTTAACAGTTAACAGTTAAAGAAAATCTTCATACATCTCATAACTGATTTCAACTGATTCAACTATTACAGTTTGCTCTCATCAATCAACCACTTCTCAGATACAGCAGGAACGTAGGATACGAAGTCATTGTCTCCGGTAAATACGTAGATGGGTTGAAAATAATCTTGATAGATGTCTGGATCAAAATACCCGAGCGACATTGTCTTTATGGATATGTTTTTTTTGCCGGTTCCGGGAGAAATCAAAATACCCTTGCCGGCAAGAAGTTTTTCATATGCACTTTGTCCAGTGATGAGAGGGTATGTTCCAATCTGAGTTGAGGATGTTTCAAAGAATTTTATCTGTGCACTAATTACCTTCATGCCGTTGCCATATGGCATAAGCATTACGTAGTTTTGACTGTTGAAATACGTAGGAGACATGGGAAGGAAGGCATCTATTTTTTGACGATAAAAATCTACCTCTACCATGTTTGAGTCTTGTTGATTAACCACTACTCCTGCAGTTGAGGCAACTCTATCGTAGAACATATGAATGAACGTGATATCTCCTGTCGCTAATTCTTTTGGATAGCGATCAACGGACTTCAGGAAGTTTATTGCGGTGTTTTTAGCCTCATCTATATCCGGCACACCAGCCGTCTCAACAAGCTCGCTATCTTTTCTAAAGTCATAATCATACCTAAAATTATAAGTATTGATATCGATCGCTAGACGCTGTTTACTATCTTGAAAAATAGCTTCGTTATCTGTCAACTTATGTTTTACAGTTTCGGTATCAAACCCAAACACTTTAGCCATTACATATACTTTAGGAAGGTAGTCAAACTGAAATTTTGCAGGAGGAAAAAGAAATACCTGGGCGGCTTCTGTTGCGGTAATAGGCTGCCCTGCTACCGTGTCGAGAGTAAATGAATACCCAGCGCTTGTAGCAGTGTCTTTTTTTAAAACAAGCGGTTTAATTTCTTTAAAGATAGGATTGATATAGGTAGTTTTGGGCTTATTTGCTTCTAAAAAGAGAAGGAGAAGTTGAAATGAAAAATAAAAAATCAACAAAACCACAAAAGAAAATATCGCAAACGGCATAAACTTACGTACATAAAACGACAGATCTGTTAAGGTCATACTTTATGATAGCAGTTATTCCCTACAACAATCAAGCATCTTCCCGACTATAGCCCCCATTTTGGCAAATACCGTTTTTTCTTCTTTGATGATTGGTTGTTCTTTCTCAGGAACCTCCATTTTCTTGAGCTCTTTTCCATTAAGAAGACCCAAATTCAAAGCCCAGCACATATTGTAGAGTTCATATGACTTTTTGAATAGTTCATGTGCTTTTTCTTTCTCATTATTCTTAAGCGCTTTTGTCCCCACTTCCATTACTCGCATAGAGGCTGCAAGGAGATGTTTGCTAATACACCACACTTCACCTTCATATTCTTTAATCATCGTCTTCATGAGATCAACTCTCATTTTCCGTACATCGTTTAATAGGTCGTAATATTTTGTTTGCCCTGTCTTGCCTCCTGAAAAAAAGAGATGCTCCTCAATTGAGATAAGATTCATAATTCCAATGGAAAGATCCTCGCCGGAGGACAGATCAAGCTTTTGCCCCTTTTCCATTTCTTTTACCTTATTCATAAAGTCTCTCATTTTTGTGTCTTCCATAGATTAGATACGAATATTTTTAATAAGGACTGCAAACAATCCTGTTGCCGCTATAAGAAAAGATAGAGGCACTATCACTTTTTGATAAAAGAACAATACTTTTCCATTATTGTATTTTCTTATTAGTTTATCAGCTCCAATTCCAAGCAGCCAAACAATCATTCCCACCACCAGACCTACCAATACTTTATCTATATGTAAAAAAGTATTATTTTTATGGTACATTTGCTTGGTGGATGCAAGATAGGCAAATGTGGAAAGGAACATGATGATAGTCCAGATAAAAGGATTTTTGAGAACTTTGGGTTTCTTAATAAAAGAAACAAACCAAAATGAAATTGCTGTGTTGAGTCCAGAAATCCAGAGAGCGGTGAGAAGGCTGTCTATTCCTAATTTTTGTGCTAGAAAAAGCCCCCCTCCAACGGTAACAATACAAACTGGGCATTGTGCGTATACAGTAAACATAGGAATTATGTATTAAATAATATATTTTTTGAGCGTTTCAACGGAAATCTGCAATTTTAATTTTTCTTCTTCTGAAAGAGGGATTTCTATGACCCGTTCAACCCCTCCTCGACCCAAGACGCAAGGCACGCTGAGAGCTATATCTGTGTGACCGTACTCCCCTTCAAGTACTACTGAAAGTGGATAAACACGCCCCGCATCGGTAAGAATCGCATGAACAAGCTGGTTAATCACAACGCCAATTGCATAATAGGTGGCGCCTTTTGCGGCGATTATTTTATAAGCCGCATCTCGTGCTTTTGTGTACGCCTCCAGTGCTTTATCACGAGAAAAATCTTTCATCGTGGTGATAAGTTGCCCTCCCACGTTCGCTGAAGAGAGTGTGGGAAAAGAACTGTCGCCATGTTCTCCTAAAATATAAGCATGAACGCTTTTGGGGTTAACTCCTAAATATTCTGAGAGATGAAAACGGAAGCGGGCAGTATCAAGTGTAGTGCCACTTCCAAAGACACGACCTCGGGGAAGCTTTGTGCCTACTACGGCCTTGTAGGTAAGGATATCTACTGGGTTTGCCACTAAGAGAATTATGCTCTCTGGGGCATATTTTATAATATCAGGAAGCATACCTTCCAAAATTGCTGTGTTCTTTTTTACTAAATCGAGCCGTGTTTCGCCTGGCTCTTGTGCTGCTCCTGCGGTGAATACAATGATGTCTGATCCTGCCAGCTCAGCGGGTTCGCTTCCCACAGAAATGTGTGTAGTTCCTAAGAATGAAAGGCTATGCATGAAGTCCAATTGCTCACCAATAAGTTTATCTTTATCCCGCCCATAGAGCATAATTTCTTGTGCGGTATTTTTTAAATACATGGTGAAGGCGGCTGTGATGCCCACTCTTCCTGCACCGATAATAGTTACTTTCGTTTTTTTGCAGGCTGGAAATAAATCTGACATATGGAATAATTGTATCATTTTCGCTCGCTAATGAGACAGATATTTGCTACAATGGGAAGCTGTTACCAGAGGTACCCAAGTGGCCAACGGGGGGAGACTGTAAATCTCCTGGCTTTGCCTTCGGGGGTTCGAATCCCTCCCTCTGGACTCTAAAAAAATGGAGAGCTTTATGCTCTCTATTTTTTTGGATTTTGGAGGGATGAGAAGTCTTGTATTGAGCTAGCCGAAATATTACCCTGAGCTTGCCGAAGGGAATCCCTCCCTCTGGACCAGGCACAATTCTGCGCCTGGCTCCGCCGGATATAGAATTGTATCTGGCTTCGCTCAAGGCAGAATTGGGCCGCCGACGGGTGCAGGCTTGTACCCGTCCAAATAAAAATATAAACTTATTTTATGGTTTTCTTCTACGTTTATATTCTTCGTAGTTTAACTTATAACTTCATTTATGTTGGATATACTGATAATTTAAAACGAAGACTTACAGAGCATAATTCAGGCCAAGTAATTTCTACAAAACATTATCATCCTCTTGAACTTATTCATTACGAAGCTTATAAGAATCAGAAAGATGCAAAAAGACGAGAAGAATATTTAAAAACGAGCAAAGGAAAAACCACTTTAAAAACTATGCTTATTGAGTTTTTCAAACCACAATCCGACGGATACGAGTCTGCACCCGTCAAAGGATAATTATTGAAGACGATCCGCTACTCGAACCCCATAAGGCCTCGCTCAAATGTGGTTTGATATTGATATAATAAACCATTATGTCAGAAGTATTAATCGGGACTTTATCTTTGTTTGGGGCAGCTTTTTTGTATGGGTCACAAAATATTGCGACTCGGCTGACGGGAATATCGTTTGGCCCATTTTTAAGCACCGGTTTACGTGCGCTGGTTGTGGTGGTTTTTCTTGCTGGCTTCGTCAGTTGGAAAATGATTGAAAAAAAAGACTGGAAATGGTTTGCGCTTCGAGCGATTGGCAATGTAACAGCAACAACCTGTATTTTTATAGCAGTAAACCAAATGTCCGTTGGAGCTGCGTTATTTTCTTTCTATGCAAGTTTAATTTTATCGGGGGGATTATTTGGCATGCTTTTTTACAAAGAAAAACTTACACCGGTTAAAACTCTCTCTTTATTGTTGACAACAATTGGGCTCATTTTAATTTATAGTAATCAGTCGAAGCTCGCATTTAATTGGTATTTTGTTGTGGCTATTATTGGAGGTATTGGAGGTTCATTGTGGAGTGTATTCTCCAGACCCATAACGAAAAGCTACAGTCTCAAACAACTGGTTGTTGTGGATAGTGCGCTTACAGTCGTGATGTCATTCCTTATTTCTTTTAGCCTTCATGAACCGTGGCAAGTTGTGCAATTTGATCAAAGACTCCTTGCTGTATTTTATCTTGGTTTTACACAAGTCTTTACCGGACAACTTGTAGCAAAGGGATTCAAATCTGTTGATGCTCAAGTGGGAAGTATGATTTTATTAAATGACTCCCTGTTTGGAATAGTTTTTGCCTTCCTTTTCTTTAAAGAAATTACTCCCCTATTGGTAATTATGGGAGGAATATTTGTATTTCTTTCCTCGATACTCCCGATAATAAAATCACGCAAAAATACTTCAAAAAAATAGCAGCAAACTAAAGCAGCCAATTAAAGAGATATCCCATTATCATTATTCCCCCCAGGGTAATGGCAAAAAATGCGGCTAAAAGCTGCCACTTCATTACTTTCTTTAGTATCAAAGATTCAGGAATGGACACGGTAACAATTGCAGTCATAAATGAAAGGGCTGTCCCTAAGGGAACTCCTTTTTGAACGAGCGCTTCCATGACTGGAATCACGCTCACAGAATTTGCATACAGCGGTGCCCCCAGAAGAGTCGCAAGAGGAATGGTCCACCATGCTTTAATTGAAAGATATTTCTCCACTAAGCTGGCGGGCACAAATCCATGGATAAGGGCCCCAATACTTACACCAAGAACTACATAAGGGAACACATTTTTGGTGATATTCATCCCATCATCCCAAAAATATTTCAATAACTCTTTAAGTGGAAGAGGTTCTCCTCCATTTTCTTGCTCTACTTGCACTCTTGACTTAAACTTAAGTAGTTCCGGCTTTACGTATTTTTCCATCCCCAATTTTTGAATAAGAAATCCCCCAACCATAGCAATCACTATTCCAACTACATTGTAAATAATCGTTACCTTCATACCAAACAGCGCAGGAAATAAATACAGAGAAGATTCATTCACGAGTGGTGAACTGATAAGAAAAGCGAAGGTGACTCCCAGCGGAATCCCAGCCCCCACAAATCCTATAAATAAGGGAATTGAGGAGCACGAACAAAAAGGGGTGACAACTCCCAGAAGTGCTGCAAATAAATAATCTAATCCAAACCATCTTCTCTTGAGGAGTAAATCGCGGACCTTTTCCATGGGAAAATAGTAACGAGTGAAGGCCATAAAGTAATTAATAAAAATGAGAAGGATACCGATTTTTATCGTGTCGTAGATAAAAAAATTAAGTGTGTCGCCCCAATAGGAATGAGATGCAATATGAAACCACTGATAGGTTATGAGATCGGCAAAAAGTTGGATAGGTTTAAAGATATCCATATTATGAAGTTGTTTTCGTTGCGATACCTTTCGTGATGACTTTTTTTATTTTTTCAATGTCCGTTGTAAACCCCGTCATCACCGGCTCTCCGTTTACTGCTAAGACGGGGGACTGCATCATTCCCATCTCGATAATCGCCTGCGTTCCCTCAGCGCCGGTTAAATACTCCACTTTCTCTTTAACTCCCATTTCAGCCGCTGCCTTTTGAGTAATTTCAAATAACTTCTTACACGTTGGACACCCTGTTCCTAAAACTTGAATTTTCATACCATTTTCAAAAATTTTACTTAATTACTTTTTTTACCATCTCTATTATACTCGTAAGGCTTACATCTCCTTTAACGATATAGTTAGCTACATTATATTTGGTTATGCAGTTGGTTATACTCACTTCATCTCTTTTTGCAGAAAGAACTATTAGTGGACATTTGTTGAGTATTCCCTCATCGCTCATTTGCTGTAGTACCCATTCTCCTAGTCTAATTGGCATTACTAAATCCAGTAGAATAAGGTCTGGATTGGTACTTTTTATTTTTTCGAATCCATCTTCCCCATTGAATGATTGAGTAACAGAGTATCCCTCCGTCTCAAGAGCTACTTTTAAAACGTCTTGTAATACTTGATCATCTTCTATAATGAGTATATTTTTTCCCATAATATGAATAAATAATTAGTAATTTACTGGTAGTGAAAAATAAAAAGTACTTCCTACATTTTCATTAGATTTAAACCAAATTTTTCCTCCATGAGCTTCAACTATGGCTCGTACGATATATATTCCCAGCCCCGTGCCGTCTGTGTCGTGAATGGTGACGTTGCTTGCCCTAAAGAATTTCTCAAACATCCTATTTTGTTGCTCAAGAGGGATACCAATCCCCTGATCTTTTATTGCAAAAATAACTTCATGATCATTTTTTTCATACCCAATTTCTACAGTACCGTCTGCTTTGGAATATTTTATAGCATTGTCTATAAGGTTATTAAATACCTGTCTTATTTTCAACTCATCGATCTGTATACCTAACTGTGTAGGAATATCTTTGCTCAGAGTGATAGTTATTTTTTTATTTAGAGCAAATTGATGACTATCTGATAGTACATCATTCAAAATTTTGACAATATCACATTCTTTTTTTTCTACTATAAAATTTTCTCCCTTTTCAATATAAGAGACATTAAGAAGATCATCGACAAGCTTAAGCATTCGTTCATTGCTAAAATGAATATTATTTAGATACTTCTTTTGCGAGGGGGCTGGAGCTCCTACTTTGTCGCCTAGTAATAATTCACTGAGCCATTTGATGCCCGCTAGAGGAGTTTTCAACTGGTGAGACGCCACTGCTACAAATTCAGACTTCATCTTTTCGATTTGCCTCTCTTTGGTTACGTCGCGGAATGATATAACACATCCTTTTATCTTCCCTTTTTCATCTTTCAATGGGTTGGCGCTACAGGCGACGGATATACGACTTCCATCTTTTTTTATCAATGTAGTTGGGGTAGTTACTTCTTGGATTTCGCCCGTTGTAATGGCTTTTTGGATAAAATAATTATTTATTTTTCCATCTTGATCGATGATGAGATTTAAAATCTCATGATATGGTTTATATAAGGATTCATCGGCAGAAAAACCTGATATTTTGCTCGCTTTGGGATTAAATAATATTATTTTTAAATTAGTATCAACAACAAAAACAGCGTCCCCAATGTTATTTACAATTGCTTCTATTTTTATTTTTTCTTTTTCAATTTCATTCGCTTTTTCTTTAATCTCTGTTCTATTTTTATTTCTTTCATATACATTGGAAATACTGTTTGATAGTATCTCCAGCAAATTAACTTCTGATTCGCTCCATTGTCTTTTGCACTCATTTTGATCAAAACCAATAAAGCCAAATCGTTTACCCTTAATTTTAAGGGGAATAATTAATACAGATTTAATATTTTGAGGCTCAAGTATTGCCCTCAGCTCTTTTGATAATAGGGAGACATCATCTGCAATCAGCTTTCCCGATTCTTCAAAAGCAGCTATAAAAGAGGGAATTGAGCTGTAAGGTATATTTTGCAAATGATCAATTTGCGGTTTGCTATTGCTATTGCACCACTCAAATGTGTTACTTGTGGTAGTGCCATCGGCTGAATCTTCAAAAATATAGGAGCGGCTTGACTGGGTATGAAGTGCTATTTTTTTTAGAATATCATTTATGGTGACATAATAGTTTTGCTCCTGATTGAGCTGAACAGATATTTCGGCCAAAAGAACTTGTTGAGCGAGGTTCCGCTTAATATCTTCTTCTGCTTTTTTTCGTTCAGTAATCTCTGTATGAGTGCCAAACATCATCAAGGGCATTCCATTTTTACTATGAGTAATAACACGTCCTCGATCTTGTATCCATACAGTTTGTCCATTTTTATGTCTCATTCTCACTTCACAATCATAGTAGGGAAGCTTTCCCACAAAGTGCTGCTCCAAGAGTTCCTCTGATTTCTTCAGGTCTTCTGGATACACATATGTTTCCCATGTCTTAATTGTTGTTGGAGATAGCTCATCGAGAGTATATCCTATTATTTGTGCCCATTTTTCATTGAAAACCACTTCTCCTGTTTGGATATTCCACTCCCACGTCCCCACCTGTGTTCCTTCAATTGTATTTTCTAGTCTCTGTTTATTTTCTAGGAGTTGTCTTTCAGCTTTTTTATTCTCTGTTTGATCAACCATGACGGTGAGGAAGAATTTCTTTCCCTGGCTTTCTATTATGTCTCCTGAAAAATACCCATCTAAAATAGCTCCCGATTTTGTTTTCACTCGAAGTTCTACATTGTGAATATGTCCCTCGTCTGCTAATTTTTCTGCGCTATTTTTTTGCTCCTCAGGATTTAAGAATAGTTGTAATTCCTGTGCTGTTTTTCCAATAACTTCTTCCTTGTTGTATCCAGTCTTCTCCAAAAAAGCATTATTTACTTCAGTAAACCTCCTATCATCAAGAGAGCTTATTGCCATAAGTGCTGGATTATTATCAAATATTTTATTTAAAATCAGCGTCCTTTCTTGCTCTGAACTTAAGTCTTCTGAGAGACCAAAAATACAGTCTTTTCCATTCCAACTCCCCATCCAAATTCTTGTTTTCGAGGGTATGAGAGTTCCATTTTTTTTCTCTAATGGAAGTGGGCAGGAGACTCGCTCTCCCGAAAACATTTCCTCCAGTATTTTTTTTGCTTCTTCTCTTCTGTTTTTTGGATTAAGGTCGAGCACTTCCATTCCGATAAGGTCGTCCTTAGAATAATGAAGTTTTTGAGTAACTGCCTGATTAGTGTAGAGAATCTTCCCCTGTTTATCTGCGACCACCACCATATCATCGATCGTTTCAAAAAATGTTTTGAAGTTATTTTCGCTTTCTTTCATTTTTATGCTGGTTTGCATAAAAATATAGAAAATGAAAAGGGAAAGGTATAAAAAAATAAGAAAAATAATGCCAATCTGCATCACTGCAATCCTCCATGCATACCATAAGTAAACGCAGCTCAGTAGCACAAACACACCTACAGCTAAAGCAAGTATTATCCTAAGTTTATTCATACCTATTTATATATCAATGGCTACTATTTCATTTAACCATAAATCTATACACAATTGTTAAGGATCGATCAATACTATTGGTTCTGTTTTTTTTGAAAATACGAAGACTTAATCGTTTACATTTTCTGTTCTTGTGCCTAACTCTGTATGGAGCTTGTAAGGATAGTATCTTTAGTTTTTACTCATAAATTGGTGACTGTCCTTAACTACCAACCTCAATTAAACTCATGAGGCTCTTATTGTTATATAATCAATTCTATGGATAAAAATCATGAATACTTTATGCAAATCGCTATTGAACAAGCAAAAGAAGGAAAAGCCCTCGGAGATTGGCCCTTTGGCGCAGTAATAGTACAAAATGGCGTCGTAATCGGGAAAGGGTATGCAAAAGATAAAACGACAGGGGACGTAACAGAGCATGCAGAGGTAGAAGCCCTTCGCGCAGCGTGTAAAGAATTGAAATCAAATAATTTAGAAAACTGCACAATATATTGCACGAATGAACCTTGTTTAATGTGTGCTGCAAGTATATTTCAGGCAAAAATTACCCATGTTATTATTGGAGCGTCTCGCAATGACCTTTCACATCTACTGCGCCCAAGAGCTATTCACATTGATCTTCTTGCCGAAGATTCAGGGCAAAGCATAGAAATAGTAAAAGGAGTGTTGAAAGATAAAGTTCTCGAACTATTTCAAGATATTAAGAAAGGATAACGTTAAGAATGAAATTTTTTGTAGGTGTAATATCCTGCAACGAGAGTTGAAATGATAATACTTGGTTTGAATGCAAGCTGGAAGAATATCTCCTTCGTAAAGTAATATGCAAAAAAATTCCCCCCTCTAAGAAAACCATCACTACTTCCTACCTGTAAATAATAATAAAAAGATATTCCTGCTGACAATGCTAATTCAAAAATAACAAGGAAAAATATCCATCTTTTAAAGAAATAGGGAGTTTGAGGTATCATGATATTGAGTATATCATGATTACTTTAGTTGTAAATATATGTATTCTCAAGTATGATTGGTGTTAGTTGAGGTCTCAGTCAGTTCTGCCGCAAGGAGGACAGCCTTCAAAGACAGTATATTCAAAGAGACCTATCGATATTTTGAAGTTATAAAAGTATTGATTGGTCTCTTTTTTTATACACCTATGGAAAAAACTCAATCAATTCAGTATGAAGGTCTTTCAGTGCAAAAAGCTCAAACGCTTCTAAATACCTATGGATATAATGAAATTCCCTCTCAAAAAAACCAGGGTATTCTTGAGATATTGTGGGAAGTGATTAAAGAGCCCATGCTCCTTCTTCTGTTAGGATCTGGTCTTATTTATCTGATGATTGGAGAACCGAAAGATGCCATGATGCTCCTTGTATTTGCTGGCGCTGTTATTAGCATGACGTTTTATCAGATTAGAAAAACAGAACGGGCATTGGAGGCATTAAAAAATCTTTCCAGCCCTCGTGCACTCGTTATTCGAGGGGGAGAGCAAATTCGTATTGCGGGTCGTGAAGTAGTAAAAGGCGATTTAATTGTGCTTGAAGAAGGAGATCGAGTGCCCGCAGATGCACGCGTCATTTCTTGTTCCCATTTGCAGACGGATGAGTCGCTTCTCACGGGTGAGTCGCTTGCAGTAAGAAAAACAGAGTGGAATGGGGTGGAGGAAATAAAGCCTCCCGGCGGAGAAGACCTCCCTTTTGTCTATTCGGGAACATTGGTCATTCAAGGACATGGCATAGCAGAAGTAACTAATATTGGTATTCATACCCAAATGGGACATATTGGTAAAGAGCTTCAAACAATAGTGGACGAAGATACACTTCTCAAAAAAGAAACGGGGAACATTGTAAAAAATGTAGCAATCGCAGGGCTTATTCTCTGTATTATTGTTGTGGTGCTCTACGGCCTGATGCGCGGCGACTGGATTAAAGGGTTTCTTTCAGGGCTTACGCTTAGTATGTCTCTTCTTCCTCAAGAATTTATAGTCGTTCTTCTTATTTTTCTTTCGCTTGGAGCATGGCGCATGTCAAAGTATAAAGTGCTCACTCGAAAAACAGCGGCTATTGAAACTCTTGGAGCCGCGACTGTTTTATGTGTAGATAAAACAGGAACTCTTACGTTAAATAAAATGCAGTTGCAGGAATTGTATAATGGTGATTCTTCCTATCAAATTCCAAAAGAAGGTAAACCTCCTCTCCCTGAAGAGTTTCATCACTTGCTGGAATACTCTATTCTTGCAAGTCAAAAAAATCCCAATGACCCCATCGAAAAGGAGATTAAACAAAATGGAACTACATTTCTGTTGGGTACGGAACACATGCATCATACGTGGAAATTACTCAAGGAATATCCCCTTTCCAAGTCTCTTCTTGCTCTTTCACACGTGTGGGAGTCTCCTGATAAAAATGAATATATCATAGCTTCAAAAGGAGCGCCTGAAGCGATTATCGATCTCTGTCATCTTGATGGACCACAAACAAAAAAAATAATGGCAGAGGTACACCGTTTGTCCAAACATGGGCTCCGCGTGCTTGGCGTTGCGCAAACCACAATGAAAAAGGGAGATTTGCCAGGAGAACAACACGACTTTCCATTTTCATTTGTGGGGCTTATCGGGTTTGCAGATCCCGTTCGCGCCACGGTGCCCGATGCACTAAAAAAAGCATATACAGCAGGAATTCGCGTCATCATGATTACCGGCGATTATCCGGGCACAGCTTCCTATATTGCAAAAGAAATTGGCCTCAGAAATTATGATGTGGTGATCACTGGGCCGGAGCTTGCCAAAATGTCCCATTCGGAGTTGCGAGAAAAGATTAAAACCGCTACTGTATTTGCGCGGGTAGTCCCGGAACAAAAACTTCTCCTTGTAAATGCTCTTAAAGCAAATGGAAAAATTGTCGCGATGACGGGAGACGGAGTAAATGATGCACCAGCGCTTAAAGCGGCCCATATCGGAATCTCCATGGGAGAGCGGGGTACGGACGTGGCGCGCGAAGCGTCTGACCTCGTGCTTTTAAATGATGATTTCGCCTCCATTATTCATGCGATTCAAATGGGAAGGCGTATTTATGAAAATCTCAAAAAAGCGATGGCGTATATCTTGGCGGTTCACGTGCCCATTGCTGGTATGTCGTTTTTTCCTATCCTTTTAAATATGCCGCTTATTTTGCTTCCCGCTCATATTGCATTTTTGGAAATTGTAATAGATCCTGCGTGCTCGGTGGTGTTTGAGTCGGAGCCAGAAGAAGCAGACAGCATGAAGCAGCCTCCTCGCTCTCTCCATACTCCTATTCTTTCTCAGAGAATAGTTGTCTTGAGTCTTATTCAAGGAGTGTTTTCTTTCCTTATGGCCTTTATTGTTTTACTCGTAAGTATGAGGATGGGCATGGGGATAAATGAATCGCGGGCACTGGTCTTTGCCACCTTGGTATTTTCCAACATCATGCTTATCCTCACTAATCTTTCTTGGAAGTATTCTATTATTCATATTCTTAAAAAAAGGAATGAATCTCTCCCTTGGGTAATTGCAGCTGCAGTACTTTTACTTACCCTTGTTCTTACTATTCCTTTTTTACGAAATATCTTTTATTTTTCCCCCCTGCATATCGAGGATGTACTTGTTACATTTTTATTGAGTGTAGTAAGCATTCTCTGGTTTGAGGGGTATAAGTTCGTTGTATCGCGAAGATCCAGTCTCTAATTATTATTTGTATTTATTATAATGTTCAAAAGAATTCTTAAACACAAACACTTAAAACCATTTAATATTGCGCTTACCACATTATTCTTTGTATTACTATTAATTGGTGTTAAATATCTTATTCATTGGCTCAAGATTGAGTTTCTTATGATTAATACGCTTACCGGGAGCGCCATTGGAGGCGGCACATTTATCTGCAGCTTCTTGCTGTCTGGTATTATTTCCGATTTTAAGGAAGCGGAAAAAATGCCGACTGAAATACGAGCATCGCTTGAAAATATTCTGGAAGAGGCTTCGCTTCTCAAAAAAAATAAGCCTACTTTTGATTTTGAAGCGATAAAAAAAATAATTCAACTAATTGTGCGGAGTTTATTTAAGGGAGTGAGTCATGAACATAATCATATGAATTTACAGCCGTGTTTGGATGCGGTAAACTCTCTCTCTAATAATTTTCTTGAGATGGAAAAAGTGGGAATTCTCCCAAACTATCTCGTACGTCTCAAAACAGAACAAGGAAATTTGAGAAAAAACATCCTGCGTATATTTCATATTCAAAGAACACAGTTTATCCCTTCCGCATATATTTTAGCTGAATCTATCGTGGGGCTTATTATATTTCTTTTACTTTTTATTAAGACTGAAGGTTCTCCAGAATCGTTTGTGTTATTTGGGTTTATTTCCTATATGTTTCTCTATATCACACGTCTCATTCGTACTCTGGAGCAGCCATTCCAAGAGGGAGATTCCTCTCTTGATGATGTGAGCTTGTTCTTGCTCCATGACTTTGACCAGAAGTTGGGGAGATAAATAGCTCCCTTGTCATTCCCGCGAAGGCGGGAATCCAGTCTCTCATTTCCTTGCTCTTATAAGATACTCCTATACAGATCTTTCCATTCTGGATTCTTTTCCTCAATGAGGTTTAATTTCCAGATTCTCCTCCATTTCTTTATCTGTTTTTCTCTTGTGATTGCGGACTCAATATCTTCATGGAGTTCGTAGTAAACCAAATGATGAACTTCATATCTATGAGTAAATCCCTCAACCAATTCATTTTTATGTTCCCAGACTCTTCTTACTAGATTATTCGTTACTCCAGTATAGAGAGTGCCATTTTTATGAGAAGAAAGAATATAGACATAGTAATAGTTACTACGCATTAATTAAGGTTATCATAGTCTGGATTCCCGCCGGAGTTTACCCTCGCGAAGGCGGGGGCGGGAATGACATATGAGATGACAAAATATAAACTACTACTAAAACAAATATCTATAAAAAAGGGTGGGGATTTCTCCCCACCCTCTTCTTTTATTGACTGTTCTTTGCGGGCGGACACGTGGGTCCGCCCCTACTAATTTAACCAATTCAACCAATTTAACTAATTCAACTTATTTCGCTCCTGGACTTGCCGTTTTTGGAAGGCTTATCTTTGGCTCAATTTGTGGAGCCCCTGTTGGTGGCAGTGATAATGTTTCCTTCTTGGGCGCTGTCTGTGCTCCTGTTTCTGGCGTTGTTTGTGCCTCAACGGGTACTTTTTTCTTAAATTCTTCAAGATCAGCTGTGGCTTTTTTGTAGTCTGCTACATCTTTTTTTGGATTTAAGAGTGATACCGTGGTCTGCATTGCTGCTGCAGCTTGAGCAAAGTTTCCTTTTTGGTATGCGGTCCATGCAAAGTTATACTGTGCATTTGGCCAATCAGGCTTTAACGATACCGCTTGTTCAAAGAGTCTTGAAGCATCGTCATATTGCTTGAATCCATACAGCACTCCGCCGAGAGCTACTCGGTAGGAAGGATTTTGTGGATCAAGTACGACTGCTCGCTGATATGCAGATACGGTCCATGTGTCCGCTCCTTGCACCACTCCGACAATACTTCTATACACCGTTGCTAAAAGCTCCCAGTTGGTAGCTTTGTTTGGATTAAGAGATACAACAGCCTTCGCTTCATCAATTGAGGCTTGTATCGCTTGGCTTACAGTCTGTCTGTCTGTTTCAGAAAGCACCGCTTGGCCCTTTTCATCTTTTGTCGCCTTCCCTGCTACTGTGTTTGCAATGAGCAAATGTACCTGGGCAAAGTTAGTTCTCATTCTTTCGTTATAAGGATTGTACGATACTGCTGTGCGCATTTTCTCATATACGTCCTTCAAATTATTGGTCGTAAGAGACTGTTGAAACATATATTCAGACATATAAAGCTTTCCGAGCATAAAACATCCTCCTCCAATACCTACCATAGCTACTACGATAATGGTAGCATAGGCTGGCATTATTTCTGAGAAATCAAATGAAAGCTCACTCCCTTTGTGGTGTGATTGTTCCAATCCTACCCATACAAATAATAGGAAAAAGAGCAAAAATGAAGGGGGCACGAGCAAAAATACTATGATGAAATAAATAGAGACTAATTTTGAAAGTATAGAACCTTCTGGTGAAAATGCTTTTTTGATAAGGAGCGAAAAGATGAGAAATAATACTCCTACTCCCAAAAGCCCCATTTCAGTCATTGTATGAAACACTGCGGTTCTGGACAAAGTAAATGCAGGAATCTGCCATAAAGATGAACTGTTGTAAGACAGATCCTTCATCTTTACAAAGATAGATTGAAAATTATCAAGTCCTACTCCAAAGAGAGCGGTCATTGGCTGCTTAAGCACCTCTACTGCACTATACCATGAGTGTGCAAATGAGGGGATAGCTAAATCTGCACTGTTTTTTACCAATGTAAAAAGCAATGCTATTGAAGTAAGGGTGGCAAATACAAATGCTACTAAAGACGAAATATTCTTCACTACATTTACATCCTTCTTAAGAAGTCTACTGAGTGACACTACGGAAATTAACCCAAGGAAAAGAAGTGCATCAATAAGCGTTCCGGCAAGAGTGACATTTTGAAACTTCTGCAAAGCTGCAGGCAGCTTTGAAGTGAGAAATGGCACAGATTCCAAAAGAACGGTAATGCTAAAAATCACTGAAAAAATAGAGAGAACAAGATCTCCATGAGGAAGCTTCTTGTTGGATCGAGAAATATAATAATAAACAACAAACAAGAACATAAAGGTTAACAATCCAAAGTGAGGGTTTAAGAGAGCCTGCACTTTATTCGTTGAACCAAAAAGGACAGAAAGCGCGGCTGTTGCGACAAACAAAGTGAGCGGTGTGTCAAACTCTTTCTTTTTCCATGTAAGTTTCTTTGAAAAAAGAAACTCTCCCACAGAGGAAAGAAGAAGCCCGAGCGCAATAAATCCCACCAAATACCATTTGGCGAGGGTGAAATAATCTTGCGTGAAGGGGAGAAAAAACACCACCACCGCAAGTGCTAACACACTGAGAACATATGAACGAACAGTAGTAAAGGACATAGAGTATATAATAAACTCATAACATCTCTTTCCGCTTCTCGCCCCCGCTTAGCGTGGGTCAATAAACAGAGAGAGAACCATAATTAAACTCCTACAGATCTCAGTGTACAGAGATAAAAAATAAAAGACAATACTATTTTTATACATTATTTTTGATACTATTATGATACCTATGACTACTCAAGAAAAAATAGTTATTTCTACTCTTTTTTTCATTGCTTTTGTTCTGTTTTTTCCCTCTCCATCTCTCGCTATCCCGGGCCAGCTTATTTATGACGTCCCCGCTTCTGCCCCGGCCCCCATTCAAACCATCACTACTCAATGCGATAAAGCCCCTCTTGTCGCTTGCACTACTCTCTCGCAGTCCTGTCTCCTTAAAAAAGGAGATCTTGAAAAAGCAAATGCAGCGCTCGCCGCAAACCTAGCTGAAGAAAAGAAAAAAGGAGTAATGATGGAAGTTGCAGGCGGCATATTGATTGGAGCTATAGGTGTTCTTATTTTTCTTCTGTGGAAAAAGCCCTCTCCATCGGAGACGAGTTATTAATTTCGTAGTCCGCCCAAATTACGGAGAGACGAGACTTGTTCCCGTCTCTACAAGTTTATTCACGCTTCTATTATCAAGTAACGAATTCATCTGGATAATAGCTATCTTATTAAGTTGTGTCAATCGAGCGGGCTGTGCCAATCCTAGACTGATTAACTCAGCATTTATACCTTCCATATTGGCAAGCACCACAAGCTGTGTTACATTAGCGTAATCACGAATATTTCCTTCTTTTTTGGGATTTTCAGCGCGCCACTCTTTAGCTGTTTTTCCAAACAAAGCTACATTAAGAACATCTGCTTCGTTGGCATAGACTATATTGGCTCTATTGCCAGAGACATGCTCAGGGATTAAGTGTTTCTGAATTGCATCCGTGTGAATTTTATAGTTAATTTTAGTGAGAGTTCTCTTGACATCCCAACCAGAATCAATTTTCTTTTGTTCATTATTTTTAAGACGTTGAAATTCAATAATTAAATATAGTTTAAATTGAGGACTGAGCCATGTTCCAAATTCAAAAGCAATATCTTTGTGCGCATAAGTACCACCGCCATACCGGCCTGCTTTTGAAACGAACCCTATTGCACCTGTAACTTCAACCCATTTTTTAGGTGTTAAAGTGAAGCTATTTAGCCCTGCTTGTTTTTTAAAGGTATCGAATTCGATACCTTTAAAATTCAAATTGTGTGCCTGCTCCCAAACTCCAATAAATTCGACAGTGTTTCGATTGCGCATCCATTGATAAATCATTGCATCATCACCAAAGTTCTTGACCATATCTGTCAAACTAATATAATCTTCGTTATTTATCTTGACTACAGAAATAGCCTTATTCTGTACAATGATATTCTGTAATTTTTGATTAGTCATATTGATATTCTTAAATTATTAAAGATTCCTCAATAACTAGCTTCATTAGTGTATATCGTCTATGATAATAAAATTATGCACGATAATTCATAGTTATTGAATCTGCAATCCTTCCAAACTCACGCCCTCAAGTTGCATATTTCCCTGTGCATAGTAAAAGACAGCGAGCGTGGTGCAGTAGCTCGTGAATTGCCCTGATGATCCTGCACGGATACGATAGATATAAGCCCCTCCATTGCTGCTTACCGCTTGGCTTGAAGTGGTGACATTGGGGCCAAGTGTAGCTGTGGGTGTAAAGGCTCCCCCATTAATCGATGTTTCTAGATAATAATTATCTTCGACTGCCGAGTTGTCCGTCCATGTAATGATGGATGGTCCATTAAATGTAGAGGCGCTCACATCGCAGCTGGCAGATGTAGTAAACACTCCCGTTGTAAAGGAAACGGTTGTTGAAGTGCTAGACCAAGTGAGCGATCCTCCGGGATCTATCGCATAGGCGCGAATATAATAAGTGGTGCTGGGTGTAAGGGCTGTCTGAGTGGTATAGGTGGCGGTTAAATTTGACGTATAGCCTGTGTTTCCTTGCGCATCTTGCCCGCTCCACCCTGTTTGCGATGCATTTTGGTCGAATGATTGGAGATTTTGAGTAAAATCAGCGCTTGTTGCGAACTGGATTTTGTAACGGAGATAATTGGTCTCTGTATCGGTTGATTTAAGTTGAACAACAGGAAGGAGGGTGAGCCCCGTTGCTCCCGTTGCCGGCGCAGATATCACAGGCGCATTCGGAGGAGTATTTGTGGTGAAAGACACGGTGGGGGATGCTCCAGACCAATATGTTGAGCCTGTGGGGTCGGTGGCATAGGCCCGAATATAATATACAGTACTGGGCGTGAGGGCTGTTTGCACTGTGTAGGTGGCAGTGCTCCCTGAAGCATATCCTGTGTTTGTTGAAGCGTCTTGATTACTCCACCCCACCTGCGTTACTGTTTGATCATATGTCTGTAGGTTTTGAGTAAAGATATTATCTGTCGCAATTTGTACCTTATAGCGGAGAAAGTTGCTCTCCACATCTGTGGTAGAAAGGACTATAGCGGGCAAAATGCTTTGTCCAACAGAGCTAGACACAGGAGCCGAAATGACGGGCGAGTTGGGAGGAGAGTTTGATTGATAGTTGAGCGTGACCGCGCTCACCTGAGAAGATACGTTTTGATCTTGTGAAGAGGAGATTGTACGATATTGGAAATAGCGTTTTCCGATAGAGGAAGTGATGGTGGATCCGGTGGAAGTAGTGAGATATCCGCTGTTGCTGCGCAGATCATCCAGCCAAATAGTGCGCCCCTCGTTGCCATCGGTGAGGCGTAGGGTGAGGTTTGTTACGGCGTTCAAATCTGTAGATTGTGATGTGACATTTTTTATATTCCAATATTCTCGCTGCCATTTAAATACGGAGGCATTGGCTGAGTATCCTCCTGCAGGAAACGTACTCCCTGCGTCCCAAGAAGGAGATACACTCACGGCCCCCGTTGCAGCAGAGACGGTATTCACCTCTCCCTGGGCGATATACTCCGTACCATCATAATTTTCGCGAATAATGATTTTGTCTCCAACAAAGAGAGCATCTCCTTTTTGTTGCAAGCCAAACTTTGTGGCATCGATGGTGAAAGACAGATCTGCAGCGTTGGTGATAAGATTTCCTACATCTAAGCTTGCGGCAAAATCTATGGTGATGGGGTGGCTCCGGAGCCCCACTTCATACGCCTGGCGAATGTCATCGGCTGATCGGGCGATGTTGTCAACACGGACTTCATCTAACGACATTGCTCCATAATAATATCCTCCGGCATTTACTCTTGCTAACTCAATCGGAGAAGTAGAGTTATAAATACCTGTTGCGTGTGCTTTTGAACCGACAAGCTGGCCGTTAGAATAAATATTAATTGTATTATTGCTAGGATTAAATGTTCCTGTAACAAAATACCACTGTCCAACAGTTGCAATATTAGTAGAAGAACAAATTGCATCATCGCCAGAATTTATACCATTACTAGAAATGCCAAAACAAAAGCTATTTGGGCTACCAGCAACACTTCTATTTTCATGATAGAGAAAAAATTCCTGTTGACCGGTAATGTATTTTGTAACAATGGGATTATATTTGTCTGTAATATTTGAAAGATTTACCCATGCGGAAACCGACAGGCCAGTCGTGAAGGCATAGCTTGAATTATCTGAATTGGCAATATAATCACTACTTCCATTAAAACTCCTAGCCTTGCCGATTTTGCCTTGGATGAAGGTGGTGCCCTGTAGCATGCCGTGGTTGTTGTTTCCTGATAAGTCTTTGGCTACTGATGATCCGTTTTTAATATATATATTAACACTACAGCGTGCATCTAAGTTGGCATCAGTATTAACATAGGCAGTACCTACTTTGAGAGCTGATGCGTACGTACCACAAGTAGATCCATCCCATCCAGCTCCTATCATGCCGAGGGCATTGCCCCAACTGCAAACATTTTGAGAAGTATTGTATATGCCATATCCGCCAGCATAACCAAGCATCACTTTATAACCATTATTGGAAGTGATACCTGTAGTGGCATTGGCTAATTGTGGAGTATCAAATGTGGCAATTTTTTGATTTGTGCCGTCTGTACATTCTGCACGTAGGGCAGTAAAAGGAATTGAGTTGCCGAGTAAATTTGGGCTAACAGCACCGTTGTCGGCTAGAGTGGCCAAGAGTGTCCAACCATCATTTTCATCCAAATGCCACAAACCAACCGTATTTGCATCTGGCTGGTAGTTGACAAATGCAGATTTCCCTAAGGTAGCAGAAAGATATGTACCCGGCCTATCTGCTGCTATGTAGAAAGGAAGTGAAGTTTTGGCAGAAAGATCGGTTGTAGATATGGTTTTATTGAGATAGTAATTTCTCCCCATGCTATATGCCTCAGCTATTTCTTGAGTGGTGCGGATGGTGTTGGATATTTGTAGCTCATCTAACTGACCAGAAAACCACAATGATCCATTGTTGCCTATTCGAAATGAGGCTGTTGACGTGATTGCGCCACCTCCACCGGAGATTAACCCTTCTGCTAGTCCATCAACAAAGACTCTTACATATCCATCAACATCTCGCGTTCCAACGACATAATGCCACTTACCGTCATTTATTGTTGTGGTGCTTGTTGCCCAATGGTCTAAAACACCCCACTGAACAACATTAAAAGAAATTTTGTTGGCAACATAGTTGAGTCTGAAATAATAAGCCCACTGATTGGTAGTTCCGCTATTGTTATAAACGAGTACATCCTGAGTTGCCGTTGCTGATGTTTTTATCCAAAAACCAACTGAAAATGGACCGGAAAATGCGAAGTTCCCTGGATTTGAAATTTGAAGATAATCGCTTGTTCCATTAAAACTTCTTCCTTTTCCGCTAACTCCATTAATAATGGTTGTTCCTGTTGGGGTGCTGTGACTTCCATTACTTGTACTATCTTTAAGATATGCTCCCGCACCACCTGTTTCGTCAAGATGCCACAACCCTACTGTATTTGTGTCAACTTGAGGGGCTCCTGTCTGCACCTTCAAAGAGCCAGCTCCCTCCATTTTGACTACTGAATCATTCGATTTCTTTATGAGCGGACGAAGAGTCCCACTTTCTCTTATATACATATCAAATGATCTACTCCATGCCGCCGCATCGGCAGCACCTCCGTAAGTGGTAGACGTAAAATGGCAACATCCACTACTAGCCCCTCCACTCCCTCCCCAAAAACTAAGATATTGCCTCCCATCAGTACTCGTCGGCCAAGTTGTAGCGCTTCCCCCGAAATGAGCACTATAATAGCTAGGAGTTTGAAAGGATATGTTATCTTTGCTCCACTGAAAATGGGTTCCTGGAGATTCAGTAATCATTCCACAAAGCGAGTATCCACTTGTCGGTTTAAAGTAGTCCTTTACTTGCCCCATATTTACTCTCGTTGTAAAGTTACTTCCAAAGCTATTAAACGATGAACAGCTATGTGCGTATTCTGCGCTCGCTACAGTACCAAATCCACCGGTATAGGTTGCTGCTACAATATTGTAGACAGTTCCAAATTTTGCTATCCTGGTCCATCCCCCTCCATCGGTTGTCATATCGCAATACACCTGAAAAATGCCAAAGCCCTGCGCGCTTATCCAATAAAGGCCATCTCCAGTTGATCCCCCATTTAATAGGATGTCTTTACAGGAACTCCCTGGATTGCTTTGGGTGCCAAGGCTTGGACCAGGAGTCCAATTCGCCGCATCGGCGTCCAAAGAAACAATCTGTGTCTCTCCACTCGATGGGCTCCAGGCCTCCCAGTTATATCCACCACTCGCATAAGAGAAATTGAGGCTGATGTCATCTAACACTGGTGTATTGCTCCCCGTGCCGGTAAACGTTATTTTATAGTAAAAAGCTGAGCCAGTGTAGTTGGTAAGTGTGATAGACATATTTGATCCTAGAGCCATAGCTACGGAGCCTGCCGCCTTGTCTTGGTTATACCAGTTGGTGGCGTCTGTTGAAAACTGGATTGAGGCGGCAGATCCAGCCGGAAGGGCAGAGAGGGTGTAGACAATAGAATTACTTGTTGTTGCAGTGGGATAGGCTACAAGAAGATTGGTAGAAACAATCGTAGCTGAAGATGCTGCAGATACAACACGCGACAACGCAACAAAGCCCACGCAAATAAGAACAACAAAAAGGCAAAATGTACGCAGCTTTTTCATTATGCCTTAATAATACTATTTATAAGGAATATTTGTAATGGGGTATTTATCGTGGAGAACCGGCAATTATTTTTTTATTTAAGAAGCGTGTCGGCTAGACGAACAGACTCGTCTTCAAAGAATTTCTTTACTTCATCCCACGAAGTGTCCTTAAGCATTTTAGGCATCTCGGATTCATCTGCTTGAGTAAAATAAGCTAGACTTGTAATAATACTGTATAAATTACTCGCCAATACGCCATACTTCTTATCATAGCATTGTAAGCAATTGTCAAGAGAAACTCCTTCTTTATTCCCCTTCCCATCACTGCTGCTATTTTCATTGCTCCAATATCATTCCTGCCAGCTACATCAACACCGAGACATTCTTTCTTTTCAGAAATTAAAGGATATTGATAACGAAATATACTGAATTTTGTGTCATTAAAAACTCCAAGGAGTGTGTCAGGAGAAATAGAGGTTACGGTAAATGCACCATATTGAGACAGATTTTTAGCTAAATTTTCCTGATTAAAGCTTTCTGGAGTAAAAAAATCGAAATCAACAGAGATTCGGTGGCCTAAATAGAGCGCCAATCCCGACCCCCCCGCTAAATACGTTTTGGGCGGTAAACAGTTGCTGGCTCCTAGTAAGGCCAATGACTTTTGCGCATTGTCAGGTAAGGTTCCTGTAAACATAATATTTTATCTTTTGGAATTTTAAGATATAGTTTCCAAAAATTACCTATTTTAGGACTGAAATCATGAAGGGTCTCAAATGTCTTTCTGATGGATTGTGTTGAATAATTTTTTAAAACCCAAGATACTGCGTCGCTATCTCCTTTGTCTAACAGTCTTTCTATAATAAAATTGGTTTTTTCCGAAGGATTTATTTTTTCTGTGTCTATATCCCAAAAATACCGCAATAAATGTTGAGGAATTTCTTTTGCCATAGATAATTTTATCATATGTTCAGATATAACTCCCAGTACATTTTATATTCCTACCCGCCCGCATAAACGACGTACCGCGCCGCAAGCAGCGAAGAATGGACCGCTCAGGATAGATTAATATGGAGTATTTATCGTGGAGAACCGGCAATTATCCTACCCGCCTTCATGTCATTGTAATGACGTATATTCATTCAGAAAGACGGGTTTAAAACCCGTCTCTATAGGAAGATAAATATATTGTAGGGGCGAGAGGCTAGACTACTAAGTTATTGAATTTAATAGTATAGACAGTAAAAACACACCAATTAATTACCGACATAAACAACCCTGTAAATACCAATTGCTACCACAACCTAAATATGCTGAAGGATATACTGTGCAAGCTATCCACTGACTCCATCCCTGTATGCATGTCTGTCCATAGCGAGCACAGACTTCACTACACGTTGGTGTACGTCCTCCCTCCAAATACCAATTATCAAGGCGGCAAGTACCGCATGAACCAGCACCATAACACGTATATCCACATGCTCCCCCCCAAGCTGGCCATGACAAATTAGGACCGTAACACGAACCAGCACTACAACCACGGGAATAATAGTCTCGGATAGGCTGAAGACCTGAACACGTTATAGTGCCACCCCAATAGTCCCCACCACAATCAGAGGGGGCAAGTCCTACTGTATTACATGCTCCAGCTCCATTACAGTTCCCATCAGGACCGATTCTATTTGTACCTGAGCAGGCATTGTAGGAAGAGGAACACTCGGCAAATAAATCTTCAGCACTCGTCTGATTCGCGATTGCTCCATTTACACATTTATTACACCCTCCAGCAGGATTTGCTCCACTGGGACAAGATTGAGCATCGTTGGTGTCTGTATACGGAAATGCAGTAGTTTGGCACGTTCCAGTATGACCGGCAGCTGCACTAAACAGAAGATCACCATCTGCATCTGTGCCGCAGATGCTTCCGCAACAAGCGCCATCAGATCCACAGGCTCCTCCATTAGCTGCGCAACATACATTGGCAAGATTATATGAGCTATCATTACAATCGGTATTATTTGTTACATATCCTGCATAGGTGGTGCCGCATCTTTTGAGGGTAACGCTCGGATTTCCAAATCCATCGCCATCTGCATCTTGATAAAACTGCGTGCACGCTCCAGAGTAGCACTCCGAGCTATTTACACACGCTTGCCCATCTGCCGTCACCCCCACGATGCTGAGCTGCCCGCCGGCTAGGTAATAATTTGCCGATAAACCCGTATTTATTTTGGAAGTGTCTGTGTAGGAGTCGCTTGTAACATCGGGGATTGATCCCATTGAGCTTGCAGTCCGCGTCTGCAGCTCCACATTTCCCGCTTGATAGTTGCTGAGGATTTCAGCCGCAGAAAGAGCACGAGAGTAAATGCGGGTGGAGTCAACTATGCCGTTAAGATAGTTAGTTGAGCTGGCACAGCTTGCAAAATTACCCCCCAATTTTGGAGCGTTATTTGTCGTATTTAATGTAATGTTAGCTGAAGCGTCTAAAACCCCATTAACATATAATTTTCCAGTTGTTCCATCGTAGGTAAAGACAACATGATACCAATTACCAAGTGTTTTTGAGGTGCCTTGAATATCTGCAGAATATCCCCAAAAGAAAAATCCATTATTCCTTGTGCCCAAAATATTTAATTTACCCGAAGAACACGCACCCCAAGAGATGATTGGTTGAATATAGCCTGTAGCAGAATATTTACTAGGCTTTATCCACGCTTCTATCGTTCGTGCCTGTGCTCCAGAAATACCAATATTTGAAGTGGTAGTCACCTCATCATCCACCCCATCAAACATGAGCGCCCCCGCTCCCCACCGTTTATTCGCGGCAGTCCAGCCCGTGCCCGCGGCTGCATCTTGGCTCCCTGTTGAGGCAAAACTTACAAGAGACCCGTTAAAAGATGTTGATGAGCCTGAATATGGATATCTAACGATAACGACACCTGAACCTCCTGTGGCTCCCGCTCTATAATCTGCTCTTTCATAGCCTCCAGCCCCTCCCCCTGTATTTGCTATACCATTTGCGGATCCAGCAGCTCCATTAGTAGCGCCCGTACTGTTGAAGAAGCCAGGGCCACCTCCCCCGAGCCCACCTGATGAAGAGGTTGTTCCGTACATATTAGCTCCACCGCCACCTCCACTATAGTAAGTAGTGGATCCAGAGATATTATATGAAACTCCAATCCCTCCATTTCCTCCACGAGAGTTGAGGACGCCCACTCCTCCAGCTCCTCCAGCGCCTCCTCCTCCTCCTGCTCCTTGACCTCCCATAAAGCCAACTCCCCCTGCATATCCATATCCAGTTCCTCCTCCAGAAGCTCCCTGAGTTGCACTTCCTGCAACATGGGATGGATCAGCTCCATTTTCAGCACCTCCACCTCCCGAACCTCCATTATTGCCAGGAGTGACGCTATAGGTTCCGCCATAACCTCCCCCTAGTGCTGTTATATCTCCAAAAATAGAATTTTGTCCATTAAATCCTGTGGTATATGTCGATAAACCACCACCTCCGCCGCCTCCAACGGTAACAGAAATGTCGCCTGCATTAACCCCTTTGGTAGCATGATACACAACTCCGCCGCCGCCGCCGCCTCCATTATGATACCAGGAGTACCCTGAACCGCCGCCGCCTGCAACCACAAGCACTTCTACATTCCTATCTCCTCCGGAAGGAATGGTTAATGTTCCATTCGAGGTAAAAGTATGAATTCGATAACCACCGATATCAGTGGTTGTATTTGCAGTATATGGATACCTGACGATAACGATACCTGAACCTCCTGTGGCTCCCGCTCTCAAATCTGCTCTTTCATAGCCTCCAGCACCTCCCCCTGTATTCGCTACACCATTTGAGGATCCAGCAGCTCCATTAGTAGCGCCCGTACTGTTGAAGAAGCCAGGGCCACCTCCCCCGAGCCCACCTGATGAAGAGGTTGTTCCATACATGTTAGCTCCACCGCCACCGCCTCCGTAAAATTTATTTGAGCCACTTATGAATGATGCAACTCCAATCCCTCCATTTCCTCCACGAGAGTTGAGGACTCCCACTCCTCCAGCTCCTCCAGCGCCTCCTCCTCCTCCTGCTCCTTGACCTCCCGAAAAGCCAACTCCCCCTGCATATCCATATCCCGTTCCTCCTCCAGAAGCTCCCTGAGTTGCATTTCCCGCAACATGGGATGGATCAGCTCCATTTTCAGCACCTCCCCCTCCCGAACCTCCATTATTACCTGGAATGACGCTATAGGTACCCCCATAGCCACCCCCTAGTGCTGTTATATCTCCAAAAATAGAATTTTGTCCATTTGTTCCCGACATAGGCTGTGATGTTCCTCCGGTTCCTCCATTTCCGACAGTTATAGAGATATCACCCGTAGTAACAGATTTGGCAGGATGGTAAACAACACCTCCCCCTCCACCACCACCATTATGATATTGTGAATATCCTGACCCGCCACCACCACCTACAACTAGAACTTCAACATTTCTACTTCCTCCTGAAGGAATGGTTAATGTTCCACTCGAGGTAAAAGTATGAATTCGATAGCCTCCGACATCAGTAATGGTACCTCCTGTTGCAGAGGGTACTGTACTAATCGTTAACGCAGGGGCTGGTGGGTTTATTGTTCCGACGCTATCTACGGCAGTAGCTCCGCTTGTTTCATTGAAATTCCATTGGGCCACAAGCCCCGTGGCATCCTTCACTGTCTCGCCATTCCCTGTATTTTTTCCCAAATCAATCCATGAAATATTCGTCCACCCTACTACAGCGCCCAAATCCATCACGGGAGAAGTGTATACAGAAGATTTGCGACGAGATGCATCGGCCTTTATTTCTTCCGCGCTTCGGGCAATATTGCTTATACGTACCTCGTCGATAAGGCCATTAAACGGAGCATACCCACCCCATGCACGTCGCCCAATTTGAAATGTTCCACTTGCAGATACGGTTAATGCTACTGTTTGAGAAAAGGAGTCTATAAGAACACCATCGAAATAGAGATTTATTGTTGATCTATCATATGTAGCGGCGATATGATGCCAACTTGAGGTATCAGAATATGTTCCAGTAGTACAATAATTAGCAACACCTTGCATGGTAAAACAAAATTTATCATTATTAGCATCCCCAACCCCAAATGTCAGATTATATCCAGAATCTGGTGTTCCGTATGTTCCTACAATGTGTCCCATGGTTGCTGCAACATTTCGCTTTATCCACGCTTCAACGGTTACAGCTTGAGTAATATTGATGAGGTTTGTTGGAGCTCCCATACTTATGGAGTCACTACCCCCATTAAAACTCCTCCCATTCCCTATCCGCCCGGCCACAACGCTCGTGCCTGTGGGAGTGCCTGTATTTCCATTCCCACTTGAATCGAGTACATTTCCGCTCGCCTCATCCATGTGCCAGAGCCCCACGGTGTATTGATCTGCAGCAAGCTGTTGATAATATGTTTCGATGAGAGGTGCAGCTCCCGATCCAACATCTTTTGCCCGATTAAACGTGCCCCCCGCAAAGTCTGCCGAAGTGCTATGCACAATAGTTGGATCAATCGTTATCGGATACGCGCGCTTCGGGTCTGCAAGCCACGTTTCATTAATTGAAATGATAAAAAGGTATCGCCCCTTCTCGCTCCCATCTGTCAGCTGCACGCGCACGTCATTGGTGCGGTTCCCTTTTGCATCAATGGCAAATGGCTCAAGCATGTGAAAAAGATAGTTCCCCTTATCATCATAAAAAAGAGGGAGATAAAAGCCTTTCATGACGCCCTTGGGATAGGCATTTTGCGCCTGAAAATCAAAAAGAAACGCTGTTTTATTTGAAGGCTCCCGCAAGATTATCTCTTCCTTTATCCCGTTGGGAAGTGTTTTGTAGGAAATATCTGTTTTGGGCTGAATGTCTGCAAAGAGTATCTGGTCGCCCGTTTTCTGAGCAGGGGTAAAGTTTTTTTTTGTTTCATTGATGCGAAAGGAGAGTTTGGATGTGCCTGAGGAAAGCTCCACCCGGGGCTCATTTGTTTTGCTGTCGGCCATACGTATCGTGATATCGTTTGAAGTGCCCTCATACACATATCCTGTCTTTTCATCTGCAAATCGCAGAGGAATGGGGCGTGTTTGGAGATAGTGGATATAAAAAGGAATGCTGATTACGCCCAGAAGAAGTGCTGCAGTTATAGACAAGAGAATAATCACCGTCTGCCGGTCCAAAGAACGGGCCCATGTAAGGCCCTTTTTTACTATTTTTTCCAGCTTTTTTCTATTCATTGTGAATTAATCTCACGTCTCATATATATAGCGTAGAGGAAAGAGCGAATAAAATCAATGTGAATCGTTTGGAGTCGCACTCATCATTGGCTCTATGCGAAGTGCAGTAAATACACTTCCCCGCGTTACATCTGCATCGGTATACACTGTCACCTGCATGTCTTTTTTGAGGTCAGTCTGCGCCACTCTTTCTGCCTTTGGCGCCACCATCATTGCCGCAGAAGATGCAGAATTGTTGTAGACATAGCGGGAAATCTCAGTACCTTGAGTAAGAGTAATAGTGTATTCTTTTTCTTGAGGAGGTATAGGCGTAACCCCTATCATCGAGCCAGGGTACATTCCCATTATCATGGGGGGGAATGCCTTTAGGGTAATGATATTTCCGTTCACTGCGGCTATTTTCCCGTTTAATATAGTTATTTTTTGAGAAAGATTTATAGAGACAGCATCAAAGGAGCTTCCCTCTAGTGTGCGTAAATCAATTGCGCTATTTACGCTTATAGTCGCGCCCACTTTTATATCTTTTAGGGATGCTTTTGGCGGTGAGATAGGCTCTGCTGTTTTGAACAGATACATGGTATTCATCATAGGTTGAGCATATTGAGTTTTGTTGGAAACAGTCACGCGATAGCTCAGGGTGACTGTTTTAGGAGTGGGCACTTGTTTTTGGCTCAGGGTAATGATATTTCCTTCCACTTTGTCTACCACTCCGGTAAAAAAATAGATAGGCTGCGTGAGATACATAATGTTGCGAGACATCGCTCCAGTGCTCACTTTATTTTTACTGCTATAGTCAAAAAACATATATGCTCCAAGTGCTACAAGCGCCACAACCCCGATAAGAACTACTTTTTTTTGATTCATATTTTCATGCGTAATTAATAATTTATTTTTCCCTCTTGTCTCTTTATGCTAAAAAAATCCCTCATTTCATATATATAGCGTAGAGGAAAGAGCGAATAAAATCAATGAGAAACGTTTTTAAAACAGTAACCTACGAGGGTTGGATATGTGTATATTTATAGGGGCGGGGTTCTCCCGCCCGCATATCATTGCAATGATATTTTTTAATATGCTGTAGGGGCGACCTTTATGGTCGCCCGGTGCACGTCATCGCAATGATATTTGTTTGATTGGTGTATTTGATTGGTGTATTTGTAGAGACGCCCAATTTGGGCGTCTCTACAGAAAGATGAATATATAATTCTGTAGGGGCGGGGTTCTCCCGCCCATATGTTGTGGTCGCCCGTTTAATAATTTATTTTGAATTTACAAATTCATCTTTCTCTATACCCGCTTCTCTGAGAAGGCTGAGAAGGGTACCCTTTTTTATGTCTCTCAGATGCATCGGGACAACCGCTCTCCGCTCCGTTTGCGGATGTTTCAGCGTAAGATGGCTCCCTACTTGATGATGTTCAATAAATCCTAGTTTTTTTAACTTTTTAATAACGTCCCTTGGTGTGAAAGACGGGAGTTTAGGCATAAGAAAGAGAGTGAGATGTGTTTTGAATAACATCAATAGTAGACACGAAGCTTACGTCAATTGGCGCAGATTCATTATCTTTTGCAAGACTTCCTAAATATGATTCGATTGCTTCTTTTGCTGCTTCTGCGGCTTCTTCTATTGTTTCTCCATAAGTCACACATCCTTTTAAAGCAGGAATAATCACGGTATATCCGCCTTCTAGCTCCTTCTGAAATATGGCAGTATAATGATGAATTTTCATTGAATATAGTATATCACATCTATTTGTCGCTCGCTCCCCCGCCCGCATGTTTGGTTACATTGGTTATTTCATGTCATTGCCTTCTTGATCTTAAAAAGAGGAATAAAATCAATGTAATTTACTCCTCAATCACCTGTTTGCTCACCTCTATTGCAAGGGAGCGGAAGAAGCTCTGCAACTCACTCAGCGTAAGTGGCTTAATCATACGCGGAAGAAAGGTAAAGGAATCTACCTTGAGAAAATTGGTTGCCATAAATAGAGCATCAAGTTTTATGCCGAATTTTACCTTAACTCCCTCCATGAGGTCATACAAAGAATGCGTTTGAAGAAGAAAATATAAATCAACAAAATCTTTTACCGTTGTCCTTTGGTTGGTGGTTAGAAGCTTATTGGTCGCTATGTCTATTAAACTGTCAACAGCAAGCGTCTGCCAGCTAGCTCCCACTTCAAGTCTTTTATGGGGATCATGTACAAAGTCAAGTTTAAGCTGTATTCCTTGAGAAAAGGTAAGATTGTAAATGTCCATGTGTTTATGATGGTTGAGCTCAAAAGTAAACAGATACTTTTTTGACCATTCAACAATAATATTTGAGAGATCATCACGATCAAATGGCTTTTCGCAAAAGAAGTCTAAATCATCCGAATAACGATGGGTAAGATAGTAGTAACTCAGTGCTGTCTCTCCGGTAAAATAAAATTGTTTGAAAAATGGATGATTACTTACTGCATCGAGTATAATTCGTTGTTCTTGTGTAGCGAGCGTTATTTTTTCCATATGAGAAACTCAAACAGATGTTTTTTTGCTGGATCAAGATCTAGTTTTTGCCAATATTTTTTCACATCGTCTAGCTTTATCTTCTCTCCATCTGGTCCGTAGTTTATCTTGCGCTCAAGGATAAAAATACGCCCCTCTTCTGTCTTTTCCAGCTCCGCTTTGTCGAAGTCCCATAAATATGATGGCATGCGTATAGTATACCTTATAATCGCGTGTATTTGATTGGTGTGTTTGATGATTATATTTGATTTGTATATTTGTAGAGACGTGATTAATCACGTCTCTACAGGAATATATATGTTGTAGGGGCGACCCTTGTGCCTGCCTGCCGGCAGGCAGGGTCGCCCGATATGGTCGCCCGATTTACAAAATCTATTTCTTCATCTCCCCCATTTGCTTCGCCTTCTATTCTATCCTGAGCCCGCCGAAGGACTCGCAATGACATTTTGATTGGTGTATTTGTAGAGACGCCCAATTTGGGCGTCTCTACAGGAAGATGAATATATAATTCTGTAGGGGGCGGACCCATGTAGGCTGATATGATATACTATTTACATGATAATTACGAAAAACGAGGTTGAAAAGTGGGCAAAGCATTGGCAATATGAAAGCGAAGACGCCTTGCAGAAACATTTCCGCCTCCAGTTCATGACTTGCTTTTTTTATTGAAAAAAACGGCGATTATATCATCTCAAGAATTAACTGAAGACTTGGCAGAGCTGAATTCTTTTAACATCCGCGCACGTTATGATGATTATAAAAAGGAATTTTATGATAAGGCTACAAGAAAGTATTGTGAAGAATGGATAAAAAAATGTAAAGATATTATTATCATGCTAAAAAAATCATGAGCAAATCAATAGAATCTATAATTAAACAATTTTCATTAATGATTAAGGAGGAGTTTTCCCCTCACAGTCGGGTCATTTTATTTGGCTCTTATGCGAAGGGTAAGCAAAAGAAATGGAGCGACATAGACGTGGCTGTTGTCTTACCTAAAGGAAATAAAATAGGAGAGATAGAAAAACGCATGAGAATTATGTCATTAGACATAGATGATAGAATTAATCCCTTTACTTTTACGGCACGAGATATGGAAGAAAACTCCCCTCTTACATGGGAAATAAAGCAGCATGGGATAGAGGTGGTATGAGCCCTCGCCCGATATGGTCGCCCGCCCTCCCCTCTTTACAGCATGTCAATTTGCCTTGTAATCAACCCAAGGGTTTCTTTCACCAGCTTGGCTTTCGCCCAATCTTTTTGGCTGTCGTCCAACACCTCGCCCAAACCGTTTAAGACCGATTTTGGATTAATAGCGCCGACAAATTCTAATAAGAATGTATAAAATTCCTGAGGAGTTTTACCGGTTCTCTGTTTTATAACATCGTAGTTTATTTCACCGGCGTAAGGAGTGCCTAAGAAGTAATGAACATCAAAAAGATCGCGGTTTGCAATGCTAGAACGCTCAGTTAAGGCTATCATCTTGTGTGCAATCATATCTTGTATTGTTAATACTTTTATTTTTGCGCCGTAAAACGACTTTAAATCATAATGATTGAATGGATTTTCTCTCGTTGAAATCTCAACTTTGATGCGGGCTAAACCCTCGCCATAACTCAACAACCAAAAAAGCGTGTTAAACTTCTTACTTTGATCTTTGATTATATATTTGGCAGATAAGAGTTTTGTCATTCTACTTATCATGTCTTCTCGTGCTTTCGGGTTGTCATTAAAATCAGTCACCAGGTCAAAATCCAAATCCACCGAAAATCTGGGCAGATTGTAAAATAACATTGCCGCAGTGCCACCCTTAAATCCTAATAGAGAACCTAGCAGGCTATCTTTATAAATATCTATTAAGATATTTGTTAGATTGGTCTTGTGTTTTGTTATTTCTAAAGCTTTCATTGTGTATGTTTTACTATAAATGCCGAAATTACTTTATTTTTTTGATACGCCTTTTCATTAATTTCTTTCATAAATTGAAAATCAATTTCTCTTACATTATCAAAAAATTCTTCACCGTTCAAATATAATGTATCGCAGATTGCTCTTTCTGATCCTGCAGTATGAATGCCATCAACATCTACAACGCCTAAAGGGTTCAACAATATTTCGTCTTTAATTTTTCTGTAACTATATTTTTGCCCATCAATTTCAGCTACTTCGGAGCGGTTAGATATAATGCTCATGTCAGAATAAGGTTGAAATACCACACCATTCTTATATAACACGGTATATAAACTAATATAGGAGGGATTCCTCCATTTATTCGCAAACTCGATTCTTGAATAGTTATGGTTTAAAGCATACATACCTCTCGTGATTCTATACAAATATCCTTTGTTGGTTGCGTAAATCAATGCAGAATATAATTCCACCGGATTGAAAATGTCACATAATTGCTTAATTTCAACAGTGGTGAATACCGTTTGATTTTTTGCCTGGTTTTTTAGTATCTGATTTGCTATATTCATAGTGACACCGAACATATAGTTATTATATGTTCCATAGTACAGGTCTGCATGTGTGATGTCAAGAGAATGTTAAGATGTGCTCTTATTTCTAAAGCTCTTTTACGACCTTTTGAAGCTCCTCTATCTCCTTCTATTCTATCCTGAGCCCGCTTAACCTACGAGGTTGGAGTATCTCTCCAACCTCGTAGGTTAGATATTTGATTGTTGTGTTTGTAGAGACGGGGCATGTTTACCCGTCGAAGCTTTAGCGAAGTCGGGCCCCGTCTCTACAGGAAGATGAATATGCTGTAGGGGCGCGGCGTGCCGCGCCCGCTATGGTCGCCCGAATTATGGTGTTAAGATTTAGGGTGTGGTTTCTATTTTATCTAATTCTTCTTTTAGGAGAGGGATATCTTTCTTAATCGTTTTCCAAATGTCTCCAGGGATAAGCTCTGCATAATCGTGGATAGCCACATCACGCATAGCGGACATCTCCTTCCAAGGTATGTTCGGATATTTCATCTTTACTTCTGCGGGCACATATTTTGCAGCCTCTCCAATAATTTCAAGCCACCTAATCACTGCCATCTGCAAAATAATAGTATTGTAGAATTCATCCTCCGTCACCTTTTCTGTTGACTTTAATATACCCTCAACGCTCTCTTTAATATCTTGGATGCGGAGATTATGTTCTCTTTTCATGCTTGTGAATAAATGGGGAACTGAGAAGCAAGAATTTCTTTTCTATAAGCCGCTTTAATTGCTTTGTATTGCACAAGGTCTACACGCTTGTTTAATTTTTCTTCAAGGCTCACTTTAACTCTCAACATATCAAAAAGACTCGAATCTGGGGGAAGCTCTACTAAAAGGTCGATGTCGCTATCCTTATTCATTGTTCCAGATACGATTGACCCAAACAAAGACGCTCGAGAAACATGATATTTCTTTATTATGGGAATTATTTTGTCTTTTACATCTTGAATATCCATAGGGAAATGATAAGCTTTCCTCTTTTTATTTTCAACTCTAAATACGTGGGTTATAATAGTTAAGTTGGTTAGACCTGTATGTGGAATTTTATGCTGTAGAGGCGGGTATGAATGATCTAATTGTTTAAAAATTAAAACATTTATACTGAGCAGTTCGACTAAGTTTATCCTGAGTTAATCGAAGGACTCACTGTAAAACTTGCCGAGGTATTAAAACTTATTTGTAAATTGAAAATTGTAAATTTCCTAGTATTACGGGTTTGGCGTTATTATCTGTGCTGGCTCAGAGGCAGAAGGAGCGGCTACAGGAGCTACTGCAGAAGAGGGAATAACAGGCTCGATACGAAGCGCAATAAAGTTCGTTCCTTCGGTCACATCAAAATCAGTATAAACCATAATTTGCATATCTTTTTTGAGATCTGATTGTGCTACTTTTTCTGGATTTGGACCTGTCATCATCGCCGCAGGATTTATTGTTGCGGGGTTGCTGTATACATAGCGTGATATTTCTGTGCTGGAGCTGATAGTTATCGTGTATTCTTTTTCTTGCGGAGGAGTAGGCGCTATTCCTGACATAAATGCAGGGCTGTCGTATATTCCCATAGCAGTAGGAGGGAATGCTTTGAGGGTAATGGTATTTCCTTCTGTTCTCACTACTTTTCCATTTAATGTGTTTAAGAGGGGAGGAAGGATTATGGAGCTTGCCTCAAAGATATTCCCTTCCATCACTCTTAAATCTGTCATGCTGGTGATGGAGATGTACGATCCTACTCTTACATCTTTAATCGTTGG
>Ga0194063_10000006_pt1 | contig 190576 bp, 160 predicted proteins | sample SepL3720m_MetaG_FD_155459 | JGI IMG/M metagenome (GOLD analysis project Ga0194063, IMG submission 155459) | Anoxic zone freshwater microbial communities from boreal shield lake in IISD Experimental Lakes Area, Ontario, Canada - Sep2016-L373-20m | ecosystem: Environmental > Aquatic >... | reverse complement strand
CTCCTGCATCCCGCATCCCGCAGCCCGCATCCCGCATCCCGCATCCTGCATCCCGCATCCGCCTTCAAACCCTCGCTTTTCCATGCCAGCGATAGTCTCCTTCAATGCTTGCGATGCCTTTGCCCATAATAGTTTTTGCCAGGATTACCGTGGGATGGGTCAGCTCGAGCCGGGCTTTGTTGAATGCGCCGAGTAGCGACCTGAAATCGTGGCCATCGCATTCCACCGCCTGCCAGCCGAAGGCTTCCCATTTCTTCTTCAGGGGCTCAAGGGCCATCACGTTCTCGGTGCTGCCATCGATCTGAAGCCCGTTCCGGTCGATGATCGCCACCAGGTTGTTCAGTTTATGATGGGCCGCTGCCATGGCTGCTTCCCATATCGAGCCTTCCTGCAGCTCTCCGTCGCCGCACAGACAGTAAACCCGGTTATCGAGCCCGTCCATTTTGAAAGCGAGAGCCAGTCCGACCGAAACTGAAAGCCCCTGCCCCAGTGAACCGGCCGAAAGTTCAAGCCCCGGCAGCCCGTGGTCTCTTCCGGGATGCCCCTGCAGTCTGCTGCCAAGCTTGCGCAGTGTTAACAACTCTTCTTTTGCGAAATACCCGGCTTCGGCGAGGGTGGCATACAATACAGGAGCAATATGCCCTATCGAAAGGATAAACCTGTCGCGGCCCGGCCAGGCAGGTTCATGGCAGCGGTGGTGCATTACCGAGAAATAAAGCGTTGTAAGTATGTCGGCCGAACTCAAAGAACCTCCAAGATGACCGGAACCGGCTTCGGCAAGGCTGCTCACGACCGACTGCCGTATTGATGCTGCCAGCACTCTCAGCTCTTCAGTTTCGTTAGTCAGGGCGAGATTCATGTTAACGCATATCAATGACTTCAACCCCGGGGAATTTTTTGGCGTCGAACGTAAAATCACTTGCGCCTACCGGAAGATCGGTCTGGAAACGGGTGATGGTATAAGTAAAGATATTTCCGTTTTTATCGAAGATCATAAACGATTTCACCTGCAGCTTTGCCTTGTCAACAGCCAAAATCGCCCGAGTGAAATTCTTTACTGTGTTTGGGACCAGTTCGATTTTTACAGTACCGGGATCGGTGTTTTTGTCGGTAAGCAGTTTTGATTTGAAATTGGTGTTGTAATTCGACAGGAGCTTGGATGGAGTCATGGACTCATCTTTATTGTCGAGCGAATTCACCTGCACCTCGTTGGTTTCGGGCATAAAAGTCCAGATGGTCTTTCCGTCACAGATCACCGTCTGTCCGCTGGCCTGCATCTTGTACTTGTCGCCGCTCAGCAAGAGGGTTCCCTGCTTTTCTTCGCTGATCTTTGCTTTGGCGTTTTCCATCTTGTAGGCAAAATCGGCCCTGATCGACTTATACGCTTTGGTTTTGGCGCTTACCTGGTCGAGGAGTTCAACGGCTTTCTGGTCTTTCTGGCTGTAGGCGCTGATTGCAGCCATTGAGAGAAATAAAATAAGGAGCTTCTTCATATCGTATTGCTGTTTGTTTGCTGATTAATTTAGTCGTTGCCCATGCTCTGGAGGTAGGTTTCAAGGGCGTTCGAGTCTTTATACTTGACTTCCCTGGCCTTGCTGCCTTCGAAGGATCCCACAATACCCGCTGCTTCCAGCTGGTCGATGATACGCCCGGCCCGGTTGTAGCCAAGTTTCAGTTTACGTTGCAGAAGGGAGGTGGAGCCGTGCTGATGCTGAACTACCATCCTGGCTGCTTCGGCAAAGAACTCGTCGCGTTGGTCGGGGTCAAAATCCTTGCCCGAACCGTTCTCTTCATCATAGTATTCCGGTAAAGCAAGGGCCGACGAATAGCCTCTCTGTGATCCGATGAAATCGGTGAGTCTCTCCACCTCGGGTGTATCCACAAAAGCGCATTGCAGCCTGATGAGGTCACTTCCGGTCGAAAGCAGCATATCTCCCCGGCCTATGAGCTGATCGGCTCCTGAAGAGTCCAGAATCGTGCGGGAGTCGATTTTTGAGATCACACGGAAAGCGATACGTGCGGGGAAATTAGCTTTAATGGTGCCTGTGATGATGTTGACGGATGGCCTTTGGGTGGCGATAATAAGATGTATCCCTGTTGCACGGGCCAGCTGGGCCAGCCGGGTCAGGGGCGTTTCAATCTCTCTTCCCGCAGTCATGATCAGATCGGCAAACTCGTCGATCACCAGCACGATATACGGAAGGAACCTGTGTCCGTCGTTCGGGTTGAGCTTGCGGTTCACGAACTTCTCGTTGTATTCCTTAATATTCCTCACCTGGGCGTCGCGCAGCAGGTCGTACCTTCCATCCATCTCTATATTCAATGAGTTCAGAGTGCGGATGACTTTTTTGGTATCGGTGATGATGGCTTCCTCGCTATCGGGCAGCTTGGCCAGAAAATGACGTTCTATCCTCGAAAACAGAGTGAGTTCGACCTTCTTTGGGTCTATCATCACAAACTTGATCTGCGAAGGATGTTTTTTATACAGCAGGGATGTGATGATAGTGTTCAACCCGACCGATTTCCCCTGTCCGGTAGCTCCTGCCATCAGCAGATGGGGCATCTTGGCCAGGTCGGCGATAAAGGTTTCGTTGGAAACGGTCTTCCCTAGAACGAAAGGCAGTTCAAAGGAGGTGTTCTTGAATTTTTCGGAACCCAGAAGCGATTTGATGGAGACGATTTCGGGGTTCTGGTTGGGTACTTCGATGCCGATGGTGCCTTTGCCGGGAATAGGGGCGATGATACGGATTCCGAGGGCCGACAGGCTTAAGGCGATATCGTCTTCGAGGTTCTTGATCCTCGAGATACGGATGCCTGCTTCCGGAACAATCTCGTACAGGGTCACTGCCGGACCAATCGTGGCCTTGATCTTCGATATTCCGATGTCGTAATGCGACAGGGTGAGAACGATCTTGTCTTTATTGGCTTCGAGTTCTTCTTTTTTTACTGCTACCGATTCTCCGCCGTAATCACTTAGCAGGTCCAGGGTGGGAAATTTATAGGTAGGCAGGTCGAGGGTAGGATCGTACAAGGTATCGAGTCCCTGTCTGGCTACCGGCCCTTTAACTTCGGGGGGTGCGGCTTCTTCAATCCGTTCTATCTGAAGCTCCAGGCCTGAAGCAACAGCTTCCAGGGGCTTGTCGTCGCCGGGTAACTCCAGTTCTATGGGCAGAGATGTCTCCGCGGGTTCATCAATAAAGGTGTTGGTATGCGCCTGCTCTGTTTGTTCAGAGTGCACAGCCACGGGTTCCGCCGCGATCACATCCGCAGTCACATCATCAAAAGATTCATTGAGCTTGTCTTTATGCTTCATCCAGCGGAAGGGGATGTTGAAGGCCAGGATGGTAAAACTCAGGAAGGTGAATGCCAAAGCCAAGGCCAGGCCCGAAGCGCCCAGGAAATCGACCAGCCATAAATTCATCTGGAAACCGTAGACCCCGGTGAACAGGACTCCTGTGCTCACGAAATCAGGAGAGAGGGTTAATCCAAAAAACACCGGCAGCCACATAACTCCGAAGAAACAGTATTGCATTATTCTCCATGGAGGGAAAATAGTGATCCGGAAGAGCCATCTCACACCCCATACCAGCAGTATTACCGGGAAGAGAAAGGAAGCGATGCCGAACCAGTTTGAAATGAACATGTACGAGACCAGAGCCCCGGTTTTGCCCATCCAGTTCTCGCACCTGAGGTCGCCCGAGCGGAAGGTGTCTATAGTAAAATGCTTGAAAACAGTGTCGGTATAGCTGTAGTCGGTCTTCCAGGTCTGCAAATATGAAGCAAATGAGAGGATCAGGTAAAGGCCGATCAAAACGAAAGCAAGTCCCCATACCCTGAGACTGCGATCTCTGCGCTCGATCTGCTGAGGAGTGCGTTCTTTCTTTAGTTTGGGGGGGCTTTCCTTTTTCGGAGGCCTCTCTTTAACGGGTTTTTCTTTTTTGAGCTTCTTTGATTTTAAAGTTTCCGCCGGCCCGTTTTGAAATACTTCTTCGGAAGAAAAGATTTCCTCCTTAAACGTATTCGATTTTATAGGATTGTATTGTTTCGCCATGGTTTTCTATTCCTTACCACCGATTTTATTTTTCAGTTCAGCTTTTTTAATTACCGTATACTCGGCAGGTATATCGAATTCTTTGGATGAAATTGCTTTTTTATCCACCGAAGTGGCCGTGAACCGCATGACCATCTCAGACGTTTTCATCGAAAATTCCATCAGAACACCGTCGATATCTTTATACAATCCTTTGTCGAAATTGGCCTGTTTTCCGCCAAGTTCAAAGTTGTAATACACTTCTATAAGGTATTTTCCGCTTATGTCGTTTACCGTGATCATGGCATGCTTGCAGAGGTAGCCGGCAATGGTTTTGGTTTCATTGCTCAGTTCAACTTTCACAGGGGGTTCTTTGGCTGTTTCCCGGGCAATGTCATCCGCAGTATAGGTAATGGCATATTTCTGGCCCATCATGTTCAGCAGCTTGATCTTGGTTTTCTCCTGGTGATCGGTGAGTTCAACCCGGTCTCCTCCTCCGGTGAGTATATCGGTTCTTGACCTCACTCCTTTGATCATGACGGTAAGCGCTTTGGGGAACAGGCTGAGCTGGCTTTTGGTAAGCTTTTGCCCGGGGTAGCTTATTTTATATGTTATGATGCCTTCGAACGGTGGCCCGCCATAGATACTCGCGGCCAGCAGCAGTGCGGGTATCATTAGGAAAAAAAAGCGGTTTCTGACTGCGTTCATGAAAGGCGCTGATTGGGGTGACTTATTTTACGAAATGCAGAAGTTTGCTCCAGCGGATCTTGCCGTTGAACAGGGTTTTGTTAGGATCGAGCGAGAGCCATACGAAGGAGGCTTTTCCCACTACATGGTCTTCGGGGACAAACCCCCAGAAGCGTGAATCCATTGAGTTGTGACGGTTGTCGCCCATCATCCAGTAATAATTCATTTTAAAAGTATAACTGTCGGCTTCTTTTCCGTTGATGTAAATCCTGCCGTCGCGTACCTGGAGATCATTGCCTTCGAAGACCCCTATGACCCGTTTATAGAACATAATATTCTTCGGATTGATTTTGATGGTTACACCCGCTTTGGGGACCCACACCGGTCCGAAATTGTCGACGTTCCAGCGGCAAGTGGAGTCGAAGGGGAAGATGTTCGGATCCCAGGCGCCTTTTGGCATGATCTCTGGTTCAATGGATTTTACATTACTGAAAAGTTTAATGCCTTCCAGTGAGGCATCAGAGAGCGTGAGTTCATAGGTCCCGTTGTTATCGGTTGCTATATTCTCGGTAATATCAAGCCGCTCAAGATTTCTCGAATTAATCGGGTTGCCGTCGGTATGAACCAGGTATTTGAACTGCCGTTTTCCCGGGTTCTGCTCTTCTTTGCCGTTGATCAGAACCTTGCGGTCGACAATCTGTATGGTATCGCCGGCTATGCCGATGCATCGTTTGATGAAGTTTTCGCGCTTGTCGACCGGCCGTGCAATAATGTCGCCGAAATTCTGGCTGTTGTTCCAAACGAAGTCACGGCCATACTGCCTTACCAGCTGGTAATAACTGGCATTGCTCTGAAGCCTGGTCGAGAGGGTATCGCCGTCGGGATAATTAAATACAACTACATCCATGTTCTTTATGGATACATAGCCCGGAAACCTGTAATAGGGCAATTTGATCCATTCGAGATACGATTTGGTCGATTCTGTCATCGGAAGCGTATGGTGCACGAAGGGGAATGAAAGCGGGGTGTTGGGGGCTTTCGGACCATAGCTCAGTTTGCTTACAAACAGGTAATCTCCTACAAGCAGTGTTTTCTCCATCGAAGAGGTGGGGATGGTATAGGCCTCAAAAAAGAAGATGCGGATGATGCTCGCGGCGATCACGGCAAAAATTATGGCATCGACCCATTCCCTCATTATGGTTTTCTTAACCGGACTGAGGCTTGAGGGATCGTGATACTGCTCTGAAGGTGACCAGGCGAGGTAAGGCAGGTAGACAAACGGAAAAAGTACGCCCAGCGCCTGTTCCAGAAGTCCGTATTTTTTGAAACACTTCAGGATCTCAACGATCATCAGCAAAATCACAAATACGTTGATGAAGGGGATGATCAGAAAGATAAACCACCACCAGGGCTTTTTGATTATCTTAAGCCAGATCCAGAGGTTGTAAAAAGGAATAAGGATTTTCCAGCCTGCTTCCCCGGCTTTGACGAATATTCCCCAGAGTCCGGCAACGAAAGCGGCGGAAAACAATATAGATAAGATCAGGTAGATGTTCATGATGAAGGATATAGTTTACAATAACGTGATTTTTGTTGATTTCTTGCTCTCGGGCAGCGTATTGTTAAGAATTCAAAAGGTCTTTCATTTCAAAAAAACCTTGCTTTCCTTTGAGCCATTCCGCGGCAAGCAGGGCACCGAGTGCAAAGCCCTTACGGTTTTTGGCTGTATGCGTGATGACGATTGCATCCATTTCAGATTCGTAACGGATGATATGTGTGCCGGGGATATCCTCAGAGCGGTACGACTTAATCCCGACTTCGTCTGGATTTTCCTGGAGTTCCTTAACCCATTTTTCTTTTCGTTCGTTATAGCGGATGATATCGTTGGCGAGTACTATCGCGGTACCGCTGGGCGAATCAAGCTTATGAACATGGTGGGTCTCCTCGATGGATATCTCGTAATTGCCCCAGGGAGCCATCAGCGAAGCGAGAAAACGGTTCAGCTCGAAAAAGAGGTTCACGCCGATACTGAAATTCGGTGAGAAAAAAAGGCATTTGTTCGTGCTGATGCAGGTCTGCCTGATCTTCTCAATATCTTCTATCCAGCCCGTGGTGCCTACTACTACCGGGATTCCGGCATCGAAACAATGCATGATGTTTTCAACGGCTGTCTCGGGAGTAGAGAATTCGATAGCAACCTCGGCCTCCGCGAGCAGATGGCCTTTATCCAGCCATGCCTCGTCACCGTCGATGACAAGCACGATCTCATGCCCCCTCTTTTCAGCAAGTTTATGTATCTCCTGACCCATTTTTCCATATCCCAGCAAAGCGATCTTCATAGTCTTGATTTAAAAGTGCAACGATAGTTTTATTCCCCCGCCTATCTCCCTGGATGCCACAGGGACCTGTATCGAAGGCCCGATTTTCATGCTCAGGGTCCTGTTGATATTGAAACTGTAAAGATGAGCATCAACGGTGGCATCGAGAATATTCAACGCATACCACAGCACGCTTACAAGCACACTGATCTCGAGGTTACGCCGGTAAAATTCCCTTGCCGATGCCAGTTCAGTGGCGCTATACCTGTTCGCCAGGTAGGCATAGTTCCCGTTTTTAGCACCGTTAACATTTTCAATATATGCGCATCGGTAATCGAGGTAGTAATTGGTGTTGAATACAATAAGATAGGCCATCACTCCGAAGCCCGCATATATGATAGGTACTTTCCATACTTTGTGATTGTAGATCTGTCCGAGGCCGGGAAGGCATAGCGACATAATAGAGGCTTTGGTAGCAGAATGTTCCTTCTCGAGGGTTGAATCGGGTTTATCTCTGGGTATGCTGTCGGTTTGTGCCTGGACCGTTTTAAACGGTAAAACGGCAAGCCACGATAAGGTAACGGCCAGCATCAGGAATCTCATTCAGGGTTCATTTTGGATAATAAAATGTCAAACTCTTCCTCTGAATTAAAGTGGATAAGGATACTGCCCTTGCCTTTACGCTGCAGGTGTATCTCGACTTCCGACTGCAGCTTGCCGCTGATTGTGTCTTTGGCTTTCTGATAATGATAGGGGAGTAGTTTGGGCCCCGGGCGTACGCTGGGTTTGGCTGGTCTTAGGTAGTCCCTTACCAGGTCTTCCACCTGGCGTACCGATAGTTTCCGTTCAAGGATCTTCTGAAGAAGCTGTAATTGCTGTTTCTCGTCTTCGATGGTGACGAGGGCCCTGGCATGGCCCATGCTGATGATGCCATCCCTTACAGCCACCTGAATTTCAACGGGTAATTTGAGCAGGCGGATATAGTTGGAGACGGTGGAACGGTCTTTACCCACTTTCTGGCCCAGGTCTTCCTGCCGTATCCGGCATTCTTCGATAAGCCTCTGAAAACTCAAGGCAACCTCGAGGGGGTTCAGATCCATCCTCTGGATGTTCTCAACGATGGCCATCTCGAGCATCTGCTCGTCGTTGGCGAGCCTTATAAATGCAGGGATCTCAGTGAGACCTGCAATCCTGGCGGCACGGTATCTTCTTTCTCCTGTGATCAGCTGATACCGGTCGGGGCCTGTCTTCCGTACCGTGACCGGCTGTATAATACCCTGTTCCTGGATTGAGACAGCCAGCTCTGAAAGTTCTTTTTCCTCAAACTGCGACCTGGGCTGGAACGGATTGGCCTCGATCTGGTCGAGTCCAATAGCCATTATCATATGATTTGAGTGCATGGCCGGCAACTCATCGCCCGCGAGTTCTGAAATGCCGCCCTCGAGCAAAGCGCTCAGACCTCTTCCCAATGCTTTCTTTTTTCCCTGCATCTTACTGGCTTAAAACCTGTTCTGTCGTATCGTTAACGGGCTTTTTGTTGTTCTGCAAAATCTCGCGGGCCAGGTTCAGGTAATTGATGGCGCCGGTGCTGTTGATGTCGTGCATCATAATCGTCTGACCGAAACTCGGCGCTTCACCCAGCTTGGTGTTCCTGTTGATAATAGTATGAAACACCATCTGCTGGAAATGGGTCTGAACTTCTTCAACGACCTGTTTCGACAGATTCAGCCGGTTGTCGTACATGGTCAGAAGAATACCTTCAATATCCAGGGCCGGGTTGAGGCGGGCCTGTACAATCTTAATGGTATTGAGGAGCTTGCCCAGACCTTCCAGGGCGAAATATTCACACTGAACCGGGATGATCACCGAATCGGCTGCCGTGAGGGCGTTTACCGTGATCAGGCCAAGCGATGGAGAACAGTCAATAATGATGTAGTCATAAGCCGACCGCAGCTTTTCAATCACCCCCTTCATCACCTTCTCGCGGTTCGGCATCTGTATCATCTCAATCTCGGCTCCGACCAGATCGATATGCGAAGGAAGCAGGTCGAGAAATGGAGTAGTACATTTCAGAATAATCGATAAGGGATCAACATGGTCTATGATACATTCGTAAATGCTGTTTTCTATACTGCGAGGATCGAAACCAACACCCGAAGTGGCATTCGACTGGGGATCAGCATCGATTAGAAGCGTTCTGTTCTCCAGCACGGCAAGCCCCGCGGCAAGATTGATTGCCGTAGTGGTTTTGCCCACGCCTCCCTTCTGATTTGCAATAGCAATGACTTTCCCCATAATGGTTTTATTCAGTCGGCAAATTTAGCGTTTAATGCCTTGTGCTAAGGCGATGTTAATAAGTTTTAAGACTCCGTGCCTGGCTGTGGTTCAAGGCGCTCAGGGACCTTGCCGGTCTGGATAAACTCTACCGCGTCCTCAAACCCGTTGCGAAATTTTTCAAAGTCTTCCCTGTACAAAAAGAGTTTGTGCTTTTCGTAAAAAAACTTTCCCTCTTCATCGAGCTTGCGTTTGCTTTCAGTGATCGTAAGATAAGCCTCGCCCTCGGCAGTGTTCTTTACATCGAAAAAATAAGTTCGCTTTCCGGCCCTGATTGCCCTCGAGAAGATCTCCTCTCTCTCTTTCCCTTTATTTTCAGTATCTTCCATTGTAAACTGTTGTTTTATTAGGTTTTCACGATATTGAGTAAACGCAAAAATAAAAATAATATTTGAAAACTATGGGGTTCTTTCTATAGCTTTGTAAACGATTCTGAAACAAGACAGAGAATTCAAACAAAATGCTGGGACGACGACATTACAGGGTAAAAGCTCTACAGGCTTTATATTCTTTTTTTCAGGGAGGTGAGACGCGCATCGAAATGGCCGGAAAAAACCTGCTGAAAAGCATTGAGATGGTATACCAGCTGCTATGCCTGCAGTACTCATTTCTATTCGAACTGATGCATTTCTATGAGTACAGGATGGAGGAGTCAAAGACAAAATTTTATCCTACTGCGGAAGAGCTTAATCCCAGTCATAAACTTTTAAACAACCGCTTGCTTAAAATATTGCTTGCCAACCTTCCCCTGCAGAAGCAAATCGAACGCTGGGGTATCTCCTGGACCGAAGAACAGGAACTGGTAAGAAAGACATATATGAAAATGAAGGGCTCTAAAGAGCTTCAGGTATATCTGAATTCCGGGGTGGACTCCTTTGAAGAGGACCGTAATTTCCTGATAAAATTTTTCAGAAAAAATGTGGCCAATAATGCTGATCTGAATTCTTTCTGCGAAGAAAAAAGCATCCACTGGCTCGATGACTTTGATGTGGCATCAGGCTATGCCATTAAATCGCTGATGCTGTTGCCTGAGAATTTTTCGGAAAAAGAGGATATTTCTTCTCTTTTCACTAAAGACAGTGAAGATGACGAAGCCGAAAGCATCAGGTTTATTACTGAGTTGTTCCGAAACACTGTTCTGCACAGTGAAGAATACGGGCAATTGATCAGCTCAAGGTCGAAAAACTGGGAGCTGGACAGGATTGCCCTTACCGATGTGATCATACTGAAGATGGCGCTTACCGAAATGCTTCATTTTCCGCAGATACCAGTCAAGGTGACCATTAATGAATACATCGAGATCTCAAAGCATTTCAGTACACAGAAGTCAAAACAGTTCATCAACGGTATCCTTGACAAACTGCTGACCGATCTGAAAGAACAGGACCTGATAAAAAAGTCGGGCCGTGGACTTATACAATAGTTTCTTTGGCTGAATAAAATATTTTATCCTGTTTTCCGTTTTAAAGCAAATCAAATTATCAACGTGCACCGTCTTATACGCCTATTGTTTGTTTCCGCTCTTTTATTTGCAGATGCACCAGCCGCGTTATTTGCTCAAAGCGGGAACTCCGGTACCTATGAATTTCTTAACCTCACCAATTCGGCAAGGGTTGCTTCCATTGGGGGGAATTTTCTGCCCGTACGCGATAACGATATTACTGTAGCCCTCGCGAATCCTTCGGTCATTACTCCCGAGATGAACAATTCCCTGGCTTTCAGTTTCGTCAACTACATGGCTGCTAATTATGGCTATGTAATGTTTGCACATTCCTTCAATAAAGCCGGTAATTTCGCGGCTGCATTGCAGTTTGTTTCCTATGGCAGTTTTACCCGGGCGGATGCCAGCGGTACGATAACCGGTACTTTCTCAGCTTCTGAATATGCCCTGAACATAGGGTGGGGCAGGCCTCTGAGCAGGAATTTCAACATAGGAGCCAATGCGAAAATCATCTACTCTTCACTCGACACATACCGTTCGTTGGGCATCGCCGTGGATGTGGCCGGCACTTACACCTCAACCGACGAGGTATTCAATGCTTCGCTTATCTTCAGGAACATCGGCTATCAGATCATTCCCTATACGGTTGGCAATCATGAACCTCTGCCGTTTCAGATCCAGATCGGCCTGAGCGAGAAATTCAAGCATATTCCTCTTCGTTTCTATCAGCTGCTTACCGACCTTCAGAAATGGGATCTGGCGTATTCCGACCCGAATAATCCGGCCAACCAGGCCGATCCTATCACCGGTCAGGTACAGACCAAATCGGGCATCAGCAAGTTTGCCGATAATGCCATGCGGCATATAGTGCTTGGCGCCGAGATCACTATTGCGAAGATATTTGCCATACGCCTGGGCTACAACTACCGCGACAGGCAGGAGATGAAGCTATACGGGAAAGCAGGGCTCGCGGGTTTTTCGCTGGGTTTCGGACTGAGGATAAAAATGTTCAACATCAGCTATACCCGCGCCAGTTTGCAGGCCGGCGGTCATAACCCAAACTATTTCACACTGGGGGTTAATCTTTCGGAATTCACAAAAAAGAAATAAGGAATCGTATCTTTGGGGTTCTTATTTTCAGGAGATGTTTCTTCATAAACTTTCACTCACCGATTTCAAGAATTACGGGCAGGCCGATCTGGTCTTTTCCGACAAGATCAATTGCTTCACGGGAAATAACGGGGTAGGCAAGACCAATCTCCTCGATGCCATCCATTATCTCTCGTTCTGTAAAAGTTTTTTTAATCCCGCCGATACACAGAACATACGGCATAGCCAGGATTTTTTTGTTATTAATGGCAGCTTCAGACGCAAGGACGACAGCTCTGAACTGGTGCAGTGCATTCAGAAAAGGAACCAGCGCAAACGTTTCCTTCTGAATAAAAAAGAATATGAGCGCCTTGCCGACCATATCGGGAATTTTCCGCTGGTGATGATCTCGCCATACGACAGAGACCTGATCAATGAAGGCTCGGAGGTAAGACGCCGGTATATCGACAGCGTGATCTCACAGTTCGACAAATTATATCTCGATGACCTTATTCAGTATAACAAGGTTCTGATTCAAAGAAATGCCCTTCTGAAACTCTTTGCCGAACGGAATTTTTTCGATGCCTCCCAGCTTGAGATCTGGGATGTGCAGATGATCAGGCTGGGCCGGCTTCTGTTCGAAAAGCGTAGTCAGTTCCTGGAATCGTTCATCCCGATTTTTCAGCATTACTATACATACCTCAGCGGGGGTATCGAAAAGGTAAACATAGATTACGATTCCCAGCTTTGCAAAGGAGACATGGAGGCACTCATCAGGGAATGTCTGCCCCGCGACAGGTCGGCGCAGTTCTCTACGGTAGGGATCCATAAGGATGATATGGAGTTCAGCCTGGGAGGTTTCCAGGTGAAGAAATTCGGTTCCCAGGGCCAGCAGAAGTCGTTCGTGGTCGCCATAAAACTTGCCCAATTCGATTATACCCGGAATATCAAAGGGTATAAGCCGATTTTACTGCTCGACGATGTGTTTGATAAACTCGACGATGAGAGAGTGCAGCAGCTTATAAGCCTGGTAAGCAATCATAATTTCGGACAGGTGTTTATCACCGATACAAGCGAAAACAGGATACGGCGCATTTTCGATGCCATGGATATAGATCACAGATTTTTCAGCCTTCCTTTAAAAGAAACTGTATGAGGTCCAACGACCGCCCTCTTCGGGATGTAGTGCAGGAACTTCTTAAAAAATACAAGCTCGAAGATCATATCGGGGAAACCCGGATCATCGAAAACTGGGGAAAGACGGTGGGACCTTTGATCGCAGCTCATACCGGAAAACTCTCGGTAAAAAATCATGTGCTGTATGTAACGGTCGATTCATCGGCCCTGCGACAGGAGTTGCTTTACAGAAAGGAATCTTTGCTTACGCTGCTGAATAAAGCCGCCGAAAGGGAACTGATCAAAGAAATAGTGTTCAGGTAAACAGCGCCGTGACTATTTTATCCCGCACTTCAGAATTTTTTCCTCTTCAAGCCAGCCCTCAAGCACATCCCCGATCTTAACGGGCCCCACGCCGGCCGGTGTTCCTGTATAAATAAGGTCGCCTGTGCGCAAAGTCATAAAACGGGAAACATACGAGATAATATCTTCAAAGGAGTATATCATCAGCGAAGAATTTCCTTTCTGAACCGTGCTGCCGTTCAGGTCGAGGTGAAAACTGATGTTTCTTGTATCGCTGAACCTGCTCAGGGGAAAAAACCGGCTGATCGGGGCCGACTGGTCAAAGCCTTTGGCCGCGGCCCAGGGGAGTGACTTCTTTTTAGCATTTTCCTGCAGGTCCCTGGCGGTCATATCAAGACCCAGACCGATTTCGTCGCAGTATGTCATTGCGAACTGCTTCTGGATATGCTTCCCCACCTTGTTGATCTTAAGCACCAGCTCAAGCTCGTACTGTATATCGGTTGAAAAGGAAGGGTAATAAAAGGGACGGTTCCTGATGAGAAGGGCCGTGTCGGGTTTCAGGAAAAAAACAGGCTCTCCCGGAACCGCGTTGTTGAGTTCCCTTATATGATCAACATAATTGCGTCCGATGCAGATGATTTTCATAAGATCTTCAGAATAGCTGTGTCTTAACCGATTCTTTATTAAACCCGCGAAGCTTTATGGCGGTTACCACTTTTTTGGTCGACAGCGGGAATTCGCTTTTCATGATCCAGTCGTAATACGAAGGTTCGTCTCTGAACACATCGCTCACGGCTTTGCCTTTATGCTTGCCAAAATTGAACACTTCAGCATTCTTATCATTATAGATCACATGGCCTATCAGGTCAGCAGCGCGGTTGCTGAAGCTGAAATCGCTTAGGGCCTTGATGTCGTTTACCACCGGCTTCGTAATCACCCCTTTCTTATCCTTGAACTCGGTCTCGCTGTAACGGTCGAGCTGGGCTTTCAGAATCTCGTAAGTGGCCACGGTGTCGGCTTCGGCGCTATGCGCCATCTCAAGGTCCTTCTTGCAGTAAAACTTATACGCCGCGCTCAGGGTCCTGGGTTCCATCTTATGGAAGATGTTCTGGATGTCGACAAACCTGCGTCCTTTCAGCTCCAGATCAAGTCCGGCTCTCAGAAACTCTTCCACGATGAGTGGGATGTCGAAATGATTTGAGTTATAACCGGCAATGTCGCTGCCTTCCATAAACTCTATCAGTTCGTGGGCAACCTGGGCAAATCTGGGGCAATCCTTTACATCTTCATCCCTGATGCCGTGAATTTCTGAAGACTCGGCGGGAATTGGAATCCCCGGGTTGATGCGCATGGTCTTGATTTTTTTCGAGCCGTCGGGGTTAACTCTCAGAAGGCATAATTCCACGATACGGTCCGTGGCAACTTTGATCCCTGTGGTTTCCAGGTCGAGGAACACAATAGGGCGGTTCAGGTTTAATTCCATAATCAGATGGTCTGTGTGTTATCAAATTGTTCAAGGTAGTGTGCAAGCCTGTTTAGAAACTGTCCGCCCAGACCACCGTCGATAACCCTGTGGTCAAAGGTTACAGAGCCGATCATCATGGGCCTGATGGCAATCATGTCGCCTTCGGCCGTTTCAATCACGACCACACGTTTTTTAATGGCGCCTACAGCAATGATGGCTGTTTGGGGTTGGTTAATGATGGGCGTTCCCATGAGTGTACCAAACGAACCCAGGTTGGTAAGTGATATAGTGCCCCCTGATATCTCATCAGGTACAAGTTTATTGACTCTGGCCCTGGCGGCAAGGTCGTTTACCGATTTTGCAATACCCAGAAGGTTCATATTCCCGGCGTTTCTGACCACCGGCACAATCAGGTTCCCGCTGGGAAGCGCTACGGCCATACCAACGTTCACTTTTGAATGAACAAGGATCTTCACGCCGTCGACCGAAACATTTACCATGGGAAAATCTCTTACCGCTTTGGCTATGGCTTCAATGAAAATGGGGGTGAAGGTGAGCTTTTCCCCGTATTTTTTCTGGAAACTGTCTTTGTTCTTCTCCCTCCATCCAACGATCCGGCTCATATCGATCTCGATGAAGGAAGTTACATGAGGAGAGGTCTGTACCGACCGTACCATATGGCCTGCAATAAGCTGACGAACCCTGTCCATCTCCACGATCCGGTCTTCGCCAGGCGTAAATACAGGGATCACCGGAACGGGTTTTGCCGGCGCTGCCGAAGGTATTGCCTGGGGAGCTTCCCCGCGGTTTCTCCGGGCCAGATATTCGAGCAGATCCTGTTTTGTAAGCCGGTCTTCTGAACCGCTTGCAGAAACCGAATCAAGCTCTTTTACCGAGATGCCTTCCTGCCTGGCAATACTTCTAACCAGGGGTGAATAATACCGCGATCCGGCGGGGGCTTCTTCGCTATGTACTGCGCCTTGAGCCTCCACCGGCTTGTGGGCTATCACTTCCGGCTTAAGCGCTTCCGCGGCCGCTTTAAGCGTTTTTACTCCCGGCTTAAGCTCTTCCGCGGCCACTGCTAAAACAGGCATGGCTTTTGTTGCCGGGGTGACCGACGTTTCAAGGGCTGTCCCGATAACAGCAAATGCCTTGCCCACGGCAACCACATCGCCTTCATTAAATATCTTTTTAACAAGTTTGCCGCCTGCCGTTGAAACGATCTCCGAATCAACTTTATCTGTCGCAATTTCAACCAGGGCTTCCTCGGCTTCAACCTGGTCCCCTTCGTTCTTAAGCCATCTGGTGATAGTGACCTCGATCACACTCTCACCTAACCTTGGAACAACAACTTCCACATCCGCCATATGATTTATTTATTGTTATGCAAAGCTACGGATTAATATTATTATTTAAAATCATTCAAAATTAAAAATCAGGTCCGGCCCAGGTTCCTGAATCCTTTAACGACCACATTGATATCGTTGGTAAGGTGATAGTCGCGTGCATACAGAATATTAAGCCTGTTTTTGTCTTCTTCGGTGATTTCCTTTGATTTGAGGGCATCCATGGGGTTAAGCACACCTTTTTTTATCAGGGGAACATGCTGTACATGGCTCCCGCTCACGGGGGTATAGCCAACCCAAGACTTCCGTGCAAACAGCACAAGAGTTATATTTCTGGCAAGGCCGATTGGTTTTTTAACGATGAATATGAACAAGGGGTAAAGCAATACTATGACAAGCCCGGCAGCCAGGTCGAATACCCGCTTGCTCCTGAGGTTTGATTTTTTCGTGATGGCGTTGATGTCGACAACATACAGGTCGCCCGAAGTATTTATTGAATTGCTTCCGATGATGGAAAGGCTTTCGGGAGGCGCTATTTTATAATCGACCTGGGCATCTTTCAGATCCGACATTTTATCGATAATCACTTGTGCGGGAACATCTTTGGCACAGAAAATCACTTCATCTATTTTATGTATGATGATGATATCCTTGATCTGATCAAGATCGCCTATAAACCCGTTCAGACTGCCTTTATGCTGGCGGTATGACACTAGTCCCACGAAGGCCGGGTTCATGCCGGCTTTCTGCAGCAGGTCTGCAACCCGTTCAGATTCTTCTTTTTCGCCTATAATTACGAATTTTTTGTTTTTGCTGGTGCTCAGCTGGTAGCCATTGATTTTTAAATAACTCAGCAGTACTCTCACCGAAAGCATGACCAGTAAACCCCAGATTGCGCCGAAGAGGATAAGTGCTCTTGAGAACCGATAGTTTTCACTCAGAAGGCTGTATAACAGCAGAACCAGGAGAGTACCCGCGAGCATACCCTGAACTACCTTTCTCAGCGTTATCGGGCGGTCATATCCGCCGCTAACATAAACGCTGATAAGCCAGATAGCGATATACACGGGCACGGCGATCTGCAGGAATTCGGGCGGGTAGTGGCCGCCCTGCGGGAAGATAAAATTCTTCTCCCAGGAGGAAGTCATAAAGAGCATTCCGGCAAAGATCATCAGCGCATCGATAAGAGGGAGGAAAACGCGGCTGGCAAAACGCGTGAGGATAGAAAAAAAGGCGCGCAGGTAGATTGCCGAGTGGATCATGATCGAAAAGGACCGGGCATTTTCTTTTGAAAAATGTTTCCGGGCAAAGATGATCATGGCGGTATAAAACATGAACACGTAGTTGAGACTGCCTTTTTTGGTGCTTTCGCCTTTGTAGTGAATGATACGGGTTCCGGGATAATAATAGTTTTTATATCCTGCCTTGCTTATCCTGTAACTCAGGTCGATGTCTTCGCCATACATAAAAAATGATTCGTCGAGCAGGCCGATTTCATCGAGGACTTTTTTCCGCAGCAGCATAAAAGCACCGGCTAAAACATCGATCTCGTGAACTTTATCTTTGTCGAGGTACCCCAGATGATACTGGCTGAATATTCTTGATCTTGGAAACAGGGATGACAATCCGAAGATCTTATAAAATGAGACCAGGGGAGTAGGCAGGGCTCGTTTGGATTCGGGAAGGAATTTGCCTTTTCCGTCGATCATTTTAACGCCAAGACCACCGGCATCGGCATGTTCATCCATAAACGAAACCACCTTTCTGAGAGTATCATCTTCAACCAGGGTGTCGGGGTTCAGCAGCAGGATATATTCTCCCCGGGCAATTTTCATTGCCTGGTTGTTGGCCGTTGAAAAACCCAGGTTCTCCTTGTTCTCGATCAGTATCACTTCCGGGAATTTGTCCCTCACCATCTTCACCGAGCCATCAACGGAACTGTTGTCAACCACAAAAACTTCGGCATCAAGGTCCTTGCAGGCATTCTGCACTGAATGCAGACATTGCTCGAGGAAGTACCTTACATTATAATTGACGATGACAACCGATAATTTCATATTCGCAGCAGGCTGTAAATTTAATGCTTATTCAGATAGCTCCGGCATTGATCATTTTTACTATCCTTTCAATAGGTTCGTCGCTCCCTTTCGGGTCGTACAGGGTTTTCAGGTCATAGCCGAAAAGCCGGGCCAGAGTTTGCCAGAAAAACGCGTTGAATCCTCCCTTCAGCTCTTTCACGATGGCAAAGGTAGATGAGCCGGTTTCCCTGTAAATGAGTTTGATCAGTATTTTTCCCTGGGAATAAGTCATGTCGCGGAGTTGGTTGCCGAACTGGGCATCCAGTTCTTTTTCTGATTTCCGGAGGAAGGCTCTCCTTCGCTTCTCATTGGTCATGGTGTCGAGCACTGACTTGATCTGTTTCAGTTTTATTCCGGCCAGCCTGGCGTAGGGATACACGATACGGATGTTGTATGTGAGCCGGTCGAAACGTGCGGCTTCATTATGGTAGTCGTACCTTCCGGGAGGCAAAATAACTACTCCGTTCAGGTCTATGGCGGGCAGGGTGTCTCCAAGAACGATCTTTACCGGTAAAGCAATCCGGGTTGTATCCTGTGAAAAAAGGGACAGACCCAGGGAACAAAGAAGTATAGAAGAGAGTAAAAAAATCCTCATCAGAATAGCCCGTGCTTACACCCTTAAAATAACGATGAGAAGAGCCGTTTAGTATCAGGCGACTTTGAGCCTCGATAAACTTGTTTTATTGAATTTAGCTTCAACAAAAGCACGATTCACTTTCAGGCTTTTTACGTTGGCTTTGGAAGGAAGCTCAAACATGGCATCATTCATGATCCCTTCGAGGATCGCTCTGAGCCCTCTGGCGCCGAGTTTGAACTCAACGGATTTGTCGACTATGAAATCGAGCGCTTCTTCATCGAAGCTGAGTTTTATGTTGTCAATTTCGAAAAGCCTTGTAAACTGCTTCACAAGCGAATTTTTCGGTTCCGTGAGAATCCGTTTGAGGGTGGCGCTGTCGAGGGCATGCATGAAAGTGACGATAGGCATCCTGCCAACCAGTTCGGGTATAAGTCCGTAGGCTTTAAGGTCGACAGGCGAGATATATTGAAGGATATTATCTTTATCGATTTCTTCTCTTTTCCGGTCTGTCTTATATCCTATACGGTTGGTCTGTAAACGGTTCGCAATCTTTTTGTCGATGCCGTTAAAAGCCCCTCCGGTGATGAACAGAATATTCTGGGTATTGATCTGGAGCATACGCTGTTCAGGGTGTTTACGCCCTCCCTGGGGCGGCACGTTCACCACCGAGCCTTCCAGCATTTTCAGAAGGGCCTGCTGAACGCCTTCCCCCGAAACATCTCTGGTGATGGAAGGATTATCGCTTTTACGTGCAATCTTATCGATCTCATCAATAAAGACGATGCCTCTTTCGGCCGCTTCAATATTATAGTCTGCTACCTGCAGCAGCCTGGCCAGTATACTTTCCACATCTTCACCCACGTAACCGGCTTCGGTGAGGGCCGTGGCATCAGCAATACAGAATGGCACATTGAGCATTTTTGCAATACTTCGGGCCAGAAGGGTTTTTCCGGTGCCGGTTTCACCGACAATAATGATATTTGATTTTTCTATCTCTACATCATCATCCTTGGCTTCTTTCGCGTGACGGATCCGTTTGTAGTGATTGTAAACGGCAACCGAGATCACACGTTTGGCTTCTTCCTGACCAATCACGTACTGATCGAGATAACGCTTGATCTCATGGGGCTTAAGCAGAGTGTATTCCTGGAAATTTTTTGATGACTTCGATGCGGTTTGCTCGATTAGAATAGTCTGGGCCTGCTGAATACAATTCTCACAGATATGCCCTTCAAGCCCGGCGATCAGTATCTTGACCTCGCGTTTCGGTCTTCCGCAGAAAGTACAATGTTCTTCAGACTTTGCCATTATTGTACTTCTTTCTTTGACTTCACCAGAACCTCGTCGATCATGCCATACTCTTTGGCTTCCATGGCCGTCATCCAGTAATCCCTGTCGGCATCTTTGAGTATCTTCTTGTATGGCTTGCCTGAATGGAGCATGATGATCTCGTAAAGTTCTTTTTTTAGCTTCTGGATCTCCCGGGTGGTGATCTCAATATCCGATGCCTGCCCTTCGGCGCTACCCATCGGCTGATGGATCAGGATGCGTGAATGTTTCAGGGCCGTACGTTTACCTTTTTCACCTGCACACAGAAGTATAGCTCCCATGGATGCTGCCATTCCGGTACAAATGGTAGCTACATTGGGATTGATGTACTGCATGGTGTCGTAAATGCCAAGGCCCGCGTAAACAGATCCGCCGGGAGTATTCAGGTAAATCTGGATATCCTTATGTGAATCTACCGATTCGAGGAACAATAGCTGAGCCTGAATAATATTGGCTACATAATCGTCGATGGGAACTCCCAGAAAAATGATCCTGTCCATCATCAGACGGCTGAACACATCCATCGTGGCGATGTTGAGCTGCCGTTCTTCTATGATAGTGGGGGAGATATAGTTCGCCGAAATACTTTTATATTTCTCGAGGCTCAGACCGCTGATGCCCCTGTGCCGGATAGCGTATTTTGAAAATTCGTCCATGACTGATTTACTGATTTACTGATTGATTTCACCATTTAATTTCACCATTTCACCATTTCACCATTTCACCATTTCACCATTTAATGTTCGTGGTCGTGGTGTTCATGTGTTTTCGAGGCGATGGCTACAAATTCGTCGTATGGAATTTCCTTTTTCACCACATTCAGCATGGTTTTGAAAAGGTCCATCATTCTGGCATTGTATAACTGGTCGTTGATTCTTTGTACTTGTTCCTTGTTTTGCATAAAGGCGTCGACGATAGAGTCGTATTTCTTCTCCATTTCGGGATCAGCAAATTCCATGCCAACCCTGCGCAGCATGACATTTTTCATGTAATCCCTTATTTCTTCATCCGTTACTTTGATGTTGTTTTCTTTGATGATGTGGCTTTCGATAAGCTGCCATTTCATTGACTCCCTGAACGCATCATAATCTGTTTCTATCTGTTCGGCGGTGAACTTACCCTCATTGTATTCAAGCAGCCAGCGTTTCAGGAAAGTGTCGGGAAGGTTAAAACTGGTATTTTTAACCAGGGTATCTATCGCTTTGTTGAAAAATATTTTATCGCTCTCCTGCTTAAAACTATTTGAAGCATCTGTTCTGATCCTTTCCCTGAACTGCTCCCCGGTTTGAATGGTTTCGCCGGGATAAACCATATTAAAAAATTCGATGGTCATTTCGGCAGGTGTGACCACAGTTTCAATGGTTGTACCGAAACGGTTTCGCGATTCATCAACGTACTTGTCGATCATACTGTCATCTACCACGATCTCCAGATCTTCCACTTCAGTCTCGGGGCCAAGGGGAACCTTGAATACAGGGGCAAAACCGATATCGAAAAAGAATTCAAAACTGGTATGGGTTTCAAAGTCGATGGCAGAATTTTTTTCCTGGTTAGGGATGGGGTTTCCCAGCAGGTTCAGCTCTTGTTCCCTCACGTAATTTGTGAGTGAATCGGAGATCAGTTTGTTCACTTCCTCTGCCAATACTGCTTTCCCATACATTTTACGAACCAGACCCGATGGCACATGCCCCGGACGGAAACCCGGTATGTTTGCTTTTTTCTGGTAATCTTTAATCACTTTGTTAACCTGTTCGGTATAGTCTTCAGGTTTGACCTCTATCCTGATGGTCGCGGTTAGTTCAGCGGTGTTCTCTCTTGATACATTCATGAATCTCTGTTCTGTTTTTGTTTCTGTTTTTAAGCCTTACAATAAATCATTTCAGGCCGGTTGTCTGGTGCGGATGAAGGGACTCGAACCCCCACGCCGTAAGGCACAAGATCCTAAGTCTTGCGCGGCTACCAATTACGCCACATCCGCATATAATGGTATTAATTTAGGCCTGCAAAGGTACTAATTTTTTCCTTTTCAGCGTTTATCATATATGCAAATCCTTTTCCCTGGGCTTTATTCAGAATACAGGGCAACCCTCACCGCCTGTTTCAAGTCATATAACAAGCCATGAGAATATTTAATTATATGTTATCTGTACTGTTTATTGCTTCTTTGCCGGACCTGTCAAGAGGTCAGTCGATGAACGGTCTGATCATGAGTAATTATGCCGGGGTGAACAGTATTCAGGTCAATCCCAGTGCCATGTTAAGTTCAAAGAACTGGCTCGAAATCCATTTGGTGGGCGTGGGGGTTTTCGTTCAGAACAATATGCTCTATCAGGAAGGCGCCGACTATAAATTTTCTCATTTTTTTCAGATCGGCTATGAATGGCCTACTCATTCGGAAGGGTTTGGCACGGAGTCGCGTATTTTTTACACCTTCGACAATAAAAGACCTAAGAGCGCCTTTGTGAATGTAAGGGTAAACGGTCCGGGCGCCATGCTGGTCTGGGGTAAGCATGCTTTTGCAGTGACTACCGCTATCAGAAATGTTGTTTCTGCCCATAAAATTCCTTATGAACTGGCCAATTTCATCTACCTCGGTTTGAACTACAGACCCCAGCAAAAGATAAACTATCAGGATAACCGTCCCTTCAGTCTTACACAGATGGCATGGGCTGAGATCGGGTTGTCGTATGCGTATGAAATAATTGGCCGGGGCTTTAACCGGCTCGACGCGGGGGTTTCGGTACGACGGCTGTTTGGCTATGCAGGCTTATATGTAAAAGCTAAAAACATGAATTACACTGTGATTGACGATTCCACTTTAAGTATAAAAAACATGGATGCTGAAATGGGTATGTCGATGCCGCTTGATTACCAGACCAATCAGGTCTCAGGCGCAACTGCTTTCAGGGGAGGAGGGTTCGGATTTGATTTCGGTGTAACCTATACCCGGCTTGAAAAGCCACATCAGGAACAGTATTTTACAAAACCCTGTGCCCAGAGGTATGAAGACTATTTTTACCGTGTTGGTGTTTCGCTGATAGATGTTGGAGGAATACGATTCAACAGCAACGCTCAGAAGCTGGCGATCGACAACCGTTCGTCTTACTGGGACCAGGTGAACAGGATTAAATTCAGGAGTATAGACCAGTTTATTGATACTATCAGTTATAAATTCTATGGTGATACAAATTCAGCCAGGGTCTCAGATAAGTTCACCCTCTGGCTGCCATCGGCCCTGAGTGTTCAGTTTGATTATCATCTTACAAAGTATACCTATGTCAATGCAAGCCTTATCTATCCGGTTTCCTTTGCCAATGCCACAGTATACCGGCCTGCCGAGTTGACTCTCACCCCAAGGTACGAATCTCGATGGCTGGAAGTGAGCCTGCCCATCTCGTTATACGACTGGTATCTGCCAAGGGTAGGTCTTGCGGTGAGAGTGTACGGATTTACGATTGGTTGCGATAAACTTGGAGGATTTTTTGACTTTAATGACTTCACCGGGATCGATATATATTTTTCGATAAAATATTTTCTCGGCAAAGGCTTTTGCAGTCAGGGAAAAACAAGCCCCTGCGGTAATATGGAATACCGGCCGGGTTGATCATTCTGGGTCCCATCTGATCAATGCGGGTTTCATCTGATCATTCGCGGGTTCTCACATCCAGGGCGTCTCTCAGGGAATTCCCCATCAGCATGAATGCCAGTACCAGAAGCATGATAGCAACACCAGGGAGGATTGCGAGGTAGGCATAATCGAGGATAATATAGCCGTAATTTTCCTTGATCATCGAACCCCATGAAGGCACCGGGGGTTGTACCCCCAGCCCCAGGAAACTCAGTCCGGCTTCAAGCAGAATAGCCGATGCAAAATTTGCTGCGGATATCACGATCACAGGGGCCATCACATTGGGCAGAATATGTTTTATGATGATCCTCGAGTCGGAAAATCCAAGCGCATGACCGGCTTCAACAAATTCCTTCTCCCTCAGGCTCATCACCTGACCCCTCACCATTCGGGCCACATCCACCCACATGGTGAGGCCCACGGCAATAAAAACCTGCCAGAAGCCTTTGCCCAGCGCGAAGCTGATCGCGATGACCAGAAGCAGAGTGGGAATAGACCAAACCACATTAATAAACCACATGATCAGGTTGTCGGCCCAACCCCTGTAATACCCCGCGATGGATCCCAGGGTAACGCCTATCAGCAGTGAAATAAAAACAGAAATAAGGCCTACCGAAAGGCTTACTCTGGCCCCGATGATAAGTTCACTCAGATAATCCCTGCCAAAACGATCGGTACCCAGCCAGAACGTTTTTGGTTCAGGCAGCCTGACTTGTTTCAGCGGGATTTTGTTTTCGGCTGAAATCACGGCTCCCGGTTCCGACCAGGGTTTGAAGCACAAGGTGTCGCGGCTGATGCTGAAACTGCTTACAGGTACCGGGGTATATCTGCTCTGTTCACCCATCAGCATGGTCATCAGCCAGTTCGAAGGCGGCGCACTGCCGGGTTTCAGGATACAGAGCATATCAACTTTAAAGCCCGGTTTTTTCAGGCCGAGCTCAAGGAATTGCTGGTTGGCATAAGGGCTTTTGTCGGGTGTGATGAGGTATCCCAGAATGGCCGCTATACAAACAAGTAAAATAAAAATCAGGGAACCAATCCCAAGCGGTTCACGGCGGAACCTTCCCCAGGCGAGCCGGGTGAGGGAAGCGGAAATAATCGGGGGGCGTTTTCTGAAAAGGTTAATCAAGCCGGACTTTTTGCAAATTTAAATGTTTTTTGTACTTTTGCAGCATTAAATGGTGGTCGTAGCTCAGTTGGTTAGAGCGTCAGATTGTGGATCTGAAGGTCGTGGGTTCAAGCCCCATCTTCCACCCTTCAAAAAAGCCGTCCTTATAGGGCGGTTTTTTTTTACTTGACTGGAGTGGCGTTTACTGTCTTTTTATTTGCCTTTATCCAGGCATCCCTGTAGTCTTCCCACTTGGTGTTTTTGTAGGCCTCTTCCCCGAAAAAATGAAGGACGGGAGAAAAATCATCCGCAGTAAGATATCCCGGAACCGTGGTAAGTAGCTGGTTTTGCTCATTGATGAACACATACGAGGGATACGACATTTTGCCCCTGAGCAACTCAACAGCCAGGCGGTTGTTGCCTCCCCTCCCGGTAGGATTCGAATTCACAAACTTCACAGTGTCGATCACAATGGTGTCTTTGGTTTCGGCATTCAGCTTCACACAATAGAAATGCTTCTGCATGTATTTTGCAATTTCGGGGTTCTGAAATGTTTCTTTATCCATCTTCTTGCACCAACCGCACCAGTCGGTGTATACATCGACAAGCATCTTTTTAGGTTTCACTTTATTGAGTTTATACGCGTCGGCAAAACTGTGCCACTCTACAACGCTCTTAGTTTCCTTGTTTTCCTGGGCAAAAATCATCCCCGGCAGGGAAATAAAGATGATTGCCGAAATATACTGTCTGATGAATTTTCTCATAAATACCTGGTTTAATCTCCGGAACGGTCAATTTCGCGTTTCAAATCTTTTTGCCTGAGAGTCTCGCGTTTGTCGTAGGAATGTTTTCCCTTGGCCAGCGCGATGCTTAGCTTGGCCAGGCCTTTTTCATTGATAAATAAATTGGTGGCGATGATGGTGAGCCCTCTTTCCTTAACCTTCACCAGCAGTTTATGAAGTTCACGTTTTGTGAGCAGCAGCTTACGTTCCCGTTTGGGTTCATGGTTGTAGATAGTGCCAAGAGTGTATTCTGCAACATGCATATTGACCACAAACAGCTCATTCCCCCTGAAGCTGCAGTATGCATCGGCAATGGAAGCCTTGCCTTCGCGTATCGATTTGATCTCCGTTCCGGTAAGCATGATCCCGGAAGTGAATTCCTGCAAAAGGAAATATTCGAAGGAGGCCCTTCTGTTTTTTATGCTGATGGTTTTTTCCATGATTCTTGCTGCAAAGGTAAGGAAAACTGCCATCTGTTATCTGATATCAGATGGGGGATGTCAGATTTTGAGGTAGATGCCGAACAGGACGTTTGCCGGGGCCTGGGGAAAATATCCATTCATTTCGTGATAAGCTCCGGACTGCAGGTAGGGATAGATCCAGGCATTTGATTCGTATTTGGCGCTGAAAATATTGTTGACAGTCAGGTTGAACCCAATCTCTTTCATCCAGCGGGGGTGAATGGCCCAGGAGGCGCCCAGTCCGTTCACAAAATAAGCATTCAGCGATCGGCCGCGGTTCGAGGTGTTGTCGATATATTGCATGCCTATATACCTGGAATTCCAGGAAACACTGAGGTTTTTAGTCGGTTTACAGGTAAGCGTTCCGTTGCATGTGATGTTAGGCGAGAACGACAGCCCGGTCTCACCAAGGTAAGCCGATTGCTGCCCGGTGAAATTCCATGCCGAATCATACTCATCGGTATATTGCGTAAAATCTTTTATTTTGTTCTGGCTGAATGTCGCGGCCAGGTCGAAATGCAGTTGTTTAATTATATCAATACCTGCGGATATCTCTATCCCAAGACGCCAGGAGTGAGGCACGTTCACCATGATGGCTTCACCCACGGTATTGATTTCGCCGGTGAGCACGAGCTGGTTGCGGTAATCCATGAAGAACAGGTTTGCATTGGCCGTGAACCATGAGTATTTCGCCGTGTAGCCGAGTTCGTAATCGTATAGACGTTCAGGCAAGGGCATACGGTTGGTGTCGGCATCCTTATAGTTGTCGCGGCTGGGTTCCCTGTTGGCAATACCGAACGAAAAATACGCCTGGTGGTGGTCGCTGAAGGCGAAAGTAAGGCCGAGCTTTGGATTGAAAAAATTAAAGATATGAAGCTGGTCGAGGGTTCTGAGGTCTTCGATGGTGCCGCTGAGCTTATAGTTTACGTAGCGGTACTGCAGGTCGGCGAACAAACTGAGTTTTTTCCAGAGGGTGTATGTTGCTTTTGCATAGATGTTGAAATCTGTTTTCAGGCCGTTGCCATCGTACCAATTCCATTCGTTGGTGCTGGTTGAGGCATAGCGGGCCCAGATGATCTTGCCGAAGGAGTTGCCTGAATACCGGCTCCAGGCGCCACCCACGATCACATTAAGCTGTTCACCGGGTTTATAATTACTGGAGAATGTAAATCCGCAGTAACCATTACTAAGCATTTTCCGGTTTACCAGGTTTGTACGCGAAACCGTATCTCCGCCCAGGATCACGTCGGGAAGTCCGTAAGCCGAAAATGCGGCATCCTGTTCATAGCTCTCGTAATAACCCTTACCCCTGGTATAAAACCCGGCCAGGTTCAGGTCCCAGCCCTTCATCAGACGCTGAGAAAAAATTGCCTGAAAATGGGTCTGCGTATAATTATCGGTTTCATTTGGATAATATTCAATCTGGCCGTTCTGGTTGTAATACAGTCCCATGGGATTAAACCGCCGGTTGGTCTGCAGTGAGTCCTTTGGTACTCCTCCCCAGGCCTGGTAAGTTTTTTCCTTACCCGAGAAAAGGATCAGCCGTACGGTTGTTTTGGTCCCGTAATACCCGCCCGAGAGGTACCAGGAGCTGAGGTTTGACGAGGCCCGGTCGATGTAGCCGTTGGAATGGATATATGAAAAACGCCCGTCAAGGCTGAGGCCGTTATGCAGAAGGCCGGTCCCGAAGGCAAGGGTAGATTTCACTGTTTTGTACGATCCACCTGAAACATTCAGTTCACCGTAGGGATCGGGGTTCAGTTTTGTGGTCTGCAGGTTGATGGAAGCCCCGAAAGCCCCGGCCCCGTTGGTTGAAGTCCCCACACCCCGCTGGATCTGTATGTTGTCGGATGAAGAAGCGATGTCGGGCAGGTCAACGAACCATACACCCTGGGATTCGGGGTCGTTCTGAGGAATTCCGTTCAGCGTCACGTTGATCCGGGTGAGATCGGTTCCGCGGATGCTGATGCCTGTATATCCGATACCGGTCCCTGCATCGGAAGTGACCACGGTCGAAGGCGTATTCTGGATCAGATAGGGCAGGTCTTTGCCCAGATTAACCGGTTGGAGCTGTTTGGATGAAATGGTGGTGAATGCAAGGGGGTATTTGTTTTGTGCCCGGGTGGCTGTGACATTTACTTCTTCACCAAGAATAGCCGAAGGTTCCATGGTCATGGTGATGCTTGTATCTGAGCGAAGGTTAAGGTCGGTCTTCAGGGTTGCATAGCCAATGAATGAGGCTCTGAGTGTGTACTTAGCGGCTTTTACAGCGGATATTGTAAAGCGGCCGTTTCCATCGCTCACAGCATACCTGCCGCTTTTTTCGAGGATGAGGTTGGCGCCCTCCAGGGTTTTGCCGTCCTGCTTATCTCTGATGACCCCGCTCAGCCTGAGTCTGAAGCCGGATGCTGGTTCAGTTTTGACCTGTGAAAAGGCGGTAGTAGCTGCAAGAAATACGGCCATTAAACAGACCGGAAACCTGATTGCGTTTGTTGCTCTGTTTTTTATAATCATCAGAAGTTATACGTTTAAATATTTAAACGGTTAACCAACTACAGAGGCAAGCTATAATGTAATACTCTTGTTCCTACGCCGGCATTACCCGGATCAGGTTCAGAGGGTATGATCTCAGCCCATGTATTAAGGCACCCCTGGTGGAAAGTTGAGCAAAGATAAGACAAATGGTGAAATGGTGAGATGGTGAAATGGTGAAAATAAAAAGTTGGCAGATAATTAAATTTCGCCATTTCACCATTTCGCCATTTCATCATTTATTATCTTTGTCCTATGAAAAAGATCCTCATCATCAACGGCCCTAACCTCAATCTTCTGGGGAAGAGGGAAACTTCAGTTTACGGAAATAAAAAATTCGAAGATTACCTGAAGACACTGAAATCAGTATTTCCCGGTACGGGGATAACATATTTCCAGACTAATATAGAAGGTGAGATTATCGATGCCTTGCAGAAAGCCGATGGAAAATATATCGGTATTATATTAAATGCCGGGGGGTACACACATACTTCGGTGGCGATAGGGGATGCGGTAAAAGCGATCGAAGTACCCGTGATCGAAGTACATATTTCGAACGTGTATTCGCGGGAAACTTTCAGGCATGTCTCATATATTGCGCCGGTTGCGAGGGGTGTGATCGCCGGTTTCGGACTGGATTCATACCGGCTGGCTATAGAAAATCTGCTATATCCCTAACCCCTAATCCCTAATCCCTAATCCCCAACCCCCAATCCCTAATCCCAAAACCTGCTCGGTTTCAGCTCCGAAAATTTTCTCTTCCGCAGTATAAAATAATCGAATACAAGGCTTCCTTTATAGATATTTCTAACGGAACCCTGCTTTATTAATTTTCTTTTTTGCCTGGTTTTCGAGAGGGAGGTATAAAAACTGAAATGGGCCCTGGCCACGGCCCAGAAGTCCTTGAAGCCCGCCTGTATGAGGAACTTCAAGGCAGCGATTGCATCCAGCAGAAGCCGTACCGCGAATACCCTTACCAGCCAGGAATCGGGCAGGTTTTTATAGAGCAGGAAGAAGTTATTCCTGAAATTCAGGTAGGTTTTTCTCCAGGAGATTTTGGGTAAAGTACCTCCTCCGATGTGGAACACGGTTGAATCGGGGCAATACATGATTTTATACCCTGCATTGTTCATTCTCCAGCAGAAATCGATCTCTTCCATATGGGCAAAGAAATCTTCATCAAAGCCGCCCAGTTCGTGGTACAATTTTGACCGCACGAACAAACAGGCGCCTGAAGCCCAGAATATCTCGTGTACGTCGTCATACTGCCCGTGATCTTCTTCGATCTCAAGGAACATCCTGCCGCGGCAGAAAGGATAGCCGTATTTGTCGAGAAACCCGCCGGCAGCCCCCGCGTATTCGAACTTCTTAGGCTCGAGATAGGAACGGATTTTAGGCTGGCAGGCGCCTATTGAAAGATCTGAGTCCATGAGCCGGATCACCGGCCTGATCCAGTTTTCAGTAACCTCGATATCGGAGTTGAGTAAAACATAATACTCGGCTTCGACTTGTTTCAATGCAAGATTATATCCCCGGGCAAACCCTCCGTTGTCGGGATTGCTGATCACACGGATCTGAGGGTAATGTGTTTTAAGGAATTCAATAGAGTCGTCGGTGGAGGCATTGTCAGCAACAATCACACCAGTTTCAGGTTCAATATGCTGTATTAATGCCGGAAGGAATTTCTCAAGAAAATTTTTCCCGTTCCAGTTAAGGATTACGACCGCAACTCGCATTTTAGAGATTGGTGGTGGGTAAGGTCCATGCATCTTCAGAGTAGTCGCCCCACACATTCACAACCTGGGTTTCGCCAATATCGACAGGCGATATCATTTTGTTTCTCAGGAACACCCTCCAGCTGGGTTCATACTGTTCACCCAGGGCGTCGGAATGCAGGAGAATGAAATCGGCCGTGACCATATCTGGAGAATAGAAAATGAATTTTTTGTTCCTCTGACTGTTGTTCAGAGTATAATACTGCCAGATCTCGTAAGGGTAAGTATTGGGTTCAGCGTAATGGCCTTCCCTTGCATTCGGAGGGCCATACTGAAGGAATACACGTCCGCGGTCGGTCTGAAAGCCTCTTTTGATCTTGGTGCTAAAGTTGGCTTCGGCAATCTTGACTTGTCCCTTGTATTCCTGCCAGGCTTTAGCAGGATCGGCTGCATTCCTCTCCTGCCAGAAAGAATAAAAATATTTTTGCAGGGTGGGGATATCTGATTTGGGTAGCTGAAAGCGGATAAAATTTTTCTCAAACCCGGTTGAGATGGGATACGCGCAGCTGATATATTCTTTGAGTGAATCTGCATTGTTGATTTTCTCGGCGAAAGTGCCCTGGATTACAGTCGATTCGAGCTGTGCAAGAGAGTAGGTGGCATTTGGATTGGTTCTCTGGAAGAAAACTTTTTTAGATACCAGCACCTCATTGGTTTCATTCCGGGCTTCAACTACCAGGTTGTAATTGCCGGTTGCCAGGTCTTTTATATTGATGTCGGCAAGCAGGACATTGATATTTTTGGGAATTTCTTTTTTGGCTTTGGCGAAGTCGTTCAGCCTCTGATTATTCTCAAAACATTCAATATAGTAGGTCACGAGAAACATCTTCCCCTGGGGCACCACTTTGTCTAAGTCGTATAGCTCTGCATAAAATGCCAGCCTGGCATCGGCATCGTTATAAAAGTTATAAATATTGGGGATGAGCTCGTAGCCGCTTTTCGACAGTGCTGTGGGTTTGACTGTTTTGGAGTAGCTTTTGATCATTTCCACTCCCGACATCGATGGTTTACCGGCAGGAAAATCGACCACGATATTCTGGGTGTAAGGCAAAGCCTGGGCATTTTTGTTTTTGTCTGACAGCTGGATTTCGAAATTGTAGGATCCGTTTCCGATCTGGAATCTCTGCTGGTCGATAAACTGAAAGTTGAGGTTAGACGTATCGGCGACTTCATTACTCTTCAGTTCATATTTTTTAAAAGCCCTGATGGAATCCTTTTCTTTAAAGGTCATCAGAACATTCACCGTGGCTTTAAACTTGCCGTCAGCTTGTTTTATCCATTTCACGCTGTTCCCGGCAATGCTCAGGTAAGTTTCAACATAAGGGCCTTCGGGGGAGTTGAACGTAGCGTAGGTAAGATACGCCCAAAGATTCTTTGCCGGGGCGGAGAACTGCGCCAGGGTAAGGCAGGCCAGGATCATCAGAAATAAAATCTTTTTCATATACTTCAGGTTTATAGTGTGATACACTAACGTATAAAGATCATTTTAAAATTCATCCACAAAACAATATACAAATGTACTGAAAGCCTGTCGATTTTGCAAGAATAATCGGTAAAACGGGGCAAGCACGGGGTAATGAGTTGCTGTTGCAATGCAAGTGGGGTATTTGCCGTTTCAGAAAAATGTGTTACTTTTGCTCCCGGAGAAATGGCAGAGCGGTCGATTGCGGCGGTCTTGAAAACCGTTGAGGTGCAAGCCTCCGGGGGTTCGAATCCCTCTTTCTCCGCTTCCCACGAATCAATAAATTACAAAACCGCTTAGAATCAATGATTTAGGCGGTTTTTTGTTTTCCAACAACCTTCAATTTTATGTAGACTGTTAATAAAAAGACTCAAAAATCTATAAAAAGTATTCGTTTTCTTTTTAGTAAATCTGATACCTTCGCAAAAAGAATGAGCTAACAAATAGGAGTCTTCGTGGATAAACATAAAAACGCGAAATTAGTTCAGGCCGTGTTCGGTTTCCTGGAAGCCGTCAATGGAAAACGGGATGCCACGGCTATTTCAGAATTGGTCAGGGAAATGATCGATGAAATTCTCAAAACAGAGATCAATGCCTTAGAAGCCGGCCCCGATGCTACTCCTGCCCACTGGAGCCGACTCGATCATGCTCTCCGTACTCCGATGAACGGGATACTTGGTTTTACGGAAATTTTGCTGGAAGAACTTACAGACCCTGATATGAAATGGAAAGCCGGGCAGATTCTTTCTTCAGCTAATAAGTTGATGCAGATGTTTGAGAATAGCAGTATTTACAGTTATTCTTTGTCTCCTTCTGATGAAATTGCTGCAACGACTCAGCCTTTTGCTTTGATTGAATCACCGTCTCCAAGACCAGGTATCCCTGCTAAAAAGAAAGCCAAATCGGCGGGAAAAAAACGGCCCAATGTGCTTATCGTTGAAGATAACATGGTCAACAGTAACCTGCTGATGCAATATATTAAAAAATACTGCAATCTGTTTTTCTCTCAGACAGGCAAAGCGGCGATTGAGGTCGCTCTGCGTGAACATATCGATGGTGTTCTGATGGATATCAACCTCGGCCAGGGCATGGACGGTACCCAGGCCATGCATGAGATCAGACAACAGCTGGGGAATGAAAACCTTCCAGTCATTGCTGTGACAGGCTTTGCCGGCAAAGAAGACCGTGACAATTTTCTTCAGGCCGGGTTTAACGATTTCATCGCAAAGCCCTTCGAACGTCAGGAGGTACTCAGAGTACTGGAAAATTTATTTAAGCAGAACGACTGAGGTGAGGCCTTAAACGAACCAGGTTTTTTCTTATTTTTGCAACCTCATTCTACGGAGAGATGCCAGAGCGGTTGAATGGGGCGGTCTCGAAAACCGTTGACCCTCGTAAGGGGGTCCCAGGGTTCGAATCCCTGTCTCTCCGCAAAACCTCAAAAAAAACACCGTTCAACGGTGTTTTTTATTTTGAACAAAAAGCAAAGTTGTTTGCACTATTTTTTTCATAGCCCGGATAATTTTCACATATATTGATTAATTTAGATCTTGAAATTAAGTGCATGTGTCATGAAATCGATACTGCTCATGCTTTTCCTGATCCCGGGATTATTTAACAGATCTGCTTTCTCTCAATGGCAGACGATCAGTTCGGGAACGACAAAAACCTTTGTGAAAGGATGTTTTGTCAATGATTCAACCGGCTATGTCATCAGCTCCGACGGGCTTGTCCTGAAAACTGCAGACCTTGGGAATTCCTGGAGCCAGTGCGCTTCATTGCAGGGAATGTTCACCTCGGTATTTAATGTGGGCACCGATACTGTTTATGCCGGTGGCAGCTGCCTGTACCGCAGTGCCGACAAGGGAGCTACCTGGTCGTTAATCACTGTTTTCGGCGATACAATTGCAGACCTGGGTTTTTTCGACTCCAAATATGGCTTCGCTTTATTCCCGTATTTTTATACTTGCACCTTCGGTTATTCGACAGTTGTTTTTGATGATTTTTCCGTTTATAAGACCAGCGACTATGGATCACATTGGGAACTGGCCTTCGGGCAAAAAGACCGTACCAGCAGGTTCCAGTTCCTTGATCGCAATACGGCATACATCACAGGGTATGTAAGCGGTACCCAGTACCATTGTGTTCCCATTTACTGGATCGATGGTTCTGCTAAAACGATGAATTCAGGGAATTCCTGGTCCTCTTTCAACCAGCCTCCCAGAGGCGGATTTCTCTTTTCTTTCATAAACCCTGATACGGGATTCTTTGTTAAAGCTGCTGCACCCGATTCCTTATATATGACTGCGGATGGCGGAGCGTCTATACAACATACCTACACCGAAATCACCGAACCGGCCCTGAAGCAATGTAAATTCCTCAGCACGATCGACGGCTACCTGCTGTTTGATCATGAGATCCAGGTGTCGAAATCAGGCGGCTTCGGCTGGAAAACCGATTACAGTAATCCGACCACTACTATTAATTACATGTTCAGGAGCCCTTCGGATTTCCTGTTTTCAATAGGTGAAAACGGCTTGATTCTGAAAAAGCGGTATATCCCAGGCACGCATCCCGACACAGTTTACCGGGCATCTGATTTTAATTTGTATACAGGGGGAAATTACTTGTTAAGCATCGACAGTACGCATTTTGACACAAGTCCTTTGGTTAACCTCATTCCCTTCCAGGCAAAAAAGATCTATGTGAAATTTCAGCCTCCTTCAGTGCAGTTATTCCTTGACAGCCTGTATGTTAAAACTGAAAACCAGTCCGTCCTGAAGGTGCCGCTGAACGGAACCGGAGTTATCGGAATATCCGGAATTATTTCACGCGACACCCTGCTTTGTGCCGATACTGTAAGAATTATAGGCAATCTCACCGTAATGGGAAGTGCCATATTGAGCATTTGCCCAGGGACTTTTATCCAGCTTATGGGAAACTATTCCATTACTGTAAATGGCATCCTCCGGGCCAGCGGAGATTCATTGCATAAAATTACTTTCGCGACACAATATCCAGGCCAGGTTTTCCTTGGTCTGATCTTTAATCATGCCGGTTATCAGGATACTTCAGTCATGCAACATTGTGTTATCACACAAAACGATCGGGTTATTCCTCAAAGGGAGCAAGTATTACAAACTGTGAAATTTTTAATACGGGGTATGGGGTGACTGTCTCTGAATGTGATTCCCTGATCCTTGCGGATAACAACATCCATGATAATGTCAGGCCTGTTTATTGTTCCACGGCAACCCTTGAGCCCGGCGAATTTGTGTGGGTTGTGAAAATCAATGAAAGGTTGATTCTGACAGGGAAGATCCTTGTTCGCTGACCTCCGCAAATGCGGATAGAGTTTCGTCAATACCCAATCAAAAACAATACAAATCCGGATCCGGAGAACAAATGGCAACCTTCTGCTACAATCAGATTATTTCTTTTATGAGTGTTTGCATATCAACCTAATTATTGCATAACTTTGGACCTTAATAAAATATTATATCTGCATTTATGAACACGGCACGTGCAAATAACCAGAAACAAATCCAATCCGCTCTTTTTGGGCTGGCGGTTGGTGGCGCCCTTGGCGTTCCAAAGGAAGCAGAAAGAAATTGTGAGTTAGCCGAAATTCTGCCGCTCTTATTCGACATTATCGATAAACCACTTAAGGAACGGTTTAAACAGATCCGGCAAATATCGTTTATTTCTCACGGTCAGATACATTCTGCTATAGCCTGTTTCTATTACCTGGAATTTGCCAGGCTCCTTGCCAAATCACTCGACATGTTTGAGGCTTACAGCATCTTAAAGAAAGAAATTCCGGCAAATATGAGTATCCTTGGTTTAACCGGCAATGACCTTGAACCCTTCTACAGGCTTCTGGAGGAGGACATATTTCTCTTGCAGAAATATGAAAATTCAAACTGTGGTTCCGTCATCGAAATCCTTGAAGCAAGTATCTGGTGTCTTCTTACAACCGGTAATTACACTTCAGCAGTCCTGAAAGCGGTCAACCTTGGAAAAAATAAAGAAAAAATCGCTGCTGTTACCGGAGGACTGGCCGGGCTGTCGTATGGTTATAGCCAGATACCAGGAGAATGGGTAAGTGAACTGGCCTTGGCGCTGCCCGGAATTGAATGATTGAATGATTGATTGATTGATTGCTAGAAGAAATGATCATGGAATATAAATTGGAAGATTTATTGGATATTCCCATGCTGCAGGATTTGCAGGATAAGCTGAATGTAATTTATTCATTTCCATCGGCAATCGTTGATAATGATGGTAAAATTCTCACTGCCGTGGCCTGGCAGGATATTTGCACGAAATTTCACAGACTGAATTCTGAATGCCTTATAGAATGTGTCAAAAGCGATCAATACATTCTTGAACATATCCATGAAGCCGGTCCGGCAGTAAGCTATCAATGCCCTCACGGCCTGATCGACAATGCCACCCCGATTGTAATTGATGGTAAACATTTGGGTAATTTTTTTACCGGTCAGTTTTTTCTTGAAGAACCAGATATCGAATTCTTTAAGAAACAGGCAAAAAGATTTGATTTTAATGAAACAGATTATTTGGAGGCCGTAAAAAAAGTTCCTGTTTGGACAAAAGAAAAACTTGGCCAATATCTTGATTTTATCAAGGGGTTTATAGAAATCATTGCAAGCCTCGGCCTGAAAAACCTAAAAGAGAAAGAAGCAGAAAAGACCTTGCGGGAGAGCGAGGAAAAATATTCCATGGCCTTCAACGTATCACCCTACGCTATCGTTATTACGAATATCGAAAATGGAAATTTCATTGAAGTCAATCAGGGTTTTACAGCGATCACGGGTTACACCAAAGAAGAGGCTATCAGCAGCTCTTCTGTCAGCCTTTTATTATGGGTGGATGTGAATGACAGGAACGGAGTGATTTCGGACCTTGGTGAAGGCAGGGATGTAGTAGGAAAAGAATTCAGGTTCAGAAAAAAAAATGGAGAAATCCTTATTGGTTTTTATACTGCCAGTGTTATACAGATAAAGAACAAACCATATATTCTTTCCAGTATCAATGATATTACCGATCGCAAGAAGGCTGAATTGGAACTCAGAAAGTTGTCCCGGGCCGTGGAGCAAAGCCCTGTCTCAATTGTCATCACCGATCTTGAGGGAAATATTGTGTATGGGAATCCCAAAGTTTGCGAACTTACAGGGTATTCTATCGGGGAACTTGCCGGAAAGAATCCCCGGATACTTCAGTCGGGTGAAACTCCAAAAGAAACATACCGGGATCTTTGGGATACAATCCGTTCAGGCAATGAATGGAAAGGAGAATTCCATAACAAAAAGAAAAACGGGGAACTATACTGGGAATCAGTATCCATCTCCCCGATTATTGATTCTACGGGAAAAGCCACTAATTATCTTGCCGTTAAGGAGGATGTGACGGATAGTAGAAAAATGGTTGCCAGCCTGGAAGCTGCCCTGGTAAAAGCCGAAGCCGGAAACCGCCTGAAAACAGCTTTCATGAATAATATTTCCCATGAAATACGTACTCCTTTAAACGGGATACTCGGTTTCAGCAGCTTATTTGCCCTCGACGACATCAGCAGGGAGGAACAGGAGCAGTATTATTCACTGATAAAAAGAAGCAGTGACCGTCTGCTCAGTACGGTTACAGATTATATGGATATTTCACTCATTGTTTCCGGAACTATGGAAGCAAAAATGAAACGCTTTAATTTACAGCAATTTCTTCATCAGATACGCGATCAGTTTGATTTGTTGTGCACCGAAAAGAATATTAAAATGCAACTTGAAATTCCCCCTGAATCCGACACTGTCTCACTTTATTCTGATCAGGAATTATTGCGGAAGATCATATCCCATCTGCTAGACAACGCGGTGAAATTTACAAGTAAAGGAGGAGTAGGGTTTGGCTACAGGATACTGGCAGGAACACTTGAGTTTTACGTCAAAGATACGGGCATCGGCATCAATAAAGAATCCGGATCGCTGATCTTTGAAAGTTTTGTTCAGGAAGAATTAACCACTTCCAGGGCGTATGAAGGCAGCGGACTGGGCTTGTCTATTGCCAAAGGATTAGTGCAATTACTTGGAGGTGATATGCGCATAGAGTCTGAAAAGGGCAGAGGCTCTGCAGTTTTCTTTACTATCCCTTATCAGGAAGTGAATAAAGAAGACCATGTTCCTGAAGCAATTCCTGCCGATGCAAGTGATCAACGCAACCCGGTGATTCTGATAGCCGAAGACGATGAATCGACTTTGCTCTTCATTCAGGCTGTTTTCAGGAAAACCCCGGTAAATCTGATAACTGTAGATAACGGGATAGGCGCCGTTCAACATTGTCGTGAGCATCCTGAAATTTCACTGGTGATCATGGACATCAAAATGCCTCTGATGGATGGGCTCGAGGCGACCCGGCAAATCAAATCATTCAGACGTGATCTTCCAATCATCGCACTTACTGCGTTCGCTATGAGTGGGGATGAAAAAAAGGCCATGGATGCAGGATGCGACGATTATATTGCAAAACCTGTTGCGATAGATTTATTATTAAAAAAACTCAAAAAATATGGCCTGAGCCTCTAACATATGAAACTCATACATAGTGCAGCAGATTTTTTTTGTTTCACGATTGAAAACCGTCGATTCGCAATCCCCGTTTCGGTCGTCGATACAGTGATTATGGCTGTGGCCGTTTTGCCTGTACCCAATGCTCCTCAGGTGATCTATGGAGTTTTTGATTTCCATGGTGTGGTTCTGCCCGTGATAAACCTGAGGCAACGGCTGAATCTTCCCGATCAGCCCGTCAGAATCAGCGATGTATTTATCGTGGCTGATACGAAAAAAAGGAAACTGGCGCTGGTGGCCGACAGGGCTGTTGGCATTGTTACTCCGACGGCAATGGAACTGATTCATGCAACCGATATTGACCAGGGCTTCGAATCAGATGCAATCCTTCATCTGGAGGATGGTATGGTTCTGATCTATGACATTGAAAAATTCTTGTCAGCCCATGATGAGATTGAATGGAATCAAGCTTTAGAAAAGCATAACGAAGATAAAACCAAGCCGGATTCTGTATGAAAGATGATCAGACCATTCTGGAGACGAGGGCGAAAAAAATACGCGGCCTGGGAAAAAAACAGGAATCACCTGGAGAATCGGCAATGGTTGTGTGCTTTCTCCTGGCCGGAGAATATTATAGTATCGAGAGTATTTATGTAAGCGAAGTGTTGCGCATGAAGGACCTCACCCTCATTCCCGGTGCTCCGTCTTTTGTAGTTGGTGTAATGAATAATCGTGGGAAAATCATTCCCGTCATTAATCTTAAATTCCTTTTTAACCTTAAAGAAAAAGGACTAATTGAAACGACTACAATCATCGTGTTAAAAAAGGGCGAAATGGAATTTGGCATTGTTGCTGATGCCATTGAAGGAACCAGGGAAATCTTTTTCAACACTTTAAGCTCCCCGCCAGTTACTATTCAGGGTATAGGCGCTGAGTATATTAAAGGTATCGCTCAGGATGGACAGATCCTGCTAAACGGGGATCACATTCTAACGGATAAGACTTTTATTGTCAATCAAAAATAAAAAGTTAATTTACGATCTAAAATCAGGACCAATGAAATCAACATTCAATCTGAGTACAAGAGCCAGACTGTTTCTGGGGTTTGGTGTTATCATCATTTCAGTCATCATCATTGTGTTGGTGATGTTGAGGAACATCAGCGAAAGCAATACGTCTCAGATACTGATGATACGGTCTTTTGATATAACGCGTTCGCTCACTCAGCTGCGATCCGATGAAAACCGCATCAGGGCTATGACCCTCGAGATGATCATTTCGAAGGATGTCATAAAAAAAGATACGTTGCAGAAAGCAATCTTTGCTATGACAGCAGAAGTTCAGAACCGCGTTAAGACTACTGAACAATTGCTGGAAAATTCGCCCTCCGAATTAAACCAGTTCAAAGAGATAGAGAGCCAGATGAGTCAATACAGGGAAAACAGAAAAACCCAGATTAGTCTGATTCTTCAGGGAAAGAGCGAAGAAGCCATGGCCTTTGCATCCAATGTTCAAAATTCCCTCTACGAGAATATCCGTTCGCGTATCCTGGCCCTTGAAAAAGATCTCGACACTCACTCGCGTGAAATGGTTACCGGCGACGATGCCTTAGCCCGCACTGAACTCATTACCCTTACCAGTATGGGTGTTGGAATGATAATCCTTTCTCTTGTTCTTGTTGGCTGGATGTTACGCATGCTTAGGAAAATCGCAGAGGAGATCAGTACCGGGGTTAATATACTGGGCACTTCGGCCTCAGAAATCCTTGCAACAGTTACTGAAGTTTCAACAAGTGCTACAGAAACAGCTACCGCGGTCTCGGAAACCACAACAACCATGGAAGAGATCCGTCAGACCTCGATGATGGCAAACCAGAAGGCTCAGTCGGTCCTGGAGAGTGCACAACGTGCTTCCGATGCGGCCGAAAATGGTAAAGAATCGGTTCAGCAGACCATTGATGGGATGAACAAAATCAATCAGCAAATGACGATGATCGCCGACCGGGTAGTGAAGCTTTCCGAACAAAACAGGTCGGTTGGAGAGATCACCTCAACCGTGAACGATATTGCTGATCAATCTAACCTTTTAGCTGTTAATGCTGCTATTGAAGCCGCGAAAGCAGGGGAGCAGGGACGTGGTTTTGCCGTGGTTGCACTTGAGATCAGGAGTCTGGCAGAACAGTCAAAACAGGCCACAGCCCAGGTCAGGGAGATCCTCAATGAAATACAAAAAGCGGTTGGCCAGGCCGTGCTGGCTACTGAACAGGGTTCGAAAGCCGTAGAAAATGGCAGCAATCTGGCCCGGCATAGCGGTGAGATGATTGATATTCTCGCCGATACGGTGCGTCAGGCAGCCCAATCGGTTATTCAAATCTCTGCCACCAGCCAGCAACAGATGAATGGGATGGATCAGATCGTTCCGGCCATGGAAAACATTAAACAGGCCAGTGAACAAAATGTGTCAGGTACCAGACAGACCCAGCTCGCCGCCTATAACCTGAATGAATTAGGCCAGAAACTGAAAGCCATCGTTGAAAAGTTTAACGTATAGGCCCACATGGATAATAAACAGGAAACCTTTCTTCTCGAGCTGATGGCCGATTTTAAAATTGAGGCAGCAGAACATCAGCAAGCTATCATCAATGGAATACTTATGCTCGAAAAGAAGCCTTCCTCACCCGAATACGAAGATCTTATCGAAACCACGTTTCGGGAGATGCATAGCCTGAAGGGCGCGGCAAGGGCAATCAACCATACTGGCATTGAACGGCTTTGCCAAAGCATGGAAGACATCTTTCATCAGCTTAAAGAAGGAAATCTCTCTCTTGTGCCTTCGTCGTTTGATGTACTTTACAGGGCAATGGATACGCTCTCACTGATGCTTTCAGAGATTGATGCCACGAAAAAAAGTGTCGGAACCAATGCCTTATCCCAACTGATCGCCGGAGTTGATCGCATCAGGCAGGCTCCCGTCATTCAGGAGAAAATGAGTTTTCCCGTCCTTCCCCCTTTGGAAACAGCCACTTTCGCAAAACCAGTCAATGAAGTAACTGCTGCAAAAGATACCGTGCGTATCGCAACTTCAAAACTTGCTACGTTACTCAGGCAGGCTGAAGAGTTTATCACTGTAAAAGCCAGGATGGGGTATTATATTAAGGAGCTCAGGAAACACAGGCATGCTGAACTTCTTGTGCTAGGAAAGGAAATGGAACAGTTTCACCGAAGCATGTCGCGTATGGTTGATGACCTGCTGCTCGATATTAAAACCACCTTACTCCATCCCTTCTCGACACTTCTGTCGATCGTGCCAAAAATCGTCAGGGATCTTAGCCACGAATATAATAAAGAGATACAGCTCAGTATCCGGGGCGGGGAAACTGAAATTGACCGCCGTATTCTTGAAGAGATGAAAGATCCCCTGATTCACCTGGTCAGAAACTGTATTGATCATGGGATTGAAACGGGGGAAGTGAGAAAGCAGCATGGGAAATCGGCCGTGGGAACTCTTGAGATCACAGTGAAGCAGGAATCGGGGCAGAATGTTGAACTGCGTGTATCCGATGATGGAGCTGGCATTGACCGGTCACTGGTGATCGAAGCGGCCATGAAACAGGGGATTGTAAGCCCTGAAACAGCAGGGAAGATGACCAACAGTGAGGTATTTGCTTTGATATTCCGTTCAGGTATTTCGACAAGCCCTTTCATTACTGATATTTCAGGTCGAGGACTGGGGTTGGCTATCGTTTCCGAGAAGATTTCCAAACTGGGCGGAAGTATTGTAATCGAATCAAAACAAGGCGTGGGAACTACGTTTATCATTACCTTGCCGGTAACCCTTGCTGCTTTCCGGGGCATTCTGGTAAGGGTTAGCGAACAGTTTTTTATCATTCCCACTAACTCGGTCGAAAAAGCAATAAGAATCCGTTCCGGCGACATCAGTACACTTGAGTCAAAGAAGATGATCAGGGAGAGAGGAGAAAATATATCCCTGGTGTGGCTTGGCGATATACTGGGACTTGCCGGCAAGAGGATCACGAAAAACGAGGAACATTCTTTTTCCGTATTGATTCTGTCGTTGGTAAACGTGCGAATCGCATTCGTGATAGACGAAGTGCTGGGTGAATACGAAGTGCTGGTCAAAGGCATGGGACCAAAGATCCTTCACGTAAAGAATATTTCAGGAGTAACTGTACTTGGTAGCGGCAAAGTCGTCCCTATCCTTCATATCCCCGAATTGATGGAATCGGCGATTCATTCCGTGGCAGACATCAGGTCAATGGAAACCTCTGATACAACGGAAGCGGCAGAATTGCCCCGGCAGATGATCCTTGTTGTTGAAGACTCCATCACCTCCCGGGCCTTGCTCAGGAATATCATCGAATCATCGGGCTATAAGGTAAAAACTGCAGTAAATGGGATGGAGGCCTTCGGTTTTATGCAGAATGAGCGCTTTGATCTGGTCGTTTCAGATGTGGAAATGCCTGCAATGAACGGGTTTGAACTCACAGCTAAAATCAGAAATGATCCGGCCCTCTCAGATATTCCCGTAGTTCTGGTCACTGCACTCGAATCGGCCAGGGACCGCCAGAATGGAATGGAAGCAGGCGCCAATGCATATATCACAAAAGGCAGCTTTGAACAAAGCAAGCTGCTTGAAACTATTCAACGTCTAATCTGAATGTCGCATAATGGCTAAGAAAATACGGGTACTGATCGTTGAAGATGTGATAACGGTCCAGAGTTTACTCAAAGGAATCCTCGCTGAAGATCCGGCATTCGAGGTGATCGGGACCGTCGGTAACGGTGAACAGGCGGTTAACTTCGTGGCCAGCTTACATCCCGATGTGGTGAGCATGGACATCTTTATGCCGGTGATGGACGGCGTTGAGGCGACCATGCTGATTATGCAGCAGAACCCAGTTCCCATTGTCATCGTGAGCAGCCTGTACAACCCTACTGAAGTCAGTATGTCTTTCAAAATCCTTGAAGCAGGAGCCCTCACTATTCTTCCAAAACCCTATGGACCGGGTCATCCCCGATTTACTCAAACAGCAAAGGGTTACAGGAACACTCTAAAACTGATGTCGGAAATCAAAGTTGAAAAGCGACGTGTACTTTTTAACCTGATAGCCCCACGCCTGGAAGCAGAATCTTCGGTTCTCCTCCCCGGGAGCGATAAGTTTGAAGAATATAAAATAGTTGCCATTGGTGCATCGGCAGGAGGTCCTGTTGTTATCAGGGAGATTCTCAGGGACCTGCCGAAGAATTTTCCTCTTCCTATCCTGCTCGTTCAGCATATCGATGCCAATTTTACGAATGGGTTTTGCGATTGGCTGAATTCTACATCCAACCTTCAGGTGATGATAGCTCAGAACAGACAGAAAATGTTGCCAGGTCATGTCTACATGGCGCCGGGAGATCATCATTTAGGCCTGGAAAGTGAGGGAATTATTTCTATCACTAAAGCCCCTCCCGAGAAAGGTCTGAGGCCTGCCGTGAGCTATCTTTTCAACCAGGTCGCAAGAATTTATAAAAAGAATGTAATAGCAATTCTTTTATCAGGAATGGGAAGTGATGGAGCCCCGGAAATGAAAATGTTGAGGGAAAATGGGGCTCTTACTATTGCCCAGGATGAAGCGACTTCCCTTATACATGGTATGCCGGGGGAAGCTATCCGGATTGGCGGGGCTTGCAAGATCCTTTCCCCGACCAGAATTGTAGAGGAACTCAAGAACATTTTAATACCTTAAAAAACGTCATATGGTTACTTCGTCTCAGATCAATTTAGGCTCAGGCTATATCATGGCCGTCGAAGATTCAATGGTTCAGGCAAAACGATTGCAGCATTTTTTTAATGAAAATAATATTACCAATGTTTTCTACACAAATGCAATTGATGCCTATGCTGCCGCTCTTGAAAGATCACCTGTTCTCATCCTCAGCGATATCGTGATGCCCGGGATGGATGGCTATGAGTTTTGTTCAAAACTAAAGGCTCATCCAATATTAAAGGATATACCAGTCATCCTGCTTACTTCACTTCGTGATCCGCTTGATATCATCAAAGGATTACAGGCCGGGGCTGATAATTTTATAACCAAGCCCTATAATGATCAATACCTGCTGTCGCAGATCCATTATCTGCTGACAAACAGTGAAATGGGAAAATCCGTTTCTGCCGAGAATGTGATCGTAATCATGTTCAGGGGAAAGAAATATACTATCAATTCAGCGAAAAAACAGATACTCGATCTGCTGTTATCGGTGTATGAAGCAGCTGTTCAACGTAATGACGAACTTATCTCAACCCAGGCCAAGCTCGAAGCCTCCAACGAAAACCTGATCGAGGCTAATCATGAACTGGAGGCTTTCTCCTTTACCGTATCTCATGATCTGTGTAACCCTTTGAATGTTGTTAGTGGCTATAGCCAGATTCTTGAGAAAGATTATTCCTTTTGCCTGGATCCTGAGGCCGTACAATTTCTGCAACGGATCCAGAAAGCTACGATATCCATGGCAAAACTTATTGAGGATCTGCTGAATTTTTCCCGTTCAAGCCGAACCAAGCTTCAATCGAAGCGGATTGATTTGAGTGAGATGGCCAGAAATGTGGTTTCAGACATTGAAAGCCAATACCCGGAGCATAAAGCCAAATTCTTTATCCAGGAAGGGCTTGCTGCTGAGGCTGATGCCAACCTGATGCATGTGGTTATCGATAACCTGTTTAGCAACGCTTATAAATATTCCGGCAAAGTTGAGAATCCTGAAATCAAATTCGGCAAATTTGTGGCCAATCCCGGAAATTGTTTTTTTATAAAAGATAACGGTGCGGGATTTGACATGTCAAAGGCCGATAAATTATTTGACCCTTTCCATCGTCAGCATACCAATTCCGAGTTTCAGGGAACCGGTGTGGGTCTTGCCACTGTAAGGAGAATCATTGAACGCCATGGTGGTCGTGTCTGGGCAGAGTCAGAGCCTGAAAAAGGCGCTACCTTTTATTTTTCATTACCCACCGTAAAATAAAAAGTGCTGCCTTTTCCTTCTTCGCTCCTGACATATAATTTTCCTCCATGTTTTTCTATGAAATCCTTGCAGATGATCAAGCCTAAACCCGTGCTGGGCTCACCTCCTGTACCTTGGCGGTTTGTCTGAGAGTCGAGCAGGAACAAACCATTGACCATTTCTTGGCTCATTCCGATACCTGTGTCACTGATCGAAATTTCAACGTTTTTTTCACCGGATGCTATGGCCGAGAGCCTGATATTTCCTGCTTTGCGCGTAAATTTCACCGCATTTGATACGAGGTTTCGAATTACAGTTTGAAGCATATTACGGTCGGCAACAACTTCCATACCCTCAGGTATATCGCAGCTTATTTCTATTCCTTTTATTTTAGCGGATTCCATAGTCATGCTCAGACTCTCATTAACAAATGGAAGTAACTGAACTACATCCGGATTAAAAGGAATTAAACCTTGCTCCATACGCGACCAATCCAGAAGATTTTCCAGCAGGCGGAACAGGTTGGAGGCAGAATTTCTTAAATCTATTGTAATTGTCTGAGTCTCGGCTAACGACATTTGTGGTAAGTCATCAGCCATTAGCTGGGTTAATCCTAAAAATCCGTTAAACGGACTACGCAGATCGTGAGCGATGATAGAAAAAAATTTATCTTTTTCGGCATTTGCCTGAATCAGTTGTTCGTTTTTAATTTTGAGTTCAGACTCCGCAAGCTTGCGGTCCGAGATGTCGCGTACAACGAAAATCATTTGCAATGGCTGCCCTCCTGCATTCCGAATGAATTCGCCATTCACTTCTATGTCGAAGATGGTTCCGTTTGCTCGTAATCCTTGGTATTCGCCAGGCCCCTGCATGATACCCTGGAACATGAGCATAATGTTCGAGTGAGCTCGCTCCAGATCGACCGGTGCAATGAAATCAGACAGGGTAAGTCCAATGAATTCTTCCTGCACTTCGCCCCCGAACATTTTTACTCCTGCAGGCGAAACCATGAGAATCCGACCCTCGAGGTCGGTGATAGTGATGTTGTCGGGAGATGCTGCAAGGATAGCGCGGTACTGTAAATCACTATCATGTAAATCTTTTTCGGTTTTAAGTCGGTTTCTGATCTCATTTTTAAGGTTTACAGACGAAGTATAAAAGAAGTATGCTGCAGATCCGATAATCACAATAATCAATAAGAACACTGAAATCCATTTCCATGGGATCTTCATTCCCTGCTTCACGTAATCGGAATAAAGTAGTCCTTCGGTTGTAAACGAAGGATCAAGCATCTTCAATTTTTTGTAAGTCTCCGCTATGGATTCCCATCTGCCGGGATTGGTGTAACCTGGCTCTACAACATCGGCCATTATAAAGTGTTTCATCCGCTCTGCTTCAAACTGCAAATGTGCCACACTATGTCTTTGACTGTACCTGGAATAAATCAATTCAATAATCTCTTGCGGATGGTCCATCGCGTAATGCCATCCTTTGAGCGAAGCTTTCCGGAAGTTGTCTGCTAATACAGGATCCCTTTTGATCAATGCTTCGGTAGTAAACAACACGTCACCGTAGAAATCAATGCCACCCATCGACGGGGAGATGATGGTGTAATCAAAGTTTGATTCTTTTAAAGTGAAAGGTTCATCGGTCGAATAAGCCGAGATCGCGTCGATCTTGCCGTTTATGAGCTTATCTGCATTGAATTTATGTTGATCAATGATGCATCTGTTCAGTGAAACCCCTTCATCGTTCATGAAAGCAATGATGTCGGCCGCATTAGGCTCCATGGCGATCCTTTTCCCGATCAGGTCCTGTACATGTTCAATGCCTGATTGCTTTGATGCCAGCAAAACCTGGGGCGAATGTTGAAAGACCGTCGCTAATACAACCCCGTTCTTCTGCCGCGACCGCATAAGCAGTATATCTGAGGTGCAAACCCCGAATTCTGCCTTCCCTTCATACACTGCGTCACTTGGATTCCGTCCCTCTACAGCTTCAATCAGATTAACATTGATCCCTGCTTCTTTGTAATACCCTTTCTCAATGGCCGCGTAATAACCGGCAAACTGAAACTGATGTCGCCATTTTAGTTGCAAGGTCACATTCCTCAATTTTTCTGATCTCAATGGGGGAATCATCAAAGAAATTGCGAAAAGAACAGCCAGATATTTTAACGAAGAATTCATGTACATGATGTTGATTTCTTGTTCTTTAATAACGGTCGATTTATGCGAAGATACAGATGTTAAATATAGGAATATACTGCGATATTATTTGTGATCAGTTATAATAATGTAAAAAAATGTACATTTGTGTAAGGTTGATTTTATGAAATCACGTCATTTGGTTTATTGAAGAAACCATGCAACTGGTTTTAGAATCGGCAAATAAAAAGGGAATCACAATCAGCTATGAGATTGCAAAGGATTTAACGGTAAAGGCGGATGAATACATGTTCAAAGCTGGATATTCCCCTTTGTATCTGAGACCACTCAAGCAAATTCTCAAGCAAGCGGAAAATATTGGTTGCGGAGTTTTTCATGCTCACGGCAATCTTTTGAATTTCTTTCAATGTTAAAGTGTCGAGGTCTTCAACCAACATGTTGGTAAATCCAGGAAAGACATTGAATTTTCAATAATAGCAGGAGGGAAAAGAATTTCCAGCGATTGCCCGAGAACCTCCGCTTCTGTAAGGCCGGTTAACAATTCAAACGCATGATTAAAACGTGTGATGCGGAATTGCGGATCCCACACTATTATGGGAGCATTGGCATAATTGATCAGATTTTCGAGATAGACATTGCTCCCCATTCTTGTTAATGATACCGGCAAGTTGAACAACTATTGGTAAATTACCAGTGATTGACAAAGTGAGCTCGCATGATTCCTTGACTTTGCTGGTGAATATTCTCTCAAGAAAGAAATTGAAATCTGGTTTCGTATCGTCGGAAACAATAAAACCAAACTGGCTGTTTATTATACGCGAGCGTTCTTTGCCCAGCATTTTCGATCCAAAGAGGTTTACTTCTAAGATTTCACCTGTTGTGGAAAGCGTAAAATGACCAGATGGAGCAAAATCGTATAATTCAGTATACTTGTCAACAGCAATTTTTTCCGCTTCCACTGAAAGACGGAGTTCCTCATTTTGCATTTCCAGCTCCAGCTGGTGAACCTCAATCTCTTGAATGAGCTTAAGCGTTTCTGAGTCTAAAGAGCTGACAGGTTGATGAGTTGATGGGGAGTCGAGTCCATCTTCAAGTAACTTTTCGGCTTTCTGGTGCAGGAGTTCAGACCAGGATTTGTTATTGGAGTTTTTCGTCATGATTTCTCTCCATCTTTATTTTTTTTCTTGCACAGGTAAAACCAGCCTGATCTTTGTCCCAAACGATTCGTCGCTCGTTATTTCAATGCTTCCGTTCATTTCCTTCATGATCTGATAAGAAATTGATAAACCAAGTCCGGTGCCTTTTCCCTCCTCCTTGGTAGTATAAAAAGGAAGCATCACATTATGAAGATCGTCATTTTTAATCCCAATCCCATTATCGGTAACTTCAACAAAAATAAATAGATTTTCTTCATATGATCTGATTCTAACGAGCATTTCAGAATCTTGCTGTTTGCTCTTTTTTTCCATTACCGCATCTTTGGCATTGGTTAGCAGATTTAAGATAACCTGCTCAAATTTATATGTATTGCCAACAACCTGGGGGATCCTGGTTTCGAGTTGAAGATTCATGCTTATGCCATGATGCTTGAACTGTTCCACTATCATCGAAGTGGCATTTACAATGCTTGAATTAACATTGAAGGCAGTGAGTATATAATCTTCGCGGCTACTCGAAAAGGCCCTTACATGATCAATAATATCTCTGATCCGGGTTATATTTTCGAAAATTTTATTCGATTTATTTTTAAGGAACTCCACATCCACGGTGTTGGTTCGGTCAGTCTCAAATAAAATCTTGTCCATAACCATAGAAATGATATTCAATGGCTGATTGATCTCGTGCGCAATGCCTGCGGCCATTTCTCCGATCGTCGACATACGGTCGGAATGGCTCTGCTTTGCCTCCATCTTTTTTCGGTGTGAAATATCTCGCACGATGATCATGAATGATAAGGGTTCTCCGTCAGGGCCCTGCATTAAGGTAGCGCTGATTTCACCTGTAAATTTAGATTGGTTTTTTTTTCTGACGGTTAACCCGATATTTTGTGTAAACCCTTCATTCATAGTCTTTGCCAGTAACTCTTGTAATCTCTCATACTCCTCGGTCGGAACGAATTGAAAAATATCTTCACCCACCATCTCATCCCTGCTATCGACGCCAAATAATTCAAGCCCGATCTCGGAAATTTCGATAATTATTCCTTTAAGGTTTATTAATACCATACAATCGGGCGAAGCATTTAACATTGTTTTGTATTTTTCTTCGCTGGCCCTAATGACTTGTTCTGCTATTTTGCGATCGGTGATATTGCGGATTGTGCTGTGAGTTCCCAGCACTCTTTTATTCACTTTGACCTGATTTGAGGTGTGCGACACCCACCTTACTCCTCCCTGTGGATCAATAATACGATATTCGAAATCCCGCAGGTCATGCCCTTTCTGAAAAACCTCTTCCCAGGTTCTCCTGCAAAGATCAGCATCATCGGGATGAAAGATGTCGGGCATCATCTGCCCGATAAATTTCTCGTAAGAATAGCCGATAACGGTTTCAGACTGCGGACTGCAGAATATTGTGATGCCATGGGCATCAGAGAGGATGATCAAATCTGAACTGTTGGAAATCAAAGACCAATATAATCTCTCGCTTTCCTGCAGCGCCTCCTCTGCACGCCTGCGCTTGGTGGTATCCCTTGAAACAACCACAATGGCCTTTGCTTTATTGGTTTCATCCCTTAGAAAAGAAAAAGAAAGCTCGACCCATACCGTGGAACCGTTTTTATGGTATTGCTCCAGCTCAATGGTTGGGTAATCTCTGGTCTGAGCAGTTCCAGCCAACTCCGAGGGCATGATTTTTGCCGCCATTTCCATGAATTTCTGTAAAGATGCCGGGGTTAGGATCTGCTCTGGTTTTTGAAGAACGGCCTCTTCTACCGTATACCCACGCATTTTCATAATTGATGGACTCAAATAAGTTATGTTAAAATCCATGTCCAATAGTGCGATAGTGTCATTCGTGTTCTCTGCAATAAGTCGGAATTTCTCTTCACTTTGTTGCAATGAAATCTCATAAAGCTTGCGTTCGGTAGCGAAGGGCGACGCCTCAACCAAAGTGCGCTCTTGTTTTTCGCCTTCCTGCATTATATTCTCCGCCTGCCCGTGCCCGGTAATATCAACCATGGGTAAAAAGTTTGTTTATTATTTGGTTATTTATTTAATAATCAACAACTATCGGTTTTTTTGTATTGGGGTCTGTGTAACATTAATTAGGTGATAACTAAGAGTTTAAAGATAGTGATAAAAACTAATAGTGAACATAACAAACCTGAAAATATTATTTTCATAATAAATCTGCTAAAATGATCGTATTCAAATCAATCATTGATAAGAGGATGCTAAAAAAATGTAAATTTGTGCGAAGCTATTTTTTGGTCTATTAGGTTACCATAATTTACCCGGAGATTTGAATTGATTTTGAAACAAATAACTGATCAACCCGTCACTTCCTTAGATTCCGAGACCTTGAAGCTCATTCACGATCTGGAAGTACAGCGTGTAGAACTGGAGTCCCAGTACGAGAAGCTCCGCCACTTATGGGCTCAGTCAGAGGTTGCCAATTACAAATATACCGGTTTGTATGATTTTACGCCCACGGGGTATTTTATGCTTTCCCGCGAAGGGAATATCATGGAATTAAACCTAAGTGGCGCTAATATGCTGGGCAAAGACCGCCTGCGATTAAAAAGCATTCAGTTCAGCGCTTTTGTTACCGATGCAACTAAACATGCATTCGATCTCTTTCTCGGGAAAGTATTTAGCAGTAACACTAAAAAAACCTGCGAAGTTACCTTATCAACCGGGGGAAATCTGCCAATGTATGTTAACCTTACCGGTATTGCTGCCGGGAGCGGAGAACAGTGTTTTGTAACTATGATTGATATCTCTGAACGAAAGAAAGCGGAGGAAGCGCTTTTTGAGAGGGAGGAAAGGCTTAAGGATCTCACTTTTATCATGGCTGATTGGGTTTGGGAGGTCGATGCGAATGGGGTCTATACATACAGCTCACTGAGGAGCTTTGATCTTTTTGGGTACTCTCATGAAGATGTCATTGGCAAAACTCCATTCGATTTTATGCCCCCGGATGAAGCCAACAGGATAGCCCTCATTTTCTCTGAGATCATGGCAAAAAAGGTCCCGATAAAGGATCTGGAGAATTGGAATATCGGGAAGAATGGCCAGAGAATATGCCTGCTCACAAATGCCGTTCCAATACTTGATAAAGAAGGGAATCTTAAGGGTTACCGTGGCATTGATAAAGACATCACCAAACGCAAGTTGTCGGAAGAGGAGCTTGAAGAAAGCAGAGAAAAGTACAGGGGCTTAAGCGAAGCTGGGTTTGATTCAATCTTCCTTTCTGAAAAAGGCCTTTGTATTGAGCAAAACCAGGCCGCTGAAAAAATGTTTGGTTATACCAACGACGAAGCTATAGGCCGGTATGGAACAGATTGGATAGCTCCCAAAGACCGGGAGATGGTCATGAATAATATGATCTCTGGCTTTGAAGATCCTTACGAAGCGACAGCATTAAAAAAAGACCGCACAACATTTCCCTGCGTTTTACGGGGGAAAATGATGCACTATAAAGGAAAACATGTAAGGGTAACATCTTTAACTGATATCAGTGACCGTAAGCAGGCGGAAACTTAAATTAATACGATTTCACGCGCTGTAGAGCAAAGCCCTGCCTGTATAATTATAACTGATTATAATGGCAGTATTATTTATGTAAATCCCAAAGTCTGCGAAATCACCGGGTATTCAGCAGGGGAGTTGGTTGGAAAAAACCCACGTACACTGCAGTCTGGCGAAACTCCCAAAGAAACTTACCAGAACCTTTGGAGTACGATCATTTCGGGTAATGAATGGAAGGGAGAATTCCTTAATAAAAAGAAAAACGGGGAACTGTTCTGGGAATCTGTTTCCGTTTCTCCAATCCTTGATAACACTGGAAAAATCATCAACTTTCTGGCCGTCAAGGAGGATATCACTGAACGAAAGAAAATGATGGCTAGTTTAGAAATAGCCCGGGAGAAAGCCGAATCGGTAAACCGCCTCAAAACGGCGTTTATGAATAATATTTCACACGAAATACGAACCCCTCTTAACGGTATTCTTGGCTTCAGTCGATTAATCACTCAAGCCGGTCACACCGAAGGTGAGAAGGATCAGTTCAATGCTTTTATCAGAGCAAGCGGTCTCCGTTTGGTCAATACAGTCACCAGCTACATGGATATTTCCCTGATCACTTCAGGCAATATGAAGACGAATACCAAACCCATTGAGCTGCATAAGATTCTGCCTGCACTTTATGAACAATTTGAGCCCTTGTGCTCTGCTAAGGATCTTATTTTATACCTGAATATTCCAGGAACCGAGCATGAGATTACATTTTGTTCCGATAATGAATTGTTTGTTAAAGCATTTTCTAACATCCTGGACAATGCTGTGAAATTTACCGCCAAAGGCGATATCTCATTCGGTTATACCATGAAACCCGGGGGCCTGGAATTTTTTGTAAAAGATACCGGTATTGGCATTGCTTTGGAGGCCCAGGAAAGGATCTTTGAAGCTTTCACTCAGGAGAATATTTCAAGTACCCGGGGCTATGAAGGCAGCGGTCTGGGATTGTCAATAGCCCAGGGACTGATTCGGTTGCTTGGAGGAGAAATACGCGTGGATTCGGTGCAGGGAAGAGGTTCTGCATTTTTCTTTAATCTCCCTTTTGAAGAGACCTGCAGAGAAACAAATTTTCCGGAGTATTTAATGAAAAAGGCCCCCGTTTTAAATAAACCGGTAATCCTGATTGCTGAAGATGATGAATCCAACCGGTTTTACCTTGAGAAAATAATTAACGCTGAATCAATCAGTGTCTTCCTGGCGGTTAATGGGCGGGAAGCTGTGGAGCTATGTCGGGCACATCCTGAAATCTCAATGGTGTTAATGGATCTGAAAATGCCCGTTATGGACGGACTCGAGGCTACCCGTGAGATCAAAGCATTCCGCGCAGATCTTCCTGTGATTGTAAGTACAGCCTTTGCCATGGAAGCGGATAAGGAGAAAGCCATAGAAGCGGGATGTGATGAATTTCTGGCAAAACCGGTAAGCAAGACAGCTTTGCTGAATACATTTAAAAAATACGGACTGTTGGTTTAATGCCTTGTGCTTTTTCTACGGGGTGAAATGCTTTTGAATCGTCCTGATCAATTCATTATCCATGAATGGTTTCTCAATAAAATCGTTACATCCGGCTGCTTTTGCCTTCTCCCGTTCTCCTGAAACAACATGGGCTGTCTGGGCAATGATGATGACCTTATTGTTAAACTCCCTGATTTGAAGTATTGCGTCTATCCCGTTCAATTCGGGCATGCTTAAATCCATCAGCACAAGATCAATGTCGGGATTGTCCCGGCAAGTATCCGCCGCTTCACGGCCGTTTTTTACTTGTAAAACACTATTGCTGATTCCTTTTACCATTCTGGTAAGAAGAATTGACGAAGGAGCATCGTCTTCGGCAATTAAAATTTTCAAACGCCTGGGCCATTCACCTGTTTTTATTTCTATAGGCATTTCTTTAACCGGAGTATTTTCTTCTTTAGGAGCAATGAACGGAATTGTGAAATAAAAAACCGAGCCTTTCTCTACTTCACTGTTTACGCCGATCTCTCCGCCCAGCAGGGTAACAAATTCTCTGCACATCACCAGCCCCAGACCGGTTCCCGGCTCATCCATCGTTCCGGGTCGCTGGTAGTTGGCGCCGATCATAAATAGTGTCTTCGCCTCAGATGCCGGAATGCCGATCCCCGTATCGGAAACTTCAATACGTACAAAACCGCCTTCTATACCTGAGCTTACTATGATAGTACCGTTTTCGGGTGTGAATTTAATCGAATTGTTTACCAGGTTAATCAGCAAAGCCTTAATGATTTTAGGATCAGAATATATTCGTGAACCTGTTTCAGTTTCATTGATCAGCTTCTGGCTTTTTTCATAAGCACGGGTTGAAAGAACAGCCATAACTTCCTTTGTAAGCTCATGAACAGAGAGGTTCTCAGACATACTCTTTATTTGTCCGCGTTGCATCTGAGCCCAGCTAAGAAGATTCTCGAGCAGACTAAAGGTATTGATGCTGCTTCTCTTCAGACTGCCTATAATAAGACGTTTCTTTGATTCCTCGAAGGTGTCATAATTTTCATCAAGTGACTTAAGCAAACCCAGAAGCCCGTTGAACGGGCTTCTAAGATCATGAGCAATGATTGAGAAAAACTTATCCTTTGTCTGATTCGACTCTTTCAGTTCTTCGTTTTTCAAATCAAGGATTTGGTTCATTTTAAACTGCCTTCGACTATTTTTCAGGATATCCAGCAGAAGGATTACCCCCAGCAAAAGGATCACGCCGATAGCGATAATATAAACTCTTTGTATTTGTATCGTGTTCTGTTTTATCTCATTGTTCTTTAACAACAGTATATTCTCATTTTCCATTTGCTTCAATTCATTCCTGAAAACCACTTCGGCCACTTTATGCCTCACCGTTGCACTTCCAAGGGTGTCCTGCAGAGAAGAGTATCTTACATTATACTCAAATGCTGCCTTGTAGTTTCCTTTCCTTGCCTCAATATCTCCCATGATCTTGCAGGCGGATTTTTCGAAGGTCACAAATTCTTGATCATGGGCCAGTTGCAAACCGCTTTTGGTAAATTTCTCAGCTTTTTCAAGGTCTCCGAGTTCAAAATAAACCCCGCCGAGGTTTACCAGCAAAGCCGCACGCTGCTGGTTCCGGTAAGGGATCAGAGGCGATTTATAGGCATCGCTGAAATATTGCAGCGCCGTTTTGAAATCCTTTTGGGTCATGGCGATATTACCGAGATTTATCAATGCGTTTAAATGGGTTTCCTCTACCTTGTTTTCCTCTGCCATTCGCAGTACCTTCTTCAGAAAAATCCGGGCCGAATCCTGATCTCCTTTTACCTGAGAATATAAAAACCCCATATTAAGAAAAATAGCCATGTCGAGTTTGATGTCGCCAAGCGGTTTGTTGATTTTAAGCGCCATACGGTAAGCACTCATTGATTTTTCAAAATCGTTGAGGTCGAAATAGATCATGCCCAGCTTGATATACGAGTTGGCCAGGAAAGAGTTCATGTGTTTGGCTTCATATATTGCTTGCGACTCAAGGGTGTTTTGAATGGCCCCGATGTAATTGCCTTTGTTAAAATAAACCGTGGCAAGGTCAGAAACCGCCTTAGCGTACCGGCTCTTGTCCTGAAGCTGCTTTCCGCAGTTAACAGCCAATTTGTGATATTTCTCAGCGCTGTCAGAGACCCCGAGTACTCCGTAATAAATTCCAAGGTTGCTTAAAACCATCGTTTCGAGGTCGATGTTGTTATCCTTCATGGCCCTGGCAAGCGCCTTGTGAAAGGTGGGGATGGCCTGGCCGGGATTATTCTGGTACCAATAGCATACAGCCCTGCAATTCAGTCCCTTTATAAGCCCGTAACTGAAATCGATCCTGGCCGAGATAGTTGAAATTTGTTGGCTGATCTTCAAGGCGCTGTCGGTATTGGCCGGTAAAATATGCCGGTACAATTCCAGCAGCAGCTTTACTTTATTGCTGTCCTCTTTGGCTGATGAAGCCAGGAGACGGGTCAGACTGTCGGCAGAAGATTTTTCTGATTGGGAATACGCAGCAGGTGCAGCAATAAGCAATGCAATAAAGGCAAGGAGGCGGACCACGAAAACGATTTTAATTTTGACAAAAGTAGGAAATATTTCATAGATTTGACAAACTCATATTCAGGTACAATTCAACACAACATACATAACATGAATATATCCCCACTTGATGCAGGATTGATCGACCTGGTGATGCGCGATGACGATCACCTGGTATATTATAACAATAAACCCTTGCTTACGGCCGGAGGGAATGAGGTCAAAGACGAGAACCAGAGAATGCTCAGGCAGATGATCATCGAATGCTGCCTCATGAACAGTATCACAAACGAGGAGTTCAGCCTCTTTTCCCTGCTGTCGGCCCACACCGATTTTATCTCATCAGGCAAAGACCCCTTTCTTGAACAGTTCGATGAACTGTGCCGTCTCGATCCCTTTGTTCAGCTAAGACAGGGTAGCATTACCGCAAGCCAGATCAGCCAGGGAAGTTCTCTGCAGTCATTGCCCGAACATGACCCCGTGCTGTTTAATATGATGTTCTGGGGCATCAGCGGAGCCCTGGAAGCTTTTTCTCTTTTCAGTCTCGACTATAGGGAAACCATGCTTAAAGGAAAAAAAGTAAGCGACTGGATCAGTTTTTTAAAGAATGTGTATTCGGGTTTACCCGACTATCAGAAAGCGGCTGTGAACCTGCTTTCATTTACTCACCGTTCGGGAGTTGTTTTGCCAATCTTATTTTCCTGCGGATATGTGAGCGGGAGGGAGTATGCGAACCCGCTCTCAGCTATCCATCTCCGTTTATCTGGCGCTTTTCCGGTTTCTCCATACGCCATACCACAGGATAAACATGATCCTTCAGGATTCCTTCCGAAAGTGGCCGGGATCCTTCACGACAGCTATTGCGCCCAGGTTTTTATTGATTCGTATAAATCCATACGTTTAAAAGGCATTGCAGGGATCATAGGGAAAGGGGAGGGGCAGGACCTTGAGTTCAAATCTACACTTAGGTGGGATATCAAGGCCGGCAAAACAAACCAGCAGGTCGAAAGGGCCTGCCTCAAAACCATCTCGGCTTTTTTGAATTCCAACGGGGGGATTTTACTGATTGGAGTGAGGGACGATGGTAGTGTTGAAGGGATTGAAAGTGACCGCTTCCCGAACACCGATAAATTCCTGCTTCATCTGTGGACTCTCATCAGGACTTCCTTCGGCACCGATGTTAGCCCGAATATACAAACCAAACTTGAACCGGCTGAAGGTAAAACGGTATGTGTGGTCAGGTGCAGCCGTTCAGGCAGACCTGTGTTCCTGAGGCAGCCTGGTTTTGAAGAGGAATTTTATGTGCGTGTCGGTCCCGGTACCATCGCCCTCGCGGTAAGCGAAGCCCTGAAATATATCTCGGACCATTTTACTGAAAAATAACAGGTTCGAAACCTGGTATCCGATACCGGCTAAGGTTGTATGGATCTCTGCCCTGGTTCATCTCAAAGCCGGCCTGAATGAATACATGTTCACCCAGCTTATACTGGGCGTTCACACGGAATCCCTGTGAACCTTGTCCTGTAGCAGTATTATATGGTGAATAGGAAAGCGGTTTCCCTGCGATCGGAATCTCCTTGTAAAACGCCCCGCTGATAGTAAGACGGTCGTTCACGAAATACGTGCCGCTTGCAAAAACGGTAAGACTGGTATAATTTCCACTGTAAGGCTGGAAGGCATCTCCCGAAAACAGCGGACGAGCATTGAAATAATTCGTATTGGCTACAGCAATGCCCCCGCTCACCATAAATCTCTTCCCCAGCGGAATGCTCACGGTGGGAACTACATATTGTGTAAACCCTGAACCGTAACCTGAAGAAGTGGAAAAATCCATTCCCACACTGATGTGATATTCGGGCTTACTGATCCGGGTACGGGCTGCCTTTGAACGCTGATTTTTGAGAGTGTCTTTTTCGGCAGCGGCCGCCGGCAATGTGTTGGTTTCCTGTGCTTCAATCCGCAAGATCATCATCAGAAAGAAAAAAACTACCAGAACCGGTTTCATAACAGAGAAACGCTTATTTGAATGTCATGGTATCCCTGGCCGTGATTTTTTCGCAATAATGGCACCGCAGCTTCAGGTCGACTTTATTAACCACTTCGAAACGCGTAATTACATCTTCTACATTAGTGATGCAGTTGGGGTTGAAACATCTCACTATTTTTTCTACCTGTGCCGGGATCTCCACCTTCTTTTTCTCGCTAACGCTGAAGTTCTTGATCAGGATAAGTGTTGCCGAGGGAGCTACCAGGGCGATTTTATTGATTTCATCGCTTTTGAAGAATTTATTATTGACCTTGATGATGCCTTTCTTGCCCATTTTCTGGCTTTCGAGGTTAGTTCCGATCAGGATCTGATCGTTGAATTCCATCAGGTTGAGTATCCTCAAAACCTGGTAAACACTCTGTACAGGGATATGATCGATTACCGTACCGTTTTCAATGGCCGATACTTTTAATTCTTTTCTTTGCTCTGTATTTTCCATGATTCCTGAATTTATTATTCAACCACTCCAAGTATAGCTGCCAGTATGGCCTGGCGGACAAAAACCCCGTTTAAAGCCTGGGTGAAATAATAGGCCTTGGGGTTATCGTCAACATCATAAGTAATCTCGTTGACCCTGGGAAGGGGGTGAAGTATCCTCATGTTCGATTTGGCATCGCCGAGCAGGTTATTACGGAGAATGTAGGAGTTCTTTACCTTTTCATATTCCATCGGGTCCTGAAACCTTTCCTTTTGTATCCTGGTCATATAAAGTATATCCACTTTCGGGATCACCTCGCTCATGTCGGTATACTGGTGATATCCCAGTTTACGCTCCTTGATATGCATTTTGACCGAGCTTGGTAATTTCAGCTCTGAAGGGGAAACCAGATGAAAGGTCGTATTATAATTGCATAGTGCCATGGTAAGTGAATGAACGGTGCGTCCGTACTTCAGGTCTCCTACAAAAGCAATATTAAGGTTATCGAGTGTTCCCTGTGTTTTCCTGATCGAATACAGGTCGAGCAGCGTTTGTGTAGGGTGCTGGTTCGCCCCGTCGCCTGCATTGATCACCGGAACCCGGCTTATTTCGCTGGCAAACCTGGCGCTGCCTTCCTTTGGATGCCTCATGATAATTATGTCGGCATAGTTACTCACGGTCCTGATGGTGTCTCTGAGCGATTCGCCTTTTTGAACGCTGGAACTCCCCGGTTCAGAGAAGCCGATCACACGGGCTCCAAGACGGGTTGCCGCACTTTCGAAGCTAAGCCGGGTGCGGGTGGAGGGCTCGAAAAACAGGGTGGCTACAACGAAGTCTTCGAGAATCCGCTGTTTCGGACGCCGTTCAAAAGCCCCTGCAAGATCCATGATATGGATGTGTTCCTCCCTGGTGAAATCATTGATGGACACTAAACTTTTATTCTTCATACATCGCTCTTTAACTATGAACAAAGATCGCAAAAAAAATCCCGGCCTGAACCGGGATTTAATTAATTATTTGATTTTATTTTTCTTTAAAAAATCATTCAGGATACCCACCAGGTCGGGCTGGCCAATCTCCTGCAGATCATAGTAAACCCTGGTGTTTGGTTTTTTAATCTTGATCAGTCGGTTAAGGTCGATAGGCGTGGCAATTACAACCGAATCGCATATCGTTTTATTGATGGTTTCTTCCAGATCCTTAATCTGCTGATCACCGTAACCCATGGCTGGTAAAAGGGTGCCGATATTCGGGTATATCCTGAATGTCTCGGCCAGCTTGCCAACTACAAAAGGTCTGGGGTCAACGAGCTCGGCAGCGCCGTATTTCTGGGCGGCAACAACTCCCGCACCGATCTTCATCTCACCGTGAGTGAGGGTGGGGCCGTCTTCAATCACAAGTACTCTTTTGCCGCGGATGATCTCAGGGTTGTCAACGCGTATGGGAGAAGCTCCGTCCACGACGATTGCTGTAGGATTCAGTTTGCGGATGTTATTGCGCACCGCGGTAATGTTCTCGATTGACGCTGAGTCTATCTTGTTAAGAACCACCACATCGGCAATACGTATATTCACTTCACCGGGATAATAACTTACTTCAGCTCCGGGGCGGTGAGGATCTGCAACAGTGACCATGAGGTCGGGTTTGTAAAAAGGGAAATCGTTATTGCCACCGTCCCAGAGAATCACATCACACCCCTTGGGGTCTTTCTCTGCAGCCCTCAGAATGGCTTCGTAATCAACCCCGGCATAGATCACATTTCCACGCACAACATGGGGTTCGTACTCTTCCATCTCTTCAATAGTACATTTATGTTTTGCAAGGTCTTTTACCGTGGCAAAACGCTGGACTTTCTGGGCAACGAGGTCGCCATAAGGCATCGGATGGCGCACGGCGACAACCTTAAGCCCCTTGGCCATCAGGATCTCGATGATACGGCGTGAAGTCTGGCTTTTGCCGCAACCTGTGCGCGTGGCACCTACCGCGATAACAGGCTTGGTGCTTTTGATCATCGTGTCCCTGGGGCCGATCAGAAGAAAATTGGCTCCGGCTGCATTTACTATGGAGCTTATATTCATTACCCTCGCATAAGGTACATCGCTGTATGCAAAATTGCATATGTCGATATTGTGTTTTTTAATAAGTTCGGGTAACTCGGCTTCTGCAAAGACAGGTATGCCCTTGGGATAGAGTTTCCCGGCTAAAGCAGCAGGGTATTTCCTGCCGTCAATGTCGGGGATCTGTGCTGCTGTAAAGGCTACTACATTGAAATCCGCGTTGTCGCGGTAATAAGTGTTGAAATTGTGAAAATCTCTTCCGGCGGCGCCGATAATAATTACGTTTTTCTTCATATAGTTCGTGTTATGTTATTGCCCTATTTTTTACAAAAGTACTGATATTTGGGTAATTAAACAAAACGAAAAATCATCTACTTTTGCACAAGATATTAAAAACAGATGTTCGAAAAACGCCTTCTTGCTGCCACCGGAAAAGCAATAGTGAAATTGTATTTACAGGAGTTCGACTTATCCCGTCTCACGATTGAAAGAACAAAAAAAGAAATTGAAGGCGATTTTACGCTGGTGGTTTTTCCACTGCTGAAAATATCTCGTAAAAGCCCCGGGCAGACTGCCACTGAGCTCGGTGAGGCGCTTATGAAAGAACTTCCCGAGATCTGCTCCTTCAGGGTTATCAAGGGTTTTCTTAACTTCATACTGTCTGATGACTACTGGCTTTCTTTTCTTTCGGGGAATGTTAACAGTGAAGAGTTTGGTATTTGTCCTGCATTGAGTAAAGAAAAAGTGGTTCTTGAATACAGCTCTCCCAATACAAATAAGCCTCTCCACCTTGGGCATGTGCGTAATAACCTGCTGGGCTACTCACTATCGAAGATATTAACGGCCCGGGGTTATGAAGTGATCAAGGTGAACCTGGTAAACGACCGAGGGATACATATCTGCAAATCCATGCTCGCGTATATGAGATGGGGAAATGGAGAAACCCCTGAATCTTCAGGAATGAAGGGCGACAAGCTCATCGGCAAGTATTATGTGCTGTTCGACAGGATGTATAAGGAAGAGATCAGGGGGCTGATGGAAAAAGGCCTTGCAGAGGAGGCTGCCGCACAGCAATCGCCACTGATGCTTGAAGCCCGTGAGATCCTGAGAAAATGGGAGGCCAGTGACGCAGAGACTGTGACCCTGTGGAAACAGATGAATGGATGGGCATACCAGGGTTTTGATGTAACTTACAAACGGATGGGAGTTGACTTTGACCATATATATTATGAGAGTGAGACTTATCTCATGGGCAAGGATATGGTTGTTGAAGGACTGGAAAAGGGAGTATTGAAAAGGCGGGATGACGGCAGTGTATGGATTGATCTGACTGCGGAAGGGCTTGATGAAAAGCTTTTGCTGAGGTCCGATGGCACTTCGGTATACATGACACAGGACCTCGGAACCGCCGGGTTAAGATATCACGATTATCATCCATCGCGGATGATTTATGTGGTGGGGAATGAACAGAATTATCATTTTGATGTGCTGAAACGGGTCCTGCTGAAACTCGATAAGCCTTATGCCCCTGGTATTTTCCATCTCTCGTACGGCATGGTGGAGCTTCCCGAAGGCAGGATGAAATCTAGGGAAGGCACGGTGGTCGATGCCGATGATCTGATGGAAGAGATGTTTGTTACAGCCGGAGAGATGACCCGGGAGCTTGGTAAAGCCAGTGAATTGCCCGGGCAGGAAGCAGAGAAGTTATTTGAGATGATCGGGCTGGGGGCCCTGAAATACTATATTCTTAAGGTCGACCCGAAGAAGAATATGCTTTTTGATCCGAAAGAGTCTATCGACTTCAACGGCAATACCGGACCTTTTATACAATATACCTGTGCTCGCATAAACTCTTTGATTGAAAAAGCTACCGCATTGAACTTGCTTTCGGCGACTGAGCAGGCTATACACGGGATCACCCTGCTGCCCGCCGAAAAGGAGACCATTAAAATGCTTACGATGTACCCTCAGGTAATTGGCCAGTCAGCCGATGAACTAAACCCGGCCATCGTGGCAAATTATGTGTACGAACTGGCGAAGACATACAACCAGTTTTACCAGGAGAGCCCTGTGCTGAAAGAGGAAAATCCAGAGCTCAGGCAGCTCAGGCTGATGCTCTCGGTTCTCACGGCTTCGGTGATCAGAAAATCCCTGGCTTTACTGGGTATCGGCAGTCCGCAGAAGATGTAACCGAAATCCAATAAAAAAAGCTGTCCGTTTCCGGGCAGCTTTTTTTTGTGCGCGATGAAGACCGCGCTCTAAAAGAAATTACTGAACATTGATCTTTTTGTCGAATGAACCGCTGTCGGTTTTTACTTTCAGGAAATAGATGCCCGATTTAAGCAGTGATGTATTCATAGTTACACTCTTGCTGCTGGTCTGTGTGGTCAATACAACCTGACCGGTTATATTGTATATCTGAACCTGCTGAATGTTTGAAACTGATTCGATAGTCAAAACATCCTTTACAGGATTAGGATACACCCTGATGCTGTTCTGTGAAAGTTCATCAACACCTACACCGCCTACATAGATATAGCCGACTTGTACCAGTTCGTCAAAACCGAACGCATTGGTTACAGTCAATGAAACGTCGTACGTTCCCGGGGTAGCATAATGAATCAGCGGGGGTTGCTTCAGAGTTGAAGTGGCAGGAGTGCCGCCGTCGAAGACCCAGCTCCAGCTGGTAGGGGTGTTTGTAGAAAGATCTGTAAAAGTGACTCCTCCTCCAATCGCAATGGCCGTGGGGACACCGGAAAAATCGGCAACCGGAACGGGGGCAGAAAGGGGAGCTCCATCGTAAATATACATCCCGTCGGTAGTTCCTGTAGCAATAGAACCGGCCCAGCCGGTTGAGTCGTTGATCCAGGCGGTTGCACAGAAGTCATACCCTGCAGTGATTACCGTCCAGTTGTTGCCACCATCATAGCTAACAGAAATACCATTGTCGCCGGCTGCGGCAGACGATGCTATATAAGTGCCTGTTCCCGGGATATGAGAAAAATAACGGCCATAACAATCGCCGGTTAAAGTCAGATAGTTCCAGGTAAGCCCTCCGTCGGTTGTGACGTTAAGGTCAGGAATACGGCCCAGATCCAGGTAAGATCTGTAGGCAATACCGTAAAGTGCATCCACAAATTCGGGGGCGACAGTCTCGGTGTTTCCATAAGCAGTTAAGGCAGCCGTCCACGTATGACCTTTGTCTGCACTATGGAATATTCTGCCAGCGTTGGTTCCAAACCAGATATGATCGCCATAGGCACAGTAGTTTCCGGTGATACCGTACTCACCCGTAGTAGGAGTAGGAATACTGGCTGAAGGTACCCGCGTCCAGGCTTCACCACCATTGGTAGTTGTGTAAATTTCAAAGTAACCACCTACAGGATCACCCATGGCCCAGCCTTCCTGGGTGTTGAAGAAATGGAAAGCATCAGCAAAGGAGGAAGCCCCGAAAACTCCTCCCTTTTTAACCCAGGTCGTTCCACCGTTGACGGTTTTATAGCAACCCTGAGTAGCTCCGGTGTTGAACAAGGCCCATGCAGTATCGGCCGAAAAGGCAAACATCTGCGAAAGTCCGGTTCCTGCATTAAATGTTCCTGCAGTCCAAGTAGTTCCGGAATTTGAAGATTTGGTATAAGCATCAACAATAGCCCCGGTTGCGTCAACTGCCGAAGCCCATAAACCGGTTTGATCATTCATCCCGACAGAAATCTGGCCAACGCCTCTGGTTACAGTAAGATGTGAACCAACTGGTATCCATCCTGTCTGTCCCACACTCCACAGACTAAGGACAAGTAAAATCGAAACAAAGAGTAGTTTTTTCATCATAATTGTTTTTAATTTGTTAATAATGGTTTACTGACACAAATATACAACAGATTTTATCTTATTGAAAATAATATTTTCATGATCACAATAAAAAAAGCTGCCTGATGGGGCAGCTTTTTTTATGCGCGGTTTGAAGACCGCATTCTTAAAAATTTTACTGAACGTTGATTTTTTTGTCGAATGAACCGCTGTCGGTTTTAACTTTCAGGAAATAGATGCCTGATCTGAGCATTGAGGTATTCAGAGTTACAGTCTTGCTGCTGGCCTGTTCGGTCATTACAATCTGTCCGGTAATATTGAAGATCTGAACCTGTTGAATGTTTGAACCTGTTTCGATGGTCACAACATCCTTTACAGGATTCGGATACACCTTGATGCTGTTCTGTGAAAGTTCATCAACGCCTACACCGCCAACATAGATATACCCGGTTTTAACCATGGTGTTAGTTGAATTAAAGGCATTGGTCACCTTCAGGGTAACATTATAAGTGCCGGAAGTGTTATAGGTGATAGCAGATGGGTTCTTTGAAGTTGACGATGCCGGAGTGCCACCCTGGAATGTCCACTGATAGGTGCAGGGGCTTGTTGCAATTCCTGCAGATGTATTGGTGAAAACAACCGATCCATGAAGAACAACGGCCGTTGCGTTTGCCGTGAAGTCAGCAACAGCAGGTACAGCAGGAGCAGTAAGCTTCTTAACACCATCGGTAGTGCCTGTATTGAAGATGCCTGCATAGGCAACGGAATCGTTCAGGAAAGCCTGGCAGGTAATCTGAGTGCCCTGGATGTCGGGATCGATAGATGAGAAACTTGCACCGTTATCCCATGAATAAACAATACCCAGCCTGTCGGCATAAGCGCCGTCAACGCCGTGAGCAGCATAGGTACTCGCTGTTCCAGGTACGAAGTCAAGGCCACCGTTGAATAACTGCCCGGTAAAAGGTGAAGCGGTGTAGGTTGCGCCGCCATCGGTGGTTTTGTCAAGAAGGTTAATAGTATCGGTTGTGCTGATATATTTCATGCAAAACCCGTTTGAAGCATCTTTCATGGCAGGCCAGGTGTTTTTGCCTGTCATCCCGACCGGTGCAGTAGCAGTCCAGGTAAGACCCTTGTCGGGTGAATGATAGATGTGACCTTTGTTCGTGCCGAACCAGATATGATCACCGTGCACAGTGCAGTTTGATGTATATCCGTATTCGCCGGTAGTCACCGCGGGAAGGCTGGCAGGTGCAACCTGTGTCCAGGTAGTTCCGCCATCGACGGTGGTGTAGATTTCAAATTTTGTACTTACAGGGTCACCCATGGCAACACCCGTATTTGCATCCCAGAAATAAACGATATCGGTGAATGATGATGAAGAAGTGAACATGCCCGCTGTTCCCTGTCTTGCCCAGGTAGCTCCACCATCGGTTGTTTTATAAACTCCCTGGTTGGTTACTGCTCCTGTGGTATACATCGCAGCCCATGCAGTGCTTGCATCGATGCCGCAGATCATTGCACTACTTAAGGTTGTTGGTGCAGTAACTGTGTGAGCGGTCCAGGTTGTGCCACCGTTTGAAGTAACGGAAATGTCCCTGACGGCAGCCGAGGAGCCTGATCCGTCATACCCTGCTGCCCATGCAACCTGGTTGCTGGGGATACTGATATTCTGCACTCCTCTTGAGACCGTGCTCCAGCCTAATCCCTGGTCTGCCCAATGCTGACCAAAAGTAAAAATGCTCAACGCGAAAATTGCAATAACAGATAGTAATGTTTTCTTCATAATATTAAAATTTAAGGTTAATGATAGTATTTTTAGCAAACATACAAAGAAAATCGACAGCCATGTAAAAAATTAACATAAAAAGAATACTTACCTTTGCAGCCCAAAATAATCACCGATGTTTGAAGGATTAAGTGACAAACTCGACAGGGCTTTTAAGGTCCTAAAAGGTCACGGACATATCACTGAGATCAATGTTGCAGAAACGCTTAAGGATGTCCGCAAAGCCTTACTGGATGCCGATGTAAGCTTTAAAATAGCCAAACAGTTCACCGACCAGGTGAAAGACAAGGCCATGGGTGAAAACGTGCTTACGGCAGTATCTCCCGGACAGCTTATGGTTAAGATCGTTCATGACGAACTGGTCCAATTAATGGGTGGCCAGAAAACCGAGATCAATCTGAAAGGAGAACCTGCAATATTCCTTATCGCAGGCCTTCAGGGTTCTGGTAAAACGACTTTCGCGGCCAAGCTCGCATATTATCTGAAGACCAAGCGGGGGAAGAACCCCATGCTCATTGCAGGTGACGTGTACCGCCCGGCTGCCATTGACCAGCTGAAGGTTCTGGGTGAGCAGGTCGATGTAAAAGTATTTACCGAGGACGACAGTAAGGACCCTGTGAAGATCGCCAGGCACGGAATTTCTTATGCAAAAGATTACGGTCATAATGTAGTCATCATCGATACCGCCGGCCGTTTGGCCATCGATGAGATGATGATGGATGAAATATACAATATCAAGCAGGCTGTAAATCCTCAGGAGATCCTTTTCGTGGTCGACTCGATGACCGGTCAGGATGCTGTAAATACAGCCAAGGCATTTAACGACAGGCTTGATTTTGATGGTGTTGTGTTGACCAAGCTCGACGGCGACACCCGGGGAGGTGCGGCCCTCAGTATCAAATCTGTGGTAAACAAACCTATCAAATTCGTTGGTATAGGCGAGAAGATGGATGCCCTCGATGTGTTCTATCCAGAACGTATGGCCGACCGTATTCTGGGGATGGGCGATATTGTTTCACTTGTAGAGAAAGCCCAGGAACAGTTTGACGAGGAAGAAGCCAAGAGGCTTCAGAAAAAGATCGCCCGCAACCAGTTCAATTTCGATGATTTCCTTGCCCAGATCAAACAGATCAAGAAGATGGGGAATGTGAAGGATCTTATCGGCATGCTGCCGGGTATGGGTAAGGCCTTGCGCGACATCGACATTGACGATAATGCCTTCAAAGGCATTGAAGCCATCATTTACTCCATGACACCCTCCGAGAGGGCAGATCCTGCTCTTCTGAACGGCAGCAGGAGAAAACGTATCGCCGAGGGCTCAGGAACAACCATTCAGGATGTGAATAAGCTGGTAAAGCAATTCGACGATACCCGAAAGATGATGAAAATGGTAACGGCTAACAAAGGCCGTAACATGGGCAACATGATGCGAAATATGCGCCAGAATTAAAACCTGAAGTATGATTCTACTCGACGGTAAAATAATATCAGACCAGATCAAAGCTGAGATCGCCAAAGAAATTAAAAAGGACTTCCTCGATACCGGAAAGCCTGTGCCCCACCTGGCAGCTGTGCTGGTAGGGGAGGATGCTGCAAGCCAGACCTATGTAGCCAATAAGGAAAAATCATGCAAGGAGGCCGGGTTCACTTCTTCCGTTTACAGGTATCCCGAAAATTTTACAGAAAAGAACCTGCTTGAAGTGGTTGATTTTCTGAACCGGGACGAGGACGTTGACGGGTTTATAGTTCAGCTTCCTCTCCCGAAACATATCAGCGAACAAAAAATCATCGAACGAATCAACCCTCTTAAAGATGTGGATGGATTTCATCCAGCGAACGCGGGGCGGATGATGCTTGGACTTCCTGCTTTTCTGCCGGCAACACCTTTTGGAATCATGACCCTGCTCGAGAGGTATTCCATCGATACGGATGGGAAACATGTGGTAGTTCTCGGCCGTAGTAATATCGTTGGCACTCCCATCAGCCTCATGCTGTCGCGTAAAGCCAAAACTGCCAATGCCACGGTTACCCTCTGCCACAGTCATACAAAGAATATCAAAAAGTATACACTGGATGCCGATATTTTAATCGTAGCCATGGGCCGTCAGGGCTTTGTTACCGCCGATATGGTGAAACAGGATGCCGTGGTTGTCGACGTGGGAATTCACCGGGTTCCGTCCAAATTTGCAAAATCAGGGTTCAGCCTGAAGGGAGATGTTCTTTTTGATGAAGTCTCGAAGAAATGTTCGGCCATCACTCCGGTTCCCGGAGGCGTAGGGCCCATGACCATCGTTTCGTTGCTGATGAATACACTGAAAGCTTCAAAAAAAGAAATCAGATAATCCTGTTTGAATAAATCAGAAGATATTTTATTGTTTGAGGGAAGACTACTTCCCGTGATGGAAGAGTTCTACTCTCTCCAGGGTGAAGGATTTAATACCGGCCAGGCAGCCTATTTTATCCGTATCGGCGGATGTGATGTGGGGTGTAGCTGGTGTGATGTAAAGGAAAGCTGGAATGCCAGCTTGTATCCCCCGGTTCAAACAGAAGGTGTGATTGCCCGGGCCGCGGCATTTCCTGCAAAAGCTGTTGTGATTACCGGCGGGGAACCGTTGAATTACAACCTCGGTTTTCTTTCGGAAGGGCTGAAACGCCATGACGTAAAGATTTTTATTGAGACTTCTGGTACCCGGCCGCTGAGCGGAACTCCCGACTGGATATGCCTTTCGCCTAAGAAAAACAGTCCGCCGCTTGAGGAGATCTGTATGAAGGCCGATGAGCTTAAAGTGATCATTCAGGATGACGACGATTTTGTTTGGGCTGAAGAAAATATGGTCAAAGTGCAACCTCACTGTCAGTTATACCTTCAGCCTGAATGGAGTCACAGGAATACTATTATGCCACGGATCATCAGTTATGTGATGGAACATCCGCGGTGGAAGATCTCATTGCAGAGTCATAAATATATGAGGATACCGTAGGATGAAGGACGAATTACTAAATCTGATATCAGATATCCGTTATCAGATATCAGATATCCTGCATCCCGCATCCCGCATCCTGCATCCTGCATCCCGCATCCTGCATCCTGCATCCCGCATCCTGCATCCCGCATCCCGCATCCTGCATCCTGCATCCCGCATCCTGCATCCCGCATCCTGCATCTTGCTTTTTCTTCTCCTTGTCTTCATCGTCCAGGCCCAGCAGCCTGGGAATCAGCTATCCACCGACAATAAAAAAGCGATAAAAGCTTTCGATGCTGCGTTTCAGGCTTATCAGTCACACGACTACCCCCGGGCAATTACCGAAGTGACCAAAGCACTTGAAGCTGATTCTGTTTTCTGTGAAGCCCTTATTCTGAAAGGCGACCTTTTTTCGGACCTGAAAAAACCGGCCGATGCGGTTGCCGAGTATAAGAAGGTGCTCAGGCTAAATGCTTTGTTTTCGAACAACCTCTATTATATTATCGGCGGCCTGGAGTTATACCTGGGGCGTTACGGGGATTCGGAAGCAGATTTTTTACGGTATCTTGATGGGAAGAATGTGCCTGATATCAAACGAAAAAGAGCCACTGCTCAGATTGCTAATGCAAGGTTCGGACTTGAGGCCCTGGAACATCCGGTTCCTTTTAGTCCGATAAATCTGGGCGACAGCATCAACAGCCGTTTTGATGAATATATAAATGCTATAACAACTGATGAGGAACTGCTTTATTTTACGCGCAAAGTGCCAAGAAGCGAGAAAGATCCTGAACTTAAAGGGTATGAGGAAGATTTCTATGTAGCCTGCAGGGCTGATTCTTCAGGCTGGAGGAAGGCCCGGAATATGGGGCCGCCGATAAACACAGGAAGGAACGAAGGAGCTTTGAATATCTCTCCCGACGGGCAGTATCTGTTTTTTACAGGCTGCGAACGACCCGATGGTTTTGGAAGCTGCGACATCTTTTGGTCGAAAAGGGCCGATGGTGCCTGGTCTGAACCTGAAAACCTCGGGCCTGTAGTAAATTCAGAGGCCTGGGACTCTCAGCCTTGTTTTTCTTCTGATGGAAAAACCTTGTATTTTGCCAGTAAACGTAAAGGCGGTAAGGGAAGTTCTGATATCTGGAAAGCAGAACTTCGCCTGGATGGCAGCTGGACAGAGCCTGTGAATCTGGGTGATTCAGTCAATTCAGCTTATGAAGAAATGGCGCCGTTTATACATGGTGACGGCCAAACCTTGTATTTCTCATCGAAAGGCCATCCTGGGATGGGCGGGTATGACCTTTTTTACTCGCGGATGAAGCCCGACAGCAGCTGGAGCACGCCCGTGAACCTGGGGTATCCTATCAATACCTGTTCCGACGAGATGACGCTGATAGTAAACGCCAGGGGAGACCTTGCCTATGTTTCTTCCGACAAGTTCGGGGGTAAAGGTCGTCAGGATATCTATTCGTTCCCGCTTTATAAAGAAGCCCGTCCCATTCCTTCAACCTACTTTAAAGGGATCGTTTATGACAGCGAAACGAAAAAAAGACTTCAGGCCCGGTTTGAACTGAGTAACCTTGAAGATGGAAAGACCGTTGCCGCTTCGGCCTCTGATCCTGTAAACGGGGAGTTTCTGCTTGTTTTACCATCTGATAAGAATTACGGACTCAATGTGTCGAAAGACGGTTACCTGTTTTATTCTGATAATTTTTCACTTAAGGGTCTTCATGATATCGAAAAACCATTTATAAAAAATGTTGCTCTGAAACCTGTAAAAGTGGGAGAGGTAGTGGTGCTCAGGAATATTTTTTTCGATACGGATAAATATATCCTGAAACCTGAATCTCTTACTGAGCTAAAGAATCTTCTCGCTCTGATGAAAAAGAACGCTTCGCTTAAACTGGAACTCGGAGGGCATACCGACGCCATGGGAAAAACGAAACATAATCTGGAACTTTCGAAAAACAGGGCAAAAGCTGTATACGAATTTCTTATTCAAAACGGGATTCCTGCCACAAGACTGAGTTTTGAAGGATATGGTGCATTGAGGCCTATCGATACCAACGATACGGAACAGGGCCGGGCCAATAACCGGCGCACCGAATTTACTATATCAGATATCTGATATCCGATATCCGACATCCGATATCCGATATAATTGTCAACTCTTTGTGGTTTCAGAATTTATTCGTAATTTTGCACCCCTAATTTGAGAGAGTATTGTAATGATCCGAATTACTTTGCCAGACGGTTCCGTTAGAGAATACCCCATGGGTGTCACCGGGCTGGAAGTTGCGAAAAGTATCAGCGAGGGATTGGCACGCAATGTGCTCGCTGCGAAAGTTAATGACGAGGTATGGGATGCAACCCGGCCTATTACGTCAGATTCGAGTATTAAACTCCTTACCTGGAACGATATTGAAGGCAAAGCCAGCATGTGGCATTCTTCGGCTCATCTTATGGCTGAAGCTATTGAACTGCTGTATCCCGGTGTGAAATTCGGCATAGGACCCGACATTGAAAACGGGTTTTATTACGATATGGATTTTGGCGACCGGACGATCTCATCCGAAGATTTTCCAAAAATAGAAGCAAAAATTCTGGAGCTTGCCCGGGAAAAGCAGACGTTTATCAGGAAAAATATTTCAAAAGCTGATGCGCTTGAGTTTTTTACCCTGAAAGGGGATGAGTATAAGACTGAACTCCTGAATGACTTGACCGACGGGCAGATTACATTTTACGAATCGGGCCGTTTTACTGACCTTTGCCGTGGTCCGCATCTTCCCGATACAGGATTTATAAAGGCTGTAAAACTGCTTAATATTGCTGGCGCATATTGGCGTGGTGATGAAAAGCGCAAACAGCTGACCAGGATTTACGGCATCACTTTTCCGAAGCAAAAAGACCTGGATGAATACCTGGTATTGCTTGAGGAAGCTAAAAAACGCGATCACCGCAAACTCGGTAAGGAACTTGAGCTATTTACTTTTTCTCAAAAAGTTGGCCTTGGCCTGCCGCTATGGTTACCCCGGGGGGCTATGCTTCGTGAGCGTCTCGAGCAATTTCTTAAGAGGGTACAGAAGAGAGCCGGTTATGAACCGGTAATTTGTCCGCATATCGGTAACGTTGAGCTGTATAAGACATCCGGTCATTATCAGAAATACGGTGAAAGTTCGTTCAGACCTATTTCCACCCCGGTTCCAGGAGAGGAGTTCTTCCTTAAGCCGATGAACTGTCCTCATCATTGCGAGATATATAAACACAAACCGCGTTCCTACCGCGATCTTCCGGTGAGACTGGCCGAATTCGGTACGGTATACCGTTATGAACAAAGCGGGGAACTACACGGCCTTACCCGTGTGCGTGGGTTTACCCAGGACGATGCGCATATTTTCTGTACGCCGGAACAGGTTAAGGATGAATTCAAGGGTGTGATGGACATCGTGATGCTCATCTTCAGAGCTCTTGATTTTAAGGACTTTATTGTCCAGATATCACTCCGTGATCCAAATAACAAAGAAAAATATATTGGCTCTGACGAAAACTGGGAAAAAGCAGAATCAGCAATCCTCGAAGTCGCCGCCGAACGTGAGCTGAATACTGTCATCGTTCCCGGCGAAGCCGCTTTTTATGGCCCGAAGATGGATTTCATGGTCAAAGATGCCCTCGGCAGGAAATGGCAGCTGGGCACTATTCAGGTCGATTATAATCTGCCCGAACGCTTTGAGCTGGAGTACATTGGAGCCGACAACCAGAAACACCGCCCCGTGATGATCCATCGCGCGCCCTTCGGGTCTATGGAACGCTTCGTGGCTGTATTACTTGAACATACCGCCGGGAACTTCCCTTTATGGCTTACTCCCGATCAGGCTATCATACTACCAATCAGTGAGAAATATACTGATTATGCAAAAAAAGTTTTGAATATCCTGAATAATTCCGAAATTCGTGCACGGATTGACGACCGTAATGAAAAGGCCGGCAAAAAGATACGCGATGCTGAACTTTCTAAAATACCGTTTATGCTGGTAGTAGGAGAGAGGGAGGAAAACGAGGGCAGCGTGTCGGTGCGTAAACACGGACAGGGTGACCTGGGTGCACAGAAAATTGAAGAATTTATTAACTATATAAAAACTGAAGTCGAAAAGGGATTGGGAGAATTAAATTAATCAATCAATCAGTCAATCCGTCATTCAGTCAATCAATCATTTAAAAAGGAGGAATTATAGCAACACCTTATCAACACCCAAGGAGATACATCAGGCCACAAAAAAAAGAAGATCTCCACAGTATCAACCAGAATATCAAATCGCCTGTGGTGCGAGTGGTTGGAGAAAATATTACGCCGGGTATTTATAATATCAGGGAAGCGCTCAATTTTTCTGAAAATCTTGGGCTTGACCTGGTTGAAATTTCCCCAACGGCCAATCCACCGGTATGTAAAGTCGTGGATTATAAGAAATTTCTGTATGAACTAAAGAAAAAACAAAAGGAAATAAAAGCCAAAACAGCGAAGATCGTCATCAAAGAGATACGCCTTGGTCCGAATACCGATGAACATGATTTTAATTTTAAACTGAATCACGCCATCAAATTCCTTAAAGACGGATCAAAAGTAAAAGTTGACGTGTTCTTTAAAGGCCGTTCAATCATTTATAAGGAACAAGGTGAACTTATACTGCTGAAATTTGCTCAGGCCGTGGCCGATTATGGAAAAATTGAACAAATGCCCAGGCTGGAAGGAAAGAGAATGATAATGATCATAGCGCAGAAGAAGTAAAGAAATGGTGAAATGGTGAAATATCTGATATCTGATATCTGATATCTGAATTTGTATATCGTAAATCGTAATTCGTAAATTGTAAATATAAATCTCATGCCAAAAATGAAGTCAAAATCCGGTGCAAAAAAACGGTTCACTCTTACCGGCACCGGGAAAATCAAGAGGAAGCATGCTTTTAAGAGTCATATCCTGACCAAAAAGTCAAAAAAACGCAAACGCAATCTTACTTACTCAACTCTGGTTGACAAGACCGATGCAGCGAATGTGAGGGAAATGCTTCAGAATTAATTAATGTCGAACTTGTACTCAGCTTTAAGATCCTGATTATACCGGGGCGCTGATACAAAAAAATGTAAAACAATGCCAAGATCAGTAAATGCAGTTGCCTCCAGGGCCAGAAGGAAAAAGGTCCTGAAACAAGCAAAGGGGCAGTTTGGAAGAAGAAAAAATATCCTGACCGTAGCAAAAAACTCGGTTGAAAAAGGACTGGGTTACGCCTACCGTGACCGCCGTACCAAGAAAAGGAATTTTCGCGGTCTCTGGATCACCCGTATCAATGCAGGTGTACGCCAGTTTGGTTTATCCTATTCGGTTTTCATGGGAAAAATTGCCGAGCATAACATCGCTTTGAACCGCAAAACCCTGGCCGACCTGGCGATGAACCATCCCGAAGCCTTTAAAGCCATCGTTGAAGAAATCAACAAGTAGAAAAGGCGGCTTTTAATTTTTATCCCTTTTTCGGTAGTAGTTTTCGAGAAATTTTTCTATCTGGTCAACGGAGAGCCTTTTGGCAATGATCTCCTTCTGTTCGTTCAGAATGTAAATGACCGGTGTTGAGGTGATGTCGTACAGCCCATGGTATTCGGGCGTAAGAGTGCGGGGACCGTCTACATTGATCCAATCCATCTTTTTCTTGATAATGTACTTCTTCATTTTTGCCATAGACGTATCGGCACAGACCGAAAAGATCTGAATCCCATACCTTTCCCGGTCTTTTTCGTAAAAGGCTTTCAGCTTGGGCACCTCTTGTTCGCAGTGACTGCATTCCGGGTCCCAAAACAGAATTATGAGCGTTTTGGCATTGACAGAATACATTGACAAAAGCTGGTTGCTGGTATCCTGCATGATCATGTTGGGAGCGCGTTTTCCAAGCAGAAGCGACTCCATTTTTGCAGATTTTTTAATGATTTCTTTTTTTACCGTCTCATTTACCCAGGGTGTCTGACCTGTCACGTAATACGTGTTGACCACATGCACAAAAATCTTGTCAAACCCCATGATCTCCGAGTTTTCATACTGATGGGTTACAAACCAAACCATATATTTGAACATTTCGGGATTGATACGCGATTTTTCAATCAGGAAATCGGCCTCATATATTATAGTATCAGGGGATGACTGCGGAAGAACTTTATCGAAATATTTGACTAGTTTGCTGTGAAATACCGGTGTCCGTAAGGCACGGTCGTCAGTAAAACTTACATCTTCCCAGAAATGACTCCTGAAATACCTGTATGCAAAGGTCGAATCTATGCGACCGTTAGGCAGGACAGGTGGTTCGGGAACTTCAGGTTCTTTCATGATGTTGATCATAAATGCAAGAAAAGATGCCGGATACTGCTTTACAATATTCAGTTTATAGCGGATGATTACGGTGTTGAGTTTCCCGATACTGTCTGAGAGCATGCGAACCGCATCGGCATTTTTTGAGTGTTTGTCGACCTCTTTCTGAATGGAATGTACAATATCGTACTCCTTTCTGCTGAATTTCAGGTAATTGTAAAAGAGGGTGTTTTCCGGCGACCCTTTTATCGTCATAGATTTCAGGGCATTGTCCTTGTCGGTATCCATGCTGAACACCTTGTCATTATTAACAATAAAGTCAAAATAATTCTTGTCCGAAATAATAAATATATATATACCCCTGGGAAGATCATCAGGGGAAGTAAATGTACATCTTCCTGATTTGTCGACTTTTACTGTGTCTTTTATATAGGTTCCATTACCGTAATAATTGGCTATTAAGCAGGTTGTATCTTTCAATCCGTTGATATGGAACTGAATTTTATATCCCTTCTGAGCGACAGCTAATGTTGCGGTAATACTAAGAATTGCCAGTAAAACCAGTCTGCTGTAATATTTCATTGTATTTCTTTATTTTACTGTTTTCTTTGACTGAAGTTCTTTTTCATAAGGCCGGAAAAACAGTTTTACGTAGTAAAGACCGATAGCCTCATTCATTACCTCCCTGAATCCTTTACTTGAATGCCACCAGTCGTTTGGTCCGTAAAACATGTTCGGAAGCGAGATAATACCGACTCTAACGGAATCACCCAGGGCCGACTGGAATAATATTCTGGAACGGGCCCCGTGAACGCTCATGGTCATCAGGTTAACCGCTTTTATATCAGGTCTGTTAGCGTGAAGCCAGTGCTTTAATGCCATTCCTGAATTATAAGTGCGGTCATGCATGATCTCATCTGTTTCTACAACCACCAGGCGGCTCGAGTCAAAGCCCATTTTTTTCAGTGATTCGGCTGCAACTCTTGCAGTGTTTTGATATTCAGACAACAAACCACCTGATTCGATAGGCGTTCCTGTCGTCAACAGAAGAGTATAATGACCCTGTTTGAATTCTCTCATGGCATCCGCCAAAACATAATCACTCACAAATCCTTCTAAAGCCAGGATATCGGTTTTTTCCCGATCAACCGGAGAGAGAATAGGATAGAGATTTCTGAAAAACAAAAAGGAGGGGAGGACGATGATGAGGATAACTGCAATCAAGCCCCAGTAGGTGAGTCCCCAGCGTTCTTTCCTGTTTATCAGCAAATAATTTGTACGCTTCTGTTCCATAGACAATTAATCCCTGAGATGCTCACTTCGTAACAGGTCATTCACTGTCTTCACCGGGTTGAAGGTGATGACAGGCACTTCCATGAACACCGTGATCCAGTGGGCCATGGCTCCATTCCATAATCCGGGACGCTCCAAAGCTTTAAGATTTTTCCCGCCACTCGATTTCAAGGAGATAAAGCCCGTCTCTTCATCAACATAACGGGAAAGATCGAATTTATTGCCATGAAAATCCCTGATGGAACAAACAAGATCAACGGGATTAAAATGGGTTGCTGAATGGAAAATGGCTGACTGCAAGGGATCTTTCATGTTGACCTGTGAAGATTCAACGATCTGAAGCGAAATCCCGTCTTTCTTATCTTTAACCCAATACGGGCCGCCACCGGGCTCACCTTCATTCTTAACCATTCCGCAAACTCTTATGGGCCTGTTCAGTTTATTGAAGAGCCATTGGATCTGATCTTCCGTTGTGAAGCTGCTAAAATTATCGGGTAGATGTATGGAAAGGTATTTTTTTCCGAATTCAGCGATACCCGCGATGTCATCCGCAGTACAAAGAGAATCCTGAACTTTGCCGAGGAATTCGAAAACGTGTTTCTTTACCCATAAAAGATATCCGCCAATTAATTTTTTATGTAATACCGTGGGCTCTTTTAAACGGTCAGGTACAATGTTGTCGATGTTTTTCACGAAAATCACATCCGCCTCAATATCATTCAGGTTCTGCAGAAGAGCGCCATGGCCGCCGGGCCGGAAAAGCAGACTCCCGTCGGCATTTCTGAATGGCTGGTTCTCTTCATCCACTGCAATGGTGTCGGTTGAAGGCATTTGGACGGAATAGCTGATTTCAAAGCTTACACCGAGCTTAGACTCGAAGTAAGCCCTTACATCGGCGGCCAGGCGTTCGAACCGTGGCCTGTGTTCAGGTGAAATAGTAAAATGAAGCCGGGCCACTTTGCTGCTGTTGCTGGCATACAAAGCCGCTTCAACCATATGCTCCTCGGCCGAAGTCCTCGAACCTTCGCGATAATCATGAAAACGTATCAGCGCCTTCGGCAGGGAAGAGTAGGCAAGACCATTCGCATTAAGAACATGATCTATAATAGTATTGTAATCATGAGCCTTAAGGAGCTCATCTATAATAAAGCCGTTACGCTCAAGCCTCAGCGATAATTCGCTGTAGAAAGCGATTTCGTGAAGATGACTTATAAAATACCAGACCGAATTAAAGCCCTGATCGCTTGCAAGAAGCTTATCGCCCAATGGGCCGGCTTCGTGTTTCTCGCGGAATTCGAACAGATGCCTGAACATCCTGCTGGCTGCCCCTGAAGCCGGGACAAATTTTACAATACTCTGTACCTCAACTGTTTGATCAAAATATGTGATGAATTTTTTCTTCTCTTCATCTCCGAAACAAACAATGCCATTTCCTGAAATGGCCGGGCTTACCAGGTCAATAAACGGGAAACCCTGAACGAAATGCGAGATCTGCAGTTCAAGAGCGTCAGCGCTCATTCCTCTCTCCCTTATCTGATTTAGGTCGTTGTTGGAAAACATTGAAATAAATTTGTGCAAAGATAGAAAACAGCTTTATCTTTATATAACCAATTTAATATCGAGTGAGTATGAAAAATTTGATCATTATTGTCCTGTTGTTCAACGGATTAATACTATCTGCCCAGATTGCCCCACATAAATATTTTATTGAGTTTACCGATAAAAACCAGAATCCTTATTCTCTTAACCGTCCCGAAGAATTCCTTACACAACGGGCTATCGAACGCCGGCAGATGATGGGGATAGGGTATGAGGAAAATGACCTTCCCGTGACTCCCGCTTATATTCAGGCAATTCAAAATATTGGAGCGCTGATACTTAACCCGACAAAATGGCTCAACGGGACCACTATCTACCTGGCTGATACTACCCTGATCAATGCAATAAAAATTCTCCCCTTTGTGAAATCCGTTGTGAAGAACGAGGTGGTTTACCCTATAGAGAAGGAATCTTTTGATAAATTTTATATTGAAGATCAGTTAGTTGCTATAGTTGAACCCGTATTGTCGACCAAAAATGCCCTGGGTTATGATTACGGTGAATCCTATGATCAGATTCATATGGTTAACGGTGATGTGATGCAGCAGAATGGCTTTCGGGGTCAGGGAAAGGTCATTGCACAGCTGGATGCTGGCTTCTATCTTGTACCTTCTCTTCCTGCCTTTGACAGCCTTCGTGCTAATAATCAAATACTTGGTAGTAAAGATTTCGTAAAAGACGGCCGGCCGATGTTTGACGACCCTACAGATCAGCATGGGATGTGGGTTCTTTCAATCATGGGAGGGATACTTCCCGGGCATCTGATCGGATCAGCACCAAAAGCCGGCTTCTGGCTCCTGAAGACCGAAGAAAAGCCATATGAATATGAGACTGAGGAATATAACTGGGTATCAGGTGCAGAGTTTGCCGACAGTGTCGGGGCTGATATAATTACATCATCCCTTGGTTACTCCGTATTCGATTCAACATTTAAAGAACATTCCTGTGCCGATATGAACGGGCATACAACAGTTTGCAGCAGGGGAGCCAACATTGCCTTCAGCAAGGGTATCGTGGTGATTGTAAGCGCTGGAAATGAAGGGTATAACGCGAACTGGAAGTGCGTGAGCGCACCGGCCGATGCCGATAATGCCCTGGCTATCGCAGCCGTTGATTCAAATGGTATAAGAGCCGGGTTCAGCTCATTGGGAGTAGATACAGGAGGACGGGTAAAACCAAATGTAGCAGCCATGGGAGCTCTTACCGTAATTCAAAATTCCGGTGGTTCTGCCTCAAGGGGGAGTGGCACTTCGTTCTCTGCACCTATCATCACCGGCATGACAGCTTGTCTGATGCAGGCTAAACCTAGCTATTCAAACATCTTTGTTATAAAGGCCATTGAACGATCATGCAGCCATTATGCATCGCCCGACAGCCTCACCGGATATGGTATTCCTGATTTTGTTAAAGCAATGAATATCATGAATATTAAAGATTTGATTGAAAGTAATAATTTAAGTGTTTATCCAAACCCGTTTACATCTGGATTTACTATTAAGTTTACTACGGAACGTCCTGGACCAGCTACGATTCAGCTTATTGATGCTATAGGTACAACTGTAAGTGTTAGAAATATCAGGGCGACAGTAGGGGAGAATACCCTGGTTGTTAATGGTTTGTCGGAATTGAATGCAGCATTATACCTGGTTACACTCAATTCAGATTTTCTTCATGCAGTGAGCCGGGTGGTTAAATTGCCGTATTAAACTCTCAAAAGCAGTCTTTCAAGGTATTATTAAGCCCGGTTGTTGATTATTTTCAGCCGGGCGTTTTTGTCGGCATATGTTTACAAATGTAATTACACCTGTAAACATAATACAATTCCGGCATCTGCTATCTGATATCTGATATCTGCCAACAGCCCGGTGTCGCTATCGCTCGCAAATCACACCGCCGCTACGGTGGCTGCGCTCACCTGAGGCGGCTTGTGTGAATCGCTACGCTCGCTCCACCAGATATCTGCTATCTGATATCAGATTTACGGTTTACATTGATAATTTTATATACATTTACATCATTATCCAGTATAGTTACAAGAGTAAATCATCCTCACACAAAGAGTTACGGCTGTAAACTAAACGAATGAAAAAATATATTAATTTAGAGAATACGCGCAAAATCAGATTGATACGTATCAATGGTTAAACTTATAGATTAACAACACTATGATCGGAAGACTTTTAGAATTGATGCGGATAAAGAACATGACATCTTCGCAGTTGGCAGATACGATTGGAGTACAGCGCTCTGGTATTTCTCACTTTGTATCAGGCCGGAATAAACCCAGTCTTGAGTTTATTTTAAAAATTCTGAAGGAGTTTCCTGATGTTAATCCCGACTGGATGCTTTTTGGAAATGAACCTGTTTTCAGAAATGATTTGGCCGTCAAGCCGATTTTTTCAGATGATTTGTTCAGTGAGTCTGTAAAACAGTCAGAGAAGCCAGAAAAGAAAACAGAAAAAAAAGCGGTATTAATACCCGGAGGGAGCCCTGCACCGGTATTCGTCCCCGGTATGGAATCTGAAAATAAAAGGAAGGATACAGAAAATAAAGAAAAAAAATTCCCCGAAAAATATGTTGTTTTCTATAATGACAGAACGTTCAGGGAGTATTTTTCCGAATAACCAGGAGACTTTCGGGGAGTATTTCCCCGATTAATTAACGGCACGTCTAAGAAATCAGACCCTGTCTAATTGCGAAAAGTAGAAACTTCCTTCCCTTTCGGCGGTGGCATCGGCGTCTGAGCCATGCACTGCATTTTCGGTCATACTTATTCCATACAATTTTCTTACAGTTCCTGAATCTGCCTTTGAAGGGTCAGTAGCGCCGATAAGTTTACGAAATTCGGCAACAGCTTCTTCTTTTTCGAGGATTGCGGCGATAATGGGACCCGACGACATAAAGCGTGTAAGGTCTTCGTAAAAGCTTTTACCATCATGTTCTGCATAAAACAATCCGGCCTGATGCTTGCTCAGGTGTACTAGTTTCATGGCAACAAGCCTGAATCCGGCCTTTTCAATCATTGAGAGGATATCTCCTGCATGCCCGGCGGCTACTGCCGAAGGCTTGATCATAGTAAATGTGCGCTTCCCGGCCATAATAATTTTGTATTAATTTGACGGCGGCAAAAGTAAGACTATTTTTAAAAATATGTACTTTTGTGCCCTCATTCATGGAAAACTATTTAAAAGATACGGATTTCATTAAGATCCAGGAGACCCTGGACAAATCCGGCAGCATCATTATAACGACTCATACGAATCCCGACGGGGATGCAATTGGAGCCAGCCTGGCTATGTTCCTTTATCTGTCGAAGCGCGGGTTCATTGTCCATGTTGTCATTCCTGATCTCTATCCTGAGTTTCTTGCCTGGATGCCTGGCGCTAAAGAAATCATGATCTTTGAACAGCATCCCCTCGAATGCAAACAATTGGTGAAAGAAGCAGATCTTATTATTTGCGTTGATTTCAATAATCTGAAAAGACTGAATGAGCTGGGAGATGATTTCCGGCGTTCGGATGCAGCTAAGATACTGATCGATCATCATTTGAATCCGTCTGATGAATTCAGTTTGAAAATATCATTCAACAAGATCTCTTCAACGTCAGAACTGATCTATGATTTTATTTGTGAATCGGGTTATAAAAGCCTGATCGACAAACATATTGCCGAGTGTTTATATACCGGAATTGCCACTGATACCGGTTCTTTCAGCTACTCTTGCAATTACGTCAAGACCTACCTTATCACGGCTGAGTTATTCCGTCTGGGCATTGACGGTGAGCATATCCACAGGCTTATTTACGATACGTATTCAGAAAGCCGTTTAAGGCTGCTCGGATATGCTGTAAGTGGCGGGCTCAGGGTTCTTCCCGAATACCATGCGGCATACATCGTGCTTACCAATGAGGATCTTGAACGATTTAGCTACCAGGTAGGCGACACTGAGGGAGTTGTAAACTATGCGCTGTCTATCAGAGACATTAACCTTGCCGCCCTTTTTATGGAGAGGGATGGTCAGGTAAAGGTCTCATTCCGGTCAAAAGGCAGTTTCTCTGTTGACCGCCTTGCCCGTGAGCATTTCGGGGGTGGGGGACATCGCAATGCCTCAGGTGCAAACTGTAACGAGAGCCTCGATGTAACGATCAGCAGGTTTCTTGACTTACTTCCCTCATTCGGGGAAGACCTTATTCATGTATATAATGACTGAGGATGTCTGGTTTTAATCATCCTGTAATTTCAGCGGCTTTCAAGCTTCATACCGGAGCATTATGTGCTATTGCTTTCTCTTTTTTACTCCTTTCCTGTGAACCGGAGACACGTCATGCACGCTCCACTGACCATATTCGTATGATGGATGAAAAACTGATCAGCTATAACCGGCAGGCTGTACAGTCAGAATCTAATGAGATTGAGGATTATATCGTGAGGCATCGGTGGAAGATGCTGAAAACCTCCACCGGTCTACGGTACAATATTTATAAAGCAGGAAACGGTAAGAAAATCATAAAGGGAGCTGAAGTACGCCTCAGGTATAAGCTGTTCCTTATGAATGGAGGAGAACTGTATAATTCAGAAACAGACGGCATCAGAATTATTTACCCGGGAGCTTCCGAAGGGGAAACCGGTCTGCAGGAAGCGCTTCTGCTGATGCGGCAGGGTGACTGTGCAAAACTCATCGTTCCTTCGCACCTGGCATTTGGCTTGCTTGGCGATCTTAAAAGAATCCCGGCTTCGGCAACCCTGGTTTATGATATTGAAAGCCTTGATCCGGCTCCTTGAAACCGTTAATAACCTGTGTAAAAGTGTTAATAAGTAGGCTTCTTTTTATTGATCCGGCTGCAGCGGACTTCACTATCTTGTTGAGGCTTTTAATGACTTGCTAATCAATATAAAATGCATGTTAAATTATTGAATAAGAGTTTATTAGTAAATTGAATTAAATAAATTTTCTCAGTATAAACATTAAAAACAATTAAAAACAATTAAAAACAAACACATGAAAAACAATTTTCTTAAACCGTTGGGGATTTTATTGTTGCTTGCTCTGACGACTTTTGCCTGTTCATCCAAGTATGCAGGATTTGATAAAACGGCAAATGGCCTGTATTATAAAATTATCAAAGAATCGAAAGATACTCTGAAACCAAGATTAGGGGACTGGGTTTCTCTGAACATGAGCTGGCAGTACAAAGATTCGGTGATGTTCGACAGCCGGAAAGCCCAGGGTGGCATGCCAATAAGGTTCCAGGTTCCCGCCTCGGATTTTAAAGGTGATCTTTACGAAGGTATTAAACTCATGTCGGCCGGCGATAGCGCAGTATTCCTCATTAATTCTGATTCACTCTTCAGGAAAACCTTCAGACAACCCAGCCGTCCGAAATTTGTTGACACTAACTCAGTAGTTACGTTTCACGTCAAACTGATTTCAATCGATAATCCGCAGTCTCTGATAAAAAAAGAGCAGGATGAACTCGTGAAATATCTTACAGACAAAAAAATTACTGTACAGCCTGCCGAATCAGGACTATATTTTATTGAAACTGTCGCCGGCAAGGGACTCGCGATTGATACCGGAATGTGGGTTTCAGTTCATTTTAAAGTCCTTCTTATCGATGGGAAGCAACTCTTTTCTTCCTATGACAGGGGAGAACCTATTACTTTTGAATATGGGAAGCGGTTTGATACTCCTGGCGTTGAACAAGCCATCGGGATGATGAAAAAAGGAGGTAAGGCAATGGCTATCGTTCCTTCCAAAATAGCTTTCGGTGAAACCGGAAGAGGGAGTGTGGTTCCGCCTTTCGCAACCATGATTTATGAACTGGAAATTGTAAACGTGCAGACCAAGGCCGAGCATGATAAAGCGGCTGCAGAAGAGAAGAAGAAGGCCCAGGAAAAGCTGATGAAAAACAAAATTGAAGAAGCAGCTTCTCTCGGTAAATACCTGAAAGAAAAGAATATAACAGCCAAACCCACGGCTAGCGGAATTTACTATATCGAGAGAGTAAAAGGAACCGGAACGAAGGCAGCGGCAGGTAAAGTAGTAAAAGTTCATTATACCGGAACACTGCTGAATGGAACAAAATTTGACTCCAGCCGCGACAAAAACCAGCCCTATGAATTCACACTTGGCCAGGGCCAGGTGATAAAAGGATGGGACGAAGGCATTGAACTCATGAACGTGGGTGGAAAAGCTACCTTGATCATCCCTTCCAATATGGCTTATGGCGAACGCGATAAGGGTACTATTCCTCCTTATTCGACCTTGGTTTTTGAAGTTGAACTAATGGATGTGAAAGACGCTAAGCCTGCAGCTCCTGCAAAATAAGGTTCTGCGATGAGGAGAATCCTGTTGGCGATAATAGTATTGACCTGGTTCCTGCCCTCCCGGGGGCAGGAACTTGTTGTCAATTTTACATTCGACACCGTCTGCCTCACGGAAATCACTCATTTTCAAAGTCTCTGCAAAATTGTTGATACTTCAGCCCAGCCCCGCGACAGTATTATTTCCCTGGCCTGGGATCTTAATGGTGATGGAAAATTCGACGATGGGAAGGACACCGTTAACGAGATAAGCTTCGCAACGGCCGGCCGGCATAACGTTGGATTAAAAGCGATCTCCGAAAACGGACTGGCAAAAGCTTTATATAAGCTGGTACCGGTAAATTATCTCAAGCCCCTGTTTACATCATCTTCAAGCTGCACACAGGAACCTGTAAGCTTTTCAAACCACACTATTGTTGAAGGTGATACGGCAGTCTCCTATTTTTGGAGATTTGGTGACGGAACAACGCTTACAGGGGTGAAGAATCCGGTGCATTTCTACGCAGATTCCGGAATTTACTACGTGGACCTTATTGCCAGTTTCCCTTCAGGCTGCCAGGATTCTATAAAAGACTCTGTATTTTTGGCAGGTCCTCCGACTGTTGTTTTTGAATTCTCGAGAGACACTATTATGATTGCTGGAGACAGTCTCTTTGCAAGTGTTCAGGGAACCTATGACAGTGTTACATGGTCAACCAAAGCTAAATCCTTTACCATAATGATAACCTCTGCAGGGTACTATTCGGCCACGGTCTACTCATCTGGATGCTTCGCTCAGGCTGGCTTCCATGTTATTGTGAAAGAGCGTCCCGCCGATCCTGTGATTTGCAATATTTTTACTCCAAATGGGGATGGGTATAATGACTACTGGCAAATTCTTAACCTTGATTTTTTTAAACCCTGCCAGGTGAATGTTTTTAATCGCTATGGCATAGAAGTTTTTTCAAGCAGTGACTATAAAAATACCTGGGATGGAACCTTTAACGGAAAACAGCTGGCAAATGATACGTATTATTATTTTGTCCGCTGTATTAACCAGGTCCTTTACCAGGGAAACGTAAATATTTTAAAATAACCAGGGGAACGTCTTAATGATGACCAGGTACCGGATGCTGTTTCTTTTTCTGTTAATTATCCCGGCGATGATTAAAGCCCAGCAATATCCGATATTGGATGAATACCGCATCAACCCGGGCATCCTCGCACCATCGTTCACCGGGACCGCTTCACTGTTTCAGGTCTATCTTACTCAGCGAAATGAATGGACTGGTATCCCGGGAGCCCCTGTAACAGGTGCAGTGAATATTGAAGGAATCCCTGTGAAGAATATGGGCCTTGGAACTAATATCCTAATCAATAAGGCCGGGATAGTCCGGTATTTCTCGGTAAGCCTTAATTATGCCTATCACCTTCAGATAGCAAAAGATCACTTTCTTCATTTCGGGGTATCCCCGAATTTGTACCAGAATTCAATCGATCTTTCAAATCTTATCGTTGCCAATCAAAATGATCCATTGCTTAACGGATCGGGTAAAACTACTGAAACGTTTATCAACATAGGAGCAAGTCTTATGTATTCATTCAAAACACTGAATGTTTGCTTTGCCTTCCCATATCTGTATAATAACCGGTCTTTATATCGCGATACCCAGTATTCCAACTACCTTACCATGGGTACGAATTTCCTGCTTTATCTGAATTATACACTTGCGTTTTCGAATGACTGGGGAATGCAGTTTGACGTGCTTTACCGTAATATGCAATATACTCCATGGCTTATCGATGCCGGTATCATGGTTAAATACAAGGAAAGTTACTGGTTGGGATTGTTATACCGGAAAGGAAATGTGATTGTGCTGAATGCAGGGCTCTCTATTGCAAACTCTTTCGTGCTAGGATACAACTATGAATTTTCAGGGAGTGCAATGATGGGTAAAAGCGGCGGAACCCATGAAATCACACTGGGATATACCCTTCGCGCAAAAGACAGTAAGAAAGTGACTCCTCTCAAGATTAAAGACTACTGAAAATGATACTCAAGGGAATAACAAACGGTCTGCTTCTGATCTGTGCCCTGGGGGTTCTGATACCTGCAGCAGCAAAGGGCCAGAATGCTACAAAGCGGAGCGGAATAGGCTTCAGACTCGATGAAAATCCTCCGGTAAACAAGTTACATTCCTTTGATTCCCTGCTATCAGCTCATGGTCAGAAATATTCCATTTCTGTCACCTCATATATACTTCCACTGGTCCCCCAATATACCGATACCTTAAGAGCTTTTTCGCAACGCGGAATAGAGCTTATGGATAACACTCCGACGCATGCCACACAATTTTTCAACGTGTTAACTTATCAGGATACAAATTTATACAGGAATAAGCCAGGCGTGGATCACATTAATGGCCAGAAAATATGCCTTCAATATACTTCGTATGATACTACTTATCCTCATGGCGAAGGCTATATTAATTTATTCGGGAATATGGTGATCAGCTATAACCCCGGTGAATTCCATGACCTTCTATCACCTTCTGCCTACTTTGCAGTATATCTTAATGGACCGGTTAACCGTCTTTGCTTATTCTATAACGTTCAGTCTGTGAATATTTCAGATCCCGATACGCTGTATCTGAAATCGTTCTGGGACGAGACCATTACCTTTGCCGATCAATGGTACTTCCGTTATCACAAAGTAAAGAACAATGATGTGGTAATGCATGATTCGGCAGTTAATCTTCTGGGCAGACGATCGCTTGATATATTCGACTCAATCAATCTTGGCAGACCCTATACCTGGATACAGCCTTATGGCCAATATCCCTGGATCAGTCCGGCAAAGATAAAGGCCATACTCGGAAGCAATCTTGGTTTTAAGCAGGCTACTTCGTTTATTACCCCTACAAGCCTGTGTTATAACGAATACAATCCGCAGAAAATAAAACAATTCGGAATTGGAAGTGAAGGCTTATCAATGGAGAGTTCAAGCTTCAGCTTCAACTCGCATCTCATAGCGGAAGCTGTAGCCAAGCATTTTGTCCTTTTTGATTTAGCCAGGCTCACAAACTCCTACGGAGGCTGGAATGCTTACCTTCAAAGGATGGACAGCCTGCTTGTGTGGTGTTCAGCGAACAACATCCCGATCAGGACTTATTCGCAGTGGAAATCATTGATTTACGACAGTATAGCACAAAAGGTGACAAATATCTTTCCCAGGCTGGACGTCGACCTGGATAATGATGGCTGGCCGGATGGATTCGACAAAGATACAACTGCTATCGCTGGCCGGTTTGATCAGACCGACGGAGTTCCATACAGCGGTGGAAAATGTTTTAAGATCAATGGGGGTGGAACGGTTTGCCAGATAAACAGACTGGCCGGGCTCGAAAAGAGGGCCAACGTATTTCAGATATCTACCAGATCTTCAGGTAACGATACCAGCAAGGTACTTATTACAGTGAATTTTCCGGAATTTAACCAAACGGTTTCTTTCGAAGTAAATTCAGATTCCACAGCCTGGATGCAATATCAAAATATTGTTTATGTACCTGATTCAGCTACTGTTGCGAATTTTACAATAACCCATGATTCGGCCTATCACGACACGGTGAAAGTAAGCGGTATTCAATTCCGCTCGTCAGGCTTCCTTAATAAATCGAAATATCCTTTACAGACTGAAACAGCAAACCTCCAGTTTCCTTCAATTGACCTCAGCTCTCTGGTGATTGATTCAATTTATCAGCCATCTGAGATTTCCTGGACTTTCAGGGGAAATCATTCTCTGAGATTTTCAGTTAATGCTGCAGGATTAATGAAAGTCAATAAACCGTATTCATTCTGGATCGGAAGAGACAGCATGTACGCGGTTGCTCAGAGCCCAGACGGGATGACCGACAGCTGTTTTTTCAGGTTCAGGTCCGATTCTGTCCCCACGGGATGCTCTGGCCAAAGTATAACAATCTCTATTCTCGACACGATTACGAGTTCAGATTATATTTTATGGACTTCGGCTCCACATGATTCCACAATGACCGACTCCATAATCTATAACCCCACAGTCTCCCCTGTTATCAGTACAATGTATCGTGTAATGGTTTATAACCTTATGGGAAATATTAATCGCGACAGTATTTATATCACGCGTTATCCTTTCCCTGTGCCAGCACTTTTTACTGATTCAACGATATGTGCAGGCACGTCTGTTGTGCTTACAGCAGAGGGAGGCACGCAGTTCTTATGGAGTACAGGCGATACTACTGCTTCCATTACAGTTATGCCCGATACGCTTACTGTATATACAGTCCATGTAACTAACCAATGGAACTGCTCTGCTGAAGATACAAGCGTGATTCATGTCGAGACGGTTCCGGTGGTAAAACTTTCAGGGCTCTTTAAGCAGTATTGTGCTGATGAGAATTGTGTGCTTATGCAGGGTACTCCCTGGAATGGACATTTCGGAGGAACCTCCGGGGTACTTGGCAGTTTATTCTGTCCAAAACTGGCTAATGCAGGGATAGACACTGTATGGTACGGGTTAACGACTGAACATGGATGTTATACTGCCGATACAGTTTATGTTACCGTCAATCCGATTCCGGTTATTCCGGGCTTGCCCGACACAACTCTTTATGCTAATAAAAGACTCATTCTAAACGCTGGTCCGGACGCCGATAATTATCTGTGGTCCAATGGTGATACAACCCAGATAACTGTTGCCGATTCTGTACATCATGGATTGGGACTGCTGAAAATATGGGTCTATGTGACCAGGGAAGCTTGTGTTGCAAGAGATACTGCCCGAATCACTTTTATTAAAAATCCTACTTCCATCAATGAGCTGACTTCTGAGGATATGGTATCGGTCTATCCTAATCCTTTCAATGAAAGTATCAGCATAGTCATGAAAGAGAATCCCGGTAAGGGAGATCAGTTCAGACTGTTTGACCTTAGGGGAGAACTGATCACTTCATGTTCCATAATCGGTCAGACCACAACTATACCTTTCCCAGATGCCGCATCAGGCACATATATACTCCTGCTGAGGCACAGCGACAGGGAGTACTTTGTAAAGGTTGTAAAGCTATAACTACCTGATATCGAGGGAATCGATTGCATTGGTGAGTTCTTTTGGCCTGTATGGTTTTGCAAGATATTCATTCATCCCGGCGAGAAGGCATTTTTCACGGTCGGTCATGATTACATGGGCCGTTACTGCAATGATCTTAACGGGTGGTATTGCTGATTTTCTCTCTTTCTCATAGTTCCTGATTATCCGGGTTGCTTCAATACCATTCATTATCGGCATAGCTATATCCATGATGATCAAGTCGTAATGTGTTTCACGAAATTTCTCAAATGCAATTTTCCCGTTTTCTGCGACCTCAACGTAATGGCCGGCTCTACTCAGAGTAGTAGCACAAAATTTCTGGTTCAGGATGTTATCTTCTACCAGTAGTATGTTTAAGGCCCTGCTCTTTTTAATCTGAAGTTGTTCCCGCTTGATGTTGTTCAAGAAGGCTTCCGCATCGCCGACTTCATATAATAAGGTAAACCAGAAAGTAGAACCACTATCCTTTTTGCTGATCACCCCGATTTTTCCTTTCATCAGATCAATCAGGTTTTTCGAGATTGATAAGCCGAGACCGGTACCTTCAAATTGTTTTAGCAGGGGGCTATCAACCTGTGCATATTCCTTAAAGAGGTTGGGCTGTTCTTCTTCCGGGATTCCCACACCGGTATCACTTACTTCAAACTTCAACAGGATATGCCCCGCAGGAAGGCGATCCATGGCACAGATGGAGTCGGGTAAATAATCGGTAAGCCTCATATCGTCAAGCCGGCCTGGATCAATAAGCTCTACTGAAACTACAACAGACCCCTCCGGAGTGAATTTTAATGCATTATTAGTAAGGTTCACCAGGATCTGATGCAAACGAATGGCATCCCCTATAATACATGTCGGTACGGCCGACTGTATCCTGTATGATAGCTCTATACCTTTGCCTTTTGCCCTGAGAAACAACATCTTGATCACCTGGTGAATTTCCTCATGGAGCATGAAGGGCTTGTTTTCAAGTTTCAGCTGACCGGCTTTTATTTTTGAGAAATCAAGAATATCGTTAATGATAGCCAGGAGATTATGGCTGGAGATATTGATAACTTCCAGCAGTTCACGTTGTTCCGGACTAAGGTTAGTCTGGTCAAGGATATTATAAATTCCAATGATGCTGTTCATCGGGGTCCTGATCTCGTGGCTCATATTGGCCAGAAAGATAGTTTTGGTATGGTCGGCATCATAAGCTTTCATTCTTGCTATCTCAAGTTCTTTGAGCACCTGAGCATTTTTGCTTTCGAGTTCCAGGATGCGGGACTCCAGCTCGTTTAACTTTAATCCATCCATAAAATCAAAACTTATTCAATTGGTTTTTCATTATCGAATATAATTGCTGCTGGTTGATGGGTTTGGAAATATAATCGTCAAACCCAGACTCGAGCAGTTTCTCCCGGTCTCCGGCCATTGCATAAGCTGTCTGGGCAATAAAGGGAATATCTCTGTATTGCTTCCATGTTTTCCTGATTTCATGCATCAGTTTTACCCCGTCCCAGGGAGGTGGGAGGTTGATGTCGAACAGCATAATATCGAAAAATTTGTTTTCATCGGCCCGGCTCCTGATGATCTTCAGGGTTTCGTCACCATTCACGGCTGCAACAACACGGCCCAGCGCTTTGGTCATCTCGGTGAGCACAAGCTTGTTCATCAAATCGTCTTCAACAATAAAGATGTCAAGGTTGTGCAGACCTTTTGCTTTTTTCTTCAGATCATTGTCGGGATGCGTGGTTTCTTGCGCTTGTACTGTTGTGGCCCGCAAGTAAAGAGTCACTGTTGTCCCAATGCCTCTTTCCGACTGAATCTCCAGCGTTCCCTGCATCATCTCAAGCAGGCTTTTAGCCAGAGGTAGTCCCAGTCCTGTCCCTTTGCCTTGTTTTGAGAAGCCGGTAGTATCGCTTCTGTACGGGGCCATGAGCTCGGGCAAAAACGCAGTGTCTATACCGGCTCCGGTATCTTTAATTCTTACAGAGATCCGGTTATCATTCTTATGATATTCGGTTGAAATATTGATAAAGCCCTGCTCTGTAAATTTAATCGCATTATCCAAAATAACACTGAGCGCTTTTGACAAGCCGGTCTCGTCGGCAAAAGCTTCAGGAATATTTCCCGGTTTGAAATTCAGTTTCAGTTTTTTCTTATTGGCTTGAAAGAGATATACCTGAATGGTGTTCGCGACAATACCGTTCAGAGAGCAAGGTACCGGCTTCAGGCTAAAGTCATTGGATTCAACCCTGCTGATATCAATAATGTTGTTTAATAAATGCAGCAGGCGGTCACCGCTTTCCAGCACGGCGTGCGCATAGTCGAACAACTCCTTGTTCTCCAGCATCGATAGTTCTGCCTCAAGAAGGCTTGCAAAACCTATAATGTTATTTAATGGAGTCCGGATCTCTGAACTTACATTAGAAAGAAAAGAATTCAAAAGAAAATTGGCGTCTTCTGCTTTCTTCAGGGCTTTTTTCAAAACCATATCCTTTTCCCTTTTCTCGTCGTATTCCTCTTTAATGATAAGGGTTCTCGAATTTACGGTCTTCTCAATCTCCAGATCATAGTCTCTGACTTTTGCCAGGGCTTTATTAAGCTCTTCTTCTTTTTCCTTTAGTTTCAGGTTAAGCCTGAATGATTTCTTTCTGAGAGAAAAGAATTGCAGAGTTAAACCCGCGATTAACGCTACCAGAAAAAAGATCAGTATTATTGTAAAGGTGTTCATCTTGGTTTATTTGTAGGCTATAAATAAATCTTCTTCCGGATTGATCGAATATTTGTCAAGTTCAACAGGCCATTTATCCCGGTAGGGGTTGTGGCGTTTAACTGTAAAACCTTTGCTCTCAAGCCGGCTCGAATAATCCTGCCCGTAGATGCGTACATGGTCATACTGTCCGAATATTTTCTCTCGCTGTTCCGGTGTTGTCACAGAAGGATCCTCAAAAGTTTTCTCCAGAATCTTTGAAATAGGGACCTGAAGAACAGCCCAGCCTCCCGGTTTTAAAACGCGGTGAAGTTCCCCCATGGCTTTCCGATCGTCGGGAATATGCTCCAGCACATGATTACAAATGATCACATCGAAGGAGTCATCTTCAAAAGCAAGCCTGGTGATGTCAAGGATATTAGTACTCTGTTCGTAATAAAAACCTTCCTGATATTTCATTCCTGCCTCGTAGGTAATGTTAGGCAGGCTGCTCAAAACAGAGCGTAGACAAGCTTCAGGAGCAACATGGAATACTTTCAGAGGGGCTGTGAACATATTCGTTTTCTCGCTCATAAAAAGATACACCAGACGGTCTCTGTCGAGAGAATAACAACGGGGACAAACGTTGTTCAGACGATATCCTGCTCCAATAATCTGCTTCTGGTAGATTACTGGTAGATCAATACCTCCGGAACGAAATTTGCGGAAGAAATTTCTGCAATATGGGCAGTAGTATGTATCCCCATGCAGAATAAATGCCGAAGTCTTCTGATACATTCCTCTCAGCTTCTTTGCCAGCCAGAACGGGACTAACTTCTTAAGGGATGAATTCATACTTGTGAAAAATAAAATTTATTTTAATGAAATAATATACATTTTTCTTGAAACCAAGCTGTCTGCAAAACGAAAAATGCAAATATAGCAGGCATTCTCAAGCTCACCAACAAATTTATCAAATTCAATGGTTCCCGGGCCTTCAGGAGAATTACAAATAGTAAGGATTTGTTTCCCCTGCATAGTATAAAGTTCGGCTGAGAGAATTTTTTTCTCGGTAAGGCTCAGTGAGATGTACAGATACCCTGATTTATAATAACAATGGATGATTGTGAAATCTGGCGCAATCGTTTTTTCTTCAACCGCCAGAAGAGAAGAATCGTGACATTCAAATGCCCCGATATCATATTTGACGGGCCATGGCCTGGACCTGCCGGCAAAATCGGTGTTCAGAGGAAACCCAGTCAATGGTGAGCCTTTATTTACTGCAGGGGAGGTGGGCTGCAGATCATAATTACCGATGGATGGGTTGATGAATTTTATTTTACTGATATCAGGCAGAAGCAGATTATCCTGCTGCGACAAAGTGGTCCCGCTGGCAGTTTTTATATATTCTCCCCCGGGATTGGTAATTATATTATCGGATGCCATGCTGTTTACAGCCCCTGTATTCCTGAAATCTATGCCGTTTGCAAGAGGTGAAACAATCGTGTTAAATACCAGGTTATAGCCCCTTCCCGAGGCAGGGGTTTGAGTGCCCACGTAAATACCATGTTTCTGTCCCGGGCCCGGGAAATTTTTTCCCGGGTTCACAATGAGATTATTGTAAATATAGTTTCCTCCCTGGCCTAGTTCATCAATACCGTCTCCTTTACCGTCTTTGATAAGGTTTGAGAAACAATTGCAGGATGAACCACCACCAAGTAAAAAGCCGCTCATCTGCGCGAAGACCTCAGCCTGGCTGTCCTGGAAAACAGAGTTGTTATTCACATAACATGCCGAGTCAGCGCTTGAAACCTGAATGCCATCCCATCCCGTGTTTTCCACCCGGTTGTTGTAGACATTCAACCCCCGCACAAGGTGAGGATACACCAGAGTGTCCTTGCCATTGCAATGGATGGTATAGCCACTGAAATAAGAGTGCCCCAGATACATCCCTTCGTTCGCGATCTCATGAAGGTAGTTGTCATGAATGCTTATGTTTCGCATCACGTAATGACCCCTGGTCGACAGAAAACTGCAGTCAGGATCTGTTTTTGCTACGATCCCTGACCATGTTGCATTATATACCTCAATCCCGGCAATCTCAATACACGTACTCAGTCCCTGAATAGCTACTCCTGCACTCACGGCGCTGATTATAAATCCATACGATCCCGCTGCTGCTATTCCGATGCAACGGATATATGAACAGGTGTCGAACTTAATACCGTAATTCCCATTGGAAAACAAAACCGGCCCTCCAAAGTTCTGGACCAGGATAGGCTGGGTGGCTGTGCCGTGAAGGCTTCGAAGCAAAACAAACTGCCATGCCGACGAGGTGAGATAAATAGTGTCGCCTGGTTTCACGGCCGATGCATTGCCTCGACCGTTGATGACAGACTGGTCTGGCCCGAAAATAAAATGTGCGGCATAGCCATGAAAAGACCCGCCGAGGAGGAGAACAAGAGTTATTGATCTAAGGAATAAACATGTTCGCTTCATGATTGTCGGAATGTTATTGTTTACCCCCGTTTTGCTCTCTCCCAGTTCACCGTCTGCTGCTTCCTTATATACCTTCCGAAACCCAGGTAAACAGCCAGATTCATAATGAAAAAATAGTACGGGACAAATAATATCTTGATTTTGATTTTGCGTTCTTCCAGGATCCAGCCAAGCAAGGCAGCAGCGTAAAAGACTATCTGCCCCCAGAACAGCCAGGCATAAATACTTCTGATATTGAATAATCCGTCATTTGAGACAACAATAGAGGAACAAACCAGCATGATTAAAAGCCCCAAAGGCGCCAGGGACCATCTGAGTACACGGTGAGAAATATACTGGAACGACAGCAACCCAAAACGAAACGGGTTGAGCAGTTGTTTAAGTCTTACAATCGATTGTATGCCTCCGGCTGAAATCCGGATTTTCCGTTTAAGCTCTTCCCTTACGCTGGCAGAAGGATTCTCGATCGCGTAAGCTTCAGGATCATACTGAACGGTGTACCCCTTTGCAGCAATCCTTAAAGAAATAATAAAATCATCAAGTAAAGTATCCGGCTCAACTGGGCTGAATAACTCTGTTCGTAATGCGAAAAGTTCCCCTGCAGCGCCAACGACAGAATACAGTTCCGCATCCCACTTTTTCAGAGTCGACTCATATTTCCAGTAGATCCCTTCGGTAGCCGCGGCAGAATCTTTCTGGAAAAGCCGTTTCTCCCCCGAAACGCAACCAACACCAGGATCCCTGAATAAATTGACGATCCGTCGAATTGATTCTTTACCAAGCATTGTGTTGCCATCAGAGAAAATAGAAATGGGTGTTTTTACAAATTGCATCCCCCGGTTCATGGCTGCGACCTTACCAGCCCGTTGAGGCTGGTGGTAAACCTCCACACCATCATATTTTTTCAGCATCTCAGGAGTGCCGTCATCAGAACCATCTGTGATCCAAACATGCCTGACTTTTTCTTTAGGATAATCCATCGAAAAGGAATTCCTGATTTTCTCATCAACAAAATCTTTTTCATTGTAGGCCGTCACAAATAAAGTAACTTCGGGTTCAAACTCCCCTGTTGGCAAAGATTTTTTCTTTGTCATCATCCGTTTCAGCCTGACCAGGATATACAACAGTATGCCATATCCCAGGTAGGAGTATACTATGATAAAAAGAAAGAACCAGATAATGATTTTCAGCACCAGCATAAATCAGGAATTATGGTTTCAAATTATATCTTTCGTTCCCAAAGTTTGGTTTCAGGATTATAGGCTTTAAGTATTTTTGCAGGATTACCGCCAACGACAGAGAAAGGAGGAACATCCTTGGTTACAATACTGCCTGCCGCGATCACAGAATGTTTTCCTACCCTCACGCCTGCTACAATTACAACATTCGCACCAATCCAAACTTCGTCCTCAACAGTGATCATTGAAGTGGTTTGTTTCTGATGACTGATGGGTTTTGACAGGTCTTCAAACGAATGGTTAAGCCCCGAAAGGACGATGTTCTGGGCCAGCATAATATCGTTGCCTATGGTCACGGGACCTATCACTGTGCAGCTCAGTCCGATTCTGGAGCGTTCTCCTATGTATACAGGGCCAGCCCCGTTGTTCACGGTTGCAAAGTCTTCAATAGTGGAATCTTTTCCCAAAACGAAATCATTCCAGGGGAACACGTCAATGCGGGTTCTCCCGCGGATGCAAGAATGCCGGCCACGTTTATGTTTGAAAGGATTCAGAAATAATTTCACCCATAACCTCGGCCTGGCCTGGTTTCTTGGGGTAAGCAGATTGATTACAAACAGCTTTAGCCTGGGATTCGACTTTATCCTGCTCATCAAAGATGAAGCGCCGATGTTCGGGGGCGGTGTTTTTTTTTCGTTTTCCATCATCAAATCACATTATATATCTCATTGGCATTGGCCTCCCAGGTATGCCCCCTGGCGAAAGTCACACGTTTCAGGATTTTCTCCCTGGAATTCTCAGTGAGTGCGAGCTCTATCAGATGAACGTACTCCTCGCGTGAAGTGGCCAGGTAAACATGATCTTTAAAAATGCTCATCGCTTCGGTACGTGTTGCAACGGTAGGTTTTCCCATGGCCAGGTACTCATCGATCTTTCGGGGGTAATTCCCAATAGTTACCTCATTGAGGACCTGTGGATTTATTGCAACATCAAAACAATTCAGATAGGAGGGTAGTTCAGCTGGTGGTTTGCTCCCCAGGAAATAAACATTCGGAAGAGTATGAAGTTCTGAATTTTTAAATGCTTCATCCTCCGGGCCAATCAGGACAAGGTTCCAAGCAGGTCGCTGATTTGCAACAAAAGAAAGCGCCTCAATATCGAGCCTCAGCTTAAAGAGGACTCCGACATAACCGATCACAGGCTTCCTTATATCAATGATATCGGCGGGGGCCGGACCATGTATCAGTGATGTATCAAACGCACTCACATCACATCCCTGGCCAACATAAAAAGAATTGGGGTTGAACTGCCTGCAATAATTTGAAAGGTAAACTGAATTGGCCACCGCGAGATCCGCTTTTTTAATAAGAGCTGCCTCTATCCTTATCCCCTGTTTTTTCCACCAGTCAACGGCAACCATATTATCGCGGGAGTAATAGATGAACTTATAGGGTTTCAGCAGATCCTTCAGGTAAAAACTTCTGAACATATCGCTATCGCAGAACACAATGATATTATTAAACCCAAGGGTCTTTACAGCCTTCGCAATCTCCCTGGCAAACCTGCGGTTGTTGATTTTATTGAGGAAATCAAAAATCCGGTTATTCCCGATCTGGCTTATCGATTCAAGTATGGTTTTCGGATACAGTGTCCAAAAATTATCCTTGATTTTAATGAGTGATGGTTCTTTTCCTTTCAGTACATCAAGCCTCATTTTTATATTCGGGTCTTTTCTGTTGCGGATGACCGACAGGCGGTCGGCAGGGTAATTCACGTATAATACCCTGTGATTTGCTGCAAACACATGGGCCAGGTTCACAGGGTTGGAACCTGCGGAATAATTAATTCCCTGAAGGCTGGTAATTACAAAATCAAATCTTGTGCCGGCTTCCATCGTCATCAGGATTTTTTCTTCAGAAGCCCAATCTGTTCGTAAATCTTGTCTACGAAATTTGCCCAGGAGTGGGTCCGGGCCACCCGAATCCTTTCCTTGTGCTTTTCCTGATTGTCTTCTGCAAGTGCTTTGGTGATCTGAATAATATAGTCTTCTTTGGTTGGCGCCAGGTATGAGTCATTGGAAAAATAGAAATTCATGAACCAGGTCTTAGTAGCAACTACAGGTACTCCCATAGCCAGATACTCATCAAGCTTCAAAGGATAATTGATGTTGGTAATTTCATTAATAATCTGAGGGTTGATGGCGACGTCAAAGCCTTTCACGTATCCCGGGAGTTCTGATCCGGGTTTTCCACCGAGAAAAAAAACATTCGGAAGCTGATGCAGACGGCTGTCTTTAAAAGCCTGGTCTTCGGGGCCTACCAAAACCATGCTCCAGTCTGGCCGCTGCTCAGCGACGTACACAAGCAGGTCTATATCGAGGCGGATGCTGGTAAGGTTCCCGGTATATCCTATCCTTGGATGGGGTATTGACCTGAGTTCTTCAGGTACTTTCAAGCTGCCATCATCATCTCTGTAAAGATCAATATCACAGCCCTGTCCGATAAAATGGGAGTTAGGATTATATTTGGCTGCATAATCAGAGAAGTATGGAGAATTAGTCACCACCAGATCCGATTTTTTGATCAGCAAAGGCTCCAGCCTGATCCCGTGCCGGGCATGATAGGCGACCTTTGTAACATGGTCTCTAAGAAAATATATCTGGGCTGAAGGATTAAGCAGCTCCTTGAAATTGAAGCCATTGATCATGGAAGTGTCGTTCAGGACAATATAATCACGAAAGTTAAGCCTTTCGATAGCGGTTTTAACCTGCTTTGCGAATCGCTTGTCGTTCATCTTATTAAGCCAGTCGAAAAGTCCCGGGTTCGATATCCAGTTGATGGATTCAAGTACCGTCCTGGGGTATAATACCCACAGATTTTCATTGATCTGCAGCAGGTCAGTATCTTCTCCGCTAAAAACCTTACGGTATTTCCTGGTTTCCGGCGCATCCCGTCTGAAAAGCTGGAAACTTCTCTGCAAGGGAGTATCCAGAAAGATAACCCGGTTCGTTTTGCACAGCTCCAAGGTGATATATTTCAGTACTGTGGCAACAAATGTGTCCCATGGCTGAATGCTGTGAACAATAATATCTCTTCCTGTTGGCATATTGCTAAGATTATTTGGTTGATAAAATTTCATTATAAATCTGAAGCACACCCTGGGCCATATTTTTCCAGGTGAACTTCCTTGCCTGTTCCAGTCCGGCAGCAACCAGCCCGCTGCGCAGATTGTGATCGGAAAGCAGTCTGAACATGGCTTCGGTGAGCTCTTCAGGCCGGAAAGGATCGCAGAACAGGGCGGCATCTCCTGCCACTTCGGGCATGGAAGAAGTGTTGGAAGTAATTACCGGTGTTCCGCAAGCCATAGCTTCAAGCATAGGAATTCCAAAACTTTCCCTGAGTGAAGGATAAAGAAATATCGTGCTCAGCGAATAAATGCCAGGGAGTTCTGAGTTCGGCACATAGCCTGTAAGAATAATATGGTTCTTCAATTCCGGATCCCCTGTTTCTGCAATCAGGCGGGCAAGCGCCTCCCGGTCAAAATCAAGCATCACCAGAGGTATTTTTTCATCAGACTGCTTCAGAAAGAGTGAAAGGGCTTTAAGAACCCCTCTGGTGTTTTTCTTTGGATCGGTATTTCCGAAGAAAAAGAAAAAACGCTCGGGAAGATGGTACTTATTTCTTACTGCAGCCAGTGTTTCCGGGTTTGTTACCGGTCTAAAATGTTCGCTCACACCATTGTATATTGCAACTACTTTATCCCGATCAATCCCGAAGAAGTCCACGATACGCTGCTTCTCAAATTCTGAAACAGTGATCAGTTTCCTGCAGTTCTTTACCACTCCCGGCACGACCAGCCTGCGGTACAGATTCCCGAACTTCTGGTAGCTGCTGAACCCTTTACTCAGCAGGCTTAGTTTCTCCATGTAAATAATGTCATGCAATGTAACCACCAGCGGAATGGAAGTGCTCAGAGGTGCAGTATTACTGGTACAATGAAGGAGCTCGCAATTTGCTTTCTTTGCCGCTGCAGGCAGGATATACTGCTCCCAGAATGGGTAGGCGGCGCTTTTTAGTTCAATAATTTCAAAGTTATTGCCAGAACGAAGGCAGACATCTTCATCCTGTTTCACAAAAACAACGTATTCGTTCGACTTGTCAATGGCCTGGAGGGACCTCACGAGTTCGAGGGCGACCATGTCCATGCCGTGTTTCTTTTTCCTGAAAAGCCGTTGACCCTCGATCCCTATACGCATATTCGTTTAAGCCTAGAATTTTTGAATGTCATGATCGGTATGTATGAACTGCCTGTTCACTTTACGAAAACGGAACAGGAGAGAAAACATCAGTATAAATGCCATTGGCAGGTAGAGCAAGGCTTTAAATGTGTCCTTCCTGTAATATTGATTAGGAGTTGAAATAAGTATTGATAGTGCGCAAGCGGCAAAAGCTCCAAACCACAACCACCTGAAAACGGGATTATCGATAAACAGGTTTACAATACTGGCAAGACCAAGAATCCCAAGCAATAAAATACGGGGAAGCAGGGAAAACTGAAGTGTTTTATTAAAATAATTGATGTTGCCATGGAGGAAAAGCGCCAGAACACTTGGTAAAAAATCTCTGCCGAGGTAAACTATCTGGGAGCTCATCCAGCGTTTTCTCTGTTTATAAAACACCTGTGAAGACTGAACTTTCTCATCCAGAACAAAAGCATTGCCCAGGTATTCAATAAAGATTCCGTCTCTGAGCAATTTAAGTTCGAGCTCTTTGTCAAAACCCCCGATCGCATTGAGCAGGGGAATATATTTTTGATAGACATCTGTACGAAATGCCATGGCCGAGCCGATCAGTGAAGCAGAAAGCCCGACGGCCACATGGCCTGCGCGGAAAATAGTATTGTTTACTTCTTCGCTGATGGCATCCAACAGGGCGAACGGTGTATTCGTGTTCTTTGCCGTACGGTGGCATTGCACAACCCTGAAGCCTGAATCAAGAGCCAGGTTCAGTTTCCTAAGGAAACTCAGCTCCATCAGATTATCAGCGTCAAGAATAATAACGATGTCTGTTTTTGGGTTCAGATAGCTCAAGGAAAGCTTCAGAGATTCCACCTTTGTACTTTGCGAAAACCGGGCTTCCACCAGCTTGATTGGGTAATTCCTGAGCCGTTGAAGGGATTCTTCAGCGAAAGTGTCGGCAATGAGGATGATCTCAATCATTTCTCCGGGATAATCCTGCTGCAAGGCCGATTGGATGACGGTATCCATGATACGGTCTTCTTTATATGCAGTAATGACGATAGTAATATGCCGGAATTGGTTAAATGCATTTTGCCGGCTGTCGGAATGCAGGAAGCCCGCTATAGCGAAAAACAACAAATACAATGCATTGCCACCAAGATACAGCAAGATAATGCTCTCGAAAACAATCACAATGTGGTGATAACTTTGCATTGGTTTTTGTATAATGCAGGTTTAACTGTTATCCAGGCCATGTGCCGTATGGTCCCATTTTTTCTTGGCTTTATACACACGGGTTAACGACAGCAGCATCATGAAAAACCCTTTAGGGAGGAGAAATATCGCTTTAAAGGTTTTCATGTTGTAAAACCTGCGAGGGGTTGATAACATCAGGGTTAGTATGCATACAACAGTAAGAATAACCCAGGCCCATGTATATATAAGAGGATTAATGAAGACCGAGGCAGCCGAAATAATGATTAAAAAGCCAAGAAGAAATATCCTTGGGGGCAGCAGTTGCTGGATGACCTTATCCAGAAAATCAATATTCCCCCTGGTGAACAACTCCTTTATTCCCGGAAAGAAATACAGTTTTGCAAAGATAAGCTGGGTAGCAAGCCAGCGGGCTCTCTGCACCATAAACACGGTCGATTTCTGTACTTTCTCGTCATATACAATGGCGTCGTTCAAATAGGCTATTTTTATCTGGTCTCTGATCATTCTCATCTCAAGCTCCTTCTCTTCGCCAAGAATGAAATCCATGTTCGTTATATACTCTCTGAAGAGTTTATAGTCAAACGCCATGCCTGATCCGATGAGGGCTGAAGAAAGACCAAGTACCCAGTGTCCTTTTCGGAAAATCTGGTTATTAATTTCTTCGCTTACGGTATCTAGTACAGCAAAGGCTGTATTCTGGTTTTTCGCTGTGCGGTGTACCTGAATTGCTTTATAACCGAAGTTAATTGCATCATTTATTTTTGTGAGGCAATCCCTCTCCATGATATTATCAGCGTCAAGGATCAGAGCCACATCATACTTCGCGTTAAGCCGTTTTACCGCTTCCTTAAGTGCTTTTGCCTTGGAACTGTTCTCGAATACCACTTCCATCACCTGAATAGGAAGCTTTCGGAGTTCTGAAAGAGTGTCTGCCGAAAAACTGTCGGCAATTATAACAACATCATAAGAACCCGAAGGGTAATCCTGGTTCAGTGCCTCCCTTGCCACATCAATAATTACTGCATCTTCCCGGTAACCGGGAATGAGCACCGCGAAGAGATTTTTCTTAGGGTTATCAGCCAGGGCTTGTCTGACAGGGAAAAGTCCCGCGATTGAGAAAATCAGAAAATAAATCGCGGTGAATAAGAAATAAACAAACAGTACAATCTGGATGACAAGAAAAGTGATCCTTACTACTTCCATTACCATATCAATGCCGTATTGAAAATATCGAATTATATTGCAAATATAATCGAATCGGGAAGGGAATCCAAAAGTTTTTTATAAATATGGATTGTCGTGAATGCTTGGATTGACCATGTTTTTCAGATGCCATCCAATGGCCCTGACATAAGCATAGAAAGTTGCAGATTTGCCTTTGAGCAGAAATCTGAAAGCATTTTTAGGGATCGCGACGCCGAGCTGGTATAAAATGCCGAGGTAAAAATCTTTGCCCTCTACATTACGTCTCAGGAACACAATTCTGTTCCGGTTCTGGTAATATATTTTTGAAGCGCTGAGTTTGCCAACAGATACAGACTCCTTGTGGTATACCAGCGAATCATGTACATACCATATAGAATAACCGGCTTTCTTTATCCGGTAGCTCCAGTCGGCCTCTTCATAATACAGGAAAAAAATATATGACATGATACCGATCTCCCTGATCACTTTCATTGAAACCATCATGGCAGCGCCATGTGCATAAGGCGTTTCCCTGTCAACATCGTGCTGCCCCTTGTCCTTCTCGCGATAGCCTATGGCAAAGCTCCGCATGGTCCGGTGATCGAAAGGAGTATACCCCGCGAACTGGATAACGGAACGGTCATAATAAAACCGTAATTTGGAACTCACACAGCCTATCTTTGGGTCGGATTGCATTTTCCTGACCAGGGGTTCAAGAAAACCTTTATCTACAATAGTGTCGTTATTCAGCAGCAGAACATATTCCCCACGGGCCCGCATGATCCCTAGGTTATTCCCTCCGGCGAAGCCCATGTTGATATTGCTTTCATAAAGGACGACCGACGGATGTCTTTCCTTGATGATCCGGGGATTATCGTTCTCGGAATAATTATCGACCACGATGATCTCTATGTTCGGATATGTTATCCTGCTAAGCGACTCGATCATTTCAAGCGTGTCTTCCGAACCGTTGAAATTGACCGTGATGATTGAAACAAGAGGATATTGAGAAGAGAGCATGTCAGTCAAATTTAGGGCTCATGTGGAGTTCAGGATTAAACGCGTTGCTGAACTGCCAGCCAATGGCATTTTTATATGCTCTGAAGAGGGTAAACTGTCCTGTAAAAAGGAAAACGAGCATGTTTTTGGGAACGGCGATAAGAAATTGGTATAGCAACGCCATTACAAAAAGAAGCCCGTGAACATTCCGGCGAAGGAATAGAATGCGGTTGCGGTTAAGATAGTATATCTTAAGCGGACTCATAGTTCCCGTGCTTACAGAATCCTTATGAAAAATAAGGGAATTATGCACATACCCTATCTTATACCCAAAATCTTTGATCCTGTGTATCCAATCCATCTCTTCATAATACAGGAAAAAGATATCCGCCATCAAACCTGTTTTTTTCATTACATCAACAGGGATCATCATGGCCGCTCCATAAGCATATTCGGTATAGGAATCCTTGTTGTACTGCCCCGTGTCAACTTCCTGGAAACCGATTCCCCTGTTTCTGACAGTGATGGGGTTTATGGGAGTAAAACCGGCATATTGGATAAGCATAGGCTGGTAGAAATACCTGATCTTAGGACTTACAACACCAAGGGATGGATCTTGCTGAAGCTTGCTCACCAATGGTTCCAGAAAACCCGGATCAACCTCTGTATCATTGTTGATCAGCAGATGGAAGCTGCCTTTTGCAATCCGGATACCCAGGTTATTGCCACCGGCAAATCCCAGGTTCTTATCACTCTCTAAAAGTATTATGTCGGGATGTTTTTCTTTAAGGATTGCCGGTTTTTTAGAAGGAGATGCATTATCAACAACAATAATCTCATAAAAAGGGTAGGTGATCTTTTTAATTGAGTCAAGAAATGCAAGTGTTACTTCTGGCTGGTTATAATTTACCGTAATAATGGAGACCAGGGGAAACGTTTCAGACATACAATGATTGGTTTAAGAGAACATATATCCATTAAATGCTCAGTAAGGCGGTTTGCCGTCTTCATTTTCGCGCTCCTGTTCCCGTTTATGCTGTAAAAAGGCAACGATAAATCCAAGCGGAGTAAAAAGCACAAGTCCAATCAGCATATGTATTACTACACCGGTCATGTGAATTTAAGTTTATTCATTTAGAGTTTGAGCAGCCAATGATTCCTGCGAAAGTTGTTTGTCAAGCCTTGGCGCCATAAACACATAGGCCATGCTCATGTATACAAGCAAGCCGGTGGGGAACTGTCCAAGAACCGCATTCCCGTAACTTGCCACCAGGATTCCGAAGACACCACATAAGAGTGCCGTGATCTTAATCTCCAGATCTTTGTTTTTTATCTGAAACATAGCAATGTACAAGCCCTTGCCTGTAAAAAAGCCCAGCACGAACAGATGGATATAAAGGCCTACGATACCGCATTCAGCCCAGATCAGCACAAACCAGCTGTCGGTAGCAACACTTGAAAGAAAAGTTTCTCCTGTATAAGTGATAGCGCGGCTTCCGGCATGGCCGATACCTCCTCCAAAAGGTCTTGTTTTAAGGTATGATTCAAAGATCGCCTGATTTTTAAGCCTCACCTGGAAGGAGGCATCATCATCGGGAGTAAAGGCAGAGCGCATCCTGTATACCTGGTAACTGCTGTTTCCAATTGTTGTATACCGGAAAAAAGAATATATCACAACAAGGAATATGGATCCTATCAGAATGACTCTCACATTTTTTTTGATTAGCAGATACAATGCACCACCCGCGAAAGGGACAAAGATAGCTCCCCTGGTACCTGAACTAGACATGCCATAATACCCTGTTAAGAAGACTACCAGCCAGAACATCCTTTGCTTGAAACGTTTCTCATAGAAAAACATGATCATGGCTACAATGCCTATCTGACCCTGAGCTGCTCCAAACTGACCTGCATCCGAGAAAAACGAGAATGCACGAAGGTTACCCCATAGCAGATGGGTAATTCCCCCGACCTCATCCAGCCATTTCTGTTCCCATCGGTCAACGCCGATATTGAGCTGCACCCATGCTTTGGTAGAAGCAATAATTGAGATTATTCCCCAGATCTTCATGAACCGGTCAAGATGTTTGGGCTGGTTATACAGAAGCTGCACCAGCGGTATAACAAGAACCATATACAATCCGATACCTCGCATGGAGGCGAACCAGGCTGTTTTATTCAAAGCTTCGGGATTGAACATCTCGAGGATGACATAGCTGAACCAGATTATAGCGAGATAAGTAAGATCATTGTTGACTGGTTTGAGATCTATTTTTTTATCATAATAATGAAAAAACAAGGCGATATAGGTCGAGATCAGGGTGATGTCCATCAGATACCCCAATTTAACAGGAATATATCTGGAAATCCCGATAATAAAGAAGTTAATAATCAGAGCGAATGTCAATCCGATCTCAGGTTTAAGAATGAGTCGGTAAAAGGAGTAGAAAAGAATAGGAATCGCAATAACAATAGCTGCTGTAATAAAGCCTCCGAGGGCCATCGCGTAGCCAAGAACCACCGTAGCGACCATTACGATTCCAGCAACAATTGGATTCCTGAGAAGTTCAGTTCCTGTAGGTATCTGGAATGGGTTCATGGGCTCTATTGAAATAAAGGTTCTTTGTTTCTAAGGCGTTTATTAAGTTCCTTATAAAAGTTTAAGCCTTTCGAGAAGATCATTGAGAATGAGATATCTATTTCTTTTTTCAGGAAATAATAGCCAATAAACAATCCTATAACTGAAAAAATTATCGAGGCAATGGCAACGAAAAAGAGTATCGTTACAGGAGGCATGGAAGGGAAGAAGTAATGAAGGCCGAATACAGCGAAAATATCGCCAAAAATATTAGACAGGGTCATGACCAGGACTTTCTGAAAATTTTTATCAGGTCTGTTCAGGCTGTCAAGAGCGATACCGGTAAACCGGTCAAGGGGCATAAGCATTCCGTAGAAAATAAATACGATGAGAACATACGTAATATTGGGGGAAGTTGTAAGGTATTTTGCGCCTCCTAGTATCAGAATGAAATATTTGTTCAAAACCAGGCTTAGCATTGCAATTACAATAAAAATATAAACAATAGGGCCTGTATATCCATAATAGATCCGTTTAAAGCCTTCCTTATTGTTTTCCATACTCATTTTCGACAGTTTGGGGAATGCAGTAGTAGCAAAGCTTAGAAGAGGGATTTCAATGAATTCAATATATTTCAGTGGGATTGCATATAAGGCAACGCTGGCAGGTCCCATAAAAGCGCTGAAAGAGATAATAAAGCTGTCGGCCCCTTTAAGCAGGCTGCTTCCGATACGCGTTGCCATGGAATATCTGCCATATTTCAGGATGTCCATGACTTTCTCTTTATTGATGTGCAGGAAGAACTGCAGGCCGGTCCACTTTTTAGCGATACAGAATAATGAAGTAGCCAGGTTGGTAGCGATATAAATCATTACTACTGTTGATACCTCAATTTTAACATAGAGATATGCAATGAAAATGATCACAAGAAATGAACAGAGATTGAAGAACCTTATCCAAAGGATTTTACCAAAATCAACATCGGCCTGAAAAATTGACCAGGCATAATTCCACGGGAGGGTTACGAGCCCGAGAAGTGGGTACCAGATAAAAAACAAGGAATAGCCACTGGCTTTTAAAGGTTGAGGTATGATGAGGTAAACGGTCCATAGGATGACCGTAATACCAGCAAGAATAAGCAGTCCAACAACCCATGCAGAGCCGAGATAATATTTTTTATCTTCGGCATTACTTCCGGCGAGGTATCTTACCAGGGCTTCTCTGGTAACTCCGAACCTGAGCATATCAATCAGGGATGCCGGGGTTGTAAACAAGATCCAGATGCCAAAATCGTTTATTGATAACATTCTGAGAAGTATCATATAGGAAAACAGACCGGCCAGTGCAGTCGACAGATTTCCGGCGAAAGAAAGGAAATTAGCGTCCTTTACTATCTTAAACGATGTCTGTTTTAAGAATGCCCACATGATGGTTCAAATTAATGTCATTGTCAGGAAATGACATTGTCTTCACGAAACCTGAATGTCAGAATCTTTTTAATCGTTTTGCGAAATTTCGATCTTTGTTTTGGGATTTCACCGAAAACCGAATCCAGGAACATCAATTCAACCCCGTTAAGAACAATCTGTGTAGGCTGTTTTGTAACGGAAAGGAATCCATTCAATGCAGTCTTGTCGGCATCAGTCCAGGAACGATTGGCCCGCACTACAATAAGAGCAAGATCAAAATTCTGAATCAGGTCGATTGGATAGGCATTATTGATTAGAGATGGCACTTCAATAAAGATGTAATCAAAAGACTCCAGATCAAGATGTTCATAACCTCTCAGGAGTTCCTTGATGTCTTTTGTTTCAAAGAAATTATCCTGAATGATATACTGAATTTCATCCTCGGCAGGAGGGATCAGTTCAATGTTATCGAAACCTTCGGCGTTACCTGGATTTTCTTTAATATAATTCAGGAAGAGTGCATTTTCTCCGAATGACTTGAATTTTCGGCAGAGTTCCCGGCCTATCGTTGTTTTGCCTTCTGAGTCGCGGGTGCTGAAAAGCAGGATGATAACAGGCTTTTTATCAGGGTTACTAAGGAATTTATGCAGGCTTATCTTAATATTCTGGGCCATGATCTCAACCAGTCTTGGCAATATAAACCCGATATCTACAGTATATATCTGTTTGATAATTTTCGGGTATAGTCCCGCGAGTTTAAGTTTAATAAAGCGTTCAGCCCGTTCTCCTGTTTTTATTGTAGTGTCGAAGAACTCAAGTGCAAGCAGTATAATGATAACAAAAATAAGTCCGAGCAAGGCCGATGCAAGAACAAGCAGCATAGCCTTCGATCGTAATGGATGCAGGGGATAGAAAGGTGCATCAACGACTTTGAGGTTGGTCGACAATTCATCGTCCTGCTGTCTTAGTTTGGCAAGGTTCAGGTCATGAAGAAGTTCAAGGAATTCACTTTCGGTAACCCCGATAAGCCGTTCGAACCTCTTTTGCTGGGCGCCAAGAGGGGCGAATATTTCGTAAATTTTCTGGAAATATCGTTTCCTTTCGGAAAGTACTCTGAGGGCTGCTTTGCTTTCTTCATAAGCGACGACGTTCGCGAGCCAGGAATTTAAAAGATCCTTTAGCGGCAGGCCTTCAACAGAGTTGATAACAAGGTAAAGCTGGTCAATATTATCTTTCAGCTCCAGTTTTATCGATTCTACTTTATTTTTAAGGGAGGTAAGTTGCTTTATTGTTGCGGAATCATTGCCCAGATCGATCTCAATATTGGCAATTTGCATAGTGGTATTGGTTAACTCATTACGCAGCCTCAGAATAGCGCTGGTATTCAAAGAAAGCTTTGCATGTGTTTCCAGCTTCTTTTCAATGATACGTATGGCAGCATCGGAGGAAGCAAGTCCGATCTGTTTATTTTGATAGGTAACATCAAGTTCTTCTTTGGTGATAGCTATCTCCTTAGTTTGCTCATTAAAGTTTATGATATTGTTTTTTGAATTGAACATCAGCAGGTCCGACTCGGTTTTCTGCAGCCTGCGCATGGCATCTTCGAGCTGACGTTTGAAATAGGCAATTACAGCATCGGTCTGATTCTGTTTTAGCAATTTAAACGAACGTATAAAGCCTTTAGTCAAAAACACCAGGGTCTGTTGTGCAATGCCGGGATCGGTCGATTTATAGGAAAGCTTCAACAGGTCACTGCTCTGTATCCTTACTGTCTCTACTGTAGCGAGGGTGCTCAGACTATAAAACGGATCATTCTGTGAACTCCAGAGCTGATAGATGAAATTGTAATCATTCTGATGGCCGTAGTTGACCAGCTGTTTTACCAGCCGGTCGAAAGCGTTTGTATCTGTAATATTATGATGGGCTGTAACCGAGCTTGCACCCGACTCAAATTGGGTGTAAAATTCAGCAGGGAGATTTGCTGTATCCAGAGTTGCGTTTGAACCAGGGTTATTTGCCGGGGAAGGTTCAATAGTATTGGTTTCGGTAGGATATGCAGCAGGTTCAGGCATTTCTCCGGGCAAATCCACTTTAAGTCTTTGTCCGGTTGAGATTTCGTTGTTTTTTAATCTATTGAAACTCATTAATTTTCTAACACTCAGTCCATAATTTCGCGCTATGGAAAACATCGTCTCACCAGGTTTTACAACATGGTATGATTCCCTGGTCTGGGGAGGCTCATAAGCCGTTTTTTCAGAAATTCTTGTTTCGTCAGGTGAAGAATATGAACTGTCGTACTGCGTGGTTTTAACGGAAGGTGTTTTGAAGAATTTCGGGTTCGAACGTTTGGCTTTTCTAACCATATCCATAATGTCAGGTGGTACCTTTAGAAGAAGTTCCTCATAATGCTCCTTTGATATATAACGATCGTCAAAATGATCCAGTAAAAGATGCTGGGCAAGCAGGGATGCAGAGACTTCTTCAAGGGTCTGGCGCGAACGGATCAGATTTATCAGATTGTCGTAGACGGTATTTTTTACCATCACATCGGTATAGGCCTGTTGTTGTACGGAATATCCGGAGGTGACGCCGGTGTATATGGTTGTTTCTGAAATATAACTCCACTGGTCTTTTCGAGTGAGAAAGAAGACAACTGCCGCGAGCAGCAGCGGGACAAGTATCAGCAGTAATACATGTCGTTGAAGAATTTTGACAAAGTAGATAATTTTCATTATTCTATTTTGTTAATAACATTGAATTTAAAACCACAAAGTTCCTGTAAGATCATATAGGAATTAAAAAATGCATTTCTTGATGTTTCGTAATTAAAAACAGCAACTCTGTACATTTCCATGATATAAGCAAGGTCATAAAGAGTGGACTGGCCATTAAGAAATTCTTTGTCACCCATTTCTTTATTCATAGCGCCAGCGATAACACTTTCATTTGCATTTTTCAGAATTTTTTGATTTACGATCAGCTGGTTATACTGGGTAATAATTTTTTGCCTTAATTCAAGGATTACATTATCTCTTGAAGCCATCGATTTCTCGATTTCTTTTGTGGTGGTTTTCATCTGGTTCTTCCGGTCCCAGAAGTCCTGCATGGGCAGGCGGAAACTGATCTGACCGAAACCCCTTAAGCTGTTCTGCAAGGAATAAATCTGGTCGGTATTATTCTGATTCAGGTAAGCATTATTTGTCGTGGCGCTCCACCAATCATTCTGAAGGTATCCGTCGAGATAGAAGTTTCTCATCCAAACCCGGCCCACTGAAATTACCCTGTACCGCCAGGCGGCGATTTCCGCATCAAAATATTTGATCTGGGGGTTATGTACAATGGCTGAGTCGATCAGGTCTTCGAGAGGAGGTATTCGCATGGTGATGTCATCGATCAATGGGTTAAAATAGGCCGTGTCTCTGCTCTGAGCATGGCTTAGCAGTGGAAAGAGGAATAAAGCCATCACGAAAATATGCTGTAACAAATTGCTCAGGTATGTTTTTCCAGAATTCAAAATTCCCATTACATATTCTCCTTTTGAAATATAGCGCCGAAGGTTCTGAATATTATTACAATGTCTCCCCAGAAAGAGCAATGTTCTGCATAATAGTTATCAAGAGCAAACCGTTCTTCCTCCGACATTGGGCCGCTTCTCCCTCTTTTCTCGACCTGCCACAAACCCGTCAGTCCGGCTGCTGCCCTGAACCGGCGGCTCCATTTCTTTTTCGTCAGAGCTTCAGCTTCATTCAGGGGCAGGGGACGGTTCCCGACGATCGACATATCACCTTTGAGCACATTGATCAGCTGAGGCAGTTCGTCGATGCTGGTCATTCTGATGATCTTGCCAACTTTAGTGATTCTCGGGTCATCTTTTATCTTAAGAAATGCTTTTCTGGCGTTTTTTTGTTTGTTGGCAATGCGCTCGCATACCTGCTCTCCGTCATAATACACCAGGGGTGAGCAGTATTGACCTTTGGGTAATTTAGCACATTCTGAACATATTGCCTCTACTATTCCGCTGATATACTGATTAAGATGCTCCACTTCCTTGAGGCGTTTATCTGCATCAGGATACATTGAGCGGAATTTGTAAAAATCAAAAATCTTATAATTGGCTCCAACCCGTTTTGAAAAATAATACACTTTCCCCTTCGATTCAAGCCTGATAGCAATCATGGTCAGAACCATCAAAGGGGAGAGTATCAAAAGAGCCGTTCCCGCGAGGAGTATATCAAAGGTTCTTTTAACGATCGAAGGCTTGTAGGCATTAAAACTAAGGGTTGTATCTATCGCGATTGTCTTATTCTCAAATTCTGCTTTGAATTTTTTTAACAGCTTTATCCTGCTGTAGATGTTCCCGGGATTAATCTCCAGGTGATAAAAATCGTCTATGCCCAGATTATATGCATTCTTCTTTGCGTTATAATCCTTGAAATAAGAAATAATGATAAAGGGTATTTTTTGGTAAAGTTTATTCAGTTTTAAACGTCTGAAGAACGTAAACGCGTTGATTCCGGGAAGCAGCATTTCGCAGATAATCGCATCTATCGTTCGCTTCTCTTCGTATGTAATATCGAATCTGGTGTCTTTATCCAGATCGAAAATCTTAAACTGATTATCGGTGAGCCAATAAATTGCAGCAAGAGGGTTACTCATCACTGTAATATTATAAAAGCCTGAACTCCGGAACCGGTCAATCACGGCCTCATCACTTCCGATATACAGGATATTTATAGTCTGGCTTTCTTTCTCCATCGGTGTCACTGACTGCTGCTACTGCTGCTGCCTGAAAAGGCTACGGATGTTTCAATACGGCGTTTAATTCTCACGATAAGTTCTCTGGGATTAAATGGTTTAACAACATAATCATCAGCTCCCATCTCAAAACATTTGATCTTGTCAGCGCTTTCCTCTTTTCCCGATAGCATGATCAGGGGTATCTCATCAAAAAAACCGCTTTCACGAATACGTTTAATAAATTCAAATCCGTTCATTACCGGCATTTCCACGTCACAAATAATCACATCAGGAAGGTTCCCCGACTGAATGTAGTACAAAGCATCCATCCCGTTACTCAGAGTGGTAACTTCAAACTCCTTGTTGAACGTATTTTCTATGATGAACCGGATACTCTTTTCATCGTCTATTGCGAGTATCTTTCTTTTCATGCAGATACAATTTTGGTAAGCAAATATATTCGAATTTGCTCCAACCTATCAAAATAGATATTAACATTAATGTAAAGTTATTAAGAAGCCTGATGGTGGCTGTTTACTGGTTCCCTGACTCCGGAAGTGCCTTCTTTAATGCGGCAAGCTCATCACGCAATCTAGCAGCCTCAAGAAAATCAAGCTGTTTGACAGCACCTTCCATTGCTTTGGCCGTTTCTCTGATAAGTTTTTGAATCTTGTCTTTCGACAGATAAGCGATCACCGGGTCTGCAGCATGGTCAAGGTTTTCTTTTTCAATGTAAGGACGGCCTTTTTCCATAGAATTATCTCCCCTGGTTCCACGGGTAAAAACTTTCCTCATATCTTTGGTGATCTGGACGGGTGTTATGTTATGTTTTTCGTTGTAGATAATCTGTTTTTCTCTCCTTCGGCCTGCTTCTGAAATCATTCTCTTCATCGAATCAGTGATTTTGTCGGCATACATTATCACTTTACTGTTCACGTTTCGCGCCGCTCTGCCAGCTGTCTGAGTGAGACTGCGTTCTGACCTGAGAAAACCTTCCTTATCGGCATCAAGTATGGCCACGAGGGAAACCTCTGGAAGGTCAAGTCCTTCCCTGAGCAGATTTACACCAATAAGCACATCGATAGTTCCTGTTCTCAGATCCTGCAGAATATCCACGCGGTCCATGGTTATTACATCTGAATGGATATACCTTGATTTGATATTCAGTCTTATAAAATATTTGGCCAGCTCTTCTGCCATTCTCTTGGTAAGTGTCGTTACAAGCACTCTTTCATTTACTGCAACGCGTTTATCAATCTCATCCAGAAGGTCATCAATCTGGTTAAGGCTTGGCCGCACCTCAACAAGGGGGTCCAGAAGTCCTGTAGGACGTATAAGCTGCTCAACGACAACGCCCTCGGATTTCTGAAGTTCAAAATCGGCGGGGGTTGCACTCACGAAGATTGTTTGTCCGACAAGCGCCTCAAATTCGTCAAATTTCAAGGGGCGGTTGTCCATTGCGGAAGGCAGCCTGAAACCATATTCAACAAGAGTCTGTTTGCGTGAGCGATCGCCTCCGTACATAGCTCTGATCTGAGGAACAGTAACATGACTTTCGTCAATGACCATAAGAAAATCATCAGGGAAATAATCGAGCAGACAAAAAGGCCTTGACCCGGTAGCCCTGCCGTCGAAATACCTTGAGTAGTTTTCAATACCTGAACAGTAACCCAGCTCACGCATCATCTCAATGTCGTAATTCACACGGTCTTCAAGTCGTTTTGCTTCCAGGGCTTTGCCTTCACTCCTGAAATAATCGGTCTGCCGGAACAGGTCATCCTGTATCTCAGTTAAAGCTTCCTTCATTTTATCGGGAGAGGTCACAAAAATGTTAGCCGGATAGACCTGTATAAACTCAAGCCCCTCAATCGTTCTGCCTGATACCGGATCAAATGATTCCAGTTTTTCTACTTCATCTCCCCAGAAAATAATCCTGTAAGCGATATCGAGATAAGCTGGAAAAATGTCTACAAGGTCACCCTTGACACGGAATTTTCCCCTGGTGAATTCCAATTCTGTCCTGGAATACAGGCTGTTTACAAACTGTAGCAACAGCCTGTTCCGGCTGATCCGCTCGCCTAGTTTAAGTTTTACAATACTGCCTGTGAAATCATCCGGATTACCGATACCGTAAATACACGACACCGATGAAATTACGATCACGTCGCGCCGGCCTGAAAGCAATGCTGAAGAAGCGCTCAGGCGAAGCTTTTCTATTTCTTCATTGATCGAAAGGTCTTTTTCAATATAAGTATTGGTGACAGGGATGAAGGCTTCGGGCTGATAATAATCATAATAGGAAACAAAGAATTCCACTGCGCTCTCGGGGAAAAACTCCCGGAACTCACCGTAGAGCTGAGCAGCAAGAGTTTTATTATGGCTTAAAACAAGGGTGGGCCTTTGCACCCTTTGTATAACATTTGCAATAGTAAAAGTCTTTCCGCTTCCGGTTACCCCTGCCAGAACCTGTGCCTGGTCGCCACGGTCCAGCCCTTCTACTAGCTCACGGATTGCCTCAGGCTGATCACCTGTAGGAACGAATTCTGTTGTAAGCCTGAATTCCATACTTAATGCTTGAATGCAAACTCAGAAATAAGCGGGTAATGATCAGAGAGATTTACTTCCTTCTTTTGATATGACAAGGCCGTAAAAAAATCATCATACAGCATATAATCTATCCTGAAGGCCGGAAAACGGCCGGCATAAGTGCTGCCTATCCATTCATTGCCGGCATTGACAAATGCATCATTACGGCCTTTCAAAAGAGAATGATAGGCAAAAGAAGAAGGGGTATCGTTAAAGTCTCCGCAAATCAGCACAGGGTAGGAGCTGAGTTTCATATGTGAATTCAGTATTTCAACCTGAATGGCCCGCAAAACGAAAGCTTTTTTTAATTTCCAGAGCATCTTCCGGAATCCTCTTGTAAAGTTTTTTTCATCCATGCCGGGATCAGTAAGCTTAGAATAGAAGGAATAATCATCATTTCCCAGCCGGATTGATTCCAGGTGAACATTATAAACCCGGATTGTATCACCCTGAACGGCTATGTCGGAAAAAATTGCAAACGTGCTCCTGTTTTCAAGCCTGAAGAAGCCCTCGTGAACAATAGGATATTTTGAGAACGTGGCTATAGCGTTTATTTTTGTTTTTTGCCAGAAGTCCCTGTAATTCTTAAAAAAGAAGTAATCAAGGTTCATGGAGCGGGAAAATTTATGCAATGTTTTCATGTATTCCTCACCAATTGCATAAAACTCCTGAACACATACAAGATCGGCTTTTTCCGCTGCAAGAAAATCGGTAACCTGGCTGCGTGCATCGGGTGTTACGTTTTCCGGTTGATTGCCATAGAGACTATGAACATTATATGTTACTACCCTCAGGGAACATTGGGAATGGGGCGATGCAGAAGAAAAGCGGAGAGGCATCATGGCCTTCATATTGCCTGATCCCACAAGAATCGCGAGCAGGGACAGGTAAATAAATTTGTTCCAGAGGATCAGCCAGACGAAAACAAAAAGCAGGTTGATCATAAGGATGACCGGATAAGCGATCCCTAAGAATGCAAAGGGCCAGTATTCCACCGGACTAATCCATGCGGCTGCATAGGAACTCAGTAAAGCGGCAACGAACAGGCAATTCAAAACCAGAAGGATAATCTTTGGCCATCGTCTTTTCTTTCCGGTTACTATATTGTTCCTCATACGCTCATCGTTTGCCGGAAGATTTGAACAGGAACTCCTTTTCATCTCTGGTCAGACTGTCGTATCCTCCCTTTGATATTTTTTCCAGAATATCATCCATCCGTCTCTGTTTTTTTACTTTCTGCAGATTGAATTCCTCATCACTCAGAGGACGGCTGGTTGATTCGAATGGAGTTGCAGGCATAGGTTTTTTCCGAAAAAAATCTCTTCCTGGCCTGGTCCACTTTGCCCTGTTGCCAAAAGAGGCTGAAGAGAACTGACTGTAAAGAAAGCCGAATAAAGCTCCTCCGATATGGGCGATATGCCCTCCGGCATTTCCCGTAGGGATCATAAAAAAATCAAAGACAAAGAGCGCTATCGCCAGGTATATGATTCTGATCCTTCCAATGAACAGCAGACTTATAGTAAAATCAGGGACTTTGAAGGATACAGCGGTCACTATTGCCATCACCGAGGCAGAAGCCCCGAGAGCACAGGATATTGGCAGGGAGGGTGCAAAGACGGGAAAAACATTAAAGGCGAGGATATATACCAGGGCGCCTGAGATACCACCCAGAAGATAAACCACGAGTAATTTCCGGCTTCCAAGGTACTCCTGAAATATCTTTCCGAACCAGTAAAGCCATAACATGTTAAACAGGATATGCCAGACGTCGACATGCAGGAACATATAAGTAACAATAGTCCACGGTTTATTGAACAGGGCAGGCAGGAACGCCGGAACCCCGAAGATCCTGATAATAGAGGTTGTGGCAAGTGCGGCATCGGGTTGGTTATATAAAAAGAAGATAAGGCTGAAAATCTGAACCAACAGCCAAACCACAACATTGATAATGATAAGGTTAGCCAACACGGAACCTTCCCTGAAAAATCGTTTCAGAGGTTCAGCCGGATTGGGTCCTGTTGTATTTGTATACATATCGGTTCAGAATCTTTCTTTTCGTTTCCAGTAAAGGATCAGGAAAAATCCGAAAATCATTCCGCCAAGATGTGCGAAATGTGCGACATTATCGCTGGGGTTGTTTGAGATTCCGAGAAAAAGTTCAAAAGCGCCATATCCGATCACCAGCCATTTGGCTTTAATGGGGAATAAAAAGTAGATAAATACCAGCATATTTGGGAACATCATGCCAAAAGCAAGCAGAATTCCGTATACAGCCCCGGATGCGCCTATAGTTGCAATGTCCATTTGCTGCTTGATGAGATCGTAGGCAAACGCCACCGATTGCTGCTGATAATGGGCATCATTCAACGATTGCTGCCATTGCGACAGGAGTGTGTTCATGCTGTCGAGAAGTTCCTGGCTTCTGGGAGGACAGGTTTTAACGAAAGCTACAAACGCATCGGGCGAGGGCGCTGATGAATAGGCCAGAGCGGCGGCTTCATATCCTGAGAAATGCCAGTAATTGATCGCTGTCTGTACTATCGCGGCACCTATACCCGTAACCATATAATAAGTGAGAAAACGCTTGGGTCCCCAAACGTTCTCAAGCAGGTAGCCGAACATCCACAAGGCAAACATATTATAAACGATGTGCTGAATGTCGGCATGAAAAAACATATAGGTCACGAACTGGTATGTCCTGAACAGATCTGATTTGAAATAATGAAGTCCGAAAAGATTTGAAAGATCTATTCTGAAAGTGCTTTCCAGCGATAACGTAGCAACAAAGCAGATCAGATTGATAATCAGCAGGTTTTTGACAACCAGAGGAAGAAGTTTAAAGCCGGAGGGGCTATATTGCTCGCTGCTCATAAATGCAGGTTAAGGTTTAAATTTTTTTAAAAGTTCGTCAAAGGACAGTACAAAAAGAGTAGGTTTTCCATTGGGAGAGATTTCCGGCATTTTACAAGCAAATAATTTTTGGTAGATGCTTTCCATTTCTTCCTTTTTAAGCGGTTTGCCCCGTTTGACTGCGGCGCTTCGGGCCATCGATTTCGCGATGATCTGCTGTTTTGCTACACTTTTTCCGGGGTGATCATTTTTAATCGCTTCCAGCACCTTTTCCACGGCCCCGTGAAAGTCGGTATGCCCGAGATCGGCGGGAATGGATTGAAGTACAAAATCATTGTTCCCAAACTCCGAGATGTCGAAGCCCAGGGCAAGGAAATCACTCAGCAGATCGTTCATCAGGAGAGCGTCATCTGCTGAAAACCAAAGGCTCACCGGAAGGATGCCCGAGCTAACAGTATGCTCTTCTTTACTATACTCCAGCATTTCCTCATAAAGAATTCTTTCATGGGCCGACTGCTGATCTATAAACATAAGGCTTTTTGAGGTTTCCGCGACGATATATGAATTCGCGATCTGGAAAAGTGGAAGAGGCGGACTTTCTGATTCGAGATTAAGGCTCAGATTCTTCTCATCGCCGAGTTTTTCGATAAGCTCTGCGAGAGGCAGGGATGGGATGGTACCGGCCTGCCCGGGCAGGGCCTGAGAGCCTCCGCTCCAGCTTGCCATGCGGAAATTTTTATCCTGATTTTCAAACCTTAAACTGGGCTGAAACTCTTGTTTTTTTTCGAAGGGATTAAAGTCGGGGTTGACTGTAATCTGGGGCTGACGTATTGTTTGACCAGGTTTCAAGGGGGTGATGTCCATACTTTGTTCCTGCTCGAAATCCAATACCGTGGTCAGGTTATACTTACCAAGTGCCTGCCTCACCGCAGCCTGAAGGATGGCATATATGCTTTTACTGTCGGTGAAGTTTATTTCGGTTTTAGTAGGATGTATATTTACGTCGATATTCGACGGATCCAGCTCGAGATAAAGGAAATACGTGGGATATGAATCCTTGGGGATAAGTTCCATAAAACCTGCCTCCACGGCATGGTGGAGGTATGGGTTGCGTATAAACCGGCCGTTGGCAAAAAAATACTGTTCACCTCTTTTTTTTCTGGCAAACTCGGGTTTTCCAATAAACCCGCTGATATTCACCATACCGGTTTGTTGCTGAACCGGTATCAGCTTCTGGTTATAATTTGTTCCGAAAATGGCGACGATACGCTGACGCAAATTGGCTGAAGGAAGCTGAAACATCACCTTGTCCTGGTTATACACGGTAAAGGCGATATCGGGATGAACCAGGGCTATGCGGAAAAATTCATCCAGGATATATTTTAATTCAGAGGTGTTTGACTTCAGGAAATTCCTTCTGGCAGGTACATTATAGAACAGGTTTTTTACCTGGATACTGGTCCCGGTGGAAGTGCTCACAGGATTATGGCTTTTTACCTCGGTACCTTCTATGATAAGCTGGGTTCCGATCTCATCATCCGTTTTTTTTGTGCGGAGGTCAACCTGGGCTACTGAGGCAATGGAGGCAAGTGCTTCACCGCGGAAACCAAGAGTGCGGATTGAAAGAAGGTCATTGGCCGTTTGCAGTTTTGAAGTAGCATGCCGTTCAAAACACATACGGGCATCCCTTTCCGACATGCCACATCCGTTATCGATTACCTGGATCAGCGTTCTGCCGGCATCTTTTATGATCAGCTTGATTTCAGTTGCTCCCGCATCGATGGTGTTTTCGAGTAATTCTTTAGCTACTGATGCAGGTCGCTGCACAACTTCGCCGGCGGCAATCTGGTTTGAGACTGATTCAGGCAACATCCTGATAATATCCGGCATAAGTATAATGTATCAGGTCAGATATCAATAAAAACAAAAACCGGCTTGTTTCTTCCTTCAGGCGAAGGAAGGAGATCTGGCATTTTTGCTGCAAAAAAGAGCCATTGAGATAATTTTCAATGACGGGAAGTATCTTATTGTGTCTCAGAAATCCTTTTTGCTCCTCTGAATAAGCGTGGAATAATGTAGCTAAAACCTTGACCTGTCAAGTACCGGGAACCTCATCTGTACAAGATAAAAGGCTCCGTAAAAAGCGGCGCTGAAAAAGGTTGTTCCAAGCACATCATTCAGAAAGAATGAAAAACCGTTTGTTGTATCCCTGAAAAATACCAGGCCAGCCACATAACATTCCATGAGGCCCATGAAATTTTTAGGATAAAAGCTCATGGCAAGCCATGCAGAGAAGTTCGTGATGAGAAAAAAGATCACGGCCGAACCAATAGAAGCCATGAGTACTGATCCCACTGTAACTTTCTTACGGATAGCCATTCCAAGAACGACCGTAATGGCAAAACTCAGATACACGGCAGGCATATTGGCATGAAGACCTATAATGAGATCGCTGATGAACATCGCGGCGACCGGAATGGCGAAAGCAAATTGCTTTCTGTCAAAATAGGTCCCTGCAAACAACGCCATAGCCGCGATGGGTGTAAAGTTAGGCCAATGCGGCAGCAATCGTAACAGGGCTGCAAAAAGAATTACTGATAAAACAACAATAAACCTAGGTGTGATAGATTTATATAGCATTAATATGTCGTGTTTATAATGTTACAAAAATATAAAATCATTTGCATAAATTCAAGTTTTTTTAAAAAATGTTTCCTATTTTTGATAATCCATATCAAATTCAGACTATTAGATGATAAATAAAAAATTATTAACCCTGATTCTGCCACTTTTTTTTCTGTTTCATTCCTGCAATCTGATGAAAACCAAAGCCGATCTGATTTTATATAATGCAAGGATCTATACCGTTGATTCCGTTCTGGCAGTTACCGAAGCCATGGCTGTAAAAAAAGGAAAGGTGCTGGCCCTGGGTACCTCTAAAGAAATTCTTGAAAAGTATCGTTCGGTAATACGTCTGGATGCCGGCGGCAGGGCTGTTTTTCCTGGTTTTATTGATGCGCATTGCCATTTTTATGGCTATGCACTGAATTTCAGGTATGTCGATTTGAATGGTTGCAAATCCTTTGATGAAGTGCTGGATCGTTTGAAAAAATCAGGGGAGTATAAGGCGGGTGAATGGGTTGTGGGAAGGGGATGGGATCAAAATCGCTGGACGGAGAAAGTGTTTCCTGACCGTAAAAAACTTGATGAGCTTTATCCTCTCAACCCGGTGGTATTGACCAGGATTGATGGTCATGTTGTGCTTGCAAACAATAAAGCCCTGCAGAAAGCAGGTGTTGATGCCAGGCATTTATTCAACCCTGATGAGGTTGAAATAACAAAAGGCCGGCTTACAGGAATACTGAGCGAGAGGGCAGCTGATCACATGAGAAATACTATTCCAAAGCCAAACACGGAGGATATAGTAAAGTTACTGATCCGTGCCAGGGAGAATTGTTTTGCTGTAGGGTTGACCACGGTTAGTGATGCCGGCCTGGATGCCGAAACGGTAGATCTGCTGGATGAATTATCCTCAGGGCCTGATTCCTCAGCTATGATCAGGATTTATGCAATGCTTGAGCCGGGGAAGAACAACGTGGAACGATACATTAAAAATGGCGCTTATCTGCGACCTCGCTTACATGTGAATTCCGTGAAGGTCTATGCCGATGGCAGCCTCGGAAGCCGCACGGCACTGATGAAGAAGGCTTATTCGGATATGTCCTGCCTGCATGGAATACAGGTTATTTCGGCCGATTCCTTAAGAACGATATGTAAACTTTGTCTTGAAAACGGATACCAGGTAAACACCCATGCTATCGGCGATTCCGCGAATAAGCTGGTTCTTGATATCTATGGTGAATACCTGAAAGGCCCCAATGACCTGCGCTGGAGAATTGAGCACTGCCAGGTTGTAGATCCGGCCGACATGCATAAGTTCGGGGAATATTCTGTGATCCCCTCTGTTCAGGCAACCCATGCCACGTCTGATATGGGCTGGGCTGAGGACAGGCTAGGGCCCGAACGTGTAAAATGGGCTTACGCTTACAAGAATCTGATGAAACAAAATGGATGGCTTGCCAACGGGACTGATTTTCCGATCGAAAACATATCGCCGATATATACCTTTTATGCAGCAGTAGCACGTAAGGATATCAAGGCTGTACCCGAAGGCGGATTTCAGCCTGAAAATGCTCTGACGAGGGAAGAGGCGCTGCGTTCTATCACGATCTGGGCGGCAATGGCCGATTTCTGGGATAGCGAAACAGGCAGTCTTGAACCAGGCAAGAATGCCGATTTTGTGATTCTGGACCAGGATATTATGGAGATTCCGGAGGACGATATTCCATTCACTAAAGTAGTTTCAACTTACCTCTCAGGTATTGAAGTCAGGTAGGAGAGTTCCGTTTATCGATAAATTTTAAAGGTTTGCGTGCACCTTCAGGAAACTGGACAGACCGGATTTCTTCGGGTTTCATGAACCTGACCTCCGGGACTACCCTGAGCCTGGCCCTGAAATGGTCCTTTATGTCTGTTTCCAGTCTGGGTTCTGCCTGGTAAACACCTGCATTGACAATGACTTCATCGGTACCGATCGCATTGGTATATACCTCAATAAAATAATTCTGTACATAGGGGATGTTGTCAAGTATATCATACAGCGCTGGAGGATACAGGCTCGTGCCCCGTAGCTTGATCATCTGTTTCCTTCGACCGATTATCGGCCCGAGCCTCATGGTCGTTCTGCCACAGGCACAGGGCTCGCTGGTATGAGAGCAGATATCGCCCGTTTTGAAACGCAAAAGAGGCATGCCCTTTATTCCGAGAGTTGTAATGGTAACTTCTCCCGTCTGTCCTTCACCGACGGGTTCATCATGATCGTCGAGAAATTCAACGATGATAAGTTCCGGATGATGATGTCCTCCCTTTCCTTCACTGCATTCCGTAAAGGTTGTTGCCATTTCGGTTGACGCATATGTAGAAAATAGCTGAATCGGCCATTTCTCCTGTATCCTCCGGCCGAGAGTATTAAGCTTCAGGTCGGAGTCTCTCAGGGGCTCACCGATACAGATAGCTTTTCTGATACTGGAAGAACAGTAATCGATACCCTTCTGTTCGGCATATTCAATGAGTTTGAGGATAAAAGAGGGAACGACTATAATAGCATTCGGCCGGATGCGGCTGATCGTGTCCCACTGCAGTTCAGGGAGGCCATTGCCCACTCTCACGATAGAAGCTCCCAGCATCCTGATCCCGAGAAAATAAGCCAGGCCGGCCATAAATCTCCGGTCTATCGTTGTCATGAGCTGATATACATCATCGGAAGAACCTCCGGCACAGGCAAAAGAAATCGCTTCATTGTAAGCAAGGCGGTCAAGGTCCGAATCGGTCATAGCAACCGTTACCGGATCGCCCATGGTCCCCGAGCTTGTAATATAATCTATGATCCTGTTCCTTGGAACACAGATGAAATCATCGTTAAACTGCTGAAGTTGTCCTTTGTCGGTAACCGGAATCTGAGCCAGGTCTTCAAGTGTACGTATCCTGGCAATGTCGATGGCGTGTTCTTTAAATAGCCTGCTATAATATGGAGAGTGTGTTGAAACGTACAATAACAGATCTTTCAGCGCTTCTTCCTGGAATTTCTTTATCACGCCGGCTGGCCTGGTTTCGATCCCTGGAAAGAAAGAACTGTTCATCGCAGTCTATGCTTTAGTTAGAACTTGAACCCGATCAGAATCCTCATCGTAGAATTATCGATCATATATCTGGGGTTGTCATCCTGGTTATAGGTGTATTTGATCTTACCCCAGTTATACTGAAACGCAAACAATATCACCTTGTATCTGATCCCCAGGCTTACTTCATTCATAGCCAGATTTCTTCCCCATCTGCTGTTGTACCATGCCGCAACGGCATTGATCTTGTAAGAGAGGTCAATCATCAGGTAATCAACAGGGTTGATCGTGATGAGAGGCCCGAATTTCTGGCCGGCGAAATAATACCAGTATTCCATTTTCTTTGAAGATTTGGCGCTGGCGGGTAAAGCCTGATCGGTAGGGTTGAACGAAATGGCAAGGAAGGTTGCATCTATACCGGCTCTGATATGATTCCCCGCGAAAGCAGGTCCGATGTAAATCAGGTAGCCCAGCTCAAAAGCTGCACCGAGTTTAGCCGAGTTGAATGTAATCGTATCTATCATCCCCTGATAGAGATAGCGGTCTACCTGACGGTTCGTGAACTCACCCATAGGAATAGACGCTCCCAATTTAAGATAAAAACCTCCTCTGATACGGTTCTTCGAAACGTTCTGCTGAGGTGTCTGTTGCTGCGATTGAGCTTGCTGCTGCTGAGGCGGCTGATCCTGTGAGTAAGCAAGCACGCCTGCACTTAAAAGGAGTATAAGGGAAAGAAAAATGTGTTTCATAATTGTTGATTCTTGTTATTAATTAATAAAAAGAGGGGACAAAGATACGAACCTCTCAGGAATATTTGTACTTTCTCATGTAGTCATTTAGTTGTGACCGTATAACAGTTTTTTCTTCTTCTGATAGCATAAACCTGTTTTTCTGAAAGTTACGGTTTTCTGCCATATATTTTTCTATCTTTCCCTTCATGTTCTCAGGAAATTTCAGCCCAAGGGCAGAATATAATCCCCGTATTGAATTTACAGCATCTTTCTCCATTTCCTCAAACCTGATCTCGGCATAAGAACCCGGTGGCAATTCAGCAGTGCCTTCAGTTATCTTTTCTCTCAATAGGTCCATTCCCCTGCATATCTCCTGAACAGTATGTTTATGAATAGTATTGTTCAGAGTATTCTCCTTCAAAAGAATATCCCACAAATTCATGGTCGAAGGGACCACCGAAAAAGGGTGACGGTGTATCTGAATGAACCTGGCACCTGGGAAAGCTTGCCTGAGCGACCTGATTCTGAAGGAATGAAAAGGGTTTTTTGAAAGCATTATTCCATTCCTAAGGTATTGAATCTTGGTAAAGAATTTTTTCAGCTGGACCATATCATTTTCCTGATCTTTCGATGTCGTCTTCTGTGCAGCCCATTCCTCGAGGAAATAGCTTCCGTTCACAGGAAAAACCAATCGTTCCAGAGGGGAACGTCCTGTAAGCCGAAAAAGAGCGTATTCATCCTCCTGGGGTTCATCCATACCGACTTTTACATTGTCCATGGGCCTGGTTCCTTTCATAAATATTTTCATAACAGGCTTATAATATTCACGCGATGTAAGCATGCTGTCGGGTTCAGCTGCCTGGAACATGGTTGGGGCGGTGAATTGTTCATCCAGACTCATCAGCTTGAACAAAAGAGTTGTTCCGGTGCGCCAGTGGCCAATAATAAAGACCGGGTTTTCTCCAAAGTGCATCGTTTCAAGGCGACGGCCAAAACGAAGGTCTTCAGCAGCAGCAAAAATGCTTGACCAGAAAGAACCTTGAAGCAGAAAAAGGAGTCTCCCTGCAGTTGCCGGAGTCCAGCTGATCTTATTACGGGCCAGGAGTCTGCTTAGCCGGCCGAAGGTCATCCCGGCAGTCAAATATGAATGTCTCAAAGAAAAATGATTTATGCCTGTTTACCGGGCTGAGTAACAAGAAATTCGGCTATCGAATTGATCGAACGGACCACGGTACGGGCCAGGTTCTGGTCGGCTATCCTAAAACCATATTTACGCTGTATGGCCATGATGATCTCCAGGGCATCCACCGAATCGAGAGTGAGTGCGTTCTCTCCTCCAAATAAGGGTTTATCGTTATCAATCTCTTCGGGCCTGATCCCTGTTATTCCCAGTGTTTCCATGATGAGATTCTTGATCTCGGTCCTCAAATCTTCCGTTACTATCTGGCTCATTAATTCTGTTTATTTGATAGTTTTTGATAAGCGTTTAAAAAAATCTTCTTCCTTCTCAGCTCTCTGATATAGCAGATTGCTCAGGTGTTGAAATTTTTCCGGGCCAAGGTCGCGGTTTTTTCCGAGCTTGGCGGCGAAAAGAGAAAATTCCCTCCAGCCATCGCCGATTTCCATCAGTTCCCTGGCCAGGTCTTTAAGTTCGGGTTTATCAATGATCTCGGAAGCCTGCTGCAGGAAAGTGGCATACATAAAACGGAATCCAGCCCCACCGGTTCCCTGGTCTTCAAGCAAAATATTGATCTTCATCACCTCATGTGAGAGATGTTCGGTATCTCTTGCGATCGAAGGCCAATCTGTGATTTTTTTTGCGAACAGCCTGATGCCTTTGATCCCGAGAAATGGAATTGGGATGCTAAGCATATTAAAACATGCTTTTTTTATTCCTCTGCGGATGGCTTTTTCGTAATTAAACGACTCAGGGACATAACCCGGATAAAAAAGGAACCCTTTAGGTGACATATTACCCTGTGCAAACCGGCCTTTGTTCATGGAATCTGCTGGCAGATCGACCAAGTGCGGGAAATAGCTGTCGCTCACCTTGTAAACGTCTCCGTCTTTGCCGATAACAACAATAAAATGCACGTTCAGATGCACGCGTTCCCAGGAAGGCACGTAGTCGAGATAGAAAAAGTCGACCTGGGCGGCGGCGGGGATCCCTTTTGAAATGAGAAGGTCCAGGGCTTGCTGACCTTTGAGCTGGTTTTTGAATTCTTTAGTGTAAAACTTTACCCCGGTCCTTTTCTCGATGTTCTTCCTCATCTGTCCCGGTTTGTTCCTGACGATAAATGTCGGGAATGCAAATGATTTCATGGCATGGAAATAGCCAAAAAAGATCCCGCTGGAGATTCCGAATACCATAGGTTCGGTAATCTTCATCCCCGCGTAGTTAAGCAAGGATGTGATAGATCCCGACTCACAATGGGCGGCCATTTTATGCTGATAGTTCTCTATGATCATTTCTTTATTTTCTGTTTCCTGACTGCCTGCTCACAATTTCTTCGGAGGCGACATTAAAAACCATGGAATATTTCTTCAGCGCAGCCTCACTGATCTTTCCGAAACCGTCTGGTCTGAGATGTTTTCTTACAGTCCATTTCATCAAGCCCATACGTGCAGCAAGTTCCGAAATAGTAAGGTCTTCGTATATCATGTAATATCCGATGGCGTTGATCTCTCGTTTTTCAATCTTTTCCTGCAATGCTTTTTCCAGGTTTTTCCGCTTCAGGAAGAAATCGTCGATATAATTGGCCGAAATAAAAGAACCAGTCTGTATCGCATCGTACGTCCCGTCCTCTTTTTCGATATACACGATGACCTGCTGCTCAGGGAATTCTGCTAATACATCCTTTTCTTTCATGGAAACCCCTTATAACGATTATTTTTTTCTCAATGCAAAAATATAACTACTCACGATCATTGCAAAAATGAAAAAGGCAATGAGCAACAAACTCCTTGGGAAAATAGCTTTTATCCCGCCCCCTCGGATAAACACATCAAGATAGTTTTCAATGCCCCACCGCATGGGAGAAATCATGCTCAGATACTGTAAAGCCGCGGGCATCGCGTGCACCGGGAGAAAGGTTCCGCTGATCACTCCAAGAAGCACTACCATTACCGATCCGAACAGCGATGCCTGTGCCATTGTCGCCGAAACAGATCCTACCAGCACTCCAAAGCCTATTGCTGCAAGCGAGGCTGCAGATGTTGCAAGCATAATGGCAGCAATATTATTCCCGATCTCCAGAGGGGGTAACCCGAAAAAGATGGGAAAAACACATAGTCCGACTGTCATCATCAGCAGGAACTGTACGAGACATACCACGAAATAAACAAGCACTTTAGAACCGAGAATGATTCCGAACCCCACCGGAAGAGTGCGGATCCGCTGAAAAGCGCCTTCATTTTTTTCGCTGATGATACTTGCGGCAAGGGGTATAACAATAAAAAACATGGCAAACAGAATAAACCCGGGCACGATATTCTGTATTGCAGTAGGCCTGATCTCCTGCTTCTCTGAACTTGCAAAGGATTCCTTGATCTGTGGTAATTTCCCGGCCGATTCCTCAATGGCTTTGTCAATGATAGGTTTCATATCACCGGCAGAAACGGTGAGCATTTCTTCGATGATGTTCCTGGTTTGCCTTCCTTTGACAAGGTATTTGAGAGGAGCAACCAGGCCTGAACGGTATGGTCCTGAAAGAGCTGGGTCTGAAATAATTTCTATCGATGAATCACGGGGGCTGAGATATAATCCCAGATGGTATCTTCCTTTGTTAATAAGTTCAATGGCCTTTATTTTTGTTATGACGGCGCCTTCAGCCATGCTGTCGGTCTCAAAAAAATCACTGGCTGTAAGATCCTGCTTCAGTGATCGTGCAAAGCCTGAATGACTGTCGTCGATGAACAAAAGCCTGGTTTTTCCCAACTCGTTTTTAAGGGTATATTCCTGGGCAAGAATGACTACCGTCATCAGCAGTACAGGCATGATGAAAAGGATCATAAGTCCGGGAATATCCCGGACGATAATAAGGATCTCTTTTTTAGCCGAAAACAGTAGCTTGTTCATCGCGCAAAGGTAAATTATTCTCCGACTGTTTCGAGGATAGACAGGGGTGAGATGGTGGGGATGGTACGCTTGAGACTGAATCCTGACTTTTTCAGAAGGGCCTCATATTCCTCTATAGTTCTTTCCCTGCCACCTGGCATCGTAGCGAGCATCTGCATATCAACCAGCTTGGACCAGGAGGCCATGTTGGGGCCAGGAACGGCCATCTCGAGGATCAGAACCGTTGAGCCTTCTGGCATGGTCGTACGGAGATTTGTCAGAATGGAGGAGCAATGCGCATCATCCCAGTTATGTAGCACATTTTTCATCAGATAGAGATCGGCTTCAAGCCTGAAAGGTTCAAGAAAGCTACCGGATACAAAGCTTATACGCCGGTCAAGGCACGAAACTCTGATCTGTTCTGCAGCTTTAGCTGATGTTCCCGGAAGGTCGAACAGTATTCCCGTAAGACCCGGGTGTTTCTGCAGGATTTCTTTCAATAACAATCCTTCGCCTCCTCCTATATCTGCCACGGTTTTGTGCTTTGAGAAGTCGTAGCGTGCAAGAATGGGGCCTGACGAAAGAGCTGAGAGTTCTGTCATGGACTTCTCGAAACGCCCCAGTTCTTCAGGATTTTGCTTAAGAAATGGATAGACGTCTGTGCCATGCAGTCCGGTGAAAGCATTTTGGCCTGTCCTCACGGTATGCATCAAATTGCCAAAGGCTTCCCAGTTTATCTTTCCCAGATGGTGAATGATCATGTGTCTCATACTCCCATCGCCTTCAAGAAGAGCCCTGGACCTGGAGTTCAGCTTAAACCGTCTTCCCTCCGTTTCCCTGAAAATGCCTTCCGATGAAAGCGCCCTGAGCACCCGGTACAGAGGTTCCGGCTGTGAATCGGATTTTGCGGCCAGCTCTTCAACGCTCAGTGGTTTGTCCTTTAATAACCCGGCAATGTCAAGCTCAGCGGCAATATAAAGGGGCTGCATCAGCCAGAACGACTGAAACTGCTCGTACAAAACCACGGAACCCGGGAACAGCTTCCTGTGAAGTTTCAGAAGCAAACCTCTGATGCCGCCAAGTGTATGCACTACAGTATAGGGTGGAAATTTTTGATTCGGGTTCATAGGTATTCTTTTTAAAACTGTATTCTCCATGTCGCCATGGGAAAAAAGCCCATATTGAAAAAAGTCCGGATCTCGCCGGTTTTCGGATCGATCCGTTGAAGGTAGACGTTAGTATAGTTTGTCCTGTACTGCAGGTCAAGGATGAACTCGATGTTATATCCGGGCAGGTTTCGTTTTAATCCAAACCTAAGCGATGCACGTTTATAATCAGGGTATCTCACATCGAAGGAGGCAGGCCAGTCCATCATGCTCTCCCCGTTTGCCACCGTGGCGTTAACATCATATGGCACGTATGGATTGCCGCCTGCATAGGTAGCCCTCAACCCAAGCGAGAGGATGCCCCACTTGCGTTTCCCTATAGTGAAATCATATCCGCCTACGGCGTTCAATACATAATTCACACTAAATGCCGAATTCCTTGAAATTCTATCGTATGCGGAATAGTTTGAATTGAACACCGTTGCTGTGAACAGGAAATAATACTGCTTGCTGTAATACCGTTCGAAAGTGAGTTCCACGCCGTAATTGGAGCCGGTGCCGGTACTGACCAGGCTGTCGGAGTATTGCCTGTTTAGAAAGAAGTCATGCCCTTCATTGATCAGCGAATACTGGGGGATCGAAGCTTTGACCGGGAGATTGTACAGGTACTGGTAATAGATCTCTGTTTTGAAATGAAGTTTTTCGGTTGGTTTGAAATCGTAGGAAAGGGCGCTCTGGGCCGAGCGGATGAAATCCATGTCGCGGTTGGGTTCAAAAATAACGCCCCCCGGCAAACGGTTAATAATGAAATACATTACATGAGGCGGCATCTGGCTGTACATCCCGGCTCCGAATGCCAGGGCATGATGTTCCGAAATCCGCCAGTCAAGGCCTATTCTGGGTTCCAGAGCCCATGAAGCGTTCATCGGAAGCCATGATCCGCAGATGCCCGCTTTCAGGTCAAACGAAGGCGAAAGGCTTTGCAGCACCTGGGTGTATGCCCTCAGGAAATCCATCTGCTCTTTTGTTCCGGTATGCACCTGGAATGTACTTTTATACATCATGCTGTCGGCAAAGTGCATAAAAAAATGGTCGTAGCTGATCCCTGCCTCGAGGGAGGTTTTTTCGGAGAATTTTTTAAATATTCTCGATGAGAAAGAGAGTTTTATTTCGGAGCTGCGTTCACCGGCCCATAAGGCAGGTGTTGTAGCCACATTTGAAAAGGTGTCGGCCCTGGTATAAACCAGCGAACCCACGGCATAGAGCATGGTTTTGATTCTCAATCCGGGTTTTAAGGCGGCCTGATGAGTGAGTCCCAGAACTCCCAGGTTAGAGCCGTTGGCAAGGTCTTCCCCATAGTCGGGGAACATCCAGTCGGAAGCTGGCCGGCGGCTCTGGAAAAGCTGGATATAGCTCATACCACCCATCCCGGTGATAGTAAAAATACCGGCCTTCTTTGCTGGCAGGCTTATTTTCATACTGAAGTCCTGGTACTGAGGCACTACATCCATTTTTACGCCGGCATAGTTCAGCAGCTGTATGATTGATATTCTGTATGAGAACATGTAAGAGGCAGCGCTTTTTTTTGAAAACGGTCCTTCAGAGCCGAACTCCAGTCCGTTCCAGCCCATCCCGAACCAGAACTCATGATGGTCGCTGTTGCCTGTCTTCATCCTCAGGTCAAATACGCCGGCAGTGGTGTTGCCATACTGAGCAGGAAAGGAACCTGTAAGAAAGTCTGAATTGGTCATCAGGTTGTCGTTGAGGATAGTTACCGGTCCTCCGGTAGTCCCCATAGCTGCAAAATGGTTGGGATTAGGGATTTCCATATCGTCCAGCCTCCATTGAAGTCCGGAAGGGGAGTTTCCCCTTACGATAATATCGTTGCGGTTATCGGTGCCTGAGGTCACGCCGGCGAAGTTCTGGGCCATCCGGGCCGGGTCGTTGTAAGTGCCCGGGTACCTGAAGGTTTCATCCACACTGAATGGCCTGACACTCACTGAGGCCATACGGTTGAGGGTCTCTCCCTTTTGGTAATCACCTTTCACCTCTACTTCCTTTCCTGTGATGCCGGTTTGTTTCAGATATATGGTCAGGTCGGCTTCTTTCGCACTACTTATAACCAGAGGTTCTGAGATAACGGTAGCATACCCGATAAAGCTCACTTGCAGCCGGGCACTTCCGATGGGTACGCCTTTGAGCCGGAACCGGCCTGCTTCATCCGATGAGCAGGCCAGGGGGGGATCGGCACCTATCAACTGAACGCTGGCTCCTACAAGTGGTTCCAGAGAAGCTGCATCAAGCACGATACCTTTTACAGAAGACCTGAGGATGGGCTGAGCCGCTCCCTCATCCGCAGAGAGTAAAAGAAAAAAACAGACAAGCAGGGCAACAGGGAATAAACGTTGTAGAGGGCCGGGCATGCTGTAAAGATAGGAGATTTTACTCTTCCATCATCTGGTCGACCTGTTCTCTGCTAAGACGTGTCCATACCGGGTTTGACAATATCCCGTCCTGGTGATCAAAATCAACCTGGTCGAAGGTTTCACCGTAAAAAGTAAGTTTACTGCCGAGGTCGGGGGTATGTTCGATGAAAATAAAATTCACGTAGGCAGCCCCGCTTGCCTTCATGACCCGTGTTGCCAGGGATGCGACTACTTCGGTGACCGGGGTTCCGGGGTTCTGACGGTAAATCTCTGTCGCAATGGCCAGAATTTTCCCGTCTTTCCTCGTTGCCAGCTTCAGTCCGCATTTCGAAGGACTGTCCCAATGGCCGGGATAGTCAAAGTAACGGTCCATGTATCTGTTGAGGGCGGGGTTGGTATCCATGATTAAATGGTGAAATGGTGAAATGGCGAAATAGTGAAATGGCGAAATGGTGAAATGGCGAAATTATGCATTGTCTGTTATTTTTTTGCCAAAGCTGAGGTTGGCGATGTCGCGGCGGCGGGGTGTGTAGGTTCCGTCGGCGAGTTCTCTTGACATGACCTTGTTGATGAGGTTGAACATCTTCATGGTCTGTGGTTCATCTTTGTAGAAAGTATCCCACGCATACTGGAAGAGTTCGCCAAGTCGTTCGGGGGTCATATGTTTGGGATAATATACCACCTTGCCGGCGTTATAATGATTCCAGTCCTTATCGAAGATCCTGTTCTGTTTGAGCAAGTCGCTGTATGCTTTGGTATGAGGGAAGGGAGCAAGTACAGTGAACTCGGCAAGGTCGAGGTCGATCTCGAGAAGGAAGTCGATCAGCCGCTTGATATCGTCTTCGGTCTGATTGTCGAGGCCGAGCAGTATAGTTCCTTCCACGGCAATCCCGTAATCGTGGTATTGCTTCACGCGGTTGCGGATATAATCTGAGGTATCGAACACAGCCTGGTATACATACCACGCACCGGCCTGGGCTGCAAGGTCAAGCACTTCATTTTTATCTTCTATGGTATGACTTACCCACTTCTTTTTAAGCGGGATCATAGCCTTGAAAAGATCTTTCTCCCACTGTGTATCAAGTGCCAGCGAATTGTCGACGATGAACAGCCGGTTGTTATCCATCTGCGAAAGTTCTTCAACCACACGGTCGATGGGGCGGGGACGGAAACCACGGCCCCCGAGATACCTCACCGCACAGGGATAGCAGTCGTAGATACAGCCGCGGGAAGCATGGAACAGGTCGACCATTCTGAAGCCTTTATGGTAATACAGGTCTTTCTTCAGGATGCTTCTGTTTGCAGGCCCCACCAGGTTCAGATCGGGAGGCTTGGAGAGGAAGTTGTAGACTTTTTTCATGTCATTCTTATGAAAGTCCGCAAACACCTGTTCCATCCGGCCTTCCACTTCGCCTAAAAAGACAGAATCGGCATGCAGCATGGTTTCTTCTGCATGCAGCATAGTGGAAATACCACCAAAGATGACTTTTTTACCCAGGGCACGGTACTGGTCGGCAATTTCCCATCCGCGTTTCACCTGAGTAGTGAGCATCATGGAAATGCCGACAAGATCGGCGGAATCATCAATAATAAGATCTTCTACGTTCTCGTCGGTAAAATCGATCTCAACATGTTCGGGCAGAGCTGCTGCCATGACCACAGGGCCATGGGGAGGAAGGTTGAAAATAGTTTGTCCTTCGAGCTTCTGCCAACGGGGATATATAAGTTTGAATTTCATTGGTCATTGTTTTGTCTTAGCAAGACAGTTAATGTTGTTGTAATCTGGCTTTACATTCGGCAATACGCCTGATAATTCTCTGTTTTTCCTGCCTTCTGGGCACTTCACATTTGAGAGCCCGGTAATAATATGAGCTGGCCATGTTATGTTTTCCGAGCATATAATAATATTCTGCTGTAAGAAACCAGGTTTCATAGAACTTCGGGTTCGAATGAATAAATGAAAGAATAAAAGAACTTTCACCGGGCAGTTTCCTGCCATCGTTAATACAAGCCTGAACGATCCTTCTCATCCCCCTGAATTCAAGAAAAGCCTTGTATCCGGCTGATTCCAGGAAGATGTCGGGAGGTATTGCTTTTGTTTTTTCTACCATCTCCACCCCCTGACCAGAGACTGCAAAAGTATGAAAAATTTTTCTCAGGTCGAAGCATTTGTATTCTCCTAATTGCCAGGGGCCTGTCGATACCCAGACAAGACGTTCAGAGGGCTTGAAGATAATTGAATGGTGGGCGATAAGCTGGTTCATTGCTTTTTCATTTCCCATACCGATATCCCGGCCTTTAAGCCCGGCCTGGTCTCTAAGTATCCACGCAGCTTTCCCGACAGTGAGAGGGACCTTACCGGCAATGTCCTCCTGCAACCTTGTCAATCGGTACAAAGAGGCATTATCCCTGATGTTTTCCCGGTTCAGCGGATCTCTGGCAAACTCTGCAGACTGAAAATGGTTGGCACATAAAACAAATGTTCCCCTGGGTTGCAGAAGCGCAATTTTGTATGGAGATTTCTCTATTATAGCAGCATGGGCATCGTTTGCCGAACCAATCAGAAGGGATTCGGAAACAAAGGTGTGACGTTTCTGGGCGATGGCATAGGCTTCGTATATCGTTGTAGCATACTGTAATATTTCCTTTGCCAGAAGAGAGACGGGAGTTCGCGCCGACCAGGGTATTCCCGATCGGGCCGCATTGATAGTAATGGTAAGTCCTTCATCATTCATCCCCGATACGGCACCTGTCATCCCGCCCCAGGTCACCATCATAAAGGCGTGACCACTGTCGGGCTGTACAAAGCAAATGAGCTTGTTTCGGGCGAATTCATCACCCATGTAAAAATCAAAGTTTCGTCCTATGATGAGTTCCGAATCTTCGGTTGATCTACCCCAGGCCCCGAAGGAAGTACATCCTACAAGGCTGAGTTGCTCCATGGCGTGGCCTATATCATGGGCCGAATGGTAATTCAGCATCCGCTGGTAACTATTGCCGATAAATGCGAAATCTTTACTTGCCGAACGGCTTACTCCATAAATCTCCTGTTTATATTCCAAAGGAACATATTTATCGAGATCACGGTTGAACCAGTATATAAAGTACTTTAGAAAATGAAGATAGAACTCAGACGGGATCATTTTCCTGATCTGTCCCACGAAGGCTTTCTCCTGCTCATAAATCAAAGACCTGGCGAGCTTCCCGTTAGTAACACCAAGTTCATAAGGGCTTCCCCTGAGGTACATCAGCCAGAGGCCTGAAGTATCTTTACTGAGCCATGATTGTCCGCAGCGGCTGAAGCTGGATGTAAGCCTGGAAACCTGCAAGGTGTCGGCCGAACGGTCTTTAATACGGGGTGGATTTATGTTAATTGAGATTCGGAACCATGCCCATAAACTAAGTATGATAGCTGCAAGGATGAACACGGCCATCCATATTCTGTTTTTTTTTCGTTGACCGCTATTGTGCATCACGTATCTTTTTAAACAAGTAATCAAGTCCCAGTATTTCCGAGCAGGTCATGACGGCGCTTATGGTGACACCAGGAGCCCCATGCAAATTCAGGTTCTGGCCTGTAAAATAAAAACCGGGTATCTTGGTACGTGGCAATATCATTGTTTTCAGGTAATTTCCCGATTCCTTCCTGATCCCGTACATAGAACCCTGGGGAGTGCCGGTATAATCGCGCCATGTGAGAGGAGTTGAAATTTCCATGGAGTTTATTACAGAACGTATTTCCGGGAATTTTCGTTCAACAAGCGTTAGTAATTTTTCGGCCCTTTCATTTTTAAACGCCGTGTAATCCAGTCCCCGCTTTCCTTTGCCTGTGTTTTCCCAGTTTTTTACTTCATCGAATTGCATATATGATAAAATGCAAAGGGCCGTTGTATGATCCCCTTGTTTTGCAGAGGCAGGAGTATACATGAAATACATTCCGGGCCATTCATTTGCCTTGCATTTAGGGCCGGCCCAGGCATCCTTGCCGCCATGATAATACAGGTTATAATCAAGGTAAGGAAAACGGCCTGGTTTCAGCCCGAGATAGAGTCCGAATGATGAGACCGTATTTTCCATACTCATGATCCTTGAGTGGAAAGACCGTTTGACTAAGGAGGGCTCAAGTATGCTGATGGCTGATTGCGGATGAATTCCTGCAATGATGCGCCTTGCAACGAACATCTCATCTCCCGTGGTACTGACCTGGAACTTGTCTTTTAAAGGGGATATTTTTTTTACTTCGGTCCTGGTTAAGACTCTGCCTCCATGGGCCGTTATTGATGAAATGAGATGTTCGGCAATTTGCATGCTGCCTTGTTTCAGCCTCCAGGCACTGCTTATAAACGAATGGTTGATGAGGGCAAGCTGATGCCATGGGGTAGATGATTTACGTCCGGCATATAAAAAATTATTTCCCGAAAGAACTTCCAGCAACCTTCGGTTTTCAGAGCTGTCACCGGCCAGCGAACTCATAAAATCCCAGGCATTGGTTCCCATCCAGGTGGTTTTGGCCGGGTTGTCGGTCAGTTCAAAATTATACAAAGGAAAGGCCGATACGGTATTTTTAATGGCTGTGACATAGCGTCTCAGGAAATCGCCGGATGATGGAAAATCCACGGCCAGCTGGTCAACGAAATTATCAAAACCCTGGCCAAGCCTGTAATCCCTGCCATCCAGAGAGATCACATCAAAGCCATCACCATTCATTCGTTCAAGATCCAGTGTTTGTGACAGGCCGAAATATTTCCAGTAGGAGTGAAGTGTCTGGTCCGGCAACATACTCCCGATATAATGAATGCCGGTGTCGAAGGTGTTGTCGCCTCTTTTGAAACTCTGCAAACAACCGCCTGCAGCAGAGTGCTTCTCGAGAATACAAACACTGAAGCCTTCCCTGCTCAGGATGTAACCACATAGCAGGCTGCCAAGCCCCGATCCGATAATTATTACGTCATAACGGTTCATGCATTCAGAGCTGTCGGGGATTTTTTTTTCAGAAGATAATACGTGTTTGAACTATAGGTTTTGGAACCGATGATTTCCAGGCTGAACCCTGCTGCCGAAGCAATCCGTTCTAAACCGGCCGTTGAAAGAAAATGCAGTCTGGCTGTCTCCTCACTGGTCTTGTTAAACTTCATGCCGGTAGAGAACCATTCGGTAAGCCTTGCGCGGGAATGCTGTCCAGCCCGGCTTTCATCAGCATCCCGGATTAATATCATCCCTCCCGGTCTCAGGTTTGACATACATTTCACTAACAGCTGTTCCTGGTCAGCAGGCTGAATATAATGAAGTACATCGCTCAGAATAATACAGTCTTTCGGCAAAAAGTCAAAGGTCCTGATATCGGCAGTAATAAAATTTATCCGTGGCGATTTCAGGAATCCGCCATCAGCAACCCTGATTTTTTCATTGTCAAAATCAATGCCGGTAATGTTTCTGTGGATGGATGTGAGAGCCAGCATATAGCTTACAATGCCGTATCCACAGCCCAGATCCAGTATATCGCCCTGCCGGGGGACATGCTCATTCAAAAGCTGATAATTCTGTTCAAGCCTCAGTTTGATCCTCATATACCATTCCAGCACAGGGCCTTTATAAATATAATTCAGGCTGAGCAGCCGCCGGTAATGGGAAGCATTGCCTTGTTCGGCACGGAAACGTTCATATTCAAGTATATAGTATCTGCGGATGGCTTTTGACCTCTCCTGATAGGTTGTACCAAACGAAATGTCATCCGCAGTGATCCTTTTAAAGATCTTTTGCCTGAAGCCGTTAGGCCTTCCCCAGAAATCTCCGCGTTCAAGAAATTCACCGGTTCCGAACATCATCAAGGGCAGTATGTCGAGGTCTAAATGCTGTGCGAGATAAAAAGCCCCTCTGTGGAATCTCTGTATCGACTGATCTTTTGAACGGTGAGCCTCCGGAAAGACCAGGATTGAGTAACCCTGACTGACTTTCTCTCTTAGCTTATCCATGATGGCATCGAGTCCGTGATCTACGTTATAAAAACTTGCGAGCCTGGCAATAGGTCCGAATACAATCGAATTATGAACCCAGGTCCGGGTAAGGATGATGATTTTCGGATACAGTCTGAGCAAAGCCGGCGTTTCGATCAGCGACTGGTGGTTGCTGATAATCACGGCAGGTTTTTTAAAGTCCTCTCCATACCGATTATAGAGTGAGCGATCGGGCAGCGAGAGGAATATATAAAATCGTGAAAGCCCGCAAAACATCCGGTGAAAAGCATTTTCCTTCCATTTACGCCTTACCGGAAGCAGGTAATACATCAAGGTGCCCATTACAGTAAGGATCATTGCAATAAACACGATATTGAACCAGGTGATAATGGTTTTTACGAATATTCTCGCTGTGATCGGGAAAGTTCTTTTACGTAGCCTGTCGCCCATGAACCAGCCAGCGATCATGGGCTGAATGCTGAGGGTGATCAGGACAAGAACCAGTATTCCGAACACTGAGATCAGGGCGATTGAGCTTAATGCCGGATGCTTTGCAGTGAAGAGGGCGGCGACTCCGAACAGGGTCGTGGCCGACGATAAGAGTATCGACACCCTGTATGATGAGATGTTCTGAGTACCGTATTTATAGTCCTGCATGATACCCCGCATCATCAGGATGCTGTAATCGACACCCAGGCCGAAGATAAACGATGAAATAATGATGTTGAAAATATTGAAACGTATCCCGGTGGCTCCCATAAATCCAAGAGTTATGAGCCAGGAAAGGTACATTGGAACGGCCGTGAACAGGGCGAGTTCTATGCGCCCGAAAGCAAACCATAACAGGAGGCTTACAAACAGCATAGAAAGCAAAACCAGCCTGTCGAAATCCCGCTTTACGCTCTGAACAAAGAGGTCGGTGAGTTTCTGGCGGTCAAAGACCACAACACCAGGCATGATGCTGAATTCATGATATACTTTAGCAATATTTACAGGTTTAACTTTTGCTATGCAGGTGATCATAACCATTGAGGTTTGTTCATTCAGCCATTCCGAAAACAAGGCTTGTCCGAGCTTTGATTTGAGACTGTCAGGCATAGGGCCGTATGATTTTGCCATCATTTTTCCAAATCCGCTGAAGGCCCCGGCTGTAAACCCTGTGGCTGATGCGGCCTGGTCGACTTCCCGGCTCAGGTCTTGTTGTTTTTGAGGCAAAAAATATGTTTTCCATGTATCAAGCCGTCTCATGGTAAGCGAATCGGAGAGTAGCAGGGTACGGATCCCCGAAACGCCCGCGACGGTTCCACTTTTATACAGAAGGTCAAGCCGTGACTGTATGTGTTCGTTCAGCCTGAGAGCTTCTTCGCGGTTTTCACCGGTCGCCACAACATATATGTTTTTCAGGTTTCCGCTTGATAAACTGTCGAGGTTTTTTCCTGCTTCACGTAAACCCGGCTGCATATAATTCAGGGTATTCATGTCCGTTTCAAAACCGGCCTTCCTGAAAAAGAACAGACTTGCCAGGCAAAGCAAGGTTAAAGCAATCAGGAGCGGAATATTTTTTTCGAACTGTATGCTCCCGATACGGTCTATAAAAACCGAGAACTTTGAAGGCCGTTTTTCACGGAAACGTTCCGAAAACATCTGGGGAAGAAAGACCAGGGCAAAGAGTGAAGCACCGGCAACACTTAAAGAGGCAAACCACCCCAGGTCATGAAGTACGCTGGATTCAAGAAAAACAAGGCAAAGAAAGGCCCCGGCCGATGTAATGGCACAAACCACAATGCTTTGCGACATTTCCCTGAGGGTCTGTTTTACATCGCCGCACTTCCTGTACTGGTTTATCAGGTATAGGGAATAATCGATGATCAGCCCCAGTATAACCGAGCCTATCCCAAGCGCGATGGCCGATACGGAACCTTTCACCATAGCCAGAATGGCAATCGCCAGTCCGCCACCGAAAACCGCCGGCAGCAAGCCGAACAGAGGCACCAGAGCCGATCTGAAATATAAGCCCAGCAGCATAAATATCGCAAGGAAGGCAATCAGAACTGTAAGCATGATATCTTTCTTCAGACGTTCCGCGTTGCCTACAGCCACCGCAGCCGCCCCGAAATACTCAGCCCTTAAGCCCTTCTGTGAATTGACCTTTTGATCCAGAATCTGATCCAGCTTTTTCAGGAACTCCCCGTTCTTCCGCGTTTCTCCCGGCGGGTTTGAAGGGGTGATAAACATTAGCAGCCGGCGGTGGTCTTTGCTCAGTATATAGCCATTGTACGATTCATACTGCTCACTACCCTGCAGGGTCTGAAGTTTCTTTAATGCAAGTCCCTGAATCCCCAGAGGATCAGAAAGAAGCTGTTTCCTTATGGCGGCGGAAGCGGGCGTCAAAAGCTGACGGTAATCTTTCCTTATCGCCGTCTCAATATTACCGGTGGATGTGATGGTGTCGATACGCCTGTAATCACCTTCTTCAAGAAACAACGGCAGGTATTCACCGGTGCAGCTCATAAGCTGTGGAAAAAGCGAGTCATCCGGTTTATAGAACATCTTGCTTATATACTCTTTGCATCCTGTTTCAATGGCCTCTGCCAGCGAATCTGCAGTAAGGCATAGAGAGTCCTCAGTGCAAGCCCCTGAAGTTTCTTCACAAGATATGGTGATCACCAGTCGTTCGGCAAACCGGAAGTTGTTCACCACATGTTCAAACAGGTTTTTTTTCGCTCTTTTGGAGGAACTTCCCGTGATGTCTTCAACAAACCGTATCTTTTTTAGGCCAGGGATGATAAAAAGAAAGCATGCAGCAAGGATCAGATAGAACAGCCATCTTCTCTTTTGAAATAAGGTATAGATATAAATAAAAAGTGTGGACATCTCAGGCCTGTTTTGATTTTCTGAAGATCCTGAGCAGCAGGTAGGTGATGCTGCTGAGAGAGACCGACAGCATACTGCCAAAAACAAGGCTTCCCACGAGATACTGAACGAGGTTTGCTTTGATCCACTGATAATCAAACCCCGACGAATAGTGCAGCGGGGAGGTTTCTGACCCGAGAACCCATCCGCCGGTAATATAACTTAAATACAACACCAGTGGAAGCATAGGAGGAATACTGATGTTGGAGGAGGACACGGTGATGAATTTGTTCAACCTGAGCAGATGCGCAAGGCCGAAAGCGGCCACCATCTGCCATCCCCAAACGGGTAAGACCCCGAGAAACACGCCCAGCATGACCGAAAGTGCGATCCTTTCATTCGAATCGGATGTATCGATCACGTATTCCCTGATAAAGCCCTTAAGCGATTTATTTTTCAGTCCTTTCACGAAAAGAAAAGGTCTCACTACCAGCAGCGCCATAAACACGAGAATGGCATTCAGTATGCTGGTCCTGAAGAAATCAGGTCCTTTCCTGAAATGGGAGACCCTGGTATCGGCGGGTGCATAATACACATCGATAGGTACCGAGAGTATTTTCACTCCCTTCCAGGCAAGTCGTACAAGGATCTCCACCTCAAATTCATATTTACCGGTATGAAGCTTACCGATTTCTTTTATCTTGTCAAGAGGGTATAGACGAAAACCCGTTTGAACATCAGCAATTTTCAGGCCCGTTTCAACCCTGAACCAGAAAATAGAAAATTTATGTCCAAAGCGGCTTGATCCAGGAATGTCGGGTCTGTCCATGTTTCTTGCACCTACGATCAGACTGCCAGGCTCCTTCTCAATCAGGTCAAGAAACAAAGGGATGTCGGCGGCCTTGTGCTGCCCGTCGCTGTCGATGGTAATCGCGTAGTTGTAGCCTTTCCCAATAGCCTGAACAAATCCCTGTTGAAGCGCCCGTCCCTTGCCCCGGTTCACCGGCATAGTCAGTGTGCAGATGGCCGGAATATTCTTCAGGATCTCAGCTGTATTGTCGGTGGAACCATCGTTCACCACGATCACGTCGTTCGTGAGTGACATCACATCCTGAATCACCTCAGCGATTGTACTCCCGTTATTGTATGTCGGAATGATGACACAGCATCTGAGATAAGCTATTTTCTGGCGGATTTCCCCCCTGGTTTGCATATGCTGTAGTATAGTTTTCCGGATATTAGACAAAAATAGCAAAAAACATTAATTTTGAAAGGTGAAAATTCTTCTTATCAATACACCTCGCTCCCCCGAGAACAGAATACTTGAATTTGCCCCTGATGCAGCCAGGCCTTTTATTCACAGGAGACTTATCGGTCCTCCGCTTGGTCTGATGACCGTTGCAGCTGCTGTGAAAGATCATGAGGTACTGCTGTTCGACACCAAAGGGGAGTTTGACGTGAAGCCTGATCATCCCTCGCTTTCAAGCCTTGTACACAGGCTGGTGAGCGAGTTTAGGCCCGATGTGGTAGGAACTACAGCTATTACATCTGAGTTGTATTTTGCCTGGGAGATTTTTCAGGAAGTAAAAAATACTGATCCCCGTATTGTTACTGTACTCGGCGGACTGCATCCTACCTTGCTGCCTTACGATTGTTATCACCCTTCGGTGGATGTGGTTTGCCCGGGGCAAAGCGCGCATATTTTCAGGAATGTAGTGGAAGCGCTGGAACATAAAGCCTCCCTGGCATCGGTACCGGGCATTTTACTAAATACAGGAACCGGGTTAAAACGTACCACTGGCAAGCCTCCATACTGCGATGCGGCCAATGCTGGCTACCTGATGCCAGACAGGGAACCTCTGAAACGATGGATAGACACCTATAAAGTAGGAGGAAATCCCTTTCCCAGCACCTATGTGTTCACCTCCCTGGGCTGTCCGTATAAATGTACCTTTTGCTCAATCTGGCCCCAGTTCAAAGGAAAGTACTACCAGCGAACGGTCGAAAGCCTGATCGCCGAGCTGCAGTCAATTCCCGATTATCCGGTAGTACGCTTTGCAGATGCCAATTCAGTGGTTGACCTGGGTTTTATGAATACTCTTTTCGACCGGATACTCGAAGAAGGGATCATCAAAACTTTTGTTATGGACATCCGGGCCGATGTAGCGGCAAAACATCCCGGAATCATCCGTAAGATGGCGAAAGGCGGATTGAAGATCGTGATCTGCGGATTTGAATCGTACCGAGATGAGGAGTTGAAAAAATACCGTAAAGATTCCCCGGCCAGCGATATTGCAGAAGCGATCCGGGTGTTTAACGACAATGACATCATGATCCGCGGAAATTACGTTATCCCCAACGATTATTCAGAAGATGATTTTAAAGCGCTGGAAGAATATTCTGCAAGCAATCCCGTGGTTTACGCAGGTTATACCATACTCACCCCCATGCCCGGCACGGTATTTTACAGCCAGGTGAAACATCAGATCACCGATCACGACTACCGTAAATATAACTTTTTCAACTCGGTGATGAAGACCCGGCTTCCGTATGAAAAATTCCATGAACGCGTGGGGAGCCTTTGGCTTATTAAGAAAGGCGTTGATGTCATATAATGAATATCGAATATTGAATATTGAATGTTGAACGGAACAATAAATTCAAAATTCAATGTTGAGTGTAAAAAGCGAAGCAGTTTACATAAACCGCCTCAGGTGGAACGAAGGGAACATTTTGCGTAAGCGGCCTCAGGTGGAGCGTAGCGACACCGTAGTCGCGACGCAAAGATGCGACCGATAAGTGACACCGTAGCGGCGACGCAAAGATGCGACCGATAAGTGACACCGTAGCGGCGATGTGAAGCTGCGAGCGGCTATTTCAGCAAGGCATTCCAGGGAACGAACTTCCCGGCGCCGGGGATGAACTTCGAATTTTTGCGCAGGGCTGATGAGGGGCCACATTCAGTGAATATACCGATTCCCGTGTCGAATATACGCCTCTGGGTTGCAAGCCAGTTAAAGGGGTTGAAAATATTTTTCACGACTTCATCTTTTGCCCGGGCCGCATCGTTTATCAGCTCCTGGTTCAGAACCGAAATAATCGGAATTCCGGGAGTATGCACATCCGCAGTGTAAACAGTTTCAGACAATTCTTTTGCAGCTTCCGACAACAGGTTTGTGTGATAGGGAATTGTCACACCCAGCGATCTGGCGTGCAGAGCGCCTTCTTCCCGGGCTTTGAGGAGAAAGACCTTGATATGAAAACTGCTGCCGGCCACAATAAATGAATAATCGCTGTTACGGTTCACAAGAGCCAGGTTCAGGTTAAACCGGGAGGCAATATCACTGATGTCTTTTTCGCTGAGCCCGATAACTCCGGCCATTCCGTATTGTTTGCCGGGCAGGTGCTTCCGATTGGCTTCGTATGCTTTCCGAATAAACAAAAGTCCGGTTTCGAAAGAAACAGATCCTGAACTAAAGAGCGCTGCATAGAGGCCCATGCTGTAGCCGGCCGTAATAGCTGGTTCGACGCCTGAGTTTCGCAGGACTTCCGCGCAGCTACAGCCATAGATATAAGTGATGTACTGGTTTCTCAGTTCATCATCGAGCATGGGATTGGATTCCTTGTGAAACGACAGAAGTTCAGGGTCGGCAAACGCTGCAGCTTTCTCAAGGTATGCCTCGAAAATCTTTTCGTAAGCCGGTACTATGTCTGAAGGGTCATCTTTGTAGTCGCTGATGAAGGCTGGAAAAACGAAAGCAATGGGTTTTTCGTTCAAGGTGTGATTATTTATCCAGTTCCAGAAGGCGGTTTTCGTGTTCGATCACGAGAAGCTGCATCTCGATAAGCTGGCCGATGGTTTGAACCGGATGTTTCACAGCATATTTACCGATGGTTTTAAGCTCAATATCGAGGTTGTATTTCTTTTTGAAAATCTCAATGAGTTCAAGGAACATCAGTGAATCTCCGTCAAGGTCCCTGATGATATTGGTATGATCGTGGATTTGCGATGTATCGGTCTCACATTCTTCGGCAAAGAACGCAATGACCGCCTCTCTAACTTCATTCCGGGTGTTCTCTGTGATTTTTGCCATGTTGTATTTTTTTTGCAAAAGTATCAAATTTTAGGATATTTCCGAAAAACGAGAGTGGCGTTATGGCCTCCGAAGCCAAAGGAGTTGGACAGGGCAATGCGGATATCAGCAGGCCTGCTCTTATTGGGTACATAATCCAGGTCAAGGTCAGGATCTGGATCGGTATAATTTATAGTAGGAGTGAGGGTTTTGTTTTTTATACTTAGTATGGTGATGATTGCTTCTATCGCTCCTGCTGCTCCTATGGTATGGCCAATCATCGATTTGGATGAAGTAACGGGGATTTGACAGGCCCGATCTCCAAAGACTTTCTTTATGGCCATGGTCTCATACCTGTCGTTGAGTTCTGTGGAAGTACCATGAGCATTGATATAATCCACTTCGTGTGTACCAACACCTGCATTCTGCAGGGCTTTCACCATTGTAGCAGCCATACCTTCCCCGTCTTTCATCGGGGCCATGATGTTATATCCTTCGCTGGTAAGGCCATAGCCCGCCAGTTCACAGTATAGGGCTGCATTCCGGTCAAGTGCATGTTTCTCCGATTCGAGTATCACTACCCCGGCTCCTTCACCTATCACAAACCCGTCGCGGCTTGCTGTAAAAGGCCTGCATGCCGCTTCAGGCGGGTCGTTGGCGACCGACAAGGCGTATAAAGCATTAAATCCGCTTATTTCTTCCGGGTTGATGATGGAGTCGGCGCCTCCTGCAATGACAATATCGGCCATACCGTTTTGAATCATCTGCATCCCCGTGGCGATGGCATATGCCGATGAGGCGCAGGCTGTATTGATAGCCATGCTGGGGCCGAGGAGCTGATACTCCAGAGAGACCCAGGCAGGCATGGAGTTTGTCATGCTTTTAAATACCGTGTTCTGGGGAGAAGTGTCTTGTTCAATGCTGGAATTACCGGTGTTGACTACTCCCATGACCACTACGCAACGCGTTTTGTCCTCTTTCTCAAAGTCCAGCCCGGAATCGGCCACGGCTTGTTTTGCAGCCACCATGCACATGCGTGTAACCCTTGTCATCTGTCCGGCGGCACGCTTCTTTACATAGGTGCGGGAATATTCTTCAAAATCACGGGGTACCTCCGCCGCGATCCGGGTGGCCAGGGAGGAGGCATCAAAAAGAGATATCTTCTTTACCCCGCTTTTTCCATCAGCCAGGTTCTTCCAGAAGGAATCCAATTCATAACCCAGGGATGAAACAATTCCCATCCCGCTGATAACTACCCTATCGGCCATCCGCAGAAATTATTTATTAAGAGCCGAGGCCCAGTTTTTAAGCAGGTCAACATCAGCCTGACTGGGCACATTGTCGGGGTTGTTCTTGCGCCATTTGTCGGGGGGCATTGCACTTTTGGAAACCTCCTTGCTGATGTCGAATGCCTTTCCGGCCTGTTTTTTAGCGCTTAATGTATTCCATTTCGCAATGTTTAAATGCATTTTAGCCATACTGTTTCCATCGGCGCCGTGACAATCCAGGCAGGCTTTCTGAATGACTTTCATCACTGAATCGGGGAGTTCGGGATTGCCTTCGATGGCGCTCGCGGTAGTCAACGCGCTGGCGCTTCTGAAACCCAGGGCCAGGAAAAAAATCACGGCCAGGGCGATGCCGGACCAAGTGAATGCTGTTTTCATATTGTTTATGTTAATGTTACGGCAAAAGTAATCAATTAATCAAAGGGGCCTTGTTCAGTCCCGAAATATTCCTTTAAGGCTTCATTCAGCTCATCGATGGTCAGTCCGGAACGTGTAATCCATCGACGGGAGGCATTCTTATAAGTAAACCCGAGGTGATTTCTGATTTCTCTGATCTGTTCAGGGCCTGCCGCTGCGGATTCGTTTTCAGGTTCGTGGTCAGCATAATCATAAAACCCCCGGCCCGACTTTCGGCCAAAGAATCCTTTTGCAGTAAGCTCTTCAAGCTTAGTAATAAGTGGGGCATAATAAGCGGAATCAGGGTAAATGGCAGTGTAATTCTTTATGCTGATAAGCATGGTATCAAGGCCAACATGATCAAAAAAGTCAAAAATACCGGTCGCAAACAATGATCCCTTCACCGCCTTGTCAATATCACCGCAGGAGGCCTGTTTCTGATCAACGATCCGATAGGCCTCGTTTTGTACGTCAAGAAAGATACGGTTCAGGATAAAGCTTTCTTTTTCATTCAGCACAATATATTTTCGATGGATGGCATCGAGAAATGAAATCAGCCGGTCAACAGTAACCTCTGATGTGCCGGGAGCTCTGATGATCTCAACTATATTTACAAGATTTACCGGATAAAAGAAATGAAGTCCGGCGAAGTTCTGTTCTCGGGCCCGGGAGGGGCAAAGAGCCGAAGGATTGAAAGATGAAGAGTTTGACACAAGGATGGCATCCGTTTTCATCACTGCATTGGCTTCAGGCAGTACCTTCCTCTTCAGCGACTCTTGTTCTGTAACGGCTTCGATTACCAGGTCGCAACCTTCAAGGCAGGAGATATCTGAAGAGATGATTGTTTTTTCAAACCGTTCATGCTGTTCTTCCGAAATGATGCCGTTATCGAATAACCTGCCGATCTTTTTCCCGAACGATTTCCTGAGTTTAGGTATTTCTGCCGTAGGGCTAACGATCCAGCAAAGCTCAATTCCACATTCGGCGAGATAATTCACCAGGTTGGTTCCCATTTTGCCCGAGCCGATGATCCCTGTTTTCACTGTTTTCACTGCTTGTACCTTGTTCAGGTTACTTTTGATTTATCTTTCCATTTGCCCGTGTCCCTTGCCATCACCATACTGCGGTATTCAGCCATGTGGCGTTGATGTTCACGTATATGCCTGTTATAACCCAGCATCGACAGAAGGAAGCCCATTCCACGGTCAATGGCTATTTTTTTACGGCGGATGAGATTAAAGATGAAAGCGAACAATGCCCTTCGGTCCTTGTCGGATGTTAGCACATATTCTTTGAAGGTTATCCACGAGAGCCGGGCTTTAAGCCAGGCAGGTATTTCGCCTCCGGGCCGGGTAAACGCTCCGTTGCTGAACAGAGCTTCAGCTTTCTCACGTATAACGGGGAAAGAATACAGCCGGCTGATGGTTTCCATGTATTTATCGAAGATGCCCGTACGTGTCATATGCATATAGTCGATGGTAGGGAAGTGGCCTACACCCATCTCCGGGTCATAGTTACTTAGCCTGCCTTCTTCGAGGAGTTTTTTATGGGTTTCAGTGCCTGGAGGCGCATGCAATAAATGCAGGTTTACATTGGGTAGATGGTGCTCCAGTGTAAACTTAAAGATACGCTCGAACTCATCCTCCGTATCATGATCAAAACCAATTACAAAGCTGGCGTTGATATGAATGCCTGCAGCGTGAATTTTGCCGATAGCTTCGGTATAAATAGAACCGCCCCGGTTATGGTGTTTCTGAGTTTCGCCGAGGCTGTCGGGGTTTAACGATTCGAAACCCACGAGGATGTTAAAACAGCCTGCTTCGGCCATCTGATGCAGCAGTTCTTCATCGGTAGCCACGTCGAGGCTGCACATGCAGCTCCACGAAATACCCAGGGGTTTGATGGCTTTCATCAGCTCTTTTGCATACCGTTTGTTGATCGTAAGGTTGTCGTCAACAAAAAAGAAATATTTTGACGGGGCCGCTTTGATCTCTTCGACTACATTAGCGATTTCGCGGTATCTCATTTTACGTCCAAAGATCCTCGAAACGAGGCAAAAATCGCAGTTAAACGGGCAGCCGCGGGAAACCTGTATAGCTACCTGAAAAATCCGTTTCATATTTACCAGGTCCCAGCGGGGAGGCTTCTGTGAGTTGTATTCGGTAAATTCTGCAGATTTATAAACTTGTTTCATCCGGCCTTTTTCAAAATCAGCAAGGCACTGCTCCCATAAGCCTTCGGCTTCACCAACAACCACCGAATCGCCATGTTTCAGCGCCTCATCCGCCATAAAAGAGACATAAGGACCTCCGAATACGACTTTGGCTCCAAGAGCTCGGTAATGATCGCCAAGTTCGAACGCCCTTCGCGCTGTTGCAGCAAGTGTAGTGATACCAACAATATCGGGCCGGACCTTTTGGGGGATATCCTCTATTTCCTCATCGTATATTGCAATCCGGTAATGATCGGGTGTCAGGGCCGCGATGGTAGGTAGTGCAAGAGGTACCATGAGTCGTCTTTTTCCGAACATTTTAGCCATCTCTGAATGCGCCGGGTAGTTGATAAACCGCTGTCGGGGACTGAGGAGAAAAAGAGTGTATCCTGGTTTAGCTGTTGCCATGATGACGGATATCAGATCAGAATTTGCGCCAGTTCATGATGTATCCGGCCTGCATGAACTTGCTAACTTCGGTGACGAAGCTCAGTATAGTATCCCCGTTTGCCAGTGTTTCCTCGCGTAATATCCTGTCGAGGCAGAGGAAAGCCATGGGAGGGCCCAGGTAGCCCATATCAGCCATTTTTGAATACAGGGCATTCCTTGATATGCCAAGTTCAGAACATTCATCCATGACCAGTTCAGATATATGTTTTGAGGGGAAGTTCACCTGGAAGAACCTCACCGATGCAGTATCCAAAGGGTACTGAATGAGCATGCGCTTCAGACCGTTCAGGAAAACAGTTCCACCGGTTTCATGAAAATTCTGCCTTAATTCCTCCTGGAACAACTGAGCCAGGTGATGATAGCCTTTTTCGAACTCTTCTTTAGGGTTCATATAGTATGCCGGGCGCTTGTTGCCCATGGCCGAAGGTTTGTTCCCCCCGGCCGATTCCATATACACGTGGTCTACAAAGAGACCGTACCGCTCATCAGTTTTATCAGGCTCATCAGGTTCATCAGGCTTCTCACGGGCGGCCTCCAGGAAGAGGGCAGAGGCTCCGTCGGATAAAAAATACCGGAGAAAAAGTTCCTCTTTGGTAACCAGGGGCTGGTTGTAATATTCTGCAATAAGTTCCGACGACGACATGCTTGAGGAAATCACGAGGGCGTTGTCGTAGCGGCCATAGCGTATCATGTCTGATGCAACCAGCAGCGCCTTGTATGCCGAAGTACAGTTGGCATGAATTGAAAGCTCGGCGCAGCGGTCAATACCCAGCGCTTCCTGTATTCTCACCGAGGCCGTGGGCATCTGATCCTGGTGGGCGCTGCCGTAGACGATAAGCTGTACATCTTTTGCCTTTGTTCCGGCCGCTTCGAGAGCCTGGAGGGCTGCTTTGACCGACATACTGATGTTGTCGTCGGTAAACGATCTGGTCTCCGGGTCAATGGCAAAATGGTAAAACTCCACTTCAAGCAGCCCGGACATAAGCGTTTTTACCCGCTTAAGCCATTGGCGGATCTTAAGCGGCGCATCAGTCAATTCTCCCAGGTAACGGTCTACCTCTGCTTTGGGCACAGGTTTGCCCGGAAGAAACGAGCCACTTCCGGAAACCATGACCGGCCGTGGAAATAGTTTTTTTATCTGATGTTCTTTCACGAAAGATATTTCTTAATGTATAACCTCCGTTTTTCGACCTTGAAATCCTGCATCACTTCTCTGGCAAACGCCAGAGCCGAGGTCATCAAGGCTTTTTTGGGAACGATCTTGTCTACAATATTGTATTTCAGCGCATCTTCTGCAGTAAACGTACTGCCTTTTAAAACACGCACCAGGGCTGTTGCCTGGCCCGAAATGCAACACAGCTTGTAAATCCCGCCAAGCCCGGGGACAAGGTTAAATGAGGCTTCAGGTAAACCAAACACGGCTTCTTCGCCACAAAGCCTGAAATGGCTGAACAGGGCAAGTTCGAGGGCCGACCCGAGACAAACACCGCGGATGGCAGAGATCACCGGGATATTGAGGCTCTCAAGCATCAGCAGTGATTTGTAATTGTTGGATAGAAATTCCGGAACACCTGCCAGCCGGCCGTCTTTATCAGTCTCTGTTTTTTCGAGAATCTCTTTCAGCAGAACCGGCACATCGGCCCCCGCGGAGAAATGCCTGCCATGACCACTGATGATAAGCGCTTTGAACTCCTGCTGATCCCTCATAAATTCAATCAATGATGCGAATTCCCTGAAAAATTCCAGGGTCATAGTATTTGATGGCGGACTGTTCAGCTCCAAAAAACCGATATCTTCATCGAACACTAATTGTACCGTTGAACACTCTGGAATCTTCATGCCTGGTTCTCCTGAAGTCCGTTTCTCCGTTTCGCTTCGGCCAGAGCAAGTTCACAAAACATCCTTGTTTCTTCTTTCATGGCGTCTTCGATACTCAGCAACCTGGCATTTTTCAGGGCTTTCATCACCGCGTTGATCACGGGCAAAGGCCTGTCTTTGGTGAGTTTTTGCAACAGATTAAATGAATAATCAAATACTTTCTGTTTACTTACAATGAAATCGACCAGGTTCATCTCCTGAGCATCTTCAGCGTTGATCATGTCGCCGCTCAGGATAAGTTTAATCGTTTTTGCAAAACCTGCCTTTCCAGGGCACCTTAACGTTCCGCCAAGACCGGGCATAACACCCTGGTTTATCTCGGGAAAAGCAAATAAGGCATTCTCAGAGCATATCCTGATATGGCTTGCAAGAGCCACCTCCAGTCCGCCTCCGAAACAAATGCCCTGGATGGCTGCAACCACGGGTATGTCGAGGTTCTCAAGATGTTCCAGAACTGCTTTCCCTTTGCTGATGGTCTCGTTTATGTTCTCCTTGTCACGGATCATCCTGAACAGGTTCTCGAGTTTTCCACCACCCGAAAAATGCTTTCCTGCCCCGCAGATCAGAATTCCTTTGAGATAATCATAAGAGGTCCATTTTCGGAGTGTCTCAATATGCACAAAATCAGGCTGAACCAGGTAGTTCTCAGGAGGATTGTCAAGGGTTATTATCCCGATATCATTCCTGATCTCCCAGCTTGTTTTGTTAATCGTTTCCATTACATTCACGTTCCTGCCTTCCATGCTCTTCAGATTTAAACCGTTTTAAGCCGGCCTTTCATTTTCATAAACACAAGATCGCCTGATGTGACTTCAGCCGAAACATCAAATTCATCCTGCCCCATTGGGCTGAATTTCAAACTCACCCAGAGCAAGGGATTTACCATGGGGTTGATCAGGCTGAGGTATTTGATCTGGCTGGCCTGGGATAACAACAGCCTGGAGCCCAGTATCTCTTCAGCAAGCTCCCTTACCATCTCAACCTGGCATACTCCCGGCAATACAGGGTTGCCGGGAAAATGTCCTTTAAAAATATCATGACTACTCTCCAGCCTCAGCGATACAGAATATTTACTGATGCCTGTTCCCTCCTGATCCTGAGGTAAAAAATTGATGGAACTGACCTGATATAGATTATTCTTTAGCATTTGGATATTCTGTTATTTACGGCTGATGTCAATGCCCCAGCAAGCTAAACGTGAGGACCATCCTGATCCTTGGATTCGATATTTTAATTTCAGAAGGAAAGCCGGCATCGTATTCACTGAAGTTTATCATTACTGCATCAAAGTAGTTGCTCCATCCGACGAGGCGTGTAAGATTCATTTCTTTAGTGTTGATCCATGTATACATGCTCTGCCGTAAAAAGAAATACACTGATTCTTCAGATTCATTGTCCAAATACATTCGCACGGGTTTTCTTTCAGAACTGCTGAAAAGCATCATGGAAAAATCGCTCCATAACACTTTCAGAAATGATTTTCGGTTTAAGGCTTCAAAGATATAATCGGCTTTATAGGTTTTTCTGAACACTTCCATATCCAGATAAGTCATTCCTATCTCGTTGGCAAAGGTAAAATGAAAACTGGTGTCGGATGTCCTTTTGATTATTGAAATACCGCTCAGATGTTTGCCGGCCACATCGAGTGAGGTATGGAATAAGGCTTTCTCAAAACCTTTCAGAAAAGGCGAGCTCCATTCGGGAATTTTGAATGAGCCTTTCCCTGAAGGACTTAGCTGCGATTTCTTAACCGGGTCGCAGGCCGTCAGTAATAAAATAAAAACAATATTAAGGGATAACAAATATTTCATCTGGAATACTCTGGTTAATCTTCTTTCCACTGAACTCTATTCTGGTATAATCTCCTGAAACCTCCCGCATCACAAGTTTGTCGATGGTATAGTCAGATTTATTAAAATACAAAACGATCTCGCTCAGGGTTTCTTTGATCCGGGCATTTAATGGAACCATTGTAGCCTGGTACTGGTTGTGAAGGTCAGCGATACTGCATTGAAAATTTTTCGTGTCAGACAGCAGTGTTCCCTGCACAGCCCCGATAAGGATATTATTAACCTCCCTGAATACTTTATTTGACTGAAGGCTGATATGATTCTCCTTATCATCATCCTTGATATAAATCTTGTTGCTGTTAAAGATGATAAGGTAGGGGAAGGGTTCTTTATACTCCCACCTGAGAAGCTTCTCTTTCTTGAAATAAAAAACACCAGCAGAGATGATCTTTTCTCTGATCACGCTCAGTTCTTTCGTTTGGGTGAAGCCTGCTTCGATGGAATTAGTGGTCTTTGCCGATTCACTGATTGTTTTTCTCACATCTTCCGCATCGGCGGAAGAAAGGGGCTTGGTCTGGGCCTGCAAGAGAGTACCGACAAAACACAAGACCATGACCGGGACAAAAATCTTAAACGTTCTCATAAGCCTGCAGTTTTAACAACTCGTCAAGAGGAATAAAACCAAATCCCCTTTCCTGCAATGATACAATTATTTTTTCAAGTATTCCGGCTGTGAGTTTCGAGCTGTCGTGAAACAGCAGAATATCGCCTGGCCTGGTTTTGCTGATGGTTTTTGAGAGCAGCGATTCAGGGCTGCCGGCCGTTGTATCAAAGGATCTGAAGCTCCATCCCACGACTTTCACTTTTGTGTTCGTGATGGCCTTTGCCACCATGGGATTGATCACTCCGTAAGGCGGTCTGAACAGCTTCATCCGCAGTCCTGTTATCTTTTCAGTTTCATTGATATTCCGGGTGATGTCATCCGCCAGACGCCCCGAAGGATAAAAATCCCAGAGAACGCTATGCGACCAGGAATGATTTCCAATAAGGTGACCTGCATCAACTATGCAACGAAGTAAATCCTCGTTTCCGCTGATCTTCTTCCCGATAATAAAAAAAGCAGCCCTTACATTGTATTTTCTCAGAATCTTAAGCACCTTTGGCGTTGTCTCAGAATCGGGCCCGTCATCAAAAGTCAGGGCCAGCAATGGTTTACCGCGGTCTCCGTGCGAGAACACTTCGTGATAATGAAATCCGGATGAAGAAAAAAACGCCATACTTACCGTTATGGCCAGATAAACCGTTATAAGCCCAAAGTAAAACACACGGGGCATGCTGCAAAAGACTGAAAGGAAACAGCTCTCGCAGGGGCATATGAAAAGCCTGCAAATTGTGAACAAGCTGAACACCAGCAGAAACAGTGTGGATGTATTTCTGAAATTCAGGATCTTCACGCTTTCTGTATCAGGATAAAAGAATGATTGATATTCAGGTAATGGTTGTACATTAGAATGGTATTTACAGGCCGGCCTTCCTGAGGTGTTATCACGGCAGGCTGAGGTACATTCTGATGTTTCATGATCATAGCAGCCATCCATAGACCGAAAGCAGATGAAGTCATGTATTCCCCGCCAAGATGCTTCCAGGCAGCAATCCCGGCGCCTCCAAGCTGATCTGTAAGTTCTTTATACGCCCTGGCGGATGTGCTGTCCCCGTTCATCCCGCATACTACCAGGTCAATGTCGGCCAGGCCGATGCCCGATCTTTCAAGGAAACCAGAAAGTATCGATGGCAATGATTTGTGAGACGAACCGGGGTTAAAAGTGAGGACATCTCTGAGTTTGGCATAGGTATTGGCAGAAGGAGAGGAGGAAAGCAGGAAAAAAGCCGATCCTTCACCAGCAATGCTGCCCGTGGCTCCGGAAGCCAGCAGCTCTGAAGTTTCAACGGGTTTTCTTCTCCAGTGGCCCAGCCGCTGAGTGATCGCGAACGAGTTGTTGGTAAGTTCGTCCATTCCTCCGGCGAGCACAGTGGAGGCCCTGCCATTCCTGAGCTGGATCAGGGCATCAAGCAGGGCCGATTCAAACGACCAGCCGCGGTGAACATAAGTAAAGTTGTAATTATGGCATTTTAAAAGTAGCGCGATCTGGGCTGATACGGTATTATGAGTGGACTGTATAAAGGAGGTAGGGGTGAGCAGCTCCTCTTTGTTTCGTATCATCGTTGTGATGAATTTATCAGTATCTTCAAGGCATCCAAGGCCCGTCCCGGTAATGATCGCATCCGGCATCCCGCATCCTGCATCTGTAAGGCAGATCTTGGAAGACGCCACACCCATCTTGATCAGCCGGCCCATCCTGCGAAGTACGTCGGGACTGATAAAATCCCGGTAGTTGGGTTCAATGCATGCCAGCCGGTTTGCCTTCAAACTGATCACTTCCTCCAGAAAGTGGTTATTATCGGTAGTTTTTTGGGGCGAAACATTCCCTAAACCGTTGATATATATGGTCTTTTCTGGAGTCATGAGATCGTCAGGGATTATGTTTTGAGAAAACCAAGGATGAGTTATTCCCCCCGAAACCGAAGGAGTTCGATACTACATGCTCAACCCCTGCTCCTTTGAGTAAGGAAGTTACCGGGCGCATGTGAAGCTCTTTCATCGGTGTTGCCCAGCGAAGGTTGGGGAATATGCAATCCTGGTTTATCGATAGCAGGGATATCACCGCTTCAATGGCTCCGGCGGCTCCAAGTGTATGGCCGGTGAATGCTTTGGTGGAACTGAACGGGGGTACTTTCTCACCGAATATTTTCTGAACAGCAAATCCCTCGCTAAGGTCATTATTCGCCGTGCCTGTGCCGTGAACGTTGATATAGCTGATGTGTGAAGGCAGCAGTTCGCTCATTGCAAGGGCCTTGCCCATGGCCAGGGTGGCGCCTGTACCATCGGGTGATGAAGCGGTCTGATGGTAAGCGTCGTTGGCATTCCCATAACCGCTGAGCACGCCATAAATTGGTTTACCCTGTTTTAAGGCCTGTTCTTCAGCTTCCAGGACAAGGAATGCGGCACCTTCACCAATAGTAAGGCCCTGGCGGTTCTCATCGAAGGGCCGGCAGCCTTCCTTATCTAAAATCATCAGCGTATTGAACCCGTTGAGGGTGAATCGGGTCACCGCGTCTGTGCCCCCCGCGATCACCCGGTCGAGCATACCCGCTTTGATCATTTCAGCTCCCAGCATCAGTGAATTGGCTGAAGAACTGCAGGCCGTGCTTATGGTTGTGACAAAATCCGAAATACCCAGGTATTCAGCAATGGCTTCGGTACTTTCTCCGCAATCATGCCTGACCACATTACGGAGTTTTCCTTTTGAAGGATTTTCAAGAAATAATGGATAAAAAATCTCGCTTCGGTCCATCCCGCCAACCGTATTGGCCGAAATAAGCCCGGTCCTCAGGGTCTCGCCCGGTTTGAATCCGGCCATTTCAACAGCCTGGCGTGCCGCGGCGATACCCAGCAGAGCTGTGCGGGTAAACTCTGTCTTTCCCGGCAGACCACATAATTGTACTAATTCCTTATTGGAACGTTTTACTTCTGCAAGAGGGAGTTTGCCTTTGTGAATGGTCTCAAACTGTGTAATCTCACCTATACCCGAATGACCGATGAGCAATGAATTCAGCATTTCATCTGCATTCAATCCGATGGATGATACGATCCCGTAACCGGTTATCACTATAGCGTTTGCCATGAAACTATCTCAGGTTCTAAGCTGCAAATTTAGGAAAATTCCGGAGGTATTATTTCCGGATCAGGATAAAGGAATGATCAATATTCATGAAATGATTGTGGATGAGGATGTTCCTGGGATTTTTTGGGGCGGATGTCATAACCCTCAGTGAAGCCGGAATCGTTTGCCGTTTAATGATATTGGCTGCAATATACATTGCAAACCCTGAAACGGTATGGTATTCACCGCATAGATGTTTATATAGCACCCTGCAAGCCCCGGGCAGGGCTTTTCCAATAACTTCGTTGCAGACTTCGTCATGAGCACTCAGGCCGTTGTTCCCCATCAGAACCAGATCCACATCGAGGGGACTGAGACCGTTCGACAAAAGGAAGCGAGTTATAAAAGCTGCAGTTTCATCTGTTGACCCAGGCCGGTAAAGTGTTTCCACGGCCTGAAGCCGCGCATAGGTGGTATTGCTTTCTTCCCCTGAAATCATAAAATAAGCCGAGCCTTCCCCTGCAAGCGCCCCGGGAATCAGGCTCTCCCACAGATCAAGATTACATATTGCCTCGTTTTTCCAAAGCCCCAGCCTGCGGATTATCTTCAGATGATTTGGCGTCATCTCGTCAATGCCACCCGCCAGAACATGGGTCGCCGAGCCGTCCTGAAGTTGCAGCATTGCATCGATAAGGCCGCTTTCAAATGAAAAACAACGATGCACATATGTCGAGTTATACTGATGGCATTTCAGATGTATCGCGATCTGGGAGCTGATCGTGTTGTAGGTCGACTGGATAAATGGAGTCGGGTTAAGGCACTTCTCTTCTATGGTAAGCTCGCCTAATATCTTTTCTGTATCCTCCACGCTTCCCAGTCCGGTCCCGGTAATAATAGCATCCTGCATCCTGCATCCTGCATCCTGCATCCCGTATCCTGCATCCTGCATCCTGCATCCTGCATCCTGCATCCTGCATCCCGCATCCTGCATCCCGTATCCTGCATCCTGCATACACATCTTCGCCGAAGAAATCCCCATTTTTATCAAACGGCTGAGCCTTCTTGAGGCTATAGGATCAATGTACGACTTAAAAACAGGTTCAATGGATTTAAGAAAATCGGCGGTATGCTCCACCGCTGGCATCAGAAAATCAGAACCAGGTAAGGTGTTCTGGGGCGAGATAATTCCTATTCCGTTAATGAATGCCATATTTCTTAAATATCAGGGAAGTATCGTTTCCGCCAAATCCAAATGAATTGCTCATAACCACCTTTAGATCAAGGCCTCGAATCAGTTCCACCACAGGTCGGAACTTCAGTTCAGGCATGGGAGTGGAAAAGTTCATATTGGGCCAAACAATGCCATGCTGCAGGCCAAGTATTGAAATGATTGCTTCTGCAGAACCCGCGGCGGATGTCATATGCCCTGTAAATGGTTTGGTTGAACTTACAAAGGGTATTTTTCCGGTAAACAGTTTTTCTATAGCCCGGCCTTCCGACAGGTCATTATTATCGGTGGCCGTGCCATGGGCATTGATATAATCAACGTCATCGGGGCTCTCGCCACTCATATCAAGGGCCTTTTTCATGGCCATATAGGCGCCGATGCCATCAGGGGAGGAAGCAGTTTGATGAAACGCCTCGCAGGCATTTCCAAAGCCCGTAAGTTCGCAGATCACGGTATTGCCTGTAATCTTATTTGTTTCCTCTGTTTCGAGTACAAGATAAGCAGCGCCTTCACCCAGGTTAATTCCTCCGCGGCTGGCATCGAAGGGACGGCAGGGTAGCTTGTCTAATATCTTCAGGGCATTGAAGCCATTCAGGTGGAATTTTGTAAGGGATTCGCACCCTCCGGCGATAGCACAGTCAAGCTTCCCGGCTTTCATCATCCTGGCTGCAAACAGAATAGCGTTGGCGGCCGATGAACAGGCTGTGCTGATGGTCGTAAGAAACCCTTTAATCCCCAGGTAATCTGCTATTTTCTCAGTACTGTCGGCACAATCGTAAATACCGATGTATTCATTTTTGCTGTCGTTGGTAAGAAAATCCTGGTAATGCTTCTCACATTCATCCATCCCGCCCACGGTCGTGCCTGATATCAGGCCGGTTCTGAGATCGGGAAATAAATTTAAACGGGCATGAGAAAAAGCTTCTTTGGCAGCTATCATACCGAGTAACGCATTCCGGGAATAAACCTGCCCGCATCCCGCATCCCGCATCCTGCATCCCACATCCTGCATCCCGCATCCCGCATCCCGCATCAGCTCCTCATTGGACCTGAAAACCTCCGAAACGGCTAATTCACCTTTCAGGCTGGTTTCAATATGCTTTATCGGGCCTATCGGTGAACGAAGATGTAATAATGAATCAAGGTTTTCCTGAACATTGTTTCCCAGGCCGGATATTAAACCCATTCCGGTAACAAAGATCCTTGACGGCATTTAAGCTTTCTTTTGGTGTTCGGTTATGTATTCAGCCATGGTACGGATGGAATAGAAGATTTTCTTTCCGTCTTTAGGGTCTTCTATTTTAATCCCATAATTCTTTTCGAGAAGTACTATCAGTTCCAGGGCATCGATCGAATCGAGGCCAAGCCCTTCACCAAACAATGGAGCATCGGGGTTAACATCATCCACAGAAATATCTTCGAGATTAAGCTGTGCAATAACTTCTTTCTTCAGTTTGTCGATCAGTTCGTCCATTTTCTTTTTTCAGTTTACTTTGATTAAATCAATAAGCGTTGCTTCATTAAAAGGCAGAGGGGTGAAGCCGTTTTCCGGGTCGGTGGAATTCTCTTTTTCAACAAGAACCATCATCGCCCTGAAATCATTACCCAGTATTTCAACCCAGCCACAAATGCAGGCACCTGCACGTTTGTTATCAAGGATCTCTGAAACATATTCTGTCAGCTGCCCGGGATTGAATGTTTCGCTGATCAGAAAAGCATTTTCCCCTTTCAGGCTGTGCCTTATGCAGATTTCCCCGATCACGATATTCGCCAGAGTATAAACAAAAACCGAAGGACTTGGGAAGTAGGCCGCCCTGTTCCTGATACTTTCCTGATGTGTGAGGTCGGTATCGAGGCTGGAACTGGAGTTGGCCAGAACAACCGCTAGTGAATCCGGTTTAAAGCGTCCGGGATTTCCTTGTCTGAGCAGCAGTTCAGCACACATGAACCCAAGTTTACTTAATGCATCCATTTTATAGAACTTGGGATATGCTATCTGTTCCTGCTTGTACAGAGCCTTGATAAACTCTGCAAAAGTAATAATTTTTTCCTGATTAAAGATAAGGCGCTTATTAACAACCACTTTGCCTTCGCCTATACAAGAATATGCCGTGATCAGTTTCTCCATGCTCAGCTCTTCTGAAATACCAGTGCTGCATTGCATCCTCCGAAGCCGGATGCTATTTTGAGGCAGGTACTGACGGGTGTATAAATCTTATTAGCGGCCACGTTGATATGTTCAGAAACTCCCAAACTCTCATAACCGGCCGATTTGATGATGCAGTTCATACGCATGGAACCGATCAGGGCCGCAGATTCCATGATCCCGGAGGCGCCCAGGGTATGCCCCCAATACCCTTTGAAACTGTTTACCGGCACATCGTTCAGCATACTCAGCGACAGTGCTTTTGCTTCCATCTCATCATTGAACGGGGTGGCCGTGCCATGAGCAGAAATAAAATCCAGGGAGTTTCTTTCAATACCCGATTCGCTGATGGCCTTGCTGATAGCCATACTGAGTTCTTCTCCTGTCCTGGATGGACCAGAAATATGATTCGCATCATTGCTCACCGATCCACCCATTACCATAATTTTTTCAAAACCGTGGTCAGGCAAACGGGAAGTAAGTACAATGGTGCCGCAGCCCTCACCCAGGGAGAGCCCTGTACGGTGAAGATCGAAAGGTTTGCATGGTTCAGGGCTCAGAGCCTGAAACGACTGAAACCCTGAGATCACGAATTCAGTGGCTATATCGCCACCCGTGACAACGGCCGTTTGGTATTTGCCTGAACGCAGCATCCGGCTTGCGGTGATCAGTGCCACCACCCCCGATATACATGCATTACTGATGATCAGGGGAGTATTTGCAAATCCGAAAAAATTCCTGAGCAGGGAAGCAAGGGCCCACAGATAAATTCGTTTTGGGTCAAAGCTTCCTTTGAGCCGCTCCTCGAGAAGGTCAATATTCCCTTTTGTTGTCGAGAGGACAAGGATAGTTTGTTCACTTTCCGGTTTGACTGAAAAGCCGCGAATGGCATCGGCGACTGAAATGATAAGCATTTTTTCGAGCCGTGTGAATGCTGAGGCTTGCTGCTTCTTGTCAAACTCCTCAAGCACTGCTTCAAAATGTTCTTCAAGCTTAAGGGAATCAACAAGGGAGAGAGGAATAGGATGGGCCGAAAGCGTTTCATTATGCTGAAGCCTGATGCCAGTTGTTCCCCTCAGAAGCGATTCCATATTCTCAAGGGTATTGAACCCCAGCGAGGATATGATGTTTTCGGAAATAGCGTAAACAGGTTTCATCAGCACAGCTTATTCAGCTCCCCATTTTCTTTTCCATCCGGTGAAGAATTCAGGGGAAGTCAGCAGCAGTTCGCCTTCAGGCGTGAGGAAAACCTGGGTTGAACTTCCTGAGGCAACTACTTCGCCATCATGTTTCCGGGTGATGGTATATTCAAACACGATCTTAGCCGCATCAGTAGGGATGAAGGTAGTCTCCACAACAAGGACATCTCCATACACCAGAGGCCTTTTATAATCGCAGTTCACTTTTACGATCGGTATCATTACATTGTGCCGGTATACTTCAAGGTAGCCCAGGCTGTATTTAAGGCCGAACGACTCACGGCCGTCTTCGAAATATTTAATGTAATTCCCGTGCCAGACGATTCGCATGGAATCGACTTCACTGAACCTTACGGTGATCTCTTTGCGGTCGGTAAGTGTCATGTCAGGAGTTTAAGGGAGAGTGCACCTTTCGGTAGAACAAAGCGATTGAGATCGTCAATGCAAAAAAAGCAAGCAATTTCATGATTTGAGGAAGAACATCCATGATAGTAGCCTGTCTGAGGAAAAGGTCTATAAATCCCACATGACCCCAGTTCAGGGGTGACCATGTGGCAATGGTCCTCATGGCTTCCGGCATAAAATAAACCGGGACCCACAATCCGCCTAAAGCAGTAAATACGACGACAGAGACCACACCAAAAGAAGCTGCCTGCTGGTGAGTGCGGGCAATAGTGCCGACTGCAACGGCAAAACCAAGCGCTGCAAGGCTCGAGGCTATCATCATCAGCAGAATACCCATATAATTTGATCCAAAGGTCAATGGTGCAATGCCGGCGAGCGGAAGAATGTAACGTCCGGCCAGCATCATCAGGATGAACTGAATAATACAAACAACAGCATATACACTTACCTTTCCCATAAAAATCGTGATATAGGGGACAGGCATGGTATACATCCTGATCATACTGCCTTCTTCACGTTCCTTGATCATACTGCCGCTCATGGGGATCACAATAAAAAACATCGCGAACAGCGCCCAGGCCGGAATATTATGCTGGGTAGTTGAAGGTATGGCTTTTTCATCCTTACCTGAAGGATAAATCTCGGAAAAATATACCGTTTCCTTATAATCTGTTTTTGGAGGACGGTACTGAGGGAACATCTTCTTGAGTTCAGTATTGAAGGAGCTGAAGATCATCGACGATTCAATGAACATGCTGTATTCCTTCATAGTCGCCATAAAAGCGTATTTAAAAGTGCCTTTGATCCCTGCATCGAAAAATATCGAAATATTGATGGAATCATTCTGCTGAAGGTCAAGAAACGGATTATCAACCGGCATCATGATACCTGAAACGATCTGGGTTACCATCACCTCGACTTTATGCCTGATGATCTTTGTGGATCCTTTTGGGATAATAACAGCAACATTATAAGACCCTTTGGCAATCTTCTCCCTGGCCAGTTCAGGAGTCAGTTTTTGTCCGTCAACACTGGTGCATATCTTAAAAATGTTTGAGCTTCTCAGGCCTTCCATGATTTTGGCGCCAAGCGTATCCTGATCTTCATCGACCAGTAAGACCGGTATTGAAGGATCTTTTGTAATGGAGCTCCAACCTTTTTCCTGTACCAAAGCGAGAATCACAACCATGATCATCGGCATAAGGAAAAGCAGGATAAGCCCGGCCATGTCCCTGATGAGGATCAACGTTTCTTTTCGGCAGGCAGAAATATATTTGAACATCTTGGTTTTTCTCCTTGTTAATCTCTCAGATCTTTACCGGTAAGGTACAGGAAAATATTTTCAAGATCTTTAAACTCGGGGTGTTCTGCTACCAGCTCCCGGGGGTTTCCTATAGAGATCACTTCACCCCGGTCGATAATGGCTACACGGTTGCAGAGTTTCTCGGCTTCCTCCATATAGTGCGAAGTGTATATCACCGTGGTCCCTTTTTTGTTAAGTTCTTTCAGATAATCAAGAATCACAACCCTTGACTGAACATCAATGCCGACCGTAGGCTCATCGAGGAAAATCACCTTGGGATCATGCAGCAGGCCGGCGATCAGATTGATACGGCGTTTAATGCCTCCTGAGCAGTTGGCTATCATTTTATCCGCATGTTTCTCGAGACCGAATACTGAGAATCCTTCCGCGATTTTCTTTCTGAGGGGAGCTCCCCTCAGACCATACATATTTCCGAAAAATGTGAGATTTTCCCAGGCGGTGAGGGTAGGATAGAGGGCCACATCCTGAGGGACAACCCCGATGACATGCTTGATCTTGTCGCGGTTTGCATGAATATCCATACCGTCGATCCTGGCGCTGCCGCTGCTTGCATTAAAAAGGCCGCAAAGGATAGAAATTGTGGTTGTCTTGCCGGCACCGTTAGGCCCCAGCAATCCGAAAATCTCTCCCTGATAAACATCAAGAGAAATACCCTTTATCGCAGGTTCATCCGATCCCTTATAAATTTTTACAAGATCTTTTATTTCTATGATCGCAGGTGATGGCATCAAATCTTTATTTTTTCAAGTTTTTTGAAGACCTGTTCTTCCATGCCAGAAATCTCCATCATCATATCTCCCAGTGTAACGTAATCCTCGACCGGCTGCGAAGACCTGTTCTTGCAGTTCCTGGCTCCAAGATAGGTAAATTCCCTCCACTTATTGGCCGTCCGACCCATAAGATCGGCTGCTTCAAGAAGTTCCTGATTATCGAATTTCTGGCCGCTTTCTTTCAGAAATGCACCATAAATATACCTGAACCCGGCCCCGCCTGTTCCAAAATCTTCGCACATCCTGAGAATGCTTCCAAGGTAAAACGCGGCTTTCTGATTGCCATGCTTTTTCGGCCACTTTTTGATGTCTTTAGCCATCACCCTCATGCCTTTGATCCCGACGAGCCAGAAGGGAACTTTTGTCATCTCGTAAACGCTCTTCTTAATTCCCTGCTGAACACCATATTTGATATCCAGTTCCTTAGGGATAGTGTTGATCCAATACATCTTGCCTTTGGGGGCAAAAGCGCCCTTAGCCCAGCGTACCCTTACCAGATCATCATAGGTAAGTGTCTGCGGAAATTCCATAACCGTATCGCTGATATGATACAGGTTGCCTTCCTTTCCATACACCACCATATTATGCATATTATAATGCTGACGGTACTCCGGAGGAAAGAAAGTCAGGTTAAATACCCCAACCTGAACACCTGTAGGGATACCCTTCTCCAGGTTACGGTCAAGAACATCCATTGACTCTTTGACATTGCTAAACTTTTTAATCACCGTGGCATCCACACCGAGATATTTCATGGAACGGTGAAACACCGTATTCGGAAGGTTCCTGAACGACATCATCGGGGCGAACATCAGCTTGATAAAAGGAAGGTAACTGAAATATATCCCTGTCCCAATGCCAAAGGCCATAGGTTCCGACAGATTCATGCCATAAAAGTTGAAGAGGTTCGAAGTGGCTCCGCTTTCGCAATGGCCTGCCTGGCGGTGCGTATAATTGATCATCATGGGTTTATTATCCATTTCGTATTTGTTACTGTTTAAAATTCTTTAGCTCGTCAACGCTAATATTAAATGCTTCAGCATATTTTGCAAGAGTCTTATTGGAGAGCCTTTTGAAGAATGCCGGTTTAAAATGAAGCTTAACCTTCCAATATGACACACCAGCCATCATTGATAATCCAAGGGGATCGGCAAGTATTTTTTCCATATAATACACAATCGGGCTGGCTTTTCCTGACAATACTTTTTGACGGGCTTCCTCAGTTCGCTCGTTAAACAAATCCCATGATTGCTCTAAAACCACCCTGTCGGGTTCGCCATGGTACCCTACGGTTTTTTCAAAGTTGCCGTTTTCATTATACGAATACAGCAATTCACGATATTGACCGTAGTCTTTATTCTTATATACAGTATTGGTGATTTCAGCCGAGGTTTCCATTTGCTTTTGTTTTAATTAAAGTGTGCGAAGTTATTAAAAAAAACTTTTTACAGATCAATTATCTTATCCGGGCCAGTCTACGGAAGATTTTCTCCTCTTTACCGGCGCATTCCATCAGCATATCGCCCAGCATGTCATAGGATTCTTCCGGCTTGGCTCTTTTCTTGCAATTTCTGGATCCGAGGTAAGAGAATTTCCTCCAGTGGTTAGCGGCTTCCCCCATCTCTAATGCAACCTCCCTGATCCAATCCTGCTTCAGCACTATACCTGCCTCATCGAGAAAAGCGCCGTAAATAAACCGGAAACCCGCCCCGGCAGTACCAATTTCTTCTTCCATCCTTAACACCTGACCAAGGTAGTACGATGCTTTCTCTTCACCCAGCTTTTCAGGCCATTTTCTCATTTGATTGGCAAGATAACGTATACCTTTCGTCCCTATCAGCGGGAAGGGTACGCCTACCATATTATTTGCTGTTTTTCGGATGCCTTTGATAATTGCCGGTTTTAAATCGACAGTCGATGGGACAGCCAGGGGATAATACATTCGGCCCCGGGGGGCAAAAGTGCCTTTTGCAAACCTCACACGCATCAGGTCTTCATAACTGATGTCGACCCTTTCCTCAACAACCGTATCACTGATAAGATACCTGTCATTTTTCTTTCCATATACAACCATATTATGCATGTTATAATGCATACGGTATTCGGGTGGAAAAAAAGGTAAATGATACGTTCCTACCTGAAGTCCTACAGGCAGTCCCTGTGCAAGGACTTCATCAAGTTTATTCATGGATTTTATGGGATTTTTAAACCGGTAGATCTTTGTTTTAATCCCAAGGACTTTTGTAGTACGATCAAAGATCATCCCAGGCCAAACCCTGAAGGAAGTGACCGGGGCGTGCTGCATTTTCAGGAATGGCAAATAACTGAAAAACAAGCCGGCGCCGATACCGAAAACCATAGGCTCACTGATACTCAATTTGTGATAGTTCAGCATGTTGGAAGTTACACCGCTCTCACAATGCCCCGCCTGCCGGTGCTCATAATTCAGTTCTATCATATCAGATTAATTGAGGGTTAAGTAGTTCGTTTACGCTAATATCAAAAACCGAGGTGTATTTTGAAAGTGTACCAGGTTTTAATCTCGAGAAAACACCAGGCTTCAGATGCCTTTTAATTCTCCAGCGCATAAAGCCGGTATAATCCGAAAGCATTGGTAGCTCCATCTGGTTCTTTTCCATATAAAATGCAACAGGACTGAGTTTGCCTTGTCTGATTTTTTCAGAAACATCTTTAAGCCTGCTTTCAACAACATCCCAGCCCTGCTGTATGATGATTTGGTTTCCCGCATACTGATAGTCGACTTTCCGGGTGTAACCTTTTTGAGGGTCGAAGGAATAATGCAGCTCCCGGTTATTCCTGTATATCAGTTCTTCTTGTTCTTTGTTCGGCATTGTTCGCAAATGTTTAATTGATAACTCACCGGTTCCCGATAAATATCCTGAGTTCGCATTCAGCAATCATTTCACTGTTCAGCCTTGTCTGTCCTGAAACGACAATGGCATTGAAGATCTGATGAGTCACTGTAATGGTGGTCGTGATTTCATCTCCGGCTTTCGGGAGACAGCTGATCTTAAGGTCCCTCACAGCACCTATATAACCAGGTATCGGTTCTTCCCCGGCTTCACCGCTCCTTGCTTCCATTCCTGCTGCTGCACTCTGGGCTATATTTTCGATCAGTCCGGGTTCCCGAAATAAGCCGTTGTCGACAAATACATTATCGGCCCTGATCAGAAAAGCAGTGACTGTAGTCATATCGTTCATCTCAACGATACGGTCCACCATTACCATAGGTGGTTTCTGGGGAATATTTATTTCTTTAAATGATGCCATAATGAGCCTTTACGGTTTCTACTTCTCATGCGGTTCATCGCTACTGAAACGTCTTCATCGGCAAAAACCCATCGGCGGCCCGATTTTTCGGCTCTTTCCTTAAGGGATTCATAGTTCACCGACTTTGAGATATAATAAACGGGGTCAATAATGGGATCCTCTGCTCCAATGATTCCCTCGGCAATACTGAGTTCATGAAGTTTTGTACCCGGGTAAATCCTCATTCCGACAAAGGGGAAAAACACCGTGTTTTCTATACGTTTCGAGTTCTCAAAACTTTCATCCACGCTCTGGTTAGTCTCACCATATCCGCCAATGATCATAAAGTGGCAGAAATAAATATTGGTCTGATTGCAATATTCTGAAACCCTGACCACCTCTTCCACGTCAAAATGCTTGCCATAGGCCTTGAGTGTTGAATCGGAGAGAGATTCGGTGCCGAATTCTATGTGAGTAAGACCAGCCCTGGCGAAAAGTTCAAGAAGGTCTTTCGAAAGTTTATAGGGAGAAAAGTAGGCTCCCCATTTAAGCTTCATCTTTGATTTAATAAGCTTTTCGGCCAGCTCTATATTGAAATTATTGCTGATGTTGAATACAGAGTCAGTAAAAAAGTAATAATCAATATTATGGTGATAGTAAAGGTCGCTCAGGGTATGGACGATGCGGTCAGGATCAAGGGTTCTTACAGTATGCCCTTCAATAAGGGGATATGTACAGTAAATACAGTTGAAAGGGCAGCCGCGTTTGGTTTGAATGTTTATCATGCCGCTTTTCTGCCAGTAGTATTTCACCATGTCAGGATCGAACGTGAGTTCAGGTGTTTTGATAAACTTTTCCCTTGAATTATGCTTTATTTCATCACCTTTTCTGAAAACAAGCCCCTCAATGTCTGTGTCGGGCTGCCCTGTATTAAGGCTTTGTAACAGGCTTAACAGGCTTTCTTCGCCTTCTCCTGTAATGCCAAAATCGGGTTGCAGAAGTTGAAAGATTTCCTTTGGATATATTGAAAAAGCCGATCCGCCGACGATAAAGGTTGTTTTGATTCCCGATTCCCGGATAATCTCGGCAATCGCTTTGTATCCTCCCACAAAACTTTCTTTTGTGTAGAAATTGACATCATCGATATTTCTCAGCGAAAGCCCCGTATAATCCGGTTTAAATGAGAGCAGGAGATTTTTCAGTTCTATGCTGCCACCGAGGTTAAAATCGAACGAACGGATATCGAGTTCGGGCATTCGCTGGCTGAGGTAAGAGTAAAGATATGAGATGCCGAGCGGATATACCGGGTATGGATTGGCATAACGGTTTGCAGAGATGAGCAGGAGTTTTTTGTGTGCCGGTTTGCTGATTTCATGTTTTACCAGCTGATCGGCTGCTCCAGGCAGTTTCCAGAAGTCATAGTAATTGAACCATTGCAGGGGATATTTGCGGACTATGGTTTCAAAAGCATCCACGAATTTTTTCACCGATTCAGACAGGATGATATCGCGTTTTTTCAGGTTGTTCGAAAATGCGATATGCTGAAGGGGACTGGCATAGAAATGATAATGTGTTTTTGATTCCTTAACGGCGAAGACAAAGGATGCAGGCACCTTGAAGCGTGCTGCCAGGTTGGCCGGGCCCAGTGGGAAGGCTGCAGGTTTACCAAGAAACCCGGTAACCAGGATCTTATTGCCTTCCATATGACGGTCGCCATGCATGGCAATGATCTCACCTCTTGCAAAAGCTTCTTTGATCTGCTGCAGATGAGAATAATCGTCCCTGATAATGATAAAGCCGACATTGCGTTTAAGAACATCAGCCAGATAGCCTTTTATTTTCTGATGTTCGGCATCGTACATCAGGATGTTGATCTTTTTTTCTAGCCTTAAAAGAAGCTGTCCGGCGATCTCCCAATTACCCACATGGCCGCTGATGAGCAAGCCCCCCTGGTCCATCTGTCTGAGGTATTCCTCCCCCTCAAAATCAAAGGTGAATTTTTGCTGAAAACCAGCCAGTAAGGCCAGCTTGTCGACCAGGATCTGTCCGAACACATAGTAATTACGGTAAATACTGATCAGCGACTTCAGTATGCCGAAGTTCTGGTGTTCGCGAAAATAACGGTAAACCGATCCAAAGGCTTTGCCTGAAGTGAACACGAAGTACACGACAACAAATCGAAGCAGAAAATATGCGAAAGAAATTCCGAGGGTACTAAGGGTCCAGACAAAGATTTTGTAACCAAGGACTCCTCCGCGGGTTTTACCTTCCCAGGGTTCCATCTTGGTTAATTTGAATGGATACGTTTAATGATATAGTCGTAGAAATCCTGTAAGTTTTTTATTTCCGACATTTCTTCGGCCTTCATTTTAACCCCGAAGTTTCGTTCAACGATCACAAAAAGGTCAACAAAATCAAGACTGTCTATCTCAAGATCTTTTTTCAGATCAGCAGCAGGGCTTATCTTTTCCTCATCGATTTCAATCTCATCCACCAGCAGCTGGTTTACCTTTCTGATAATCTCGTCGTTTTGCATTATAAATTATTCTTACAGAATGCAAAAATAAGAAAATAAACGAGAATTCAGAAAGTTGGTCTTTTAAGTACGAGTGATGAATTGGTACCACCGAATCCAAAGGAATTGGAAAGAAACGCATTGATCTCATGCGGAGTAGTGACTGTCGCAAGGTTCAGGCAGGAGGTTGCTTCGTCGGGATGTTCGAAATTTATATTTGGTGCTACGAAATTGTTATGCATCATCAGGGTAGAATAAACCACTTCGCTGGCTCCACCCATCCACATTTCATGGCCTGTCATTGATTTTGTACTGCTCACCAGGGGCATTTCTTTTCCAAAGATCTGGAAAATTGCCCGGGCCTCATTGCCGTCGCCGGCCGGGGTGGAAGTGGCATGAGCATTGATGTAGTCAATGTCACGTGGGCTCAGGCCGGCTGCTTTAAGCGACATCTGCATCGCTCTTGCCGGCCCGTCGACATTGGGCAGGGAGATATGTTCCCCGTTTGATGAAAATCCGTAGCCAACGACTTCAGCCAGTATCGTAGCTCCGCGTTTTTTTGCCGATTCATAGCTTTCAAGGATCACCGTTGCAGCTCCACCACTGGGAACCAGTCCGTCACGGTCACGGTCGAAGGGCCTGGATGCTTTTGCAGGTTCCGACTCGCGCACCGAGAAGGCGTTAAGAGCATCGAAGCTGGCCGTGGATTCAGGGTTTATCTCCTGGGCGCCGCCGCAGATGATCATGTCCTGGAGGCCTTGTTTGATCAGGAGAAAAGCAATTCCAATGGCATGTGAACCGCTGGCGCAGGCTCCGCTTACAGTGAAATTGATTCCTTTAAGTTTAAAGATCACCGAAAGATTCATTGAAACCGTTGAGTTCATCGACTGAAAGATATACCCTGAGCCGATAAGCATGGTATCTTTTTTATTGCGCAGGATATCTACAGATTCTACGACAGGAACAGCTGAGCTGTCATTGCCGTATAAGATCCCGGCTTCATTCTGATCGAGATACTGCTGGTCGATATTTGCATTTTTCAGAGCTTCAAGGGTGGCCATATAAGCGTATTCGCCCTGGACGGGCATTCCCACGCGCATACGGCGGTCAAGAACACCTTTGAGAACAGGGCGGTCGACCATTCCGGTAAGGGCCGAGCGGAAACCCATTTCTTTCCGTTTTGCATCGAAGATGATCCCCGACTTTCCGTGAAACAATGAATCTTTGACATCAGCAAGATTTTTGCCGATGACCGAGTAAATACCCATACCGGTGATTACGACGCGGGTCATTGCGAAATGGTAAAATGGTGAAATAGTGAAATGGTGGAATGGCGAAATGGTGAAATGGTGGAATGCATATAAATCGGGTTAGGTATATAAGCCGCCGTTAACGTTGATTACCGTGCCGGTGATGTATGAGGCGTCGGGGGAGGCGAGGAAGCGTACGGCTGAAGCGACTTCTTCAGGTTTGCCGAACCGGCCCATCGGAATCATGATCTTTAGCTGAGCCTCATCAAGGTCTTTGGTCATATCGGTGCGGATGAAACCCGGGGCCACGGCATTGACAGTGACATTCTTTTTTGCAATTTCCTGCGCCAGGGCTTTGGTTGCCGCGATCACACCGCCTTTTGCCGCAGAATAGTTGACCTGTCCTGGCAAGCCTTTGATCCCGCTGAGCGAGACCACATTGATAATCCTGCCAAACTTGTTCACCAGCATGTCTTTTAAAAGAAAGCGGGTGATATACAGGAAACTGTTAAGGTTGGTGTTCAGCACATCACTCCATTCTTCGTTCTTCATCCACATTAAAAGAGCATCTTTTCTGATGCCGGCATTGTTCACAAGCACATGGATATATTTTCCTTCATTTCGAATCTGCCAGGCTCCAAGAGCTTTCTCTATAGCTTCCTGACTGGCCACGTCAAACTGCATGATCTCGCCATCGCCTCCGTTCTCCCTCACCATAGCAAGTGTGGCTTCCGCTTCTGCCGCATTTGTATTGTAATTGATAATGACGTAAAAACTATCTTTAGCCAGGCTTGTACAGATTGCCCTGCCGATTCCTCTTGATCCTCCCGTTACCAGTGCATATTTCATCAGTAGAAAGTTCAGATTGATACTTATTCTTCAATAGAAAACTGTGGTTTGTTCTCCATGATATACTGTTCAATGTTCAGGATATCCTTGTATTTGCTGGTATCGTCGGTAAACACGGGAACGATCTTCCGCAGGTCTTCATATTTATTTCTTGAGTATGACGACAGCCGGTCCTGGATCTTCAGGTAATCGATCGCCTGAAGAATGGAGATCATCTCGATAGCGATCACCTGGTAGGCATTGTCGATCACCTTTTTGGTGATCAAAGCTGCGTTGGTTCCCATGCTTACAATATCCTGGTTGTCGTTGTTGTTGGTAATGCTGTGAAGCGACATAGGGTAGGAGAGGGTCTGATTCTCGGCTACCGTTGAAACAGCGGTGAACTGCGCCCCCTGCATGCCAAGGTTAAGCCCCAGTTTCCCGAGGTTGACAAAAGGAGGAAGCTTTTCGTTCAGCTTCGGGTTCATCAGGTAATTGAGCTGACGTTCAGCAAGCATCGACAATTTGGTGATTGCGATCTTTAGCTTATCCATTTCGAGGGCCACGTAGTCTCCATGGAAATTCCCTCCATGATACACATTATGATGTTCCCCGTCGATTATAGGATTATCGCTTGCCGAATTCACTTCATTCATCAGCACATGTGAAGAGTACAGAATAGTATCCTGCACAGGGCCCAAAACCTGGGGAACACAGCGGAGGGAATAATATTCCTGAACCTTATGCTTGAACACATCAACTTCCACAGCCTTGTCGTTGTTATAAAGGTGGTCGGCACGGCGGCGGATAAGCTGACTGTCTTTGAGGATGTATTTCATGGTGCGGGCAACCACCCGTTGCCCATGGTGAGTTTTGGCACGGTTGAGCCCGTCAGAAAAATGATCATCATACGATTCCACGATCTCGGTGATCATCGAGGAGGCCAGGATAGACCAGTCGACCAGGTTTCTGGCGTGGATTACGTTGATCATGCCAATGCCTGTCATTGCCGAAGTTCCATTGATCAGTCCCAGTCCTTCGCGGATATGCATGCTGATAGGAGAAAGGCCTTCCGCAGTAAACACATCAGAGGCAGGAACAGTTTGTCCCTTGTACAACACCTCGCCTTCGCCGATCAGATTAAGCGCCAGGTGTGCAAGCTGGACCAGGTCGCCGCTCGCGCCGACGCCGCCATGTTCAGGGATATATGGATTGATGTCGCGGTTGATAAATTCCTTTAACAAATCTACCACCTCGATATGAATACCCGACTTGGCCTGGATCAGAGAGCTGATACGGGCAAGCATTGTCGCTTTGGCATACATGGCGGGTAAAGGAGAACCGCATCCAGCGGCGTGACTGCGGATGAGGTTGTACTGAAGTTCCAGTTCCTGGTTGTTGTTGATCCTGAACTGGGCCATCGGCCCCAGGCCTGTATTGATTCCGTATATTACTTTTCCCTGGGCAAATTCCTTCAGAAACTCAAAATCTTCTTCAACTTTACGCCGGGCTTCAATGTCGATATCGATTTGCTCACCTTCAAAAAGAACTTTGAAGAAGTCATTCACAGTGAGTTTCCTGCTTCCTGCTAAGATCATCGTGTGTATTTCGTTATTAAGGCTTTATCCAGAAAAACCGGAGCAAGCATTCACTTTTGGCTGCAAAGGTAATTTTTTTTGCATTATCGTATGAGTCATTTTCTTACTTTTGGCATATAGTATAATAAAATGAATGTCAGCATTATCGGGGCGGGAGTGTCAGGGTTGATTACAGGTTGTTATTTGCAGATGAGCGGGTTTCATACCAGAATCTTTGAACAAAGTGGAAGTGCAGGCGGACTTTGCACCAGTTGGAAGAAGGGCGATTTCACCTTTGAGAGCGGGTTCCAATGGCTTTTAGGATCCGGGCCTGCAAATCCGTTTTATGAATTATGGTCGGAATTACTCGATATGAAATCCATTCCTTTCATCACTCATGAGAGCCGCATGGATATTGAAGTATTGCGCTCATGCGATGTTCGTGGCGTAAAGGTGTTTCACCTGTATACCAATCTTGACAGACTAAGGGCATATCTTATCGAAAATTCACCGGAAGACCAACGCGTTATAGATAAGCTTATACGTTCAATGCGGCAGATACAATGCTTTGAGATGCCCCCGATGATCAAAAAGGTACCTCAGCTGTTACCATTGAAACAAAAGATCAGGTTTGTCCGCTACCTTCCATTGCTATGGTTTCTGAACCGCTTAAAAAAAGAGACTAATTATTCCTTTGCAAGGAAACTGAAGAGCCCGTTTCTCAGGGAAGCCTTTGAATTATTGTTTGATGGAGATGAACTCCCGCTGATGATTATAACTATTCCGCTGGCTTTTGGTGATTTAAAAGCTTCGGCTTACCCTGTTGGCGGGGCAAGCGTTTTTGTGAGCAGTTTGGTAAAAAAATATCTTTCTCTGGGAGGGCAGATTCAATATCATTCTCCGGTGAACAGTATACTGTTGCAGGGCGATTGCGCCACCGGTATACAGTTTGACAATGGGAACAAGGTCTTTTCTGATATTGTGTTTTCTGCAGCCGACTGGCATTTTACGGTGTTTCAGGCGCTGGGTGGCCGGTATGTGAACAAAACAATCCTGGAGTTAGGGATTCAGAAAAAATTAAAGGTATATTATTCTCTTTTCATTGTTTCGTTGGGAATAGGAAGGAGTTTCGAAGGAGAATCACATTTTTTGAGGTTCCCCCTGGATCATGAGCTGGTGTCGCCCGACAGCACTACATATTCACGCCTTGAAGCACATATTTATAATTACGATCCGACCCTGGCCCCTGCCGGAAAAACAGTTGTCTCAATTAGTTTTTACACCCGGAATGCCGATTTCTGGATCAATCTCAGAAAAACCGACATTGAAGAATACAATAGAAAGAAACAGGAATTTGCCGGGGAGATTATCGATCTTGTTGAGATGAAATTTGGTCGGATCAGGGATTTTCTTGAGGAGGTGGATGTCGCCACCCCGGCAACTTTTTTCCGGTATACCAATAACTGGAAAGGATCTTTACAGGGCTGGCTTCCGGGGAAAGACCTGATTGCCCGCTCACCGGTTGGATTTACTCTTCCGGGGTTAAAGAATTTTTATTATTCTTCGCATTGGTCAATACCCGGGGGCGGACTCCCGGTTGCCATTAAATCGGCAAGAGATGTTGTGCAGACCATTTGCCGTGATATGGGTTTGCCTTTTGGTATTGAGCAATAATCTGGTGAATCACTTTACTGCGTTATCAAATATTTTATAACTTTGCAGCCGAATTCGGCCTCGTAGCTCAATTGAATAGAGCATCTGACTACGGATCAGAAGGTTGGGGGTTTGACTCCCTCCGGGGTCACCAGATAATCAGCCACTTACAAAGTTAATGTAGGTGGCTTTTTTCTTGCGGTAGATACAAAAGTAGATACACGAAGAGTAAATTGATCATTTTAACTCTCCTTTGCATATCGGTCAGTTTCATTTTTCCCAAATTCAAAATGAATTTGTAATTTTACTTGACGATCAGGATATTTGAATACGCAGTTAAATTTGTATTTTCACTCTGAAAATCTGCAATATGAAATTCTTGGAAAAAACAAAGGAAGAACTCATTGAAGCGTTGCAAACCATACATCAGGAGCACGATGATTTGAAGTTATTGTATGAAAAGGATATTACCTCTTTGAGAAACGCCGAAGAAAAATTGAAGTTAAGTGAAGAGAGGCAGCGGGAGGTGCTTGAAAATTCGGTGGTTGCTGCCTACAAAAGGAATCTTCGAACCAATGGCTATGAGTATCTCAGTCCTGTTTTCATTCGTTTAACAGGCTATACTCCTAAAGAGATGAAGACTTTGCCTCTTGAAACCGTTTTTGGATTAATTCATCCAGATGATATGCCTGAGGTTGAACGAACCATTGCCGAGGCAATTTCAAAAGGTACAGGACAAACAAATCAGGTTGAATACCGTTTCAGACACAAGGAAGGTGAGTATCGCTGGTTTATTGACCGATTTACGTTAGTAAATGATAGTCAGGCTAAACCTGTTGCACTCATTGGAAGTATTAGCGACATAACGGAGCGTAAACAGGTAGAGGGAGCATTGGTTGAAACGAAAGTGTTTCTGGATAGTATCATCGAAAACAGCCCTAACTCAATGTGGATTTCCGATGAGTATGGCACGTTGATGCGATTAAATCAGGCTTGCCGTGATAATCTTCATTTGAAGGATGATGAGGTTATTGGGAAGTACAATATTTTCGAGGACAACCTTCTCGAAGAGCAAGGGTTTATGCCAATGGTAAAAGATGTATTTAAGAAAGGTGTCACCGCCCATTTTACGATCCAATACGATACATCCGCTTTGAAAAATATTAACCTTGAGCAGACAATAAAGGTTTTTATAGAAGTGCATATTTCGTCGATTTTGAATTCGCAAGGGAAAGTGACCAATGCAATCATTCAGCATAATGATATCACCCAACGGAGAATGGCGGAACATACCTTAATAGAATCGGAAGAAAAGTATCGTGTACTGTTGAACGGAAGTCCATATGGCATTTTAGCCACCGATATCGAAACCCATCAGTTTTTGTTTTCCAATGCAGCCATCTGCAAACTATTCGGATATACCGACGAAGAGTTTCAGCGGGTGAGCGTAGAGAATTTAGTACCCAAGGAATGCTTTGATTTAGTAATGAGAGAGTTTGATTCCCAGATGCGGGGTGATAAATCAGTTTCCGTTGATCAGACCTGCATTAGAAAAGATGGAACCATTTTCTATGCTGATATTGCGAGTGCCTCCATTATTATCAATGGAAGAAAATGCAGCGTCGGATTTTTTACTGATGTGACTGAACGAAAACAAGCGCAAGAATCTTTAATGGAAAGCCAGCTACGCTATCAGAAACTGTTCGACCTAGCGAATGAAGGGCTCATTCTGCTGTCAAAGGATGGTAAATTAGTTGAGGTCAATAAGGCATTCGCTGAGATGCACGGTTATACTGTTAACGAGCTGAAAAATATCGACATCAGAGATTTGGATGTTCTCAGTGAAGCCGCATTTGAAGATCGTGCCGATATAATGCAGCGCATTGATGCCGGGGAGGTTGTTCGTTTTGAGGTCGATCATTACCATAAAGATGGTCATATTATTACTTTCAGCGATTCTGCGAGTTTAATAAACATTGGCGACCAGCAGTATTATTTGGCTTTCCATCAGGACATCACCGACCGCAAGCTGGCAGAAGAATTCTTGAAAGAGAGCGAATCAAGCCTTAATGAAGCTCAGAATATCGGGAAAATTGGCAGTTGGCAATTGGATTTAATTAATAATAAGGTCAAATGGTCAAAGAATTGCTTTGTTATTTATGGATTAGAGCCTTATGAGATTGAACCTTCATTTGAATATTTCAAAAGCAGAGTTCATCCTGATGATTTGCATATAATCGATGAATCTTTTGAAAATATTTCTAAGTTCAAAGAACCAAATAATACTGAAATACGAATACTCCTTCCGGATGGAAATTTTAAGTGGCTCCAAAACAATATGGTGCCGATTGTTATAGAAGATAAACTCGTTGCCTTGAAGGGAATACATATAGATATCACAGACCGAAAGCAGGCGGAAGAAAAGCTTCATGAAAAAAATGTCCAGTTTAGAAAGCTTTCTGCAAATTTGCCAGACTTGATTTTCCAGTTTACAAGAAGACCCAATGGAAGCTATTACGTTCCCATTGCATCAGAAGGGATTAAGAATATTTTTGGATGTTCCCCGGAAGACGTAATTGAAGATTTTGCTCCTATTGGAAGTGTAATTTACCCGGAAGATTCAGAGAGAGTAATCAGCGACATCGAGCACTCCGCAAAGCATTTGACTTACTTTACCTGTGAATTTAGAGTGCAAATCCCCGGCAAGCCAATCCAATGGATATTTTCCAGATCTACGCCTGAAAAATTGGCAGATGGCAGTATAACCTGGTATGGCTTTAATGCAAATATCACTGAGATGAAGCAAACAGAGTTTGATCTTATCACTGCCAAAGAGCATGCGGAGGAAAGTGATCGGTTGAAATCAGCCTTTCTTGCCAATATGAGCCATGAAATCCGCACCCCAATGAATGGCATTCTGGGGTTTGCCCAATTGCTAAGAGAACCTAATCTTACCGGGGAGGAACAACAGGAATACATCCGCATAATTGAAAAGAGTGGCAAACGAATGCTCAACATCATCAACGATATTGTCAATATCTCAAAAATAGAATCGGGGCAGACGGATATTTTTATTTCAGAAACAAATATCAACGAGCAAATCGAATTCATGCACGAATTCTTTACACCGGAGATTAGAAAAAAAGGATTGCAGTTTGTTTATAAAACTACATTGCCACCAAAGGAATCCATTATTAACACCGACCGGGAGAAAATCTATGCCATTCTTACCAACCTTGTTAGCAATGCCATTAAATATACCAACACAGGCTCAGTTGAATTTGGTTATGAGAAAAAAGGGAAATATCTTGAATTTTATGTGAAAGATACTGGGATTGGTGTAAGTAAGGATCAAGAAGCAATCATTTTTGAACGGTTCAGGCAAGGTGATGATTTAACTAAACAATTTACGGAAGGTACGGGACTGGGATTATCCATTGCGAAAGGCTTTGTGGAATTGCTTGGCGGAAAAATATGGCTAAAAAGTGAGTTGGGTCAGGGGACTACATTTTATTTCACAATTCCATGTGACGTCGAAGAGGAAGTGAACCCTGCGATTAAAAACAGTTCTGCCAACAAAAACGCAGACCATCAAGTTAAAAACCTGAAAATATTAGTGGTAGAAGATGACGAAGACTGGGTATCGCTTCTATCCAAAGCACTCAAGTTATTTTATAGGGAAATGTTAACAGCAAGAACGGGAGTTGAAGCGGTCGAAGCATGCCGTAACAATCCTGACCTTGATTTGGTTCTGATGGATATTCGGATGCCCGAGTTGGACGGGTATTCAGCAACACGCCAGATACGGCAATTTAATCAAGATGTGATTATCATAGCGCAAACGGCTTTTGGGTTAACCGGCGACAGTGAAAAGGCAATCGAGGCAGGATGCAATGACCATATTTCAAAGCCTATCAATATCGATGAACTCGGGAGTGTGATGCAAAAACACTTTGGTAAACAGCGATGAAATACTCAGGGATTATGAATAAACCTTTGCTATTCGGCTTTCGTCAGGAATCGGTAGCTTAAAGAAAAACACCGAACCTTCTTCGAACTTGCTTGTCACCCCGATTTCTCCGTGATGGGCTTCCACGATCTTTTTCACAATCAATAAACCCAGTCCGGTACTTTTCTCACCTGCGGTCGACTTTGTGGAAGTTTTCTGGAATGGTTTGAATAATTTCTGCAATTCTTCCTCCCTGATACCTTGTCCCTGGTCCTTTACCGAAACCCTGGCCATGCTTCCTTCATTTTCGAGGCGGAGAAAAATAGCAGACCCAGGGAACGAATATTTAATCGCGTTTGAAAGAAGGTTTGTGATCACCTGCTCGATCTTGGGCCTGTCAATAAGCAACATGACCGGCAAGCCCGGCTCTTCAAATATTATTTCCATTGATTTGGCCTGGGCAAAGATAGAATTCATATTAATAACTTCTCTGATAACAATCCTGAGATCCTGTTCACTAAGATTCAGCTCTAACTGACCTGATTCGATGTTTGCAATATCAAGAAGATCATTCACAAGGCTAAGCATAAATTTACCGATCTTCCTTATACGTTTTATGAATTCAAGCAGATCACTTTTGTTCGGTTCATTCAGTTTATCGAGCATAAGTTCCGAATAACTAAGTATGACTCCGATCGGGCTGCTGAGGTCATGGGCTGCAATTCCCAGGAACTGGTTTTTAAGTTTATTCAGTTCATCGAGTTCCCTGGTCTTTTTTGCCAGTTCTCTCTGTGTGTTTACCAGTTGATTGTTGATGCGGCTCAGTTCCTCATAATACGAAACCCCTGGTTCGGTTGTGCCGGTTTGAATTTTTGCATTTTCTTTCGTAACGGCCCTGAGAATATTGGTCTGCTCGTTGTTGATCCTTGTCAGTTCGTCAAATAAAAGCCGGGCGTCGTTTTTGATAGTGGCGGCGGCAATACCAATATGGTCATCGAAGAGACCACCGAAAAAAGAGAAAGTCTCGGATCCTTCCGGGGTGGCGATGTTGATCTCCCAGCCAATCGCTGTACCCTTGGTTTTAAGCTCCAGGAAGAAATTCAGGATCTTATCCAGGTCACCGGCAACTACAGCCGAAAACAACATCTTTCCTATGATGGCATGAGAAAATACATGGTCTTCATCATGAATTACCCGGACCACCCGGCCTTCGGAGTCACATTTCAGGGCAAATTGTTTTCCTGGGTTTTCCATGCATCAGGCCGCTGTCAGTTTATTTGCAAGCTCCACTGCTGCAAGGGCGTTCACTGCGCAGCCATCAGCGCCAAGACCCTCCCAGAGTTGTTCCACGATTTTGAACGGATACCCGCCCACTATGATTTTAAGGTCTGAAGGCATTCCGGGAGCCGATCTGATGCGTGTGATCATTTCTTTTACAGCACTCACGTGAAAGGTCATGGTGGCTGAAATTGCTATGAGCTGAGGCCTGATCTGGAGCAAAAATTTAATCACCCCATCGATAGGCATGTTGGCGCCCAGGTAATAGGTATCCCAGCCCTCCATCTCAAAGAAATCGGTGACCATTCTTGCGCCCATTTCATGTAATTCGCCTGAAACGCAGGTTGTGACCATTTTCCTGTGCTTCTTTTCGCCTGTAAACAGATACTGATAAAGTTGCGACATCACAAGTTGGGTGGCGCCGGTGCAATAATGTTCCTGGGCAACGCTGATCCGGTTGGTTTGCCATAAGCGGCCGATCTCATATTGCACTGGTTGAAACACATTGAGGTATATATCCCTTATAGGAACACCGGCTGTCACCTCGTTCAATATAAGCGATAAGGCCACATCGCGGTTTCCTTTAAGAAGATTATCGAGGTAATTCTGAGCCAAGGGATCCAGATAATTATCCTGTGCCGATATTGATATTTTTTCTTCAACCGAAAGCAGAATGCTGATTGCCTTGTCAAGGAGCTGATTGATAATTTTATTTTCTTCGGCAGAACAATTCTTGTTAATTCTGTTTTTTATCAATACGAGGCTTTCCGCTACATCCTTCATAGGCACTTTCACAGAAGTAAGGAAGGTTTTAAGCCATGATACGAATTCCTCAAATAGGGCCGGTTGTCCTGCCCATACCGATTCGGCAAGGAATGAAAGGATCCAGGCAACATCCTTCTGAAAGTTCTCTTTCTGATGGTCGGTATAATTTTTTGCCATATCGGGCCGGAGAATGAAATGATCGGAAAGGATTATTTCAGGAAGTGTTGATTTGAGCCCTATAAGCTTTTTATTCAGTACGTCATTTGTTTCCATGATTCACACTATTTAAAGAGGTGAATCCCCTCATTATCTGTTCCGTTATTTAACTTACATCCGAATGATTCATCCATGAGAACTTTGAAAGTTTTCGGATGAATGTATTTAGCCGTTACAATGACCGAGTTATCTGCATTGATTCTGAGCTTGCCATAATTTAAAACGAATCCTTTCCCCAACGGGTTCTGAATAAGTTTTGAAGTTGCAAAAACCACAAAAGCTACTTTATTATGTACAGCCCCTTCAGCAAAATACTCATAGGTGTCAATGTCCATTCCCGTAATTGCGTCAGGCACGGATGATTGATCAGACTGAGCAGGGTACCTTTCACAGCGTGCATAATGGATTACGACCCTTACCCTTACGCCTGCATTGAGAGAAGTCATCAGGTTGTCAAAACTTGTCACCGGTGTTGTTTGGGAGCGCCCCGAAAAGCAGAGAAAAAGGGAAAAAGTCAGGATGTAAAATTTTATTTTCATTGATCATCATAGGATATCACGGTATAAAAATACTTGTATTTTAGGAATACGTTGCACTTTCAAAGCTTAATTTTTTCTTGTCAAGCAAGGAATACTTTTGCCGGGAGTATCTTTCCATGGATTCTATCCGTACTTTAACCATGGCATCTGGATGCGGCTGGAAGTCTTGGTTCGTGAGAATACTATCGCTTGTATTTGGATAAGGGATAGGTTGATTGATTCAGGAAAGAATTGGGCAATTCGGAGCATTTAAATGACGGACCGAAAATTGACTAAACCGGGGATTTCAACCGGATCCCCGGATCCTTACTCCTGGTAAAGGATCATCGCCGAATAGGGAGCCAGGACCGCTGTTCCCGAAATGGCTTTACCCCCGGCATTGAATCGGTAGTCCTGAAGTGCGGCTTTCCATGTTCCCTTTGGCAAAGTTACCTTCTTCGTGAGTTCAGACCCGTTGAAAATGACGATGATCTGCTGCCAGCTGTCCTGGTTGGCATTATCCTTCAAATGGTAGGCAATGATCTGCGGGTCATTCTCAGGTAAAAAAAACAGGTGCTTCTGAACCATGGCATTCTTTTGCATTCTGAAGGCAGGATGCGCTTTGCGCAGGGCGATCAGATCTTTATAATAGCCCAGCAATTCCCGGTTTGTATGTTTCCAGTCCCAGTTGATCTGGTTCACCGAATCGGGCTTGTTGAACGAATTGTGCTCGCCACCCTTGCTCCTTTTCATCTCCTCCCCGGCAAACAAAAAGGGGATCCCCTGCGATGTAAGCACAATCGTATTGGCCAGCTTATCCATTTTGACAAGCTCCTCCTCCGATGCATCCGGCCGCGAAACCTTTAATTTGTCGTAAAGCGTTTGATTGTCGTGGCATGAAACATAATTGATGACCTCGTCAGGGTTTTTAGTGTAGGGTCCACTGGAGTATTTTACTTTGGCGTAATCAACCTGGGGATGCTGTCCTGCCGCTACAATACCAAACTTAACTGCTTCCTTCATCTCTTCGGACCCGCTGGCAAACCCGGTGCTCTTCTCCTCAAAAACACTTCCCTTGACGGCGTCGCGGATATCATCGCTGAAAACAGCCACTCCGTCCATCTTATTTGCATTCTTCTTCAGGGACCTGTATTGCTCGGGCAGTGGCGAATCCCCGGCAGTCCATCCCTCGCCGTAAATGATGATAGTGGGATCGATGGCCTTCAGCGAGGCTGCCACCTGGTTCATGGTTTCCATGTCATGAATGCCCATCAGGTCGAAACGAAAGCCGTCCACATGGTATTCCTTCACCCACCAGGTGACCGACTCGAGGATGAACTTCCTGAACATGGCACGGTCGGAGGCCGTTTCGTTGCCGCAGCCCGATGCATTGCTGTATTTCCCGTCCTTTTCCCATTCACGGTAATAATATCCCGGTACCAGCTGATCGAAGTTTGAGTTGTGCGTCCAGCCAGTATGGTTGTATACCACATCCATCACCACCCTGAGCCCCTTCCGATGCATGGCCTGAACCATCTTCTTGAATTCCAGGATACGCACCTTCCCGTCTTCCGGATTGGTTGAATAGGACCCGTCGGGAGCGTTGAAATTCTGGGGATCGTAACCCCAGTTGTACTGGGGAACGTTTAACTTTGACTCATCCACGCTGCAAAAATCGAAGGATGGCAGCAAGTGTACGTGCGTAACGCCCAATTCGGCGATATGATCGATGCCGGTACTCTGTCCCTGGGCGTTTTTTGTCCCAGTCTCGGTCAGCCCGAGGAATTTGCCTTTATTCTGAATACCTGAATTGGCTGCGATGGAGAGATCACGGATATGCAGCTCATACAGGATCACATCCATGGGATTTTTTAGTACCGGCGATTGGTCCTTTTCCCAACCGTCAGGATTCGTTTCGTTGAGATCAATGATTTGTCCGCGTTTCCCATTGACACCCACAGCTTTGGCATAGGGATCTGGGTTTTCATCACTCCACTTTCCGTCGATCTTTGCCTGAAAAGTATAATAGATATTTTTGCGGTCGCCCGATAATTCTGCTTTCCACACCCCTGCTGCGTCCTTCACGCAACTGATCTCTTCAATGAGGTCATTCCCGGTTGATGTTTTATAGAGTTTCAGCCTCATCTCCTGTGCCGGCGGAGACCATATTTTCAGGATGGTCCCCGATGTGACATAATGAACTCCCAGGTCATTCCCCGTGTAAACCGGATAGTCTTTATAAGGGTTATAGGCCAGCGAAGCCGGCGTTCCCTGTGCAAACAGGCCTGATCTGAAAAAGAAAATCGCTCCTGAAATGAGGATTAACAGAATTACTAACGCTTTCATTCCATTTTATTTAGTGACATACAGGGGCAAAGATATCATTAACGGCATACAGACACAAATTCAACCAAAGATGATATGCCGGGGGCCCTGGTGGACATGCCGGTCGCATTGACTCCCATTCGCCGATTTTGGCTGACCATCTTAACTTATTTACAATCCTCAAAATGAGCTAAGTAGGTTGTTCCGGCGAAAGCTGGTCAACGCATGCGTTTTTCCAATAAATCAAGATTGCAAGGAAAACTGATGTATTTGATAAGCCAGACGGAAACTTTGTGCTAATTGGGCTGAAAATGGGAATTGATAACGGTTGGTGGGCAAGGGGTCAGGATTGATGGGCTTATTTCTTATAAATATTCAGAATGTCAATATTTATCACTATTTTTGATAAAACTTCAGCCAATAATCCTATGAAAACTATTCTTACAGAACCGAAGGACATACGAAACGCGGTGAACCAGTTCAAGGATCAAATCATAAAATCTGCGACATCCCAGAATAAAAGCAAAAAGAACTTCCACGTGGGGACATCAGTCCTTGGCATCGAATATGCTATCATTTGTCACACGGACAACTTACACGTGATGATCCCGGATAAAGAACGGGATGAAAGAGCACTTCTGTTATTCACGCTGAATCCAAGCACAACAAACCTTTCATCTGACGTGGAAATTACTCTACCGCTTGCGCTTAACCGATCCATAAGCGGTTGTTTTGTGAAAGATGGTAAGAATTTATTGGTTTGCAATCGAGGGAGATTTACTTCGTTTAAATCCGTGATACCATCGAAAATCACGTTGGATTATTTCAAAGATTCGATAATCGCCGTGAATGATTTTGATAGGCAATCTGAAGTTATCTGTATTGCGAATCTTTGCTCCCCAAATCTTTTTGAAGAAATAATAGCCTTTGTGAAAAAGGTCAAACACCTGAAGTTTAAAGTCAAGTTAGATTCTCAGAACAAAGCAAAGCCATATTAAATCAGAAGATCGCCTATAAACGCTATGCGAATTAATGCATTTAAAGCCCTACGATCGATAGGCCGATGAAGGTCAGGATGACCGTCCTTTCCACCAATTCCCCCTACCTTTGCAAAAACACACTCCCCATGGAATGGATCGAAAAACTGGATGGCAATGTGATCGTGAGCGATGCGCAGGGTAAAATCACCTACATGAACGAAAAAGCCCTTTCAAACTACGAAAAGGACGGCGGCGCCAGCCTGATCGGGCAGGACTTGCTGGAGTGCCACAATCCAGCTTCCCGGAAAAAGATACTGGAGATCATGACCTCTGGGCAGAAGAATGTTTACACCATCGAAAAGCGGGGAAAGAAAAAGATCATTTACCAGTCACCATGGTTCCGGGATGGCGAATTCAGGGGAATCATTGAGCTTTCGCTTGAGATTCCTGTTGAAATGCCTCATTTTATAAGGGATTCCTCACCTTGAACACTGTTTGTAATAACGTTTTTCATCTCTAACCGAGTAGCTTAAGGGATGTTAAAATTAAACGACAGCATTCTCAAGGTTCCTGAGAGCCTTTATGAGTGTGAAGACTTCAAAACAGCCGCTTTAAATGCTTCACGGCCTTGTTCAGGATGTAGTTCTTAGAAATGTAATTTTCCGTTGAGTGATCTTAGCCAGCAGATTGTGCCAGCAGAAGTTCTTGGTTTTGCATTTCCATTCACTAAAGGTGATAAAGAACCGGGTTTTTGATGTTATAAGACAGGAATAATCGAAAGAAAGTTGCAGAAAAAATCTAAGTAATTGTAATGTGACTGCCTGGAACTTACCAACTGCCACTTTATGAAGCCCGAGTGACGAGGGCGAATAATGAGGTAAGGATGGCTGGCGTTCTATCTATGCTGGCCGGGCAAATGGGCGCGGAACCGCGGAATGAGTGTATGGATTAGCGGTTGCGGAGGAGGTGGTGAATTTATGTTTTCTTTTTAAATCATTGGGTCCGGAAAATAAATTCCGGGTAAAAAAAGGTTAAAAAAAATTCCTGGTAAATCATGCTTTCAGGTCAAGTACCAGAAAGGATGTTTTAGCAAGAAAATTTCTTTAATTCAATACCTTATGCAGCTTTTGCTGTTAAGCCAATAGCTTCTGCATATTTCAGGTATGTTTCAACTGAGGCAACAACTACTCTTGCTTCAATTGCAAGGAGTTCGATACCAACTAAAGAAACTCTTACCCATGCGTCAACTACAACACCTTTGTCAAGAATACGGTCGATAACCTCTACGAGGCTGGATGAACCGATGGTTTTTTCTACTGCCATTTGTTTAATCTCCTATTTTTTGTTTATTTAGACCGTGCTTTACATGAGGGACGGTTTACCTCTTATGCTGTAAGACTAAACAAAGGACGGGCCAGAAATATGGCAGAGCTGCCTGATTAAGAAATCGGACTGACTAATCTTCGGAGCCTCAGGCGCAAAAAAAGTAAATTATTTTTCAGCGAAGGAAAAAAACACGGAATGAGCTTAGCGCTTTATCGCTATTTTATCGAAATAATCACGTAGTCACGTGAAAACGCGTTACTTTTTCTTTTGCAGAGGCAAAACCACTTGAAATTTTGTTCCAAGCTTACGATCGCTTGTTATTTCAATGGTTCCTTTCATTTCCTTGATGATCTGGTAACATATTGATAAGCCGAGTCCGGTTCCCTTGCCTTCCTCCTTGGTAGTATAAAAAGGAAGCATGATTTTATGGATATCGTCTTTACTGATGCCGATCCCATTATCGGTAACGTCAACGAATATACATTGATTTTCGCGCCAGGATCTTATTCCAACTTGCATTTCAACATCTTGCTGTTGGATTTTCTTTTCGGTCACCGCGTCTTTGGCATTGGCCAGCAGATTAAGTATAACCTGCTCAAATTTATAGGTGTTGCCGACAATTTGAGGGATTCGTGGTTCGAGTTGAAGATTCAGGTTGATACCGTGGTGTTTGAACTGTTCCACGATCATAGAAGAGGCGTTTACGATGCTTGAGTTAATATCGAAAGCTATAGGTATGAAGTCCTCCTGGCTTCTCGAAAAGGCCCTTACATGATCAATAATGTCGCGGATGCGGGTTATGTTTTCAAAAATCTTGTCTGATTTTATTTGGAGGAATTCCAGATTTACGATTTCGGTTTTGGCTGTCTCAAATAAAATTTTATCCATAACCAGAGAGATGATGTTCAATGGCTGGTTAATCTCGTGTGCAATACCGGCGGCCATTTCTCCAAGGGTCGACATGCGGTCGGAATGAATCTGCTTTGCCTCCATCTTTTTGCGATGCGATACATCGCGCACAATGAGCATGTATGAAATGGGCGCTCCATGTTGGTCCTGCATCAGCGTGGCACTGATTTCACTGGTAAAAATGGATTGGTCTTTCTTTTTAATCGTCAACCCGATATTTTGTGTAAACCCTTCATTGTTGGTCTTTTCAAGCAGCTCCCGAAATATATCACTCTCGTCTGCTGAAACGAATTGAAAAACATCTTTCCCGATCATATCGTCTCTGGAATTTTCGCCAAACAGAGGGATCCCGATTTCAGAAATCTCGGTAATGATTCCTTTCAGGTTGATTAATACCATCGCATCGGGAGAAGCATTTAACATGGTTTTGTATTTTTCTTCACTTAGCCTGGCAGCCTGCTCTGCCACTTTGCGGTTGGTAATATTGCGGATGGTGTTATGAATTCCTATCAATTTATTATTCACAGTAACAAAATTTACCGTGTGTGACACCCATCTTACCCCTCCATTTCCATCAATAATACGATATTCGAAATCCCTGATTTCAATCCCTTCACGAAAGACCTCTGCCCATGTTTGCTTACAATGCTCTGCATCATCGGGGTGAATGATATCTGGCATCATCTGCCCGATGAATTTACTGCCCGGATATCCGATAATCTTCTCACACTGCGGACTGCAGAATGTCGTGATCCCTTTTTCATCAGATAGAATAAGCAAATCGGAAGTATTGGAAACCACAGTCTTGTACAATTCTTCGCTTTTCTGCAGCGCTTGCCTGGCCTGTGTGCGTTCAGTAATGTCACGGAAAAAAGCCACTATACATTTTCTGCCGTTTATGGTTGTTAAACATGATGCGATATCCGCGTAAAAAATCTCCCCGTTCTTTCTGAGACACTGAATATCTATAGCATTGATATTATTCCCGAGTGCCCTGCTTTCAAAGTCTGCCAGGGTATCCGGGAAAGTATCGGCCGGGTGAATTCCGGCGATCGTCATCGTTTTAAGCTCCTCTTCGGTATATCCAAGCATCTCACATTGCGTCGGATTGGCAAACATGATCATTTTGGTTTGCACTTCAGTAATTATAATTCCATCGGGACTTCCCTGAAAAATGGCACGATACCTGCTTTCGGAATCATCCAGCTTTTCTTTTTCTGCTTTACGGAGTTCAGTAATGTCCCAGTTGAAGCCGATCATGCGCAGGGCTTTTCCTGACTCATCGCGTTGAACAACAGCAACTGCCCTGGTATTGTGAACAGAACCATCGGGCCAGGTTACGATGAACTCAGTATCAAACTCTTTTTCGCCACGTATCGCCATCTGGATTTCCTTATCGCCCCGTTTTTTATCATCGGGATGAAGGCCATCTTGCCAGGCTTGATACTCGCCGAGGAACTCTTTTCTGGTAATTCCATAAAGTGCAAACATCTGGTCGTCCCAGATAAGGACGTCGTTCACAATATCGTAGTCCCACACTCCCACGCCACCGGCACGAACGGCTAATTCCAAACGAAGAGCTGCCAGTTTCAGTTCCTCTTCCATCTGCCAGTGCTGCGTGATGTCCCTGTTACTGATACGCTGGCCCTCGTAATTCCCCTTTTCGTCAAAAACAGGTCTGCTCAAATGGCCAATATGGGCCACGGAGCCATCTTTTTTAAGGATTCTGAAATTGAACGAATCAATTTCATGCTTGTGTTCCAGGGAATTTATATTTCTAAAATAATCTTCAAAAAGATTTGCGTCGCCGGGATGCAAGATCTTCTTTAGCAGTGATTTGTCCGATAAAAATTCTTCCGGTTTATACCCGCTGATCCTCTCACATGAAGGAGAAATGTAAATAATCCGGCCATCCGGCCCTGTCCAAAGTTCCCAGTCATATGTAAAATCTGCCACCGTGCGGAATTTCTTTTCGTTCTCTTTCAATACTTCCTCGGCAAGCTTTCGCCCGGTGATGTCATGATAATTCAGTAATACGCCGCCAATAGTGGGATCATTGGTAAGATTAGTAGCAGTAAGTTCTATCGGCTTGTAGCTTCCATCTTTGCATTTGTATTTATACTCCACCGTTGTTACCGAGTTGTCTTTTTTCAGGAGCGCGAAAAACTCTTTCTGAATCCGTGCCAGGTCATCGGGATGAACCGTTAACCAGCCATTTGTGCCAACGAGGTCCTGTGGCTTCCAGCCGAACCACTTCTCAATATTGGGGCTTTTATATTTCATAAAGCCATCGAGCCCGATTATACCGATCACGTCTGAAATATTGGATATCATTGAACTATGTCGGGCTTCGATCTGCTGCAATGCCAACTCTGCCAGTTTTCGATCGGTGATGTCAACGATAGTCACATGGCATTGTTCTCTGTTTTCGGTAACGATGCCGGTGAGGTGAATATACACCGGTGTGCTGCTGCTCGTTAGCAAGGTCACATCACAGGATTCCCTGGCCTTGCTGTAAAATGTTTTCTCAAGAAAGAAATTGAAAGTTGGCTTCGTGTCATTGGAAACGAAAAAGCCAAACATGCTGTTTTTTAGCAGCAATCTTTCTTTGCCAAGCATGGTTGTTCCGGTGAGGTTTAGCTCGATGATCTTTCCTTCTTTGGAAAGAGTTAAATGACCTGTAGGTGCAAGATCGTATAATTCAGAATATTTTTTAGAAGCAATTTCTGCCTGCTCTTTTGCCTGTACGAGCTCATCGTTCAATGTTTCCAGTTCTATCTGGTGAACCTCAAGCTCGTGAGTTAGTTTCAGCGCATTGGCATTTGCATTACCCAGTTCATCGGCTCGCTTTGCGTTCTCTTCGTTTTGGAAGGCCAGCTCCTCAATAAGCTCCAGTATTTTGGCTTCTGATTTCTTTTTCAGTAACTCTTCGGCCTTTTGGCGAAGGAGCTCAATTTCAGAATTGTTATTTGTATTCTTCATGCGTATTTTTTGTTTGAATCGAGATAATCGAGATGACTTCTTTCGTGTTTAAATGAGTGAATTTTGCAATTGCAGTTTGTTAATTGTTACACCACAAATCCATGCTTCTTAATTTTTTCAAGTAACTCCTTCTTGCTTACAGGTTTTGACAGGAAGGTCTTTTCTGAATGATTTGATCTGCCGTGTGGCCTCCAGCCCATCCATCACCGGCATCTTCACGTCCATAAGCACGATTGATATCTCCGGATGCAGACGGCACATTTCAACGGCCACTTGTC